>Ga0335073_10017061_pt1 | contig 10160 bp, 9 predicted proteins | sample Lox_Sample_22_FD_207093 | JGI IMG/M metagenome (GOLD analysis project Ga0335073, IMG submission 207093) | Soil microbial communities from Loxahatchee National Wildlife Refuge, Florida, United States - Lox_Sample_2.2 | ecosystem: Environmental > Terrestrial > Soil > Wetlands | place: USA: Florida... | reverse complement strand
GACGTCGACGAGGACACCGTGCTGGTCATCCGGTACTGCGGCCCGCGCGGCTACCCCGGCATGCCGGAGGTGTCCAACGTGGCGCTGCCCAGGAAGCTGCTGCTGCGCGGCGTCCGGGACCTGGTGCGGATCTGCGACGGCCGCATGTCCGGCACCGCTTACGGCACGGTGGTGCTGCACGTCGCCCCGGAGGCCGCGGCGGGCGGCCCGCTGGCCCTGGTGCGGACCGGTGACTGGATCACCCTGGACGTGCCGGCCAGGACGCTGACCCTGGAGGTCAGCGACACCGAACTGGCCGCCCGCCGCGCGCAGTGGCAGCCGCCCGCGCCGCACGCCAGCCGGGGCTGGACCCGCCTGTACACCGAGCACGTGCTGCAGGCCGACGCGGGCGCCGACCTGGACTTCCTCGTCGGCGCCAGCGGGCACGAGGTGCCGCGCGACTCGCATTAGGACGGCGTCCGGGCCGGCCCGGCGCGGGCCGGCCCGGACGTCGTGATCAGGCCAGGTCGAACCGGTCCAGGTTCATCACCTTGTCCCACGCCGCGACGAAGTCGGTCACGAACTTCTGCTTGGCGTCGTCGCTCGCGTAGACCTCCGCGACCGCGCGCAGCTCGGAGTTCGACCCGAAGACCAGGTCGGCCCGGCTGCCGGTCCACCGGAGCTCGCCGGTGGCGGCGTCCCGGCCCTCGAACGTGTCCGCGTCGCCGGCCACCGGCTGCCACGTCGTGCCCATGTCGAGCAGGTTGGCGAAGAAGTCGTTGGTCAGCGACCCGGGGGTGGCGGTGAAGACGCCGAGCTTGGACCCGTCGTAGTTCGCGCCGAGCACGCGCAGGCCGCCCACCAGGACCGTCATCTCCGGAGCGCTCAGGGTGAGCAGGTTCGCCCGGTCGAGCAGCAGGTACTCGCCCGGCAGCCGGTTGCCCTTCCCGAGGTAGTTGCGGAACCCGTCCGCGTTCGGCTCGAGGTTGGCGAACGACTCCACGTCGGTCTGGTCCTGCGACGCGTCGGTGCGGCCCGGCGCGAAGGGGACCTCGACGTCGAAGCCGGCGTCCCTGGCCGCCTTCTCGACGGCCGCGCCGCCGGCCAGCACGACCAGGTCGGCCAGCGAGACCTGCTTGCCGCCGGCCTGGGCGTTGAAGGACTGCCGGATCCCCTCCAGGGTGCGGAGCACCGCCGCGAGCTGGTCGGGGTTGTTGACCTCCCACCCGCTCTGCGGCTGGAGGCGGATGCGCCCGCCGTTGGCGCCGCCGCGCTTGTCGCTGCCGCGGAAGGACGAGGCCGCCGCCCACGCGGCCGACACGAGCTGGGACACCGTCAGGCCCGAGGCGAGGACCTGGGCCTTGAGGGCGGCGACGTCGGCCGCGCCGATGAGCTCGCCGCTCACCGGCGGAACAGGGTCCTGCCAGATCAGCGTCTCGGCCGGGACCTCAGGGCCGAGGTAGCGCACGACCGGGCCCATGTCGCGGTGGGTCAGCTTGAACCACGCCCGGGCGAAGGCGTCCGCGAACTGGCCGGGGTTCTCCATGAAGCGCCGCGAGATCGGCTCGTAGATCGGGTCGAACCGCAGCGACAGGTCGGTGGTCAGCATCGTCGGCGGGCGGCGCCGCGACGGGTCCTGCGGGTCGGGGACGGCGTCCGCCCCGGCGCCGTCCTTCGGCTGCCACTGGTGCGCGCCGGCCGGGCTGGCGGTCAGCTCCCATTCGTAGCCGAACAGGGTCTCGAAGAAGGTGTTGTCCCACGTGATCGGCGTGGGGGTCCAGGTAACCTCGAGGCCGCTGGTGATCGCGTCCCGGCCCACACCGGAGCCGTAGCTGCTCTTCCAGCCCAGGCCCTGCTGCTCGAGCGGGGCCGCCTCGGGGTCGGGGCCGACGTTGCTCTCCGGGCCCGCGCCGTGCGTCTTGCCGAAGGTGTGACCGCCCGCGATCAGGGCCACCGTCTCCTCGTCGTTCATCGCCATCCGCCGGAACGTCTCGCGGATGTCGCGGGCGGCGGCGAGCGGGTCCGGGTTGCCGTTCGGGCCCTGCGGGTTGACGTAGATCAGGCCCATCTGGACCGCGCCGAACGGCTCCGCGAGCTCGCGGTCGCCGGAGTAGCGCTCGTCGCCGAGCCAGGTGGTCTCGGGACCCCAGTAGACGTCCTCCTCGGACTCCCAGGTGTCCACCCGGCCGCCGCCGAAGCCGAAGGTCCTGAAGCCCATCGACTCCAGGGCCACGTTGCCGGTGAGGACGATGAGGTCGGCCCAGGAGATCTTCCGGCCGTACTTCTTCTTGACCGGCCACAGCAGCCGGCGGGCCTTGTCCAGGCTGACGTTGTCCGGCCAGCTGTTCAGCGGCGCGAAGCGCTGCTGGCCGGCCCCGGCGCCGCCGCGGCCGTCGCTGATCCGGTAGGTGCCCGCGCTGTGCCAGGCCATCCGGATCATCAGCGGGCCGTAGTGGCCGAAGTCGGCCGGCCACCAGTCCTTGGAGTCCGTCAGCACCTCGGCGATGTCGCGCTTCACGGCGGCGAGGTCGAGGGAACTGAACGCCTCGGCGTAGTTGAAATCCTCACCCATGGGGTTCGAGACAGCGGGATTCTTGGCCAGGATCTTCAGGTTGAGCTTGTTCGGCCACCACTGGCTGTTGGCGTCACCGGCGGTGGGGTGCACGCGGCCGGGCAGGACCGGGCATTCCCCGGCCTCTGGGGTCGGGCCTTCGGCGACTACGGGATCGTGGTTCTCAGTCATGGGAATCCTTCCGGACTAGGCGGATCACGGTGCCCAGGAACTGGGGGCGGTGGAGCAGTCGGGGCACAGGCCCCAGTAGACGACCTCGGCTTCGTCGATCGAGAAGCCGTGATCGTCGGACGCGGTCAGGCAGGGCGCCTCGCCGACCGCGCAGTCGACGTCAGCGACGACACCGCACGACCGGCACACGACATGGTGGTGGTTGTCCCCGACGCGGCCCTCGAACCGGGCCGGGCTGTCGGCCGGCTCGATGCGGCGTACCAGTCCCGCCGCGGTGAGCGCGTGCAGGGCGTCATACACGGCTTGCAGGGAGACATGGCCGACGCGGTCGCGCACCCCGGAGGCGATCGCCTCGACATCGAGGTGGTCACCCTCCCGGACGGTCTCGAGCAGCGCGGCGCGGACGGCCGTCACCCGCAGGCCTGCCCCCCGCAGCTCCGCGGCAGTGGTCGGGGGCTGGGTCGCGGTCATGACACCCAACCTATCGGCATAAACACGAACAGTTCAAGACAACGAATGACCCAAGTTAAGTGCCGCGGCCTGCCTGCTGCTCGCGGGCTGACCGGGCACCGGCTCGCACCGGGTAGTGTGCACCCTGCCCCGTTCGCGACTACCTCCCAGGCAGGAACACGTGGAAAGCGTCGTCCTTGTGGATGAAGCCGGCTACGCCAGCGGCACGGCGGACAAGGCGGCCGTGCACCACGCCCGGACGCCGCTGCACCTGGCGTTTTCCTGCTACCTGTTCAACGAGGCCGGCCAGTTCCTGCTGACCAGGAGGGCCTTGGGGAAGCGGACCTTCCCCGGGGTGTGGACGAACACCTGCTGCGGGCACCCGCTGCCCGGGGAGCCGATGTCCGGCAGCGTGCTCCGGCGGCTCCGGGACGAGCTCGGCATCGGCCCGGCCAAGCTGGCGCTGGTCCTGCCCAGGTTCCGCTACCAGGCCCGGATGGCCAACGGGGTGCTGGAGAACGAGATCTGCCCGGTCTACGCCGCGTACGCCGGGCAGGGCCCGCCCGACCCCGACCCGGCCGAGGTCGCGGAGGCCAGGTGGGTGGACTGGGGCGAGTTCTGCGAGGCGGTACGCACCGGCCGGCAGCCCGTCTCCCCGTGGTGCGCCATGCAGTTGGCCGAGCTCGCCGCCCTCGGCTCGCGGCCGCTTGACTGGATGCCGGCCGACGCGGCCGACCTGCCGCCCGCGGCCCTGGGCTGAGCCGGCCCGCACGGCATCGTCAACACGCATTCCACAGGGTTGTCCACACCCGGTGGGTTTACTGGGGTTACTGGCGTCTACCGGGCCCCGCCGGAGTCAGGCCGGTCATGGGGGACCAGCCCGCGGGCCAGCAGCTCGAGCACGTCGTCGAGCACGTCGTCGGGGACCCGGCCGCCGGCCGTCCAGTCGGCCCAGCGCATGCCGACGAAGTTGCCGATGCCGGTGTAGGCGAACGCGATGACCTCGGGATCGTAGTGCGCGTCCACCTCGTGGGCGAGCTGCGCGGCGCGCACGCCGCGCGCGTACCCCCGGGTCAGGTGCTCGTAGTACTCGCGGAACAGGCGCGGGTCGATGAACTCCGACTCGCGGACGATGCGGTCGATCCAGGGGCGCTGGGAGAGCAGGTCGAAGTACGCCCGGAAGGCGACGCGCTCCCTGGCCCGCTGGCCGCCCTCGGCGCGCTCGAGAGCCTTCCTCATGGCCTGCCGCAGGTCGTCGTTGATCGCCCGGACCACGGCGGCGAAGATCTCCGCCTTGGACCCGAAGTAGGAGTAGAAGCTGCCGGTGGCCATCCCGGCCCGGGTGCAGATGTCGGCGACCGTCGTCCGGTGGTAGCTCCGCTCGCCGAACAACTCCTCGGCCGCCGTCAGGAGTGCTTGCCCGGGGGGACGACCCCCCGGAACCCCCCGGGCACGGGAGGGCTGCGCGCCCCCCCGTGCCCCCCGCGGGCTGGTTTCCGCTGTGGTCATATCGGCTGATCCCTGCTTCTGTCAGTCGGGGATGGCCGATGCGGCGTCAGGGCGACGGAATGCCACTCGCCGGCGCCTGCTGCTCGGATCCCGAATACGTCGTGATGGCACCTGATGGGGACGTATCCGTAACGAGCACCGGCCCCTGCTGCACGACTACGCCATTGTTGATAACACCCATGTACGCGCCGGTGATGCCCGAGTGATCGCTTGACGAGTAAGAATACGGGGCGACGGCGGGTCCCTGCGGCATCCCGCCCTGGATGGCCGTCACCAGGTCGGCTCGCGTCGGGTTCCTGCCCGCCTTCAGCATCGCCTGCACGAACGTGTAGGCGACGGACATGCCGTAGAAGAAGTTGCCGTCGAGCGGCGCCTTGGGCTCGTACTGGTCGTGAATCTTCTTGAACAGCACATACCAGCTGTCGTTGCTGTTCAGGGCCGGCAGGTACTCATCGGTGATGATCCCGTTGATGAGCTGGTTGCCGTTGACGGTCGCGCCGCCTTGCTTGGCGAACGCCGTGACCAGCCCGCCCAGCGTGATCGGGTCGGAGCCCACGTCGCTGACCACCAGCGTCGGGCTGAAGCCCAGCTTGAGGGAGTTCAGCTTGAGCAGCGCGGTGAACGCCGGGATGGAGAACGACACGACTACCTGGGCGCCGGAGGCGTGCATCGCGGTAACCTGCGGGGCGACGTTGGTGTTGGTGGGCACGTAGGTCTGCCTGCTGACCACCATGGAGTGCGGGATCTCCATATCGAGGCCCTTGACCCCGTCCTGGCCGAACTCGTCGTCCTGGTAGAAGTAGGCGATCTTCTTCCCGGCGTAGTGCTGCTTGATGTAGTTCCCGAGGATCTTCCCCTCGCGGACGTAGTCGAGCTGCCAGCCGAACGTCTCCGGGTACTTCGACGGGTCGTTCCAGCACTCGCAGCCGGAGGCGACGAACACGTCGGGAACCTTCTGCGCGTTGAGGAAGCTCACCACGGCCAGGTGGGTCGGCGTGCCGAGGCCGTTGAACAGCGCGTACACGTTGTCTTGCAGCACCAGCTCGTGCACGACCGTCGTCGTGGTGGTCGGGTTGTAGGCGTCGTCAAGGTACTTGTAGACAATCTTGCGCCCGTACACCCCGCCGTGCGCGTTGACGTAACTGAAATAGGCATTCGCCGCGGGGGCGATCTCGCTGTAGCCCGGTGCGGCGGGCCCGGTGAGCGGCTGGTGGCTGCCGATGGTGATCGTGGTCGCGGTGATGCCGGGCGCCGACGCGGTCAGCGCGGCACTCGAACTGGTCGAGCCCGACCCGGCGCTCGAGCTCGAGGTGGAACTAGACGAGCAGGCGGCGACCGCGAGCGCGGCGACGGTCATGATGGCCGCGGCCTGCCAGCGAAGCCGGTGATTTCGTTTCATGAAGTGCCTTCCTTCTCGGTTTGGCTGGCCGGTGCTTCATCGGCCTGCGGCGTGACGTGGGGGGCGGGCGCGTCACCCGGGATACGGGTCTTCGCGTCAGGGCCCGTGAAAAGGGCGAGGAGCCGGCGCAGCCCGCCCTGGATCCCCTGCGGGAAGGCGAGCATGACCAGGATGAGGACCGCGCCGTAGGCGGCGATCGGGATGTTGGAGCCGACGGAACTGGACAGGCCGTGGCTGGTGGCCACGTCGGTGACGTAGGTGGGCAGCAGGACGATCAGCAGGCTCCCCCACAGCGCGCCCGGCAGGCTGCCGAGGCCGCCGATCACGGCCGCGGTCAGCAGCGCGATGGACAGCGTGATCGTGTAGGCGCCCGGCGCGACCAGGCTGGTCACGATGGCCAGCAGCGAGCCGGCCAGCCCGGCGCAGACGGCGCTCACCACGAACGCCCGGATGCGCGTCAGGGCGACGTTCACCCCATCGAGCGCGGCGGCCACCTCGTCGTCGCGCACCGCGCGCCAGTTGCGGCCGATCCGGCTGTAGCACAGGTTCGACAGCAGGACCAGGGTGACCAGTGCTACCGCGGTGCTGACCCAGGCCTGCCACCTGGTCAGCGGGAAGGTCGCGCCAAGGAAGGCGGGCGTGGTGAAGGTCACGCTCAGGCCCTGGTCCGCGCCGAAGACCCCCTGGTAGGCGAAGGCGAGGGAGGGGAGCGCGACGCCGAGCATGAGGGTGGCGCCGGCCAGGTAGGGGCCGCGCAGCCGCGCCGCGGCCACGCCGACGATCCCCCCGGCCACCGCGGTGACCGCGGCGGAGGCCACCAGGGCGGCGACAAAGGGCCAGTTAAGGTGCAGCAGCAACAGCGCCGTGGTGTACGCGCCGATGGCCATGAACGCCCCGTTGCCCAGCGAGATCTGGCCGCTGAGCCCGGTCAGTACGGTGACCCCGGCCACGGCCGGCACGTAGACCGCGACCTGGGCGATCTGGAAATCGCGGAACGTGTCCAGCCGGACCGAGAGGAACCAGACGATAACCGCCGTCACGACGGCGGCCCCGAGCCTGCGTGGCAGCGTCTGCATGGTCATACCCGCCGCACCTGGGTGGCGGAGAACAGGCCGTCGGGCCGGACCATCAGCACCACCACGAGGATGACCAGGGCCACCACCGGCACCAGGTTGGAGCCGTTGTGCAGGTAGCCGCCCGAGTAGCTGAGCGCGAGCCCGAGCAGCAGCCCGCCGACGATCGCGCCTAGCGGGCTGTCCAGGCCGCCGATCACCGCCGCGGTGAATCCGTACACGAAGATCGTGTCCATGCTGTTCGGGTACAGGAACGTCGACGGCGAGACCAGCACGCCCGCCAGTGCGCCGAGCAGGCCGGCCAGCGCCCATCCGACGGTGAGCACCCGCGCCACCCGGATACCCGACAGCCGGGCGATCGTGGCGTTGAACGCCGCCGCGCGCATCCGCAGCCCGGCCGAGGTGTACCGGAACGCCGCGGCCAGCACCAGCGTGGCGACCAGCACCGCCGCCGCGACGAAGACGTCGTACCGCGACACGCCGAGCGGCGTCCCGCCGATCCGCAGCCCGGTCTGGGAGAACGCCGTCGGGAACGCCCGGTACTGGCCGCCGAAGAAGATGCCGGCCAGCCCCTCGATCAGGATGAGCAGCCCGATGGTCACGATCACCGCGTTGAACGGCGGCTTGTTGATGGTCGGCCGGATGACGGTGAGCTGGCAGACCGCGCCGAGCACGGCGCCGGCCGCGAGCGCGGCCGCGAACCCGGTCCAGTAGGAGCCGGTGCGGTAGATGACCTCGATCGCCACGTAGGTGGTGAACATGGCCATCGCGCCCTGCGCGAAGTTCACCAGCCGGGTGCCGCGCCAGATCAGCACGAGGGACAGCGCTATCGCGGCGTAGATCATCCCGAAGGAGACCCCGCTGAGCGTGAACTGGAGGAACTCGACCACTGCATGCTCTCCTATGGGTGGCTAGAACCCGAGGTAGTGGTGGCGCAGCGCCACATCGGCGGCGAGCGCCGCGGCGTCCGCGGAGGCGACGACCCGGCCCAGGTTGAGCACCACGCCGTGGTCCGCGATGGCCAGCGCGCCGCGCGCGTTCTGCTCGACCAGCACGATGGTCAGGCCGTGCTCCCGGCTGAGCTGGACCACCAGGTCCATGACCTGGGCCATGACCCGGGGCGCCAGGCCGAGCGAAGGCTCGTCGAGCAGCAGCACGCGGGGCCGCGCCACCAGCGCCCGCGCGATGACCAGCATCTGCCGCTCGCCGCCGGACAGCGTGGCGGCCAGCTTGCGCCGCCGGTCGGCCAGCGGCCGGAAGCGCCCGTAAGCCTCGTCCAGCGCGGCGATCCGCTCGGAGCGGGATGGCCTCTGCCGGCTCAGGCCACCGGGCCAGGACATCATGCCGACCCGCAGGTTCTCCTCGACGGTGAGCTCGGGAATGACCGCCTGGCCCTCGGGCACGTGGGCGACCCCGGCCCGGACCATCTGCTCGGGACTGCGGCCGGCCAGGTCGGCGCCGCCCAGCAGGACGCGGCCGCGCCGGGGCCTGATCATGCCGCTGATCGCGCGCAGCAGCGTCGTCTTCCCCGCGCCGTTGGCGCCGAGCACCGCGGTGATGGCGGCCGTCCCGGCCGAGATGCTGACCCCGTCCAGTGCGATGACCCCGCCGTATCCCGCGACGAGATCCTCGACGGCCAGCGCCGGGGAGGTGTCCTGCTCCGCCGCCGCGCTACTCATCGGCGGGCGCCTGGAGGGTGCCGAGGTAGGCCGCGGTCACGGCGGGATTGTCCTGGACCTCGCGCGGCGTGCCCGTCGCGATCACCTTCCCGAAATCGAGGACCACGATCGAGTCGCAGACGGACATCATCAGGTCCACGTGGTGCTCCACCACGACCAGCGACCCCTCGGTGGCCAGGTCGCGGATGAGCTGGCCGAGCTCGGCCAGCTCGCTCTCGTCCAGGCCGCTGGCGGGCTCGTCGAGCAGGATCAGCCCGGGCCTGGCCACCAGCGCCCGGGCCAGCGCGATCCTCTTCCGCATGCCGTAGGGCAGCTCACCGGGCCGGGCCTGCGCCGCCTGCGCGGCGCCGACCCGGTCCAGGGCCGCCATGGCCAGGTCGCGCAGCGCGCGCTCGTCGCGGGCGGCCCGCGGCAGCGAGAGCAGCGCGGACCAGAAGCCGGCCGAGGCCCGGGAGGTCGCGCCGACCATGACGTTCTCCAGCGCGGTCAGCCCGCCGTACAGGCCGACTCCCTGGAGGGTCCTGGCCACGCCCAGGCTGGCCAGGCGGTGCGGCCTGACGCCGGGTCGGCGGCCGCCGAACAGCACGTCGCCGGCGTCCGGCCGGATGAAGCCGCACAGCACGTTCAGCAGCGTGGTCTTGCCGGCGCCGTTCGGCCCGATGACGCCGAGCACGTGCCGCGGCGGGACGGCGAGCGAGACGGCATCGAGCGCGGTCAGCCCGCCGAAACGGACCGTCACGCTCCGCACTTCAAGGACTGAACCTGAATTCATGGCAATTTTTCCTCGCCACGCTCAGCAGGACGTTCCTGGCATGAATCCCCATTCAAGGCGGGTCCGGGCTGCCGCTCAAGATCCCTACGGAGTTGGTGCCAATTCGTGGCTGAACCGAGACACGGATGATGGCCGCCCGGCTAGCGGGGTGCCTAGGGGGCGAGCCCGAGCAGCCGGGCCGCGTTGTGCTTGAGGATCTTGGGGCGGACCTCCGGCTTGACCTCGAGCAGCTCGAAGTCGCGCAGCCAGCGTTCCGGGGTCAGCAGCGGGTAGTCGGTGCCGAACAGCACCTTGTCCTGCAGCAGCGAGCTGGCCGCGCGGACCAGCTGGGGCGGGAAGTACTTCGGTGACCAGCCCGACAGGTCGATGTACACGTTGGCCTTGTGGGTGGCGATGGAGATGGCCTCGTCCTGCCAGGGCACCGACGGGTGGGCCAGGATGACCGGCATGCCGGGGAAGTCGGCGGCCACGTCGTCGAGCAGCATCGGGTTGGACAGCCGCAGCTTGATCCCGCGCCCGCCGGGCAGGCCGGCCCCGATGCCGGTCTGGCCGGTGT
>Ga0335073_10017060_pt1 | contig 10161 bp, 14 predicted proteins | sample Lox_Sample_22_FD_207093 | JGI IMG/M metagenome (GOLD analysis project Ga0335073, IMG submission 207093) | Soil microbial communities from Loxahatchee National Wildlife Refuge, Florida, United States - Lox_Sample_2.2 | ecosystem: Environmental > Terrestrial > Soil > Wetlands | place: USA... | reverse complement strand
CGTGCGCGCGCGGCGGCACCTGGGCGGGGAGCAGCCGCAAGCTGCCCGACATGCCGAGGTGAATGATCAGCGTGCCGCCGTCCAGCCCGATCAACAGATACTTCGCACGCCGGTCGACGCGCTGGATGGTGCGGTTGCGGAGCGCGGCTTCGAGACCTCTGGCGATGGGCCAGCGCAGGCGCCGCTCGCGCACGATGAGTTGGGCGATGCGCCGCCCGAGGAGCGCCGGCGCGATGCCGCGCCGGGTGGTCTCTACTTCAGGAAGCTCAGGCAGGCGCTACTTGATCTTGGATTCTTTGTAGGCGACGTGCTTGCGCACCACCGGATCGAATTTCTTGGTCTCCATCTTGTCCGGATGCAGACGCTTGTTCTTGGTCGTGGTGTAGTAGTGTCCGGTACCGGCCGAGGAAACGAGCTTGATCTTGTCTCGCATGAGAATGCTCCTTAAAGCTTGACGCCCTGCGCGCGCAGATCCGCGACCACGGTTTCGACGCCGCGCTTCTCGATGGTGCGCAAGCCGCGCGTGCTCACCCGCAAGCTGACGAAGCGCTTCTCGCTCTCCAGCCAGAAGCGATGCGTGTGCAGATTCGGCAGAAAGCGGCGGCGCTTGCGATTGTTCGCATGGGATACCGTGTTGCCCGTTTTCGGGCCCTTACCGGTCACTTGGCAGACTCGGGACATGGCTTTCAGACCTTCGATTTGAACGCATTGAGAGAGCCGCGCTTTATATCAGTTGGACTGCCGTCGGGCAACCGGCAAGGTCCCGGGAGCGGCGCGCCGCGGCGCGTGGCGGCGCCCCTCCGCGGCGAGCGACCGGGACTCTTGATATAAGTTATTGTATTTTAAGGATTCGTAGCCCGCGACTCGGTGAGCGTGTCCTTGATGATGCGGCCCCCTTTCATGACGAATGCAACCTGCTCCAGCACCCCGAGGTCGACGAGCGGGTCGCCGCGCACCGCGATGAGGTCGGCGAATTTGCCGGTCTCGAGCGCGCCCACATCGTCCGGCCAGCCGATGAGATCGGCCGCGGCCAGGGTCGCCGCGCGGATCGCCTCGAGCGGGGTGAGTCCGCGCCGCGCCATGGATTCGAGCTCCTGGGCATTGCGTCCGTGCGCCTCGGCCGAATCGGGATCCGAGCCGTCGGCGATCTTGACGCCGAGCGCCTTCGCCATCGTCAAGGTTTGCCGGACCGACTCGACGAACGCCTTGGCGCGAGGCGATTGATACCTCGCCGGGTTCTTCGCGAGACCGGCGTCCAGTCCGGAGAGCGTGGGAACGAGATAGACGCCCTTGGACCTCATCAGCACGAGATCCTCCCGGCTCGCGCGATGGCCATGCTCGATCGAGTCGACGCCGGCCATGACGGCATTGCGGATTCCCTCGGCGGTGGTCGCATGAGCGGCCACCTTGCGCCCGGCCTTGTGCGCCTCTTCGACCACGACCCGCATCTCTTCGACGGTCAGCGTCGGGTGGGTCCAGTCCGCGTACACCTTGATGAGGTCCGCACCGTGCCCGATCTGCTCGCGCACGGCGCGCCGCGCTTCCTCGGTGCCGCTGATCATCTGTGCGCCGGTGGGGAAGCCCACGATATCGGCGGCCACGTGAAACGGATAGTACTCACCGACCGCGGCGATGCCGCGCGTCGCGACGCGCATGCGCGGACCCTCGACCAGGCCGTCGTTGATCGCATCGCGAAGGGCGGCATCTGCGTAGCCCGCGCCTTCGCTCTCCACGTCGCGTACCGTGGTGAAGCCCGCCGCGAGCGTCTGGCGCGCGTTTGCGGCGCCCTCCAGGGCGCGGTAGGCCTGCGACTTGGTGAGCAGATTGATCTCGTAAGCGAACTCGCCGTCGGGCATGCGCGCCATCATGTGGGTGTGGCAGTCGATGAGTCCCGGCAGCAGCACGGCATCGCCGAGATCCAGCACCGCGGTCCGTGGCGGTGCCCGACTCTCGACGTCGGCCGCACGCCCCACGGCTTGGATGCGCTCGCCCTCGATGTAGACGGCGCCGGCCTCGATGTATTTCCCGGCGCGTACGTCGAGGATGCGCGCGGCGCGCACGATGAGCACACCTGCGGAATCGCCGGATGAGGCGCCCTGGGCCCGCGGCGCGGCCGAGCACAGCAGCGCCGCGACGGTTGCCGCCAAAACGCCGCGAAGGGGTGGGGACATCATGCGCGGCCTAGCATGCACGTCTGCCGCGCCTCGGCGCAACGCGGCCATCGGAGCATTCGGCGGGACTGCGTGAGTCCGCACAATAAGTACCATATATTGACTATCCCATTTAATGACTATATGGTGATGCGCATGGCTCGCAAGACGGCGCCGAGCAACGACCAAGCATTGCCCGTGCTGCTGCGGGTGGCGCGAAATACCTACGCTAATGCGCTGCGGGGACCGCTGGCGGAGCAGGGCTACGACGACATTCCACGTAACGGCGTGTTCATCATCGCAGCGTTGAGCCGCGACCAGGCGCCGCTCGCGCAAGTGATCAGCTGGCTCGGTGTCTCGAAGCAGGCGGCCGGACACCTGGTGGACACGCTCGTGCTGCGCGGTTACCTCGACCGCGCGGTTGACCGGGCCGATCGGCGGCGGTTGACGGTGAGCCTCACGGCCCGCGGTCGCGCAGTGGCGGCGATCGCTCGGGCCGCGGTCGAGCGCGTCGACGACAGGCTGGCGAAGAGCGTCAGTGCGGAGTACATCGCCCACACCCGGACCACGCTCATGGCGCTCATCGCAATCGGCCGGATGATTCAGTCCGCGCCCCTGCATCCACAACCAGCATGAACATGTCCCGCCCCGGACTGGCCATGATCGCGCTCTGGTGGGGCTTCGCGATCTCCTGGATTGCGGCCGCCGCCTGGAGCAGCGGCGCCGACAAGCGGATGTCGGTGCGGCGCGAGCTCTGGTACCGGATCATCCTGTTGACCGGCGGAGTGGTGCTGTTCATCCCTGCGCACGGCTACAGCGGACCACTCAGGCTCTGGTCGGTGACGCGCGGCTTCGCGTGGGGATGCGTGTGCGGAATCGTCTGCGGGTTCACCTTCAGCTGGTGGGCGCGAGTCCATCTCGGCGAGTTCTGGTCGGGCCGGATCACCAAGAAGGCCGGCCATCGCGTGATCGCGTCCGGCCCGTACGCGATCGTGCGCCACCCTATCTATACCGGGATTCTGTGCGCCGTCTACTCGACCGCCGCGGCCAAGGGCACCGTGCTCGGAATCGCCGGCTCGCTGCTCGTCACCGTGGGATTCTGGATGAAGGCGCGTCTGGAAGAGACCTTTCTGCAACGCGAGCTCGCCGACTACGACGCCTACCGGCGCCGCGTCCCGATGCTGCTGCCGTTCGGGCCGCGATCGCGCTAGAGAATCCCGGCGTTACGCCGGGTACTTGACATTTCGACATTACTCGAAATATCGTAGCAACATGCAACCGGGTGCGCTGCGGGCGGCGGCTCCGGCGGGACGCAGTGCAGGCAAGCGCGCGAGGCAGCCGGCGAAGCGCACGGCGGGCGCGGCAACTCAGAGAGGTGCTTCATGAAAAGACTCCATGTGCATGTGAGCGTCGCGGACCTTCCCGCCTCGATCCGCTTCTACAACACGCTGTTCGGCGCCCAACCGGCGGTGACGAAGCCCGAGTACGCGAAATGGATGATCGAGGAGCCGCGCATGAACTTCGCGATCTCGGTGGGCCGGCAACCCGTCGGAGTGAATCACCTCGGATTCCAGGTCGACTCGGATGAGGAGTTGCTGCGCATGCGCGCGCAGCTCGTGGCCGCGGATGCTCAGATGATCGAAGAGAGGGCGCAGCCCTGCTGCTATGCGCAGTCCGACAAGTACTGGGTCACTGATCCGACCGGCATCGCCTGGGAGACCTTTCACACGCTTGGCAGCATCCCGGTGTACGGCAGGGACACGCCGGTTTTCGGCCATGGTACTTCCGACGTTCCCGTGGAGGCACCGAAGGGGGGCTGTTGCATCCCCGAGAAGCACCGCCCAACGTGAAGTTCTCGCGCTACGCCCGAGGGCGTCAGCGGCGTCAAAGTCCCATCAAGCCCTACGGCGTATTTCGAAATTGTGATTCGACCCGCATTTGGCGATCGACGTTGCGCCAAGCAAGACGCAAAAAACGCTTGTAGACTGGCCGTCAAAGGGCGGGCACGGAACCCGGCGCGGCATAAGGCGCTGCTCCGGTGAGCACACGCATCAATCGAAGGGGAATCCATGCGCCTGAAGCTACTGTTCGCAGTTGCGGTGGTCTTCGTACTCGCCGGCATGCTGATCGACTGCAGCTACCAACGCTCGACCCCCGACGCGGCCTACGTACAGGGAACTGTGGTTGGATTCGACCGCCCGCATGCCAGACAGGTCTATCCGATATTCGAATTTTCCGATGCGAACGGCGGCGTGCACCGCGTCGTCAATTCGTCTCAGCAGTCGATTGTCCGATTTGCAACCGGCGATACCGTTTCCATCGCGTACTCGCGCTTCGATCCACAACGGGCGCGAATCGACACGCTTTGGTTCAACCATCGTTGGGTCATAGGCGGGTTCTTCGTCGCGCTCGCGCTTGCGTTCGGTGCTCTGAAGCGGCGTGCATCCAGCTCGAACTGATCGCAATTCAAGCCGAGGATGGGAATGACGGCTTCATGTCGAGCACCTGAGGCAGCAAAATTCGCTCGTTGGCAGGTCAGAGCCGTGACGGCCGCGGGCGCCCGCGGACCGGTCGAATGAGGCGTCGAACACCCACAGCGGCCGGATGCGACCGGCAACTCGCTCGACGCGGTACTATGATTCCTGAATCTCGATCGTGACGTGCGACAGCGCGGGATAGCGAGCCAATTTCGCTCGGTAATAGTCTGCGCGGCGCCCGTACTTCGGGCATACCGACACAATAGCTCCCAGATGGCCAGGTCCAAGGCGCCACAGATGCAGATCGGCGATCGTGCTGCCGTCGCTCTCGATCGTTGTTCGCAATTTTTGCGCCAATCCGCTGTCGGGAATCCTATCGAGCAAGATGGCGCCGGTGTCGCGAATGAGTCCATAGGACCAGCTTGCGATCACACAGGCTCCGACGATTCCCGCCAATGGATCCATCCAGAGCCACCCGAATGTACGGGCGAGCAGCAGCCCAATAATCACCAAGACCGACACCGCGGCGTCCGCCATCACATGGACAATCGCGGCACGCATGTTGTTGTCGCGTCCCGTAGCACCGTGTCCGTGGTCATGTTCCTCGAATAAAGTTGTGTACGTATCCGTGCCGACCTTGATCTGGGCAGTGAATGCGTGCGGCTCCGGGATCACCGATTGCGACTCCAGAAAATCGCCGTGCGCGACCAGGGTAAATGCCTGTTGCGTGCCATCCGCGCGAACCGTCGTGATGAGCGTCGATTCGGCGGCGGGCGGAGGCCCAAGAGCAGCCCGCAGGCGAAAGCGAGGTGGCACGCCCTCCTCGAACACCTCGAGGATGAGATCACCGGAAGGGGTTGCGATCGAATGCGCCTCGTCGTGGCCCCGCTCACCAGCGTGACCATGACCGTGGTGATGGCCGCCGCTGCTTAGCAGCCACGCGCTTACGATGTTGACGGTCAAGCCAACGCAGGCTATCGGAATCGCCTCCGCGAAGTGAATCTGAACAGGCGCTAGAATGCGGGTCACGGATTCGTAGCCGATTAGGATTGCGATCATCGCGAGCACGATGGCGCTGGTGAAACCAGCGAGATCGCCAAATTTTCCAGTGCCGAAGGTGAAATTCGCGTTCCCGGCGTGTCGGCGCGCGTAGGTGTAAGCAAGCGCCGCGAGGAGAAGCGCACCGGCGTGGGTGCTCATATGCAGACCGTCCGCCACCAGGGCGATCGATCCAAACAGGAGGCCGCCGACGATCTCGATGCACATCATCGCACCGCATAGCCAGATCACGGTCCAGGTCTTGCGCTCGCTTTGCGCGTGGCCCTCGCCAAGGAAAATGTGTTCATGAAACGACGGTTCAGCAGTGCCCGGATCGATGGTCATGGCAGCACTCACTTCAAATAGGTTCTGACGACGTCCAATAGTTGTTCCGCCGCGTCCTTGTTGAGCGCACCTGGATGTCTCTCCGCATCGACCAGATGCGAGCGTACGTGGTCCTCGACGACCTCGGCCATGAGACCAGCCATGGCGCCACGCGCGCCGGCAATGAGGTGCATAACCTCCTCACACGCCGCCTCGCTCTCAATAGCGCGTTCAATTCCGTCAACCTGTCCCCTAAGGCGACGAACGCGCGCAAGCAACTTCCTTTGATCGCGAATGGTGTGGCTCATTCGCAAACTATAGCATACCTACCCATCCTATATGGAGCGGCACGGAGTATGAACCTGCTCGGATCCTATTCGATGTGCGAAGGCCGCCGCACAGGTACCGGGAAATGGATGCTGCCCAGCAAGTAATTAAACCCAAACCCTAATGCGATAGACATGAACTGATATAAGTATTCATAAAACTTGGCTTGCTGCCACGACTGATTTGGCGCGCGGCTTGCCTCACTGCTCATCAGGAACGCCAGGTTAATTGCCATCAAAATGCACCAGGCCGCGCCGGCGGCCAAGGTGACCCAGCGGCGCTTTCTCGTGACCAGGAGAAATGCAAACTTACAAATGAAATAGATGTTGAACGCAAAGCCGATGATTGTCAGGAAAAAGAGCAGCACATACTGCGCTCGATGATCCTGCAACGAATGCCGCATGGCATAAGCGAAGTAGAAATTCGGACCGAGCCATTCCCACAGAAAGAGCAGAACGCCGACGATCGCGATATTGCGGAAATCGATTTTCGCTTTAAGGTCAGACATCGCTTTTTTCGTAAGTCTGAACGCCATCGGCTCGTCGGCTCGAATCTTAGCCCAACCGCGTGCAATCAATCACGCCCACATCAGATCCGCAAGGATCTGATGATCAGGTCGGGATTTGCCGCTCCATGATTCGGGCGGCGGCGATTGCCGCCGCCCAGCACACCGACTAGCGACCCCGTGCAACCACGATCGGGCGCGGCTCGTCGTTCTTCGCGTTGTATGCCGCGAACAATTCAGCCCTGTCGACCTTGGCAACCGCATCCGCGATCGCCTTGTGAACGCAGCTGCGCACGCGACTCTTGGAGGCCAGGGAACCATCGTCTTGAGGTCGGCAGACCATGACCGCCGCACTCCAAATCCGATGATAGAGCGCGGCCGCGCCCTGCGGATTCGACAGGTTGAGATCTCCGAACTTGACAACGGCCTGAGGCGCATCGCTTTCGTCGGCGGCGATGGACATCGCGCCCGCGCTCAAGGTCAGTACGCCAAAAATCGCGGTTGAGAGCAGACGGGACAAGTTGGTCGAAGTGATCTGAATGTTCATGGTGAGCTCCTGGGCGTGGGTAAGGCATTCAAGGTGTCTGGCTGTCTCGGCCCGTCGGGTTCTGACCCTTCCGGCCTTGAAGCAACAGTGCTCCTTGCATCGGCGGGAGTCCTGAGGGGGATATGAAAGTGGTCTAGGGATTCTCTGAACTTGGAGAAGCAACCGCGGCGAGTCCCGGTCGTGGCAAGGCGTATACTTTGCAGGAGCGTCGAGAAAGCCGATCGAATTGCCAGAACGTTTGCTTATTCATTGAGTTGCAATGTCACCCATCAGCTCAGCCGGGCGCTCCTTACTTCGAATCGCTGACTTGCGTGTGGATCCAACGCTGGATGAGATTTGCAAAGAAGGTCACACGATCAAGCTCGAACCCAAGTCGATGCAATTGCTGATTTGCCTCGCCGAGCGGGCGGGCGAGGTATTGAGCGTTGATGAATTGCTGGATCTCGTCTGGAAAAACGTGGTCGTCAGCCCCGATTCCGTCTACGCCGCCGTGGCCGCTCTTCGGCGCACCCTTGGCGATGATCCAAAGAATGCTAGATACATCGCCAATGTCGCACGTCGAGGCTATCGACTCATTGCACCGGTGTCGCCGTGGGTTGACCCGCCGACCGACTCGACTTCCAAAGCGATGGCGGCCCCTGCGCCGAGCGACAGACCGTCGATCGCAGTCATCCCGTTCCTCAACTTGAGCGATGATCCGGGACAGGAATACTTCAGCGACGGCGTCACCGAGGACATCATTACCGAGCTCTCACGCTGGCGCCGTATTTCAGTACGTTCCCGCTCGGCCTCGTTTCGTTATCGCGGCGCCGCAGTCGATATGAAGCAGGTCGCTCGTGAACTGGATGTTCGTTTTGTGGTTGAAGGCAGTGTCCGTCGCATGGGCGAGCGCATCCGTATCAGCGCTCAGTTGATCGACGCGGCCGACGGTAGCCATATCTGGGGCGAAAAATTCGACCGGCGGCTGGACGAGATCTTTTCCGTGCAGGATCGGGTAGTACAAACGATCGTCAGCACGCTTGTCGGACGCGTGGAAGCCTCCGATACCGAGCGAGCGCGCCGCAAACCGCCGCTGAGTCTGGCTGCGTGGGAGTGTGTACTGAAGGCCAATTCATTGTCCTGGGACGATCCGGAGGGCGAAGCGGAGGCTACGCGACTGGTCGAGAAAGCGATCGAACTTGACCCCGGCTATGCACTCGCACACGCGGTGCTGGCGTCGCTGGCTTACTCACAATGGGGCGACGGTCCGAGAAGCTCGACGGCCGCGTTGGAACGGGGATACGTCCTCGCCATCCGGGCTGTCGAACTCGACGCGGGTGAGAGCACCTGCCATGCGATCCTCGGCCACGCCTGCCTGCATCGACGTTTATTCGAGTTGGCCGTGCAATACAGCCGGCGCGCTGTCGAGATCAATCCAAACAGCCAATGGAACGCAGCCGATCTGGGATCCATTCTGGTTTATGCGGGTGAGCCGGAAGAGGCTCTGACTTGGTTCGCAAGGTCACGGGAGATCGACCCCTACTTCGATCAGGCGTGGTGCTGGCGCTCACTCGGCTTGGCATGCATGAGCCTCGGTCGATACTCGGATGCCCTCTCCACGCTCAGCCGTTTACGGATGCGCACCTATTACTACGCAGCACTAATTGCCGGATGTCACGCCAGGCTGGGCGACATGCCTCGTGCCAAAGCCAGCGCTCACGAATGTTTATCCATGAAACCAGACTTCTCGATCGCGCACTTCATGAGCAAGTTGCCGTTCAAGCGTCCGGCAGATGCCGACCGACTTGCCTCATCCCTCCGGCTAGCCGGCCTGACGGAATGATGTCCATCAAGCAGTCGGCCGGCGATGTCGTCGAGCCAGCTTGGGCAAGCGAGGTTCTGCATTTCTGGTTTGACGAGTTGGAAGCGGCTCAATGGTTCTCAAAGAGCGATGCCATCGATGCGCAGATACGCGCTCGCTTTCTTGGGCTGTACCGACGAGTGCTGGCAGGCGATGAATCCGTCGCAATGACGCAACGCCCGCTGCTCGCCGCCGTCATTGTCTTGGATCAATTCTCGCGCAACCTGTTCCGTGGCACACCACATGCGTTCGCGGCCGATCCTTTCGCGCGCGAGCTATCCAGAGCCGCGATCGAGCAGCGCTACGACGACGGCTTGAATGAACGGGAGCGGCTGTTTCTGTATATGCCGTTCGAGCACAGCGAGGATTGCAAAGATCAAGCGCTTGCAGTCGAGTTGATCGCGCGCCTCGGCAATGAGGAGTGGACGCGTGATGCGGTCGCGCACAAAGCGATCATCGATCGATTCAGTCGTTTTCCGCATCGCAACGCAGTGCTCAACCGACATTCGTCGCAGGCCGAGGTCACGTTCTTGCAGAAACCCCAAGCGTGGTGGTTCTGAGAAGCGGGAATTAGTAACGCAAGCGATTCACGCCTGCGTTTCGGGCCGCCCGCTAAGGGTCTCAAATCAGGCCACGTTCGGCGAGCGACACGCTGACCCCCTCGCCCACGATGATGTGATCCAGCAAGCGGATGTCCACCAGCGCGAGCGCCTCCTTGACCCGCTGCGTGATGAGCTCGTCCGCCTGACTCGGTTCGGCCACACCCGATGGGTGGTTGTGGGCGACGATCACCGCGGCGGCGTTCTTCTGCAGCGCCAGCTTCACGCTATTGGATGGAGATTTAACAATAACCACCCCTGGGTGTTTCTCCACATTCCCACACTATTGACGGCCGTTCGCTGGGTGATGAAACGCCGAAAATGGCAGGGGGTCGTCTGCAGCCACTCCAATGT
>Ga0335073_10017059_pt1 | contig 10161 bp, 9 predicted proteins | sample Lox_Sample_22_FD_207093 | JGI IMG/M metagenome (GOLD analysis project Ga0335073, IMG submission 207093) | Soil microbial communities from Loxahatchee National Wildlife Refuge, Florida, United States - Lox_Sample_2.2 | ecosystem: Environmental > Terrestrial > Soil > Wetlands | place: USA: Florida... | reverse complement strand
ACATCATCGCCATCGGCGAAAGGATGGTCAGTCTCACCACGGCGCTGGAAATGGTCCGCGTCTGGCTGAACACCCCTTTTGCCGGCGGCAGACATCAGCGGCGCATTGAACTGATCGACGCACCCTGAAAGCACCGCGAGGGCGGCGCTTCGTGGTTTCCCAACGATTATAAATTATAAAACAGGAACAGCCATTGGCCGGCCGTTGTCGGCGGAATTAATCTTCAGCAAAAATGCCACGGCGCTTCTCGCCCATGCCGGCGGCGAAGGATAACCGGAAGCCGAACCGCCGAAACAATTGCGCAGCATGTCGGTGTCAATGATGCCGGGATTGAGCAGAACGGCGGCCATGCCGGGCGGCAATTCCCGCGCCAGCGCCTGGGTCAAACCTTCTATCGCCCATTTCGTGGCGCAATACGGCGCAACTTCGGCATCGGTCGAACGTCCCCAGCCGGAGCTGAAATTGACGATGACGCCGCTGCGGCGCTTGACCATGGCGGGAACAAAATGGCGGATGACGTTCGTGACGCCCTTGATATTCACGTCAACCACGTCGGAAAATTCCTGCGCCGGGACTTCCCAGAGTTTTGCGTTGCGGTTGATGAGTGCGGCGTTGTTCAGCAACAAATCCGGGGGGCCGTGCGACGACAGAATCCGCCCGGCCCAGGCGGCCACCTGTGAATCGTCCGCCACGTTTATCACGGCAAAGTCATTGGGAGCAGCGAACTGTTTTTGTAATCGAACGATTGCCTGCTCCGACCGGCCACAACCCACAATGGTGTGCCCGAGCCGGATGAATTCCTCCGTCATGGCGCGGCCCAGGCCGCGGGTCACGCCGGTAATCAAGATGCATTTTCTGTTTGCAGACATCGAAGTGTCGGGGTGCACGCTTTAGCGTGCCTCCACCGGACAAGCTGAAGCCGGAACTCCAACCCGCAGACACGTCGTTCCTCCCGGGTTAAATTCGTGGATTGAATTTGGATTCACGTGAAAGTTGTTCCCACAACTTTTTCTCGGTGTCGGAAACTTTCACCGGGACCACAACCCGGGTGACGACCATCAGGTCGCCGTGGCCGCCATTCCGGTCGGGCAGGCCGCGTCCCCGCACCCGCAATTTTTGGCCGCTTTGCGTTCCGGGCGGGATTTTGATGTTCACGCGCCCATCCAGCACCGGCACGGAAAGGTTGGTACCCAGCACCGCCTCCCAGGGGGCCAGTTCGGCTTCATAAATCAGGTTGTGATCCTCGACCTCAAAATCGGGATGTCTGGCCAATCGCACCCGCAGGTACAAATCCCCGGCCGCACCGCCGCCACTGCCGGCTTCCCCACGACCGGCAATCCGCAAGCGCTGGCCTTCGGTCACGCCGGGCGGGATCTTGACCTGGTGCGCCTCGGTTTTCACGGAGCGCCCGACAGTATGGCGCACATGGACGGTGCGCACCGCGCCGCGCAGGGCCTCATCCAACGTCACCATGATGTCGCCTTCGATGTCGTGTCCCCGTTCGGCCGATTCCGGTCGTTCAAAATTCGAAAATCCGCCAAACCCGCCGCGCCGACCGCCCATCGAACCGAAGAGTTGTTCGAAGAAATCACTGAAGCCGGTGCCGCCGAAACGAAATTCAAACTCCTCACCGCCCTGACCCCGGCCGTGAAACGTCTGGCCGCCACCGAAACCCTCCCAGCCGGGCGGTGGACGGAAGTCGGCGCCGGATTTCCAGTTGGCGCCCAGCTGGTCGTATTTTTTGCGTTTCTCCGGGTCGCCCAGAACTTCGTAGGCTTCGTTGACCTCCTTGAATTTTTCCTCGGCCTTCTTTTTGTCCCTGGCCACGTCCGGGTGGAATTCCCGGGCGAGCTTGCGAAACGCTTTTTTAATTTCGCTGTCATTCGCGCCGCGCGGGACACCGAGAATTTCGTAATAATCTTTGTATTGAACGGGCATAGGCTCCGGCCGTCACTGAGGGCCGATTCAGGGTTAGAATTTGCCCGTTACGTAAAAATTGTCAAAAGTTTGCCACACCCGCAACGACGGCTAATTGGCGGGTTTGGTGGTGTTGTCCACACTTAAATAGGTCGTACCCACAAAGTCGCCGTTGCGACGCCACACTTTCAGCAGGATGCGGGCTCCTTTGGCCTGAGTGCAAAACTTGACCGCCTGATCGGCATCTCTTACCAGCTGGCGATCGATTTCCACGATGACGTCGCCTTGCTGCAAACCGGCATCAGCGGAATTCGAGTCGGGCCCCACCTCCGTCACCAGGGCGCCGTGCACATCGTCGGGGATTTTCAATTCCTGCCGGGACGCCTGGTCCAAATCGGAGACCGACACCCCATCGAGCGCGTCGGTGTTCGAGTTGCCCGGGTTGTTGTTCCGGTTATTGTTGTTTCGCCCAAACTGTCCCGGCAGTTCCGCCAGGCGAACGGTGAAACTTTTTTCCTGCCCGTCGCGAATCACTTTCACCGTGGCTTCGGAGCCCGGCGAACATTCGGAAACCATCAGGGAGAGATTATCCGCATCGGTCACCTTCTTGCCGTTGAATTCAACAATCACGTCGCCGGACTGGATGCCGGCTTTCTGCGCCGGCGTGCCCGGATACACGTCATCCACCAGCGCGCCGTTCTGATCCGACAACTCGAAGCTTTCCGCCAGCCCCGCGTTGATGTCTTCGGGCTTAACGCCCAGGTAACCGCGTGTGACTTTGCCGCTCTGAATCAGCCGGTCCATGACATGGCGCGCCAGATTGATCGGCACGGCAAAACCGATGCCTTCATTGCCATAGGTGCTGCTGACGATGAAGGTATTGATGCCGACCAATCGTCCCTCCGCATCCACCAGGGCGCCGCCGGAATTGCCCGGATTAATTGCCGCATCGGTCTGGATGAAATCCTGATAATTGGGGCGGCCCGTGTCTCCGCCAAATTGAAAGCCGCTGCGGCCCAGCGCGCTGACGATGCCCATGGTGACGGTTTGCTCCAGGCCGAAGGGATCGCCAATGGCCAGAACCATGTCGCCGACCTCCAACTGATCGCTGTTGCCCAGGGTGATGGCCGGCAAATCCCGGGCGTCAATTTTCAACACGGCGACGTCCGTCGGCGGGTCCGTGCCGATCACCCTGGCGCTGTATTCCTTGTCCCCGTTGACGGAAGTAACCTTGACTTTGATTTCATCCGCACCTTGCACGACGTGGTTGGCCGTCAGGATATAGCCGTTCGGTGAGACGAGGACTCCCGAGCCAAGACTTTCCTGCCGGCGGGTGCGCGGCTGAGTGTCCTGTCGAAACTGGTCGCCGAACAACTGGCGGAAGAACGGATCATCGAGAAAAGGATAGGGCCGCACATGAACAATGCGGGTGGAGTAGATGTACACCACACACGGGGCGGCCTTTTTGATGACCGGTGAAAAACTGACACCCGGCCTGGTGTCGCGGTTGAGCGGCGTGGAGTCAACCTTGATGTCCGGCCCGGTTTCCTCTCCCCGGCAGGTGAAATAAAACAACACCCCGATTCCCAAGGCGAGCAGTGTGGCTGAAAAAATACCTATTAGCGGCCGTGAAAGACGATTCATAAAATAACCGGAATAATTCATGGAAATTGACAATGCAACTGCCCGAACGTTCAAAACCCTCCCCCGCTGCCAATGGGATAATCAGCTAATGGGTGGTTTGTGATTGCTGCTGTGCCTTTTGCACGTCCTCGGGTTTTATGATTTCAACCTTCGCGCCTTTTTTCATTTCCTCGGCCGAGGGCACCTTGATGATGTCACTGGTGACCGGCTGGGGATGTTCGATCGAAAGCAGTTCGACGGTGAAAATCAGAGTGGAGTTCGGTTCAATCCCCGGACGGCCGCCCGGTCCATAAGCCAGTTGCGGGGGGATAAACAACTGCCATTGGGAACCGACCTTCATATGCGTGAGCGCCTCGCTCCAGCCGGGGATGACGCTCCCCACGCGAAATTGCGCCTTGTCCGAACTGTCGAATTTTTTCCCATCAATGAACGTGCCGACATAGCTGACCGATACGTTGTCGTCGGCTGCGGGTGACGGCCCGCTGCCATCGGCGATGATTTTGTATTGCAAACCATCCGGCAGCGTCACGACTCGCTTCTGTTCCTTGTTCCGGGCCAGAAACGCTTCCCCGGCCCGTGAATTCTTTTCCGCGAGTTCCTGACGCTTCTTTTCCTGTTGCGCAGCGAGCTGTTGCGAGAATTGAGTCAGCGTTTTACGCATCTCCTCAGTGGTCATTCGTGTAGTGCCGCCAGCCTGGGCGTCCTTCACTCCCTGCACCAGCGATTCAAAATCCAGATTGGTCACGTCATCAGCCTTCCAGCGCTGGCCCAGCATCATGCCGATGGCGTAGCTGACGCGCGACTTGTCGTCACCCAACGCATTGGTGTCGCCGGCCAGCAAGGGGGTCACAAGTGACAGGGAACAAACCGTAGTTAAGATAATGTTTTTCATGGTTAATTGCGGCTCTATTTTGAGGATTCGCCGGGCAATTGCAATCCCGATTTGGCGGAGGCATCTCTTGCAACCTTCGGTGGAGCGGGCGTACCCGTCCCGCAATGCGGGATCAGTGGCCTCGCCCCCAAAACGGCGCCCCTGCCCCCGATTTAAATTCCGGCAGAGTGACGCGCAAAATATTTCCCCGGAGCACAAATTCTGCTATAGTCAGGGAAATTTGTGCAAACAATAACGTGCCATTCCGATCATGACAATTCACCCCGGAGTTCGGGCTTGAAAATTTTCGCGTTGCTCGCGCCGGGGATTTTCCTGTGTTTCAATGCGTGGGCGGCGGGCAACACCAATGCCGCCCCCGCCCTGGTGCCGGGCCCCAATGACGGTCGCATTGCCTATGTGACGGCGCGTCTTTTGGAGGAATATCATTACTCGATGCACCCGCTGGACAAGGAGATGTCGGAAAAGTTTTTTGACGGTTATCTGGACTCACTGGACCCGCAGCACCTTTATTTCCTGAAATCCGACGTGGCGGAATTTTCACACTACCGCACGAATCTCGACACCTTGACCATCAACCGTGGCCAGGCCGATCTCACGCCGGCTTACCAGATTTTCGAACGATTTCTGGAACGGCTGAAGCAGCGCGTGGCCTACGATGACAAGCTCCTGAAGCGCGACCGGTTTGACCTGAATACCCGGCAAAGCCTGCTGCTGGACCGGCGCGATGCCCCCCATCCCAAAAATCTGGCCGAGGCGCGGCGCCTCTGGCAACAACGGCTGGTTTATGAGTATCTGCAGGAAGTCCTTAACCGCAGAATTTCTCCAACCAACAGCGGGGTGATTTTGCCTCTCCCTAAAACCGCCCCCCGGGAAATCGTCGAAAAACTTACGCGACGTTATCAGTGGCAGTTGCATCTGTTTGCCAACTGGGACAACAGCGACATCCTGCAAACCTATCTCGAGGCGCTGGCCCACGCCTATGATCCGCACTCGGATTATCTCAATGTCAGCCATGCCCAGGACTTTTCCATCACCATGAGCCTGGCGCTCTTTGGCATCGGCGCGGAACTCCGATCCGAAGACGGGTATTGCACCATCGTTTCACTGGTCGCCGGCGGTCCGGCGGCCAAAAGCAGGCAAATCAAGCCCCAGGACCGCATCGTCGCTGTCGCGCAAGGCAAGCAGACGCCCGTGGACGTGGTGGACATGGATCTGAACAAAATTGTGCAGATGATTCGCGGGCCCAAGGGTACCGAGGTGCGCCTCACTGTCATTCCGGTGGACAGTCCCAATTCCCGTCGCGTGGTGACCCTGATTCGCGACGAAATCAAATTGGAAGACCAGGAAGCCAAGGCCGAACTGGTGGAAATGCCCGATGGCCATGGCGGCACCAATCGCTTGGGGGTTCTGGACCTGCCGTCCTTTTATGCCACCGTTGATCTGCCCGGCGACAATGGTGACTTGTCCCAGAAGAGCACCACCGCTGATGTCAAACGCCTGATTAGAAAACTCGAACAGCAAAACGTCAACGGCATCATCCTCGATTTGCGGAACAACGGTGGCGGGTCGCTGGAGGAAGCCGTGGATTTCACCGGCCTGTTTGTCACCAACGGTCCGGTCGTGTTGGTCCGCTCACCGGAGGGCCATATCGTCGTGGACCAGGACACGTCCACCAACGCTCTTTACCGCGGGCCGCTGGTTGTCCTCGTCAACCGGTTCAGCGCTTCCGCCACGGAAATCGTGGCGGGCGCCTTGCAGGATTACGGGCGCGCGCTGATTGTCGGCGACACCTCCACGTATGGCAAGGGCACCGTCCAGAATCTGAACCCGTTGCGGCCGTTCATCTGGTCGGCGGATGAATCCCCCTCCAATGATCCGGGCACCGTCAAAATCACCATCCGCAAATTCTACCGTATCAGCGGTGCCTCCACCCAATTAAAGGGGGTCACCCCGGATATCATCCTGCCGGACCCCCTGAGCGCTTCGACGGACGTCGGCGAAAGTTCTCTTCCCAACGCGATGCCGTGGGACACCATCCGCAAGGAAGATTACGACCCTGTAAATATGGTGGAGCCTTACCGGTCGGAGTTGCGCAAGCTGTCCGAGGCCCGCGTCGCCACCAACCGGGATTTCATTTACATCCGGCAGGATATTGACGAATTCAAAAAGTTGCAGGCCGACAAAACCGTCTCGCTGAATGAGCAGGAGGAGCTCGACCGCGTGCAGCAAAACGCGCTCCGCCAGAAAGCGCGTGATGCCGAACGCGCTCAACGCAAGGTTCCCGACGAAAAAATCTATGAAATCACGCTGGAAGATGTCAACAAGCGCGGCCTGCCGCCGCCCGAGACCAACACGGTCGATTTTGCCAAATCCAGCGAAGCCCAAATCGATGAAACAGCGAGGCTCGACGAAACGGAGCATATCCTGGAAGATTACGTCTCGCTCATGAAGACGAATGAGACCCGCTCCATCATGGCCGGCCATTGAATGAACGCGCGCGCAACCCAGATTGCTTGCCCGACTTGCCGGAAATCCGGCGATTGGTTTGCCACGCCCTGGGGCCCGTTTTGCTCCCGACGCTGCAAGTTGATTGACCTCGGCAAATGGCTTGGCGGCGAGCACATGATTTCCGAGCCGCTGCCGCCGGAACCCTGGAGGAAAATGCAGAATGAAGAAGGATGAACGATGAAACCGGAAAAAGACCGGACCGGGGCGCGTCACCGGAAGTGTCTTCATGCTTCATTCCGCCTTCTTCATGTCATCGGATTTTTCCTTCTTCACGGCGGGGCACTCGCGCAAACGACAAACGTTATGAACACGACCAACCAAATCGAAATCGCCGACCTCGGTGGCGGCTGCTTCTGGTGCATGGAAGCCGTTTTCGAACGTCTCCCCGGCGTCATTTCCGTGACCAGCGGTTTTGCCGGCGGAACCACGCCCAACCCCACTTATGAGCAGGTTTGCACCGAGACCACCGGCCACGCCGAAGTAACGCAGATTGAATTCGACCCCGCAAAAATTTCCTACGCGAAACTGCTCGGGATCTTCTGGCAGGCGCACGACCCGACCACTCTCAACCGCCAGGGCGCGGATGTGGGGACCTCCTATCGCTCCATTATTCTCTACCGCAGTGAGCAGCAAAAGGAGATCGCCGAGCAATCCAGGGCCGAGGCGCAGAAGAATTTCAAGCATCCTATCGTCACCGAAATCGTGCCACTCAAGAAATTTTACAAGGCCGAGAATTACCACCAACAATATTTCGACCGTAATTCCACCGCACCCTACTGCCAGATGGTCATCGCGCCCAAACTGCACAAGCTGGAGAAGGAAAAGGTGATTCAAACCACGCCGCAGACAAGGTGAATTTACGATCTGCGATATACGATATGCGCGCCGCCGGCCTGATCGGAAGGTAAATCGTCAATCGAAAATCTTAAATCGAAAATAAAAAAGGCGACCCGTTACCGGATCGCCTTTGAATTCGATCAGAGAAATTACAGCCCTTTCTTGAGCATGTACTTGATCAAGTCGCCCACGCGGCAACTGTAACCCCACTCGTTGTCGTACCAGCTCACCAGCTTGAAGAACTTCTTGTTCAATTCAATGCCGGCCCCTTCGTCGAAGATCGAGGACAGTTCGCAATGGATGAAGTCCGAGCTGACCACCTCGTCCTCAGTGTAACCGAGAATGCCCTTCAGGTACGTCTCGCTCGCCTTCTTCATCGCGGCGCAAATGTCTTTGTAGCTGGTTTCCTTGACCGTGCGCACCGTCAGGTCCACCGCCGAGACCGTCGGCGTCGGCACCCGGAACGCCATGCCGGTCAGCCTGCCTTTGACTTCCGGCAGCACCAGACCCACGGCCTTGGCCGCGCCGGTCGTTGACGGAATCAAATTCTGCGCCGCGGTCCGGCCGCCCTTCCAATCTTTCTTGCTCGGACCGTCCACGGTCTTTTGCGTGGCGGTATAGCTGTGAATGGTCGTCATCAAACCTTCCTCGACGCCGAAGCCTTCCTTGAGCAGCACATACACTACCGGCGCGAGGCAGTTCGTCGTGCAGCTTGCGTTGGAAATGACATGATGCTGCTTCGGATCGTACTTGGCTTCGTTCACGCCCATGACGACCGTCAAGCAATCGCCCTTGGCCGGGGCGGAAATAATGACTTTTTTGGCGCCGGCGGTGATGTGGCCCTTGGCCTTCTCCACGTCCGTGAAAAGGCCGGTGGATTCAATCACCAATTCCACACCCAGCGCCTTCCACGGCAACTCGGCGGGCGATTTGGCGCTCACGACCTTGATTTTCTTGCCACTGACCACCAGCACGTCGTCTTCCGGCTTGTCGGCGGCGGATTTCTCCGAACCGACCTCGCCCTTGAAGCGTCCCTGAATGGAATCATACTTGAGCAAATACGCCAGGTTGTCCGCCGGAACGATATCGCCGACCGCGACCACCTCGATGTCCCTGCCCACCATGCCTTGTTCGACCAGCGCGCGGAAGACCAGCCGCCCGATGCGCCCGAACCCATTGATTGCAACTTTCACTGCCATATTTTTTATCTTTCTTCTATAAGCTATTTAGCGAAAACCGAAGGCACAATTTACCGGCAAACGCCCCAGCGTCAATTCAGAACTCTGGAACGGAATTGCCAAACGCGAACCGTTTTTTGCGCAAAAGAAAGCACGCCAGCGTCCCGGCTTGACCGGATGACATGCCAATGCAGTGCCATCAGGCGGCAAGGGCTTTAAAGAGGTATCGCAATTCTTCCATCCCCTGGTCCGGTTCGGGGTAGCGTTTTCGCGACCGAACGAGGCCGCCCTGACCGCACCTTGGCCAGGTTAAGCCGGCGGGCGGCGTCAGTCCGGGCCAGAGAATCAACCTGAATGAGTAACGGCACAGAACCATCAAAGCCACAGCGGGTTGGAATGCAATTCCTGTCCACCCAATCAATCGGATCCGGCTTCGACGGATCTCAACTCGAGCTTGAGGGCATGGAGGGATAGGTTGATATCCCAGATGAACGCGATGATGGAACCGAACAGCGAAACCATGGAGCCGATGAAAATGAGGCCGGCCAGCGCGCCTTGCTGCCATTGGAGCAGCGCGGTCACAAACAGGGTGATGATGAGCGCCGAAGCCAGCAACACGCTGATCGCCGCCAGCAAGATGCTCAACCGGATCATGCGTGCCCGGCGATAAATGATGGCCACCTGCGCCATCGTCTGTTCGCGTTCGCGGCCGGTGCGCTCCGGCAACTCGCGTTTGAGCTGGCGAGCGCGGTCAATGGCGCGGCCCAGCCGGTTGGTCATGGTCAACAAGAGCAGACCCACGCCGGAAATCAGAATCACCGGGCCGATGGCGTCCCGGAGTTCGGGAATCAATTGTTCAAGTGAGGTTGGCGGCATTTGGGTCTTACAATGTCGCGAGGAATGTAACTGTGATTCGGATGCCGAGGCAAGCGCAGTCCGTTTCCGGTTGAGCACAATTTGAAACTTTCACCCAGGCGAACGTCGATAACGCCGAAGCCCGGCGAAGGTTGATCCTCGCGCGCCGCTGTCGCCCCTCTCTGACGCGCCAAGGCCGGCTGGCCGGCCTCGCCCCGCGACACTGTGCCATTCGTCGGATGCAGGACACGATGTGAAATCTGGAAGGGTTGGATGGTGAAAACCAAAATTGTAAATTGTTCGCCAATAAACGGTTAGAATTTAAACATC
>Ga0335073_10017058_pt1 | contig 10161 bp, 9 predicted proteins | sample Lox_Sample_22_FD_207093 | JGI IMG/M metagenome (GOLD analysis project Ga0335073, IMG submission 207093) | Soil microbial communities from Loxahatchee National Wildlife Refuge, Florida, United States - Lox_Sample_2.2 | ecosystem: Environmental > Terrestrial > Soil > Wetlands | place: USA: Florida... | reverse complement strand
GCAGCCCCTCTCAGGGCACCTGGGTTCAGTTCGACGTGCAGGTCGCGCCGGGCAGCCTCATCCGCGCTGCGCGCTTCGTCGCTTTCGGCTGCCCGCACGTGATCGCCGCCTGCTCGCTCATTGCCGAGCGCGCAGAGGGCCGATGCGCCGCGCCCTGCCTGCCGGAGAGCGTCGGCGTGCTGCGCGAGCGCCTCGGCGTGCCGGTCGAGAAGCTGGGCCGGCTGCTGCTGGTGGAAGATGCCTGGGTCGCCGCGCTGCGGGCCGCCGTCCGGGGCTGCGGCATTGAGAGCCCGCCGCCGCAGCCCCATATATGAGCGCATGGCTCGGCGGGAGCGAATCTTGCACTGCGATGAGCATCAGATCATGCCCGAAAGTGCGCTTAAGGTCCGTGCGCCGGCCGCGGCTAAGTGTTATGTATAGCGCCCGCAAGCACTCTTTGGCGAAAGGAGAGGACAGCTCAATATGGCGATATCGTTGACGGAATCCGCGGCCGACCGCATACGCACTCACCTCGAGAAGCGCGGCGCGGGATTGGGCCTGCGCGTCGGGGTCAAGAAGACCGGATGCTCGGGATTTGCGTATGTGGTGAACTACGCCGACCAGATCCTGCCCACGGACGAGGTTTTCGAGGCTCGCGGGGTCAAGATCGTGGTCGACTCGGCGAGCTTGCCGCTCATCGACGGCACGCTGGTCGATTTCGTGAAGCAAGGCCTCAACGAGGCTTTCAAGTTTCAAAATCCCAAGGCCAGAGGTGAATGCGGCTGCGGCGAGAGCTTCAGCGTCTAGCATCGCGAGGGCGGCCGCCGGACCGCGCCCCTCGTTCGAAGGTTTTTCCAAGCAATACAGGCACTTCGGTTGGCGCCGCCGATTGCCTGTGCGGCGCCGCTAAAGTACACTTCGCGCTCTTTGCCGCCCCAGCCGGGCGCCAATGCCAACGAATCCGAGGTGATCATGCCCATCGAGCGTACCCTTTCCATCATCAAGCCGGATGGCGTCGGCCGCAATCTCATCGGCGAGGTGCTGCGCCGCTTCGAGCAGGTCGGCTTGCGCGTGGTGGCTGCGCGCATGATGCAGCTCTCGCAGAAGGAGGCAGAGGGGTTCTACGCCGTGCATCGGGAGCGGCCGTTCTTCAAGGATCTGGTGAGATTCATGACCTCCGGGCCGGTCATGGTGCAGGTCCTCGAGGGAGAGGGCGCGATCGCCAGGAACCGCGAGGTCATGGGGGCAACCGATCCGAAGAAGGCCGCGCCGGGCACCATCCGTGCAGATCTGGCGAGCACCATCGATGAGAACGTCGTCCACGGCTCCGATGCGCCCGAGACCGCTGGCCGCGAGATTGCCTACTTCTTTCGCGAAATTGAGCTCTGCCCGCGTACGCGCTAGCGTAATGACGGACTGCACCAGCGGGGGCATTGAAGCGAAGTGGCCGGCGATCCCATAAATCTCCTCGGTTTGCCGCGCGGCGAGCTCGAGGCGTTCGTCTCCGAGCGCCTGGGCGCGAAGCCCTTCCGCGCGCGTCAGCTGATGAAGTGGATCTATCGGCGCGGCGTGGCGGACTTCGACGCCATGACGGATCTGGCGCGGGATTTTCGCGCGCAGCTCAAGGATGCCGCGTCCCTGGAGGTGCCGAGGATCGTCGAAGAGCACAGATCGGCCGACGGCACGCGCAAGTGGATGCTGCGCATGGACGAGGTGCAGGGCATCGAGACGGTGTACATCCCCGAGCCGGATCGCGGCACGCTGTGCATCTCCTCCCAGGTCGGCTGCGCCATGGATTGCTCGTTCTGCTCGACCGCGCAGCAGGGCTTCAACCGCAATCTGAGCGTGGCGGAGATCGTCGGCCAGGTGTTTCTCGCGCAGCGCGAATTGCGCGACCTGCGATCCGAGCGCCGCGCCATCACCAACATCGTGTTCATGGGGATGGGCGAGCCGCTCGCCAATTACCGCAACGTCGTGCCGGCCATGCGCATCTTTCTCGATGATCTGGGCTACGATCTGTCGCGCCGCCGGGTGACCCTGAGCACCTCGGGATTGGTGCCGCAGATCTACAAGCTCGCCGAGGAATGCAACGTGGCGCTCGCGGTCTCGCTGCACGCGCCGAACGACGAGCTGCGCAATCAGCTCGTGCCCATCAATCGCAGGCATCCGATCGACGAGCTGCTTGCGGCCTGCTGGCATTACATCGATGAGCAGAACGGGCGCAGCGTCACCTTCGAGTACGTCATGCTCGACGCCGTCAACGACCGGCCCGAGCATGCACGGGCCCTCGCCCGCCTGCTGCGCGGGCGCCCCGCCAAGCTCAATCTCATCCCTTTCAACCGCTTCCCGGGCACGAGCTACCGGTGCTCGCCGGCTGCGGCCATCCTCGCGTTTCGCGACATCCTGAACGAGCAGGGCGTGATCGCCACCATCCGGCGCACGCGCGGCGAGGACATCGATGCGGCGTGCGGGCAGCTGGCGGGAAGAGTCACGGACCGCACGCAGGTGCGCCTCGGTGCGAAGATGAGCGGCGCGCGCACGCCGGCGGAGGCGCCTTGAGCCGGCGCCCGCCCGCCGGGCTCGCCGCGGCGGCCGCTGTTGCGGCCCTCGGCGCGCTGCTGTCGGCCTGCCACCCCTCGCCGCCCGTCTATCAGCCGCCCGACCGGCACAAGAAACCCGAGCCTGCCGAGGCCGCGGTCGACAACATGCAAATGGCGATCGAGTACATGCGGCTCAACAACCTGGCGCGCGCGCGCGACCGCATCGAGCGCGCGCTGCGCGAGGCGCCCGAGAATCCGAGCGTGGAGGAGACGGCGGGACTGGTGTACGAGCGCCTCGACGAGATGAGCAAGGCCAAGCACGCCTTCGCGGCGGCGGCGCGGCTCGGCAAGGACGACCCGGACATCCAGAACAGCTATGCGGGCTTCCTGTGCCGCACCGGCAAGATGGCCGAGGGCGAGAAGCTGTTCATCGAGGTCGCGAAGAATCCTCTGTACCAGACCCCCGAAGTCGCGCTGCTGAACGCCGGAGTGTGCGTGGGCTCCGCGGGCGACGCGGTCGACGCGCAGCGCTATTTCAATCGGGCGCTCGCCATCAAGCCCAACATGCCGGAGGCGCTGCTGCAGCTCGGCAATCTCGCCTTCACCCGCGGCGACAACACCCAGGCGCTCGATTACGTGCAGCGCTACCTCGCGGTCGATCCTCCCTCCGCCGACGTGCTGTGGCTCGGGTTTCGGATCCAGCGCAAGCTCGGCGACAATACCGCGGCGGCGGCGTTTGCCCAGCGCATCGAGAACGAGTTCCCCAATTCGGAACAAGCTCAGATGATGCGCTCCGGCATCGATCGATGAGCGAGGCGGCGCAAGCGCTCGGACTGAAGCTCAAGGCCGAGCGCGAAAAGCGCGGGATGAGCACCCAGAAGATGGCCGATGACATGCATCTCGATGCCTGGGTGATCGACGCGCTCGAGGCCGGGGACTACGAGCGCATCGGACCGGCGGTCTATGCCAAGGGACATTTGAAGAAATACGCGAGCATTCTGGGCGTCTCGCCCACCGAGGCGGCGTCCGAATCGGCCGCGAGGCCACCGGGGCCTCTCGCGCCCACGCCGATCATCCGTCTGGATCCGCCCGGCGGCACGGACTGGCCGAAGGTCGGCGGATTCGCCCTGATCGCTCTGGTCGCCGGCGGCATTGCCTGGTGGCGCCCTTGGCAGCGCTTCCCGGCCACTCCCGCCGCGCCCTTGGCCGCGAGCGCCTCTGCCGTCGCCGCGAGCGCCGCCGCCGTCCCCGCGAGCGCCGCCGCCGTGGCCGCGGCCTCGGCACCGCCGCTGAGCGCCCCTGCGGATGCGGCGTCCGCGCCGCCCGCGGTCACGCGTGTCACCTCAGCGGATCTCGACGCGGCCGCCCCCGCCGCTGCGGCGCCGGTTGCGCTCGCGCCGCGGCCGCCCTCCGCGACGCCGGCGGAATTGACCCCCGGCGTGGGCAGAGCGCGCCTGCGCCTGAGCTTCTCGGCCGACTCGCGTGTCGATGTGTACGACTACGCGGGCAAGCCCATCTTCATTGGCAACGGCCGCGCGAACAGCATCAAGACCCTGGCGGGTATCGCCCCATTCCGGATCTATCTCGGTTTTGCGAGCGGTGTGCAGCTTCAAGTGAACGATCGCGCCGTGGCGATCGGGCCGCAGTTCGTCAGCGGCGATGTGGCTCGTTTCGAGGCCGGCGCCGACGGCGTGCTCAGACGCGACACTCGTGCGCCTCCAGCCAGCGGGACGTCGGCGGTCCCGGCCTCGCCCCGCGGCTGACGGCAGCTCCCCCTTGAGCAAGATCATCGAGCCCTTGCGTGGCGTTCACGACGTACTGCCTGCGCAGGCGCCCGTCTGGCAGCACCTCGAGCGCATCACGCGCGAGGTCTTCGCGGCGTACGGCTACGAAGAGTTCCGTGTTCCCATCATCGAGCAGACTCAGCTGTTCAAGCGCTCGATCGGCGATTTCACCGATATCGTCGAGAAGGAGATGTTCAGCTTCGTCGATCAGGGCGAAGATCACATCACGCTGCGTCCCGAGGCCACCGCCGGCATCGTGCGCGCCATGATCTCGAACGGCCTGCTGCGCGAGAGTCGCCTCAAGGTGTGGTGCATGGGCGCCATGTTCAGGCGCGAGCGCCCGCAGGCGGGCCGCTACCGCCAGTTTCATCAGATCGATGCCGAGGCCTTCGGCTTCGAGGGGCCGGACGTCGACGCCGAGCTGATCTTGCTGTCGGCGCGGCTGCTGCACCGTCTCGGTCTGACCCGCATCAAGCTGCTGGTCAACTCCCTGGGAACCCCGGCGGTGCGCGCCGCCTACCGCGAGCGGCTCAAGGCCTATTTCGGCGCGCACGAGACCCTGCTCGACGCCGACAGCCAGCGGCGTCTGCAAGGCAACCCGCTGCGCATCCTGGACAGCAAGAACCCGCATATGCAGTCGCTCATCGCCGGCGCGCCGGCGCTGCTCGATGCCCTCGACCCGGAATCGAAGGCGCATTTCGAGGCGCTGTGCGCGCAGCTGGCCGGCGCCGGCATCGAGTATCAAGTGGAGCCCCGCCTGGTGCGAGGACTGGATTACTACACGCGCACGGTGTTCGAGTGGACCACGGATCTGCTCGGAGCGCAGAGCACCGTGTGCGCCGGCGGGCGCTACGACGGACTGGTGGCTCAGCTGGGGGGCAGCCCCACCCCCGGTATCGGCTGGGCCATGGGCCAGGAGCGCATCGTCATGCTGCTCGAGAAGCAGGGGCTGGCGGTCCCGCCGCAGCGCCCGCAGGTCTACCTGGTGCTGGTCGGGGAGCGCAGCGCTGCGGCGGGCTTGCAGCTCGCGGAGCAGTTGCGCGATGCGCGGCCGGACTTGCGGCTGCAAGTCAATCTCGGCGGCGGCAACTTCAAGACCCAGTTCAAGCGCGCCGACAAGAGCGGTGCCGAGTGGGCGCTCGTGCTCGGAGAGAGCGAGCTCGAGCGCGGGGTGGTCGCCATCAAAGCACTGCGTCAGGAGCGCGCGCAGGAAGAGTGTCCGACGTCTCGAATCAGTGAACGCTTGGGCGTGTTGTTGGGTCTGTAAACTGGCGGGGAGCAGCGGAGCAGTCATGGCAGAAGATTATTTGACCGATGATGAAGAACTCGAGCACGTCAAGCAGGTTTTGCTGGAGTACGGTCCCTGGACCATCGGCGCGGTGGTGGTCGGCCTGTGCATCGCATTCGGCTATCGCTACTATCAGAGCCACCTGAACGAGCGCGGCATGAGCGCCTCGACGCAGTTCGCGGACATGAGCGCCGCGGTCCAGGGGAACGATGCCGCCAAGGCGCGACAGATCGGCGATGGCCTGATCAAGCGCTATCCGGGCTCTCCCTATGCCGACCAGGCGCAGCTGACGCTCGCGCGGCTCGCGGTCGATGAGGGGCAAGATGCCGGTGCCGTCGGCCCTCTCACGGAAGTCATCGAGCATTCGAAGGACGAGGAGCTCAAGCACATCGCGCGCCTGCGTCTTGCCCGCGTCCAGATCGACCAGGGCAAGCCCGACGAGGCCCTGAGCACGCTGTCCGATCCGCCCGGGGCCTTCGGGGCGCGCTATCACGAGGTGCGCGGGGATGCCTATTACGCGAAGAAGGACCTGGCCAGGGCCGCGGAGGAGTACAAGGCCGCGCTCGGCGAGGGCGGCGCGGAGAGCATGGACTCGGCGTTGCTGGCGCTGAAGCTCGCGGACCTCGGCTTGCCGCCCGCAACGGCCGCGGCGACGCCCGGCGCGCCTGCGCCCGCCGCAGGGGCAGCCCCGAACAAGGCGAGACCTTGATGCGCTGCTCGCTCGCCTGGGGCCTCGCGGCTTTGCTCCTCGTCGCCGGCTGCAGCAAGGACAAGGATGTCGAGCCGCCCGCCAAGCTGGTGAATTTTCCGGCGAAACTGCCCGTGAGGGAGCTGTGGGGCGACAAGGTCGGGGGCGGCAAGAAGCAGGTGAAGCTGCGTCTCGGACTGGGGCCGGCGTACGACAACGGCCTCGTGTTCGCCGCTTCCGACAAGGGCGAGCTGGTTGCGGTCAACCTGGAGAATGGACATCGGGTTTGGCTGAGGAAGCTCAAGCACATGCAGCTGTCCGCCGGTCCCGGCGCAGGGCTCGGCATGGTGGTCGTCGGCTCGACCAAGGGCTGGGTGATCGCCGTCGACGGGGCGACGGGCAAGGAGCGCTGGCGTACGCGAGTGAATTCCGAGCTGCTGTCGGCGCCGGCGATCGGCGAGAAAGTGGTGGTCATGCGCTCGGTCGACGGGCGCCTGCACGGCTTTGATGCCAAGAGCGGCAAGGAGCTCTGGTCGGTCGAGCAGCAGGTGCCGCGGCTCAGCCTGCGCGGCACCGCCATCCCGGTCATCGCCAAGGAGGTCGCGGTCAGCGGCTTCGACAACGGCAAGGTGATGGCGGTGTCCCTGACCACCGGCGACACGGTGTGGGACACCGCGCTCGCCTCGCCGCACGGCCGAACGGAGCTCGATCGGCTGGACGACATCGATTCGGCCGTGAGCATCGTCGGCGATAACGTCTTCGCCACCGGGTTTCAGGGACGCACCGCCATGATAGCCCTCGATACCGGACAGATCTGGTGGGCGCACGACATGTCGAGCTACCGCGGTCTGGCGAGCGACGATGAGAATCTGTTCGTCACGCAGTCCGACGGCATCGTCGTGGCATTGCGCCAGCGCGACGGATCCGAGCTGTGGCGCAACGACAAGCTCAAACGCCGCGGATTGAGCGCACCGGCCGTCACCAGCACCGCCATTGCGGTGGCGGACTACCAGGGCTATCTGCACTGGCTCGACAAGACCACCGGCGAGCTGGTCGCGCGCGAGCGCGTCGCCAAGTATCGCGTGAGCAATCCCCCCATCGCCGTCAAGGACACCGTGGTGGTGCTCACCGACAGCGGCGAGCTCGCGGCTTTCCGGGCGACGCCGCGCGCGGTGCCCGCCAAGGCCGCAGCCGTGGTGGCGCCCGCACCGCCGGCGGACTAGCCGCCGCCGTGCTGCCGGTGGTCGCACTGATCGGTCGGCCCAACGTCGGCAAGTCGACCCTGTTCAATGCGATGACCGGCACGCGCGATGCCCTGGTCGCCGATTTCCCCGGGCTCACTCGCGATCGGCAGTATGGATTCGCGCGCCGCGCCGCGTTGCCGTGCATCGTGGTCGACACCGGCGGACTGGTCGAGAACGCCGGCCGGATCGAGAGTCTGATGGTCGCGCAGACCGAACGCGCCATCGCCGAGGCCGACAGGCTGATCGTGCTGGTGGACGGTCGCGCGGGAGTCACGCCGCAGGATCAATTCGTGGCGCAGCTCGCGCGGCGCAGCGGCAAGTCCGTGCTGCTCGCAGTCAACAAGACCGAGGGATTCGATCCGCACATGGCGGCGGCGGAGTTCTACCGGCTCGGTCTCGGCGACCCGCACCCGATCGCCGCGGCCCACGACCAGGGCGTGGTGCCGTTGCTCGAGGAGGCGCTGCGCGGATTCACGCCCGAACCAGCGCAGGCTCCCGAGTCGACCGGCATCAAGGTCGCGGTGATCGGCCGACCCAACGTCGGCAAGAGCACGCTCATCAACCGCCTGCTGGGCGAGAATCGCATGGTGGCCTTCGACGAGCCGGGGACGACGCGCGACGCCGTCATGGTGCCGTTCGAGCGCGACGGACAGCACTATACCCTGATCGACACCGCCGGGCTGAGGCGCCGGGCACGCATCGAGGAGGCAGTCGAGAAGTTCAGCGTGATCAAGACCCTGCAGGCGATCGAGACGGCACATGTCGTGGTCGCGGTCATGGATGCGCACGACAGCGTGGTCGAGCAGGATGCAAGCCTTCTCGGGCTCGTCATCGAGCAGGGGCGGGCGCTCGTGCTGGCCGTCAACAAGTGGGACAACATTCCCCCGGAGCAGCGCGATCTGATTCGCGGGCAGATCGAGCAGCGGCTCACATTCGCCGATTTCGCGCCGCTGCATTTCATCTCCGCCCGCCACGGGAGCGGGGTCGGCGAGTTGCTCGCGACGGTGCGCCGCGTATATGCGGCGGCGATGCGCGACATGAGCACGCCGGAGCTGACCCGCGTTCTGGAGGCTGCGGTCGAGAGTCACCAGCCGCCGCTGGTGAGCGGACGGCGCATCAAGCTGCGCTACGCGCACCAGGGCGGGCGCAATCCGCCGGTCATCGTGATCCACGGCAATCAGACCGATCACGTTCCGGACGCTTATCGGCGCTATCTGGTCAACGTGTACCGCCAGGCATTCGATCTGGCCGGCACGCCCGTGCGCGTCGCATTTCGCGTCGAGGAAAATCCCTTCGCCGGGAAGCGCAACCCGCTCACGCCGCGCCAACGCCGCAAGCGTAAGCGCCTCATTCAGCGCAATAAGCGCTGATCGGTCTTTGCTACACTAGACCTCGCAGGCCGATCGGGACGGCGGTGCACCGGTGGGATTTCCAGTGCTCAAGCTATTCAGGACGAAGTGGGGGCTGATTGCGGCGGGTTTCGCGCTGGCCGTCGGTGCGTATGCCTTGGCCGGATTCCTCGTTGCTCCGAGAATCCTGCGCACGGTGCTGGTCGAGGAGATTCCCAAGCGCCTCGATGCGACCGCCTCGGTGGGCGGGATCCACGTCAATCCGTTTCTCCTGCAGGTGCAGGTGGGCGACTTCGCGCTGTCGGGCAGGCAGGGGCGGAGGCTGGTCGGTTTCGAGCGCCTGTTCGTCGAATTCGAGTGGTCCTCGTTATGGCACCGGGCCTACACCTTCGGCCGCATCGAGATCGCGGCGCCTTACGTCAATGCCGTGGTCGCACCCGACGGCGTGCTCAATCTCCTCGCGCTGCGTCCGAAGTCGGCGCCTGCGCCCGGCCCGGCGCAGAGCTTGCCCGCGCTGCGCGTCGGCTCCTTCGAGGTCACCGGCGGCTCGCTGAGCTACGAGGATCAGAGCCGGCCCTCCAGGTTTGCGGCGCGCCTCGAGCCGATCACCTTCGAGCTGAAGGATTTCACCACCGGCCTCGCGGGCGGGCTGTTCTCCTTCACGGGCACGACCAACCAGGGGGAGCGCATCGAGTGGCACGGGCATGTCTCGGTCCAGCCCATCGAGTCGCAGGGAGAGGTACGCATCGATGCTCTGAAGGCGCGCACGCTATGGGAATATCTGGCGGACCGCGTCAACTTCGTGATCGCATCGGGCAGCATCGATCTGCAGGCGCGGTACGAGCTCTCCTTGAAGCAGGGCGCGGAGCTCGGGCTCGAGGTCGACAGGCTCAGCGTGTCGGATCTGGCCGTGCAGCCGCGCGGCGTAGAGGAAAGCTGGATCAATCTGCCGGCGTTGAGCGTGACCGGCGCGGCGGTGGATCTGGCCCGGCACGCCGCGCACATCGACGCGTTGACGCTCACCGGCCTGAAGGTGCGCGCGTGGCGCGATGCCAGCGGCGCGCTCAATCTGCGCGAGCTGGCCGAGGCTCCCGACGCAGCCCACCCGGCCCCGGCGGCAGCGCCGGCTGTCGCCGCGGCCCCCGCTGTCGCCGCGGCCCCGGCTGTCGCCGCGGCCCCTGCCGTCGCCACGGTCCCTGCGCCGGCATGGCAGCTCGACCTGCGTGAATTCGCCCTGCGCGGTGCAACCCTCATGGCCGAGGATCGGACCGTGCAGCCCGCCGTGAAAG
>Ga0335073_10017055_pt1 | contig 10163 bp, 4 predicted proteins | sample Lox_Sample_22_FD_207093 | JGI IMG/M metagenome (GOLD analysis project Ga0335073, IMG submission 207093) | Soil microbial communities from Loxahatchee National Wildlife Refuge, Florida, United States - Lox_Sample_2.2 | ecosystem: Environmental > Terrestrial > Soil > Wetlands | place: USA: Florida... | reverse complement strand
TGAGGAATTCGGGCGTGAGTTTTGCGGGTGCCCAGCCGCTGGCATTGAGGCCGTAGAGCTTGCCGGATTTGGCGTCGTAGACGATGGCAAAGAGATCGCCGCCGATGCCGTTCATCATCGGCTCGACAACACCCATTACCGCATTTGTGGCCACTGCGGCGTCGACCGCATTGCCTCCGCGAGCCAGAATTTCAGCGCCTGCTTGCGCGGCGAGGGGACTTTCGGCGGCGACGATACCGTCTTTAGTGATGACCATGGAGCGGGACTGCGAGCGGTCTTGTGGGCGGGCGGTTGCGGCGGCGAAGGCAGAAAGCACTACCATTATGAACGCTAAACGGCGGCTATTTATGGGCATTTTGATCCTCACTCGACAGGGCTCGCGCAGGAATTGCCGGGCCAGGAGTGTTCAAAGTGGGTGACGATCAAGAGCGCAGATTTGTTGCCGGGACGTAAGGCGATCGTTCCGGTTACGGAGACGAGGAGCGGCGAGTCTGGTTTGAGATTGGCGGCCTGGTAGGCATGGTCGAGAGCAGGGGCGTCGCCGGTGGGGGAAACCGGCAGGGCGAAACCGGAGCGGCATTCGGTGAGGCTCGATTCGCCCGGTTTTGAATTGTATTCGCCGCTGAGAGAGAAGGATGACGAAGGAAGGGCCGCGGTAGCGGCGCGAGTGAAAGTGGGCAGATAGATGGCGGGAATGATGGACCCTTCCGGGGCGAGCTTGCGGATGTGGTTCCGGTCGACGATGGCGTAGGTGTCCGCGGGAGAACTGCCGGAGTGGATTTCAATCTGAGACAGGTCGGATTTTCTCTGCCAGCGGCCGAGAGACTGGAATGTGGAAGGACGCCCTTCGTAGACCAGGCGATCAATATAGAGACCGCCGGGGAGAAACGTAAGGGATTCGTGAATTCCCGGGCAATCGGCGCAGGGGACCGTGGCGGTGTAGGTGGCCGGAACAGAAAAAGAGACGGTAGCGGAAGTCTGAGCGGCGACGGGCAGAGCCATGAGAAGTCCCGTCAGACAAACAACGAATTCGACAATCGCGCGCGGGCGCATCCGTCCTCCGGGAAATCCGCGGAGGAAATGTAGCACAGCGAGAAAGAAACCGTTAGGCGAAGGCTTGCTCACACGATTTGACCCCAAATAGAGGACAAGCGCGCGCCGATTCTCTCAAAAAAGAAAATTGGGATGTGGATGCGCTGACTAGGTGGGAATTTTAAGGAAGAAATAGATGCCAAGGAAGGCAAAAATGGCGTCGGGAGCCCATGCGGAAACAAATGGAGGAAGTTGTCCGACGGAGCCCATAGCCTCGAAAAGAGCCGAAGTGGCCCAATAGACGATGCCGATACCAACGGCGAGGGCCAAGCCGCTGATGGCTCCGCGCGTGCCGACAAGAAAGGCAAAGGGCGCGCCCAGGAACACGATAATGGCGGCGATGAGCGGGAAAGAAAATTTCTTCTGCCACTGGACGGACAAGCGCGACGTGTCAAAGCCGGCTGTTCGCAAGCCCTGAATGTATTCGCCCAGCTCGCGCGCGTTCATCTGCTCTGATTGGCGGACTTCACGCCGGAAGTAACTAGGAGGTTCGGATAGTTCGGGAAGGGAATCGACTTTGAAGGGAACGTAGCTGGTGATGCGGCCGCCGTCGAAATCGCGAATCCATCCACCGGTGAGAATCCAGGTGTTTTCAGAAGGCTCCCACGAGGCGCGCGTCGCGTAGACTCGGCGGCGGATCTGGAAAGTCGTGGGGTCGAGCTCGAAGACGCTGAGGCCGCCGAAAAGCTGGCGGTCCGGGTCGTACAACTCATAATTGTAAATCTTATCGCCCTCGCCAAAAATCCACTGGCGAGAGGGCTGCAGGTAGGTTTGCGCGGGACGGCCCTTGATTTCGCTGCGCAGGGCGTCCTGACGCTGGTTTGCGTAGGGCAGAAACGTGTTGTCGAGGAGAAACAAGCCACCGGCGAGAGCAAAGCCGGCGAGAGTGAGCGGTATGACGAGGCGATAGAGGCTGATGCCGCTGGCTTTGAAAGCGACGACTTCGTTATTTTTTGCGAGAACGGCGAGGGTTACGAGCGTCGCGACGAGAGTGGCGAGCGGCGCGAGTTGGTAGACCATGTAGGGAATGAGATAGCGGAAATAGTCGAGAACTGTCGAAAGTGGAATGTGGTTGCGAGAAATGTCGGCAAGAAGGTCGAAGAGCGTGAAGGCGTCAAAGATGAGAACGAAGCCTGCGAGGAGAACGAAGAAATAATAGAAAAAACGCTGAAGAAGGTAGACGTCGATCAGCATGGGAAAGCCGAAAGAAGAGCCCGCGCCTACGGCCCGGCGGAGCGAGGCGGCAGCATGAGGACGGAAATGGGCTGCGCCATTGGAGCCTGACAAGCCGTTCGGTTCAGAGCGGTTTGAAGTCGCCGCAGGAGAGGATTCACCGAGGCGCCGCGCGGAGAGAAGACGGTCGAAGTGATGGCTGGCCCATGCAATCACGCGATTGGGGCCCCGAATTTCTTCAATGCGCACAAACAGCACGACCCCAATAATGCTAGCGACGATATTGGCGACCCAAATTCCGAACCAGGGAGACAGTGAGCCCTGTTCGGCAAGGTGCGCTCCTGTCACAAACAGAAAATAGTAACCGCCGATCAAGACCAGCGTAAGAATCATGCCGGCCGCGCGGCCACCGCGGCGCGGCCGCACGCCGATGGGAACTCCGAGAAGGGCGAATACGAGGCAAGCGGCGGGGAAAGCGAGGCGGCGCTGAAATTCGACGCGGGATTCTCGCCAGGACGGACCGCGATCGCGGAGCAGGTCGAGCGTGGATTTTTCGGCCGCCGAGAGGGCTACGGATTTAGGGCGTGAGGAGGTGGTCGACACATCGACCGGGAAAGTTGACTCGCCAAAGGTGGTGACGTTGTAGCGGTTGGGATCGCGCGGATCGTATTCATGCGTGCTGCCGGCGCCGAGATCGAGTTCGATCTGGTCCTTGGAAGGGCCGGACAGGATGGTGGCTTTGGCAGCGACCGTAATTTCCGTTGGCGTGGAATTGGCCCCGGATTCCGCCAAGAACACACCGCGCCAAGCCGTGGCTGCAGCCTCTACGTCCTGCACGTATAATACGAGGTGCGGAAAGCGCTCGTCGAAGACACGGGGTTCGACGGCGTAGGGGATTTGAGTCGAACGAATCTGGTCTTCGAGCGACCGAAGCGTGCGGACTGAACCAGGACCAAGCCAGAAGGTGATGACAAGATTCAGGATCCCGCAAACTAGCGCGACAAACCCGATGGGAACCAGGAGGCGGCGCAGGCTTACGCCGAGTGCGTGGAGCGCGACGATTTCGCTATCGGCGGAAAGACGGCCGAGGCCGATGAGGACGCCCACAAGAACCGCCATGGGGATCGTAAAGGTGAGCGCTGGAGGCAGGGTACAAAGAAACAGAAGCGTGACGGTGCCGATCCCGCCGGAATGACGGACGACCAGGTCCATCAGACGGACAAGCTGAGGGACAAAAAATACGAAGGTGAATACTGCGAGTCCGAGAAGGGCGTGCGAGGCGACTTCACGAGAGATGTATTTGTCGAGGAGTCGCATGGGGCGAAGGAAAAGAATAGCACGATGGAACGCAGCGTTCAGGCGCGGATACGCCGAGTGATGCGTGGTGGACAAACGCGGGAAGGCAGGCAAGTTTCTTGATGCGGGATTACCGATGGCATGTGTTAGTGCACTACAGTGGGCGAGGAATTGCTTGGGATGACAGCATCTGGATGGCGAGTCGGGGCCAAGGAGTGAGGGACCAGGGATGAGCCGTGTAAATCTTGTGATTTTGTGGCACATGCACCAGCCGCAGTACCGCGACCCGACGACGGGCCAGTACTTGCTGCCCTGGACACGGCTGCACGCAATCAAAGACTACTGGGGGATGGTCAAGATTCTCGAGGAATTTCCCGGCGTTCACGTGACGTTTAACTTCGTGCCGCTGCTGGCCGAGCAGATCGAGGAATACGCGAGTGGACGTTTCAAGGAACCGTGGTTCGACATCGCGTTTGCAACGGCCGAGTCTCTGCGGTCGGAGCAGAAGCGGGATGCGCTGGAACGCGCGTTTCAGTTGAATGAAAACTACATCCGGCGTTGGCCGCGGTACGGAGAGCTGCAAGGGCAAGTGCAATCGGCGGGCATCGAAGCAAGCATGGCGCATTTTGCGCCGAGAGACTGGCGCGATTTGCAATTGCTGTCTCAACTGGCGTGGATGGACGAAGAATATCTGGCCAAGGATCCAGTGGTCTCCGAGCTGGCGAAAAAAGGAAGGAATTTCACAGAGCAGGACAAAGCGGCGCTGCGGAAAAAACAAATGGAGTTGCTGGCATCTGTTTTGCCGGAGTATCGCTCGGCGGCGGAGCGGGGGCAGATCGAGATTTCCACCACGCCTTACTACCACCCGATACTTCCGCTCCTCTGCGACACGGATATTGCGCGGGTGGCGAATCCTCATACGCCGCTGCCGTTTCCGCCGTTCCGGCATCCGGAAGATGCGCGCGAGCAGCTCGAGAGAGCGAAGGATTATCACGAGCGGGTGTTTGGAGCGCCACCTGTGGGATTGTGGCCGTCGGAAGGGTCAGTGTCGGACGAGGCTCTGGAGATCGCCATGGAGATGGGATTCCAGTGGTTCGCGACCGATGAGGGAGTGCTAGGCCGGACGCGAAATGCGGGATTCTGGCGCGACGCTTCCGGGTACCCGGAGAATGCGCAAGATTTGTACACGCCGTGGAAGCTGGTGAAGCCGTCGGGAACGATGAGCGGATTTTTTCGCGACCATTACCTGTCGGACCTCGTGGGGTTCGTGTACAGCCGGATGGATGCAGGCGCGGCGGCGGAAGACCTATACCGAAGAGTCCGCGAAGCTGGGAACCGCCAGTCGAATGGGCGAACAGCTACGGTGAGCATCATCCTGGACGGCGAAAATGCGTGGGAGCACTATCCGGGAAACGGGCGGGAATTTTTGCGGCAGTTTTACGGGCGGATTGAGAAAGACCCCGAAGTGTGCGTTGTGACCATGAGCGAAGCGATTGCGGCAAATCCGCAGATGCCGACGCTCGAAGGGATTTTTCCGGCGTCGTGGATCAACGCCAATTTCGACGTGTGGATTGGCCATGCGGAGGATGTGCGCGCGTGGGAGCTGCTTAGAGACGCGCGTGAAGCCTATGCGAAAGCGGCATCGAGGGCGGCACGGTCGGTGGCGGCGCTATCAGGCGCGTCCGAGGGGCCTTTGAAGAGAGCATACGAAGCGGTGCTTGCGGCGGAGGGTAGCGACTGGTGCTGGTGGTATGGTCCCGAGCATGGAACAGCGAATGACGCGGAGTTTGACGCCATCTACCGCAAGCTGCTGACGGAGATTTACGCGGCGATCGGAGATACCGCGCCGAGCGCGCTCGCGACTCCGATCAAGAGAGCGCCGGTGCGGGCAAAGAAGGTCGCGCCGGAATCCTATATCGAAGTCAAGGTAGACGGCAGGGAAAGCAGCTATTTCGAGTGGCTGGGCGCAGGGCTTTACGCCACGGAACGGCGCAGCGGGACGATGCACGGAAAGAATTTCGTGCTGGGAGAAATGTATTACGGGTTCGGGCAGGACAAGTTTTTTGTGCGCGTCGACCCGATCGAGAAAGCGATCGCGATGCTTCCGGAATTCCAAGTGCGGCTCACAGTGTGGGACGCGCGAGAAACCCGGATTACGCTGCGCGTCAAAAAGAGCGCGATCCTGGGGATGGTGGTGGAGCAGAGCGGGTCATGCCTGCTTCATCCGGAAGGAAGCGTCGAAGCAGGGTATGGAAAGATTCTCGAAGTAGGGATTGGAAAAGAACTGTTCGATTTGCGCGACCGGAAGGCGCTGCTGGTGAGCGTGGCGCTGTGGGAAGGCGGACTGCCGGTGGACGTGCTGCCAGTGGAGGGAGTGCTGGAAGTAGCCCTCGGCGAAGAGAATTTTGCGTGGGCGAGCGAGGCGGCGAAGAAGTAAGGGAATGGGTGCGCCGTCAGCGACAACATCGGCCAACGTGGGCGATTTTGCTCTCTTTGGATTGCGAACTACGTCCGAATAATAGGTTGGCCTTTACCTCTATAGAACCCGTAGGACAGCCCTCAGTTACATCCTAGGACCGCTGTCAGCCCCAAAAAGCACACATGGAAGTGCGCGCGCGGCGGCATTTCGTTGACACAGCCGGCCTGCGATGCAATTCCTTAATTCCCTTTCAGTGGCGAACAGGCAGCGGAGAGACGGGGCTTGGTGTGCGCGGATTGATACAAGACGGTAGCCACGGATTGCACCGGATTTGAAGGAGGGACATATGCGCAGGGGCATAGGCGTGGGGTGGCTGGTCTTTGCGACTGCGATATCTGTGATGTTTGCCTGGGGAGGCCTTGGCCGCAGCACAAATAGAAACGGGCTTGGTGGCAGAGAAAATTCTGTGCCGAAAACCGGCACGGCAGTGAAAAGCGCGCGAGGGTTTGAGATTCCGCTGGGGTTTGAGCGGTATCGAGACAAGAGAAGTTTGGACGTGCAGTTCTTCGCGGAAGGGAAAGGAATGGCAGTGGGATTGGGTGGACAGGGAATCTCGGTGATTGTTGGCGGATCGATCTGGAGAGACAGGACGGCTCAAGGGATCGTGCGCATTCGGTTCGAGGAGAAGGGGAAAGCCGCAGACAATCTGGAATGGAGCGCAACGGAGAGGCTTCCGGGAGAAACAAATTATTTGATCGGGCGCGACCCGGCGAGCTGGAGGCTACATGTGGCGAGGTATGGAATGGCGGGAGCGGGCGTGTTTGCCGGCGTGAGGACGGCCGTGTACGGACGGCAGGGCGAACTGGAATATGACCTGCGTGTGTCTCCAGGAATGAGAGCGGACAAGCTGGGAATCCGGCTTCAGGGAGCGGAAAAACTTCGCCTCGATGCGGGCGGAAATCTGTGGATGCGCGTTGCGGCGCAGCACGTGGAGATGAAGAGGCCGACGATGTATGAAGTGAGCCGGCGGGAGACACGACGCGCGATTCGCGGCGGGTACGTCATTCGAGGAGGAGGGCGCGTTGGATTTTGGGTGGGGCCGCATGACGAGCGGGCGACGGTGGTGATTGACCCGACTTTGACGATGAACTACACGACTTTTTTGGGCGGACCTGGCGGAACACAAGCGAACAGCGTGGCCGTGGACTCGCTGGGAAACGTCTATGTGGCGGGAAACACCGTGGCAACGGGAGCGTTCCCAGGAACAGAGGCGCAGTCTTTGGGTACGACTGGTGCGAGTTCTTATTTGTACGTTGCCAAACTGAACCCGCAAACGAGCGGGTCCGCATCTCTCGACTGGCTGACGTTCATAGGAGGAAGCACGGGCCGGGCGGGGGGCGTGATTGCAGTGGACTCGCATGGGAACGCCGCGATTGCAGGGACGACCACTTCGACTGACTATCCAGTGACGGACGGGAGCACGCTTAAAACAGGAGGTAACAGCGCGGTCGTGACGGAAATCGATCAGGCTACGGGAGCGATGCTGGAATTTTCGACCATGCTCGGAGGGAGCGGAATGGAACGAGAATGGCGGCGGCGTCGCGATCGACGGAGACGGGAAAATCTATGTGGCGTCGGATACGACGTCGGTGGATTTGTGCGCCGGGGCGGCGACACCGACACCGTATCAGGCGACCTACGGAGGAGGATCGCGCGATGGATTTCTCGCAATGTATCAGCCAGGAGCGACGCCATCGCTTCGATACTGCACGTATCTCGGGATTTTCGCTGAAGTGGGAGTGACGGGGCTTGCCCTCGACACGAAGGAAAACGCTTATCTGGCGGGATTCACGTCGCAGCCAGTAAATCCGACAGAGTTTCCGGCGACGACAAATGGGTTTCAGGCGAACTATAGCGGAGGAGCGTACGACGGCTTCATTGTGAAGATTTCGCCGTCGGGAAATGGCTTGAGCGATTTGTCGTATGCGAGCTATCTGGGAGGGACAGGATCGGATAAAGCGATGGCGATTGCCGTCGATTCGTCGCAATTCCCGGCTACGGCGTATGTCGCCGGTACGACCGATTCGAAAGATTTTCCGATGGGCGCTGTCGCGGGATATCAGCCAAACCAAAACTCTGGGTTGGGAGGAACGAACGCGTTTCTGGTAGTGGTGACGCAGAGCGGATCAGGGATGAGCGCGCTTGCGTATGCGACGTATTTGGGAGGTTCGCAGAGCGACGCGGCGACTGCCGTGGCGGAGCTGGCGCCCAACGCGGTTTACATCGCAGGCAGCGCGACTTCTACGGATTTCCCGTGGCTCGGGAACCTGCAGCCGCTCAGCGCTGACACGGATGCGTTTGTGGCTGAGCTGGACACGACCGTTCCCGGAAGCAACAGCTTGCGATTTGCGACGCCTCTCGGAGGGACACCATCGGCTGGCTTGCTCGGGACAACTTCGGCGAATGGCCTGGCGGCGATGAATGTGGTGGGTGGAAGCGGAAGCGTCCAACTGATTGTCGCGGGCGACACAAATACGCTCGACTTTCCGCAGGATCCGGGCGCATCGGGCACCGGAGTGGAACTGACGTGTCCTGGATGTCCCGCATTAGCGGATGGATTTGCGACGGAAATCGAAGAGCAGCCGGCGAGCACCGCCGGGCCGAGTGTTGAGTTCACTCCTGCCGTGGTGAGGTTCAAAGCGTCTGGCCCCACGACGCCCGTGAACATAGGGATCAAGAACACGGGAGACGCGGAGTTGACAATCTCCTCGATAGCGCTGAGCCAAGCCGGGAGCGATTTTTCACTGCTGCCCGCGAGTCCGTGCGCGAATCAGTCGCTCGAACCACAGAGCAGCGGTTTGTGTTCATTTGAGGTGGCATTTGCAGGGACTGGCGCAGTGACTGAAGGCGCGACGATTGTGATCAGCGACAACGCTCGCGGCGGGGCACAGGTCTTACAGGTGGCGGGAGTGTCGGGCGACCCGGAGGGAACACTGTCGGCATCGACACTGGATTTTGGCGACGTCACCAGCGGAACCACGGGCGGACCTCTCTACGTGACTCTGACTAATACCGGCGGACTTCCACTGGAGGTAACGCAAATTACTTCGTCGTCGGGCGAGTTTCCGGTGCTGGCGACAGGAGGAGCGGGTGTTGGCGCGGGATGTTCCACGATTCCGGCGGGAATGTCCTGTCTGCTCGGAGTGGAGTTCAAGCCAACAGCGGCGGGATCGGCGAACGCGACGCTCACGCTGACGGATAATTCAGGAAATGTGGCAGGAGCGACGCAAACCGTCACGCTGACAGGTACGGGAACCAGCGGCGGTCCCGTGGTAAGCGTTGCCCCGGCGGCGGTGCCCTTTGGAACGCAACAGATTGGGACAACGAGCGGCGCGCAGATCGTGACACTCGCCAATATAGGGACTGCGAATCTGAGTCTGACGAGTGTAAGCATAGGTGGAGGCGGAGGGGATTTTGCAATCCCGTCGGGCTGGCAGAACGCGTGCCCGTTGCAGGGCGGATCGATTGCTCCGGGCGGAAGTTGTGTGGTTCCACTAACGTTTGCTCCGAAAGCAGCAGGAAGCGTAAGCGGAAGCCTGAATTTCTTTGACAATGCAGGAACGGGAGAGCAGAACGTCGCGCTGAGCGGAGCGGGGCAAGGAACGATCGCTGTGAGTGTTATGCCGACCAGCATCGCTTTCACATCGGCGAGCGTAGGTACGAAGACCGCGGCGACCACGGTGACGGTTGCGAACACCGGAAGCGCGCCTCTCGAGATAACGTCGGTGGGAGTGGTGGGAACAGACGCAACGGATTTCCCGGAAACAACGACCTGCACAGGGACCGTGCTGCCGGGGAAATCATGCGTTGTCCAGGTGACGTTTGTTCCGACCGCAAGCGGGGCGCGCACGGCGATCCCGAACGTCGGAGACAATGCGGCAGGGAGCCCTCAAAGTGTGTCGCTCAGCGGGACGGCGACGCAAGCGGCGGCGACGCTCTCTCCGGCAAGCTTGAGTTTTTCGCCGGGACAACTGGCCGGGACGGCGAGCGCGCCGCAGACGGTGACATTGAACGGCACGGGAAATGGGGCGTTGGCGGTGAGTAAGATTTCGTTCGCGGGAACGGACCCGAGCGACTTTTCAGAGACAGACAACTGCACGGGCAGCGTGACGATTCCCGCAGG
>Ga0335073_10017054_pt1 | contig 10163 bp, 7 predicted proteins | sample Lox_Sample_22_FD_207093 | JGI IMG/M metagenome (GOLD analysis project Ga0335073, IMG submission 207093) | Soil microbial communities from Loxahatchee National Wildlife Refuge, Florida, United States - Lox_Sample_2.2 | ecosystem: Environmental > Terrestrial > Soil > Wetlands | place: USA: Florida... | reverse complement strand
GCGCTCGCCGAGTTCGACCTCCCTGCCGAGGTTCGGGTCGTCTCGGCGCATCGCACCCCCGCGGTGATGTTCGACTACGCCCGCGGCGCCGCCGACCGCGGCATCGAGGTGATCATCGCCGGTGCGGGCGGTGCCGCGCACCTGCCCGGGATGGTCGCCGCCGCGACGCCGCTGCCGGTGATCGGGGTGCCGGTGCCGCTGGCCCGGCTGGACGGCCTGGATTCCCTGCTGTCGATCGTGCAGATGCCGGCCGGTGTTCCGGTGGCCACGGTGTCCATCGGCGGCGCCCGCAACGCCGGCCTGTTGGCGGTGCGGATCCTCGGATCCTCCGACCCGCAACTGCGGGCCCGGGTCGTCGCATTCCAGGATCAGCTGGCCGAGACCGTGCGGGCCAAGGATGCGGCGCTGCAGCAGCTTCAGGATAAAGTCACCGGTCAGTAATAAGCCGGCAGAGTGCAAGGAGACCAAGATGGCTGGATGGGCCGGGCACCCCGAGTTCGACGTGTTCAAGCTGCCCGAGGAGCACGACGAACTGCGGGCCGCGATCCGCGCGCTGGCGGAAAAAGAGATCGCTCCGTACGCCGCCGAGGTGGACGAGACACCCCGGTTCCCCGACGAGGCGCTCGCGGCGTTGAATGCGTCGGGTTTCAACGCCGTACATGTCCCGGAGGAATACGACGGCCAGGGCGCGGACTCGGTTGCCGCCTGCATCGTGATCGAAGAAGTGGCGCGCGTCGACGCCTCCGCGTCGTTGATCCCGGCGGTGAACAAGCTCGGCACGATGGGCCTGATCCTGCGCGGCTCCGAAGAGCTGAAGAAGCAGGTGCTGCCGACGCTCGCCAACGACGGGGCGATGGCGTCCTACGCACTGAGCGAGCGCGAAGCCGGCAGTGACGCGGGCTCGATGCGGACCCGGGCCAAGGCCGACGGCGACGACTGGATTCTCAACGGCGCCAAGTGCTGGATCACCAACGGCGGCAAGTCGACCTGGTACACCGTGATGGCGGTGACCGAGCCGGACCGCGGCGCCAACGGCATCTCGGCGTTCATGGTGCACAAGGACGACGAGGGATTCAGTGTCGGCCCGAAAGAAAAGAAACTCGGCATCAAGGGCTCACCGACCACCGAGCTCTACTTCGAGAACTGCCGCGTCCCGGGCGACCGGATCATCGGCGAGCCGGGCACCGGCTTCAAGACCGCGCTGGCCACGCTGGACCACACCCGTCCCACCATCGGCGCTCAGGCCGTCGGTATCGCCCAGGGAGCGCTCGACGCCGCCATTGCTTACACCAAGGACCGCAAGCAGTTCGGCGAGTCGATCAGCACCTTCCAGGCCGTGCAATTCATGCTGGCCGACATGGCGATGAAAGTGGAGGCGGCGCGGCTGATGGTCTACACCGCCGCCGCGCGGGCCGAACGCGGTGAGTCGAATCTGGGCTTCATCTCGGCCGCGTCGAAGTGCTTCGCCTCCGACGTCGCGATGGAGGTCACCACCGACGCCGTGCAACTGTTCGGCGGCGCCGGCTACACCGTTGACTTCCCGGTCGAGCGGATGATGCGCGACGCCAAGATCACCCAGATCTACGAGGGCACCAACCAGATCCAGCGGGTGGTCATGTCGCGGGCATTGCTGCGCTGATTTGCCGCTGATACCCGCGAGTAGTTTCACCAACGAGGCGAAAAGCACAGCCAGACCGCCTACGATCCACGCTTAAGGCTTTAGGACCAAGGCCGCGCAATTGGCAACCAGTCGGGCTGGCCAGACCACGTGTTTTGGGGCACGCGCACGGCCCGCATCGGTACACCCGCTGTGGTCGTCAGGCGTTTGCAAGGGTTCTACCTGCGGCCGAGGGGGGTATGACGTGAAGGACGTGGTCGCGCGCGTGCACCCCACGGGTGACCGGGAATTGATGCCTGTGCGAGGTCCAGTTGCCCAGGCTGCGAGTCGGCAGTCACTGTCGTTGCTTCTGGTCGAGGACGACCGGGCCGACGCTCTGCTCGTCGAAGACCTGATCGCCGACGCCGTCGCCGATATCCGCGTGGTTTGGGCGCAGTCGATGGCCCACGCCGAGCGCGAGCTCGCCTCGGCCCGGCCTGATTGCGTGCTGCTGGACCTGCATCTGCCCGACGCCAACGGCATCGACGCCCTGGACCGCATCGCCAAGTACGACGCCACCGTTCCGATCGTCGTGCTGACCGGGCTGAACGACGAGTACTTCGGGGTGTCCGCCGTCGCGGCCGGTGCGCAGGACTACCTGGTCAAGGGGCGTGTCGAACCCGACATGCTGCGGCGTGCGCTGCTGTACGCGATCGAGCGCAAGCGCGCCGAGCTGATTGCCGCCGACCTGCACGCAAGCCAGCTGCGGGCCCGGGAGAATGCGCTGCTCGAGCGCGGCCTGCTGCCGTCCCCGCTGCTGCTGGAGAACCCGGGCGTCGAGATCGTCGCCCGATATCGCCCGAGCCGCGAGGACGCCCTGCTGTGCGGGGACTTCTACGACGTAGTGCAGACGCCCGACCGGACCGTCCACGTCCTGATCGGCGACGTCGCCGGCCACGGGCCCGACGAGGCGGCCCTGGGCGCCGCGCTGCGGATAGCCTGGCGCGCGCTCACGCTTGCCGGTGTTCACGGAGCCGACCTGATGGGGCAGCTGGAGCGGGTACTGGACGCCGAACGCGCGGGCAAGGGGATCTTCGCGACGGTGCTCACGCTGGCCATCCCGCCTGGTCCGGTCGGCCCGGGCCGACCCATCACCGCGATCCGCGCCGGCCACCCGGGGATGTTGCTGCACGGCCCCGGCGCCCTGGGCACGGTGGATTGGATCGAGCCGCCGGGGGGGCCGGCGCTGGGCCTGCATGCCGGGGACTGGCCGCAGTACGAGATCGATTTGCCGTCCGGTCACGGGCTGTTGCTGCTCACCGACGGGCTGTTCGAGGGGTATTCGGGACACGGCACGCAGCGACTCGGCGAGGACGGTCTGCTCGCGCTGGCCCGCTCGCACGCCGGCTTGCCCGGTCCGGCGTTCGTCGACGCGCTGATCGACGGGGCGCAGGAACGGGCCCAGGCACTGGGCGGGCTCACCGACGACATAGCGGTGCTCCGCGTGGAGCGGACCGCGAGGTGAGCCCCAAGTTCACACCGCTGCGGGATCTACAGCTGACCGTGCGGGGATGGCAATTCGTGGTGCTGTTCAGCATGGGGGTGCTGGTGCTGATCGGTGCGGGGGTCGGCACGGTGTTGCTGCATCGCACCGACGAGGTCTCGCGCGAGCTGAACGACGATATCTCGCCGGCGCGCATCGCCGCGGTCCAGTTGCAGGCGGCGCTGCGCGACCAGGAAACCGGCGTCCGTGGTTACCTGATCTCCGCCGATCGCCAGTTCCTGACGCCGTATTACGAAGGGCAGGAAGCCGAACACGCGGCGGCCCAAGTGATCCGGCAGCACCTGGCACAGCGCCCCGAAGCCATCGCTGATCTGGATGCGATCGAGACGGCCGCCGCCGACTGGCGGAAAAACTATGCCGATCCGGTCATCTCGAGCGTGCAGCCGAAGGCCCCCAATGTCGTGGGCAGCGAGACGGCAGAACGCGGCAAGGCCGAATTCGACCATCTGCGACAGCTTTTCGACTTACAGAACACGCACCTGGTCGCGGTCCGCGCGCATGCCATCGCCGAGGTCGAACACATCGATGACTGGCGGGACCGGGTGCTGCTGGCGATGGTGCTGGTTTTCTGTATCACCGCGACCCTGCTGGGTCTGCTGACCCGGCGCGCGGTCACCCTTCCCCTGCTCGCCCTGGCTTCGGCGTGCCGGCGGATCACCGAGGGAAACTTCGGTGAGAGCATCACACCCCCGCGGCGGCCGAAAGACATTCGAGCCATGGCCATTGACGTCGAGAACATGCGCCAGCGCATCGTCAGCGAGCTCGAGGTGTCGCGGTTGGCGCGTGCGCAATTGGACGAACAGGCGGCCGAATTGCGACGTTCCAACGCCGAACTCGAGCAGTTCGCCTATGTCGCGTCGCACGATCTGCAGGAACCGCTGCGCAAGGTCACCTCGTTCTGCCAGCTGCTCGAGAAGCGCTACGGCGACCAGCTCGACGAGCGCGCTTCCGAATACATCGGATACGCGGTCGACGGCGCCAAACGCATGCAGGTGCTGATCAACGACCTGCTCAGCTTCTCCCGGGCCGGCCGGCTGGGCACCATGCGCACCGAGGTCGACCTCGACGCCCCGCTGGATGCCGCGTTGGCCAATCTTGCCGTCGCGATCGAGGAGTCCGGCGCTGAAATAGTCCGCCCGGCCGAGCCGCTGCCGCGCATCATGGGCGACCCCACCTTGCTGACGATGTTGTGGCAGAACCTGATCGGCAACGCGGTGAAGTTCCGGAATGAAGATCGCCCGCCCCGCGCCGTCATCGAGTGCCGGCGACGTGCCGGCGACTGGCTGGTCAGTATGTCGGACAACGGGATCGGCATCGCACCGGAGTTCACCGAAAAGGTGTTCGTCATCTTTCAGCGCCTGCACGGCCGCGACGCGTACGGGGGAACCGGTATGGGTCTCGCGCTGTGCAAGAAAATCGTCGAGCACCACGGCGGCACTATCTGGATCGACACGTCCTACACCGGCGGAACCCGATTCGAATTCACCCTCCCCATCGAAGGGCTCAATGCTGAGCCGGTGGGCGCGATCACTGAAGGAGCACGCGAATGACACCGGCCGGCCGAGCGATCGACATCCTGCTCGTCGAAGACGACCCGGGCGACGAGCTCATTACCCGGGAAGCGTTCGAGCACAACAAACTCAAGAACAGGCTGCATGTCGCGCACGACGGGGAGGAGGGCCTGAACTACCTTTACCGGCGCGGTCAATACCAGGATGCGCCGCGGCCCGACCTCATCCTGCTCGATCTGAACCTGCCGAAATACGATGGCCGGCAACTGCTCGAGAAGATCAAGTCCGACCCGGACCTGTCCCGCATTCCGGTCGTCGTGCTCACCACCTCCTCGGCCGAGGAGGACATCCTGCGCAGCTACGAACTGCACGCCAACGCCTACGTCACCAAGCCGGTCGACCTCGACCAATTCATCAGCGCGGTACGGCAGATCGACGAGTTCTTCCTTCAGGTCGTCCGTCTTCCGCAGGGCTGAACCTATTGCGACCTATTGCGCACCGGCGGGCTCGACGGGGCGCACCAGGCCGTCCTGATCGACCTCGTACACGTGGGCCGTCGAGATGTCGAAGAACATGCCGTAGATCCTCAATGCGCCGGATTCCTTCGCGCCGGCCAAGATCGGGTTGGCGGCCAGCCTTTCCATCTGCACGACCACGTTGACGATGCTCAGCTGGTCGGCCTCGCTGACGCCGTCGGCGCTCCCGCGTGCCGGATGGTCATTCTGGAACGCGTCGAGGCTCTCGTGTGCGTGTTCCAGCCACTGGCCCGTAGCCGTCTGATCCGTGGCACCGGCAAGCAGTGCGTCCATCGCGCGGCACGACGAATGTCCGCACACCACAACTGAAGTCACACCGAGGTGGTTGAACGCGACATCGAGTGCGGCGTCGACCGATCGGTCGGCTCCATCGGCCGGTACCAGGTTGCCTACGTTGCGGACGATATAGAGCTCACCGGGCCCGCTGGCGGTGATCACGTCGGGCAGAATCCGCGAGTCGGCACACGTGATGAACACCGCAGTCGGTGTCGGCGTATCGGTCAGCTCGGCAAGCCGCGGATACAGCTCGTCGCGACCGTTGCGGTGGTACTGGTCGACCCCGTCCAGAATGGAGGGCCCGGCATCGTGGTGCTCACCGTTCTGCGATGCCCGCGAAACCGCGTCCTTCGGGGGGCGTTGGTAATGACGTTTGGGCCGGCTGGTGTGCGCGTGGTGCAGCGTCGCCGGCGACCTCTCGACAATGACGACGACTCCGCCCGTCGCCTCATGACTCCGTCGCCAATCGGAAATGGCCTCCGACACCGCCTCGTCGATGTAATCCGCGTTGAGCGTGAGCCGCACATGAGACCCCGGCGGCACGTTGGACAGCACCTGGGTCAGGCGGGGCAGCAGCAGGAAGCTGAGCGTGCCGTCTATGTCGATCCGCCAGTTCTTGGCCTCGCCGTCGCCGTACGGCCGGGCCTCGATGGGTGCGCGGACCAACCGCGTCAGCAGCATGAATATCGCGACAGCCAGGCCAAGAGCCACGCCTTCGAGGAGGTTGAGGAACACCACGCACACGATGGTGATCGAATAGATTGCGAAATTGCCGGTGCGCCAAGCGAGCTTGATGTGCGCCAGCTTGATGAGCTGGATACCGATCACGATGAGCAGGCCGGCCAGCGCCGCCTTGGGAATGAGTTCCACCAGTCCGGTCAGCAGCGACGCGAACAGCAGGATCCATACCCCGTGCAGCACCGCCGACGTCCGGGTGCGTGCACCGGCGGCCACGTTGGTGGAGCTGCGCACGATGACCCCGGTAACCGGCAGCCCGCCGAGCAGGCCGGACAACATGTTCGCGCTGCCCTGCCCGATCATCTCGCGGTTGAAGTTCGCCCGCGGACCGTTGTGCAGCTTGTCGACCGCCACCGCCGACAGCAGCGACTCGACACTGGCGATCAGGGCGACCGTGATGATTCCCACCGCCACACCACTGACCTCGTGCATCCACGGCGCTCCGCCGGGGGCCGTAGCGGGCAGATGCGGCAGGCCGACGGCCTTGAAGAAGTCGCCCTTGAGGTTGATCCGGTCGACTTCTTCCAGGTGTGCAACTTCGGCCACCGCGGTCGCCACCACGATGGCGACCAGCGCACCGGGGATGAACCGGATCTTGGCCGGCAGCTTCGGCCATAACAGCAGAATGCCGATGACGATCCCGCCGACGATCACTTCGTTCAGCTCATGGTTCATGATGCCGTTGGGCAGCGCCTTGATGTTCTCCCACGCAGAGCTGCGGGATTTACCACCCATCAAGACATGGACCTGCTGCAGAACGATGGTGACGCCGATGCCCGCCAGCATGGCGTGCACCACGACGGGGGCGACGCCCAGGGCCGCGCGCGCCACCTTGATCACCCCGAACAGGATCTGGATGGCTCCTGCGCAGATGGTGATGATGCAGGTCATCGCCCAGCCGAAGTCGGCGATCAGACCGGCCACCACGACGGTGAGGCCCGCGGCCGGGCCGCTGACCTGAAGTGCCGAGCCGCCGACGGAACCGGCCACGATGCCGCCCACCACGGCGGCGATCAAACCGCCCATCAGCGGAGCCCCGGAGGCGATGGCGATCCCCAGCGACAGGGGCAGGGCCACCAGGAAGACTACGAGCGACGCGGGAAGGTCGTGCCGCAAATTCCGCAGCAATGGTCCGGAATCGAGATGGCGCATCGCATCATTCTGAATGTCCTATGAATGCCACGCCTAGTGGTGAGCGCTTCACATAGAACTTACAAAGATTCCAAATGCCGACGGGCGAGCCAGCTAATCATCCGTCCCATGATGATCAGCAGTAACAGGAAAGTTATGAGTAGGAAGGCCGCATCATATGAGAGGTCTTGGGCGGATTTCGAAGGCAGGTTATAGAACGTCCAGATCGGATAGGTCAGGTAACCGACCGGCGAGTGGGTGAGTTGCCCGGTCGGCGGCGAATCCGACCAGCCTGCCGTGTACAGCATCGGCGCCGTCTCACTGATCGCCAGTGCCAGCGCCACCAGCATCCCGGTGACGATCCCGGGCAGCGCCGGCTTCAGCACGATCCTGCGCAGGGTCCAACCGAAAGGCAGCCCGAGCGCCGCCGCCCCTTCCCGGTAGGACGTGGGCACCGCGGAAAGCGCGGACTCGGTGGCCTTGGTGATGTACGGAATGCTCATGACCGACAGCACCAGCACCCCGGCCGCCAGGGAAAACCCCCAGTCGAAGTCCACCACGAGCGCGATGTAGCCGACGTAGCCGAGCACGATGGAAGGGATACCGGACAGCACCTCATAGGCGCCGCGCAGGATCGAACGCATTCTGCCGGTGGCGAATTCACACAGGTAGATCCCGGCCAGCACGCTCACGGTGCCGGACACCAGCATCACCCCGAGCCCGAGCACCACGGTTCCGACGATGGCGTTGCGCAGGCCGCCCGGGCTGTCCTGAGTCAGCACGTGAAAATGGAACACCGGTAACGCGCGGCCGACCACTCCGATCAGCATCCACAACGTGGGGCCGACCACGACCGCCAGACAGCCGAGGCAGGCCGCCCAGAACAGCGCGTCGGCCAGCTTGCGCCGAGTGCCGATCGATCTCATGACGCACCCACCTCAGACACCGCGCCCGACCGGCAGCGCGGTGCCCGAGGACCGGCGCACCAGCGCGCGGGCCGCCACGTTGGTCAGCAAGGTGATCACCATCAGCACCAGGCTCACCTCGGCCAGCGTCTTGATCGCGAAGTTAGTGGAGTCGGTCAGCGCCGAATCCAGCTGCGACACCACGGTGGCGGCGATGGTGGTCATCGTCGAGTAGATGTTGGCGGGCAGCGCGCCCAACTCCGCCCCGGACACCATGGCGACGGCCATCGTCTCGCCCAGCGCGCGTCCCAGGCCCAGCACGACGGCACCGACGATGCCGCTGGACACCCACGGCAGGGTGACCCTGCGGGCGCACTCCCAGTCGGACATCCCCAGCGCGACGGCGCCCTCCCGGGGCAGCAGCGGCACCTGCCGCAGCAGGTCGCGGGTGGTGCTGGCGATGATCGGAATGATCATCACCGCGAGCACCAGGCCGGACACCAACATTCCCTCGCCGTTGCCGGTGTTGCCGCGGAAGTAGTTGAGCAGCGGCACATCTGGTGTGTTGCGGGCGATTGCGGGGGCGATGTGGTGGGCGATGAAAGGCCCGAACGTCATCGCGCCCCACAGGCCGACCACGACACTGGGGATGCCGGCGAGCAGTTCGAGCACCATGCCGACCGCCGAGGCCAGACGCTTGGGCAACCGTTCCACGATCGCCAGGGCGGCTCCGATGGACACCGGCACCGCGACGACGAGGGCGATCGCAGAGCTGGCCAGGGTGCCGACGATCAGCGGCAGCGCCCCGTACTCGGCGCCGACCGGATGGGCGACGCCGTGGCTGACCACCGTCTCGCCGTAGGTGTTGCCCGGGTTCCATCGGACGCCGGTGAAGAAATGCAGCCCGTTCACCCGGACCGCGCCGACCGCCTCGATGACGAGCACCGCCAGTACGAACACCACCGCGAGCAGCGGCACCACCGCGCTGAACCGACCCGCCCAGCGGACCGCGCGGCCCTCGTCGCCGACCCGCGCCGCGGAGGGCCCGGCGCGCAAAGTGAGGGTCACCGCAACCCGCTCAGCCGGTGATCGTGGCGATCTGGGCGTCGGACAGCTTCGCCACCGCGGCGGGCAGCGGCTGCATGTGTTGGGAGTTCAGGAAGGAGGGGCTGCTGCCGTCGGTCACGGCCCAGTGCAGAAAGGCCTGGATGGTCTGTGCGGTGGCGCCGTCCTTCTGAGCGCTGTAGACGACGGCGTACTCGTAGTTGACGATCGGATAGCCGTCCGGCGCGGGACCGTTGATCAGTGAGATCACCTCGTTCGCCGGGGTCTGCGCGGCGAAGCTGGCGGCCTCGGCGCCGATGCTTTGCGGGTCGGGCAGCAGGTAGTTGCCGGACGCGTTGCCCAACTGGGCCACACCCAGTCCCTTCTGGCCGGCCTGGTCCAGGTAGCTGGTGCCGATGTAGGCGACGCAGCCGGGGGTCTGGGCGCAGCCGGTCACCATGCCGCCGGCGCCGTTCTCGCCCAGGGCGCCGGGAACCGCGGGGAAGTCGACGGTGGTGCCGAAGCCCGGCGACTTGCCCCAGCCGTCGGGGTCCTGCTTCGACAGATATTGGGTGAACACGAACGTGTCGCCGGCGCCGTCGGACCGGTGCAGCGGAACCACCGGGGTGGGCGGCAGGTTGACCCCCGGGTTGAGGGCAGCGAGCTGCGGGTCGTTCCAGGTTTTGATCTTGCCCTGATACATGGCCGCCAACACCTTGCCGTTCAGCCTGAGGTGCTCGCTGACACCGGGCAGGTTGTAGTTGATCTGCTCGGCGGCCACGGCCAACGCGACGTTCATCAGCCCCTTGTGTGCCGACATGTCGCCGCTGGACAGGTACGCACCGGAGGCGCCGATGTTGA
>Ga0335073_10017053_pt1 | contig 10163 bp, 10 predicted proteins | sample Lox_Sample_22_FD_207093 | JGI IMG/M metagenome (GOLD analysis project Ga0335073, IMG submission 207093) | Soil microbial communities from Loxahatchee National Wildlife Refuge, Florida, United States - Lox_Sample_2.2 | ecosystem: Environmental > Terrestrial > Soil > Wetlands | place: USA... | reverse complement strand
GAATCCGGCCAACTGAGAGTGATTGAAACTCCCGGCCATTGCGACGACCACGTAGTTCTCTACGATCCCGAAGAGAAACTGCTGCTGGCGGGCGACGCTTTTATGGGGAGCTACTTTGCCACCCCTAATCCGGACGTGGATAGCCGAAAATGGCTGGTTAGCCTGGAACGCCTGATGGGGCTCGACATCGAAATTCTGGTGGAAGGGCACGGTCATATTCATACTTTGCGGCCTGATATCCCTGATTTCCCCGGCGTCGTGATCCGCCAAGACCCGAAAACCGCCCTATCGCAAAAGCTGGATTACCTGCGCTGGCTTCGCGAGCAGATTGAAACCGGCATCCAGGAACAACTTCCCGTGCGCGTCATTGAAGCAAGTTGTTTTCCCTGGGGCAATCGTACTTCATGGGAAAGCTGCGCCACCGACGAATGCATCCGCCTTCTCAGCCTCGGGCATTTTTCCCGCACGGAATTGGTGCGCAGCTTTGTTCGCACGAGCTCGGACCCGCTTCCTACCGTCTACGAAGTTCGTTTTTCCGGGGGAGAGTGACTGCTTGCCGCCGAGCGAGGCGAGACAGATCGCCCGAGTTGAGCCTGCCGGCTTCCGATCGATTGGCTGGCTTCCAGTTTCGATCCTGCCCTTAGTCTCAATTGCCTTTCGTAATTTGCTGCCGGCTTGGGTATTCATGTGGACGTTGTCCTTCGCCATTTTTTTTGGTCTCAAATGGCTGACTTGGTGGAAGGCCCGAACGCTGGTTGTGCATCCGCCCTGGCGTTCAATTGCGTATCTCCTGGCTTGGCCCGGTATGGACGCGGAGGAGTTCCTGGATGAAGAGCTGCGCGTTCCCTCGCCCGCAGCGGGAAATTGGCTGCGGGCGATTCTCGAAACCGCTCTCGGCGCGGTTCTGCTCTGGCTCGTAGCGAGGTCCGTTCCACAAGCAGAACCGCTCTTGCGCGGCTGGGTCGGGATGACCGGTTTGATTCTCTTGTTGCACTTCGGAAGCCTTCAAATTCTTGCCCTGGTTTGGCAGAGTTTCGGCGTAGAAGCCACGCCCATCATGAAGGCTCCACTACGCTCCACTTCTCTGGGCGAGTTCTGGGGAAAGCGCTGGAACCTCGGCTTCCGGCAGCTGGCTCATGAGTTAATTTTTCGCCCGCTGCATCGAGTGCTTGGTGCCGGCGTCGCTGGTTTTCTTGTGTTCGTAGTCTCGGGCCTGATCCACGATTTGGTGATTTCACTGCCTGCCCGCGCGGGTTATGGCCTTCCCACCGCGTATTTTGTAATTCAGGGCACAGGATTGTGGCTTGAGCGTTCGAAAGTTGGAGCGCGACTCGGACTTGGCCGCGGATTGCGTGGCTGGTTGTTCATGACTGTGTTTGTTGCCGGACCGGTCTTTTGGCTCTTTCACCCCTGGTTTGTACTGCGTGTAATACTTCCCTTTATGCACGCCATCCGCGCCCTATGACGACTCCATTTGCAGAGCGGTTCTTCGACCTTGACCTTTGGTTCGCAGGCGCCGCACATTTTGTAATCCTGGCCGCCAGTTTTCAGGTTCCCTACCGCCTCAACTGGAAAACGGATCTACAACAACTCAGGTCCCTCAACAGGAAGCTGTTGTGGGTGCAGAGCGGATTCACGGTGCTGACGATTATTGCCTTCGGCACCCTGACCTTGGCGCTTCATGCAGAGCTTTTGCGTGGCGATCGTGCGGGTCTCGGTCTTACGCTCTTTATCGGGATCTATTGGACTGCGCGCGTTCTTGTGGATGCTTTTTAGTTTTCCCACTCGGACTGGCCGCCGGGAACGACGTTCGTGGTGGGGCACGCACTTTTGACTTCCCTATTCATCGCGCTGGCCGGCAGCTATCTTGCCCTCTTCGTATGGCATGTGTCGCTGAACGCGAGATAGCGTGGCCCGTAGCTGAAAAAGGCTCAAGGTTTCCCATGCCGAAAGAAGTTTGAAAATGCGCGGCATGATTCACCTCCACCGGAAGAGACTGATTTGGCGAGGAAGCGCCGTCGCTGCGGGGTCGACGGCGCGGCAGTAAATATAGCAATGAAGGGTGAGACACTCATTACTTTAGTACACTAACTCAGGACACGTTTACCCCCCGTCCTATCTCCCGTAGCTTAGAGACTCCAACCCCGTGCTTCTTCCCCAGGCTCGGGTCCCCGCATTGGAGACTTATTGCATGGCTACGTCGAACAGTTTTCAGTTGGCTATTCTGCCTGAACGCAGGATTGACCGGCGCGCTCTCGCGGCCAGCTACGGTCTCGTGGTTCTTCTTATTCTTATTGGCATAAATATCAGCTTGATCTGGCCTGAGCGGCTTACTTTGGCGCAAAAGTATCACGTCACGGAGTTGATCCCTCTTCCCAGCCTTCAGCCCAAGCCGATGAAGTTCAAAGAAACGCCTAAAGTCGTGCACGCCAAGCTGTTGCCGCCGGCTCCCGTTTTTGCCGCGCCAAAACTGGTCGTGCCTCATGAGATTCGCACACCCAAGCACCAGGAAGAAGTCGCCGCTCCTAAAGTCGTGATGAATAACTTCACGCCAGCAGTGTTAAAGCAGGTTTCCGGTGGCGCGCGTCCGGCGCTGATCATTCACACCGGCGAATTTGGCAGCTCGGCAACGCCCACGATCAATGCGCCCATACAAAAAGTCCAGACCGGCGGTTTTGGCGATCCGAATGGCCTCAAGGGACAAGGCAAAGAGGGCGCGCACTTAGTCGCCGCCAGTACGGGTGCGTTCGATCTGCCTTCCGGCCCGGGCACAGGCAACGGTGCGGGCGGCGCCAACGGCCTGAAAGGAACCATCGCCAGCGCCGGCTTCGGCAACGGAATCGCCCAGTCCGGGCAAGGCGATGGCCGAAGCAATGGCCGCGGCTCGATTCAAACTGCAGGATTTGCCGCGCAACAGGTAACGCAAGGCGGCAGTCATGCTCAGCTGGATAACGGACCAGCAACGACACCGGTTGAAATTATTTACAAACCCAATCCGGTTTACACTGAGGAAGCACGTCAGCTCAAATTGCAAGGCGAAGTTCTGTTAGAGGTCATGTTTGCCGCCAACGGGCAGTTGCATGTGAATCGCGTAGTCCGCGGCATGGGGCATGGCCTGGATGAAGCCGCCGTGGCCGCTGCTAACAAGATGCGGTTCAAACCGGCTTTGCGCAATGGACAGGCAGTGGATTCCACGGCCATCGTGCACGTGGTCTTCCAATTGGCTTACTGAAATTTTGCGGCGGCGGCTTCAAGCCAGTTTTTGCCGCATCTCACTGGGAAAGATCACACTGAGGAAGACCGTGGGGACTCACCGAGCACGGCGTAATTGTAGAGAGGAATGAATTATGCGCAATTTGGGTTGCATGATCGTTGTTTTTCTGCTGCTGGCGTGGAGTGCGTTCGCGCAGATCGCCGACCAATCTTCACCTGCCCAGTCGCCGGCATCCCAGGCGACGCAGCCCACAGCAACTCAGCCCGCCGCGGCTCAGCCGGCGGCCGCTTCGGCGCCACAAACGCAAAACGCACCCCAGCCCCCTGCCCCCGGGCAGTCGCTCGCCGTGCCCGCGCCTCCGCCGACCACCATGGATCAGGTGGTCGATCGCGCCATCGAACGCGAGAATGCGTTGATGAAAATGCTCACCAAGCGTACTCCCCTCGTCGAAACTTATCTTCAGAACCTCAAGCTCGACCAGCAAGTCGGGCCTGCGCCGGTGCAGGATCATTACTTCCTCGGCCGCATGGACCTGAGCGAGGGCGTCGACCGCCGCGATTATCTTTCTAAGGACACCAGCTTTGAGAGCCGCATGCTGGGCGGCTTTACCAAAATGTTTAAGTTCGAATACAAGCCCATGGGTTTTTCCTGGATGATCTTCGCTGACCGCGACGACTTCAACCGGCAGACCTACGACTTCAAGTACGTTCATCGCGAATTTCTCGGCGACGTGCGCACCATCGTCTTCGACGTGACTCCTAAGAAAGGCACCGGTAATGGCCGCTTCGAGGGACGCATCTGGGTGGAGGACCAGGATTACAACATCGTGCGTCTCAACGGCACTTACGCGCCCCGTCCGCGCAATGCTTACTTCTTCCACATGGATAGCTGGCGCCTCAACTTGATTCAGGGCTACTGGCTGCCCTCCTACATCTACAGCGAAGAAGGCGATTTCAGTTACGGCTCCAAAGACAAGATGGCTTTCAAGGCCCAGACCCGGCTCTGGGGCTACAACCTGCAACAAGCAGGGAAAGATAGCGAACTGACCCAGGTGCTGGTGGATTCAACCGTGAAAGATGAAAGCGCCGCCGCCCAGGACGCTTCCCCGCTGCAAGCCCAGAGGATGTGGCAACAGCAGGCGGAGGACAACGTAGTGGAACGTCTTCAGGATGCCGGCCTGCTCGCCCCGGAGGGCGAAGTTGACAAAGTGCTGCAGACGGTCGTCAACAATCTTCTGATCACCAACAATATCGACCTGCCGCGTCCCGTCCGCACGCGCGTCATGCTGACTTCACCGCTGGAAACTTTCAGCGTGGGCAACACCATCATCGTGAGCCGCGGGCTGGTCGATGTGCTGCCCGACGAAGCCTGCTTGGCCATGGTGCTCTCACACGAATTGGCCCACATCGTTCTGGGCCACAACCTGGGCAGCAAGTACGCTTTCACCGACCGCATGCTCTTCTCCGACGAATCCACTTACCAGAATCTTGGCTTCCGCCATGTTCCCGAGGAGGAAGCCGCTGCCGACAAGAAAGCCATCGACATGCTCAAGAACTCGCCCTACAGCCAGAAGCTTGGGACGGCCGGACTGTTCCTGCGCCAGCTTCAGCAACGCGGGCCGGCGCTTTCCGCGCTGCTTACGCCGCACCTGGGCAACAGTTTCACCGATGACAAGGGCAACGTGACCCGCATGGCTGCCCTGATGACTTCGGCGCCCCAACTCGATCCCAACAAGCTCGACCAGATTGCCGCGTTGCCGCTAGGCGGCCGCGTCAAATTGAATGCCTGGGACGATCACGTAGAGCTGATCAAGAGCGCTCCCGTCGCCATCACTTCGGCTCGCGACAAGATGCCGCTGGAGGTGACGCCGTTCTTCCCCCGGCTCACTCGCTTCGAAGCCGCCGCCGGCCCCAATGCTCCGGCTAGCGCCGCCAACACTGCGCCCAGCAATTAATGTAGACCGCGGGCGTCTCGCCAGCGCGCAACCAAGTTGCAGTAAGCGTGGGCCGGGACCGGAAGTCAATTCCGGAATTCCGGCCTTCGTATTTTCAACTGCAAGGATTTCCCAGGATACGGGTACGAATGGAATTACTGCCTGCCCGGTGAGAGACTCTCGGTCTTGGCAAAGTCTTCCGTCACAAAAAGCGTATTACCACTGCGCGCGACCCCAAAACCGGCCACGTTGTAGGCTGCGTTTAGCACGTTCTCCCGTTGCGAAGGCGACAACATCAGACTTTCATGCGCCTGCTCGACCGTGGGCGCCGAGGCCACGTTTTCTCCTTCGCGATCAAAATGGAGTTTTGTATGGGAGGCAAGACGCAGGTTCAATGGCATTTCGCCGGCCAACTGATGCGAAAGCTGCCGTGTGGCCGCCAGGGCGACTGCATGCTCACGGGCCTCTTGCGTCAATCCATCGTCCATTTGCAACGGCGGCAGGCCAGCCTTCACCCGGTCCGCGTTCGCCATGTTGAAGAGCCGCCGTTCAGCCTCAGGATCGGCCTCTGCCTTGCCCCCAGAGCGTCCAAATGCCGACGTGCTTAGCTTGATCGTAGTCGCGTTCTGTGCCAGAACAACCTGAGCAAAAATAAAGCAGGCGTTGAGTATGAGAGGAAACTTTCGCATGAGCAGAAAACTGCTTGGCTTCCTCTCAGGCTAGCCCCTAGAATCGGGACCAGCACCTTACGATGGGTCATAGTCCTTCTCACTCCCAGCGCCCATCGAAAAAGTGCGTGTATCGCGATGATGCCAAATGGTTTAGCCAATCTTGATAGGTAGATCCATGACTGCCGCCTTCAGCCTCGCACTCTGCGCCGTTCTCGCAGCTCTCGCTGCCTTTGTGACCTGGCTGGTGGTTCGCACTCGCTCGGCCGTGCTGTTCGAACGCGTCACGCTGCTCGAGCAGTCGCTGGCAAACACACAGTCGGAACTCCGGTCCGCGACCTCTGCCAACGCCGAAGCCCGTGACCAACTCGCCTCGCTCAACGCTACCTTGCAGGAGGAGAGAAAAACCGCCACAGAAAAGCTGGCCCTGCTGAACCGCGCCACGGAAGAACTGCGCGAAACCTTTCACGCGCTCGCCGCGCAAGCCCTCAAGAGCAACAACGAATCGTTCTTGCAACTGGCCCGCACGCGTTTGGAGAAAGATCAGGCTGAAGCCAAGAAAGATATGGAGGCGCGCCAGCAGGCGGTTGAGCATCTGATCGCGCCCATCCAAAATTCGCTCGGCAAGGTCGACGAGACCATTCGTCAGATCGAGAAAGAACGCGGCGAAGCTTACGGCACCTTGACCGCCCAGGTCGACTCGCTCATCAGCACGCAAAAAGCCTTGCAGGCCGAAACCGGAAACCTGGTCACAGCCCTCCGCACTCCCGCCGTCCGCGGGCGCTGGGGAGAAATTCAGCTCAAACGTGTGGTCGAAGTGGCCGGCATGCTGCCCTATTGCGATTTCAGCGAACAGGAGACCATTCACACCCCGGATGGACGCTTGCGCCCCGACCTGATCGTGAAGTTGCCCGGCGGCAAGATCGTCGTCGTCGATGCCAAAACCCCGCTGCAAGCGTATCTCGAAGCCATCGAAGCCAAAGACGACCTGGCCCGCCACGGCCGCCTGATCGAACACGCCCGCCAGGTGCGCGAGCATATGGAGCGGCTCAGCTCCAAGGCCTACTGGGAGCAGTTCGACGCTTCCCCGGAATTTGTAGTGATGTTTTTGCCTGGTGAAACTTTTTTTAGCGCCGCGCTCGAACAGGATCCCGGCTTGATCGAAGAAGGGGTAAGTCAGCGCGTCATTCCCGCTTCGCCTACCACGCTGATCGCTCTATTGCGCGCCGTCGCCTACGGATGGCGACAGGAACGCCTCGCCCGCAACGCGCAGGAAATCAGCGCTCTCGGCAAAGAATTGCACGACCGTTTACGCAACCTGACCATCCATCTGGAATCGGTGGGCAAAGGCCTCGATCGCGCCGTCGAGTGCTACAACAAAGCCGTCGGCACCTTGGAGAGTCGCGTCATGGTCTCCGCCCGCAAGTTCGCCGAACTCGGCGCGCCGGTCACCGAAGAGATCCCCGAAATCGATCCCATCGAAACCACTACGCGCACTCTGGCGCTGGAATGGGATGAAGAACCAGTCCGCACCGACGAAAAATCCGACGCAGCTGCCGAGGGATAGTGATTGCAAACCGCATGAGAAAACGGAGGCTAGTTCGGGGATTTTGCAAGTTCCCAGCTGTCGAGCGTTCTTTCGATGAAGTTGCTGACCGGAATAGGCTGGTTCGAACACGCGCAGCGCGGGGACAAAACCGTCATGAATAACCGTACAAAAACACTCTGGCTGCCTGCTCTGGTTAGCCTGACCGGTTCAATGGCGTGGAGGTTGATTTTGCAGCGGTCCTTTCCACAATCTCAACCGCTGTTAAACCACGCTGGGCTTCCGCTCACCTACCAGCTTCTCTGGCTCACCGCCTTACCACTGTTTGGCGCAGCAGGCGCCTATTTGTCCCGCCGCGCCGGAGGCGGCCGATCGACCGGCCTCTTGGCGGCTCTGTTTCCTTCGATCGTGATGGTTCCATTCTGGCTGGCATTAGCCACCAGGATGAGTCATCCGTCTCCTCGTCAGTGGTTTGGCCTGTTTTGCGGTGTGCTGAACTGGATTGTTGCACCGGGCATCGCCTTGTCGTTGGGTGCGTGGTCTGTGCTGCGTGCCCGACCCGCGAATAACGCCAAGAAAAGCATGAACACTCGTACCAGAACGTTTTGGCTACCGGCGCTCGTCAGTCTCACCGCGGCTATGGCCTTTCTGACGATCTCGACGTTGGGCAGTCAGGAACCTCGAATTGTCGCGCGGGGATGGGCAACTTATGTGGTCTACATCCCTTGGCTTCTCACTTTGCCGCTGTGTGGCGCCGCTGGAGCGTATTTATCCCGCCGCGCTGGCGGCGAACGGCGCGTATGCCTCGCCGCTGGTCTGTTTCCGGTGACCGCGATGACCAGCTTGGTCGGCGTTCTCACGCTCACCGGCCAGTTCGTTTTTGCCAAACCGCAGTGGCTTCATTTCTCGATGGCGTTGCTATTCGGAGTCATTTTCCCCGCCGTAGCGTTGCTTTTGGGAGCCGTACGGTTCGCGAAGGCTACGGGCTTGTCATCCTGAGCGAAGTGGTTCGATTCGCTCGCGAATCGGATCACGAAGTCGAAGGATCCCTACGCACCTACGCAACAGCGTTCGATCCTGCCGGGCCTTCAGAAGCGAGGCTCTCCCCAGCCTCCCAGAACCCTTCGAAGTTGATAAAGTAGGTGACCACTTCGACATCCGGAAATGTGGCGTGCACCAGCTCTGAGGCCCGCCGGAGCTCCGCCCAATGATGCTCGGCCTCAGCCTTGCGATCTCCGCCGTAGAACGCCAACCCGCCATAGGTTGCGCAATCGGAATGGCAGGTAAGAATCACTTTTTCCGTCTGATGCAGGCGGATCGACATGCGAATTTGTTCCAGAATGAAGTCCTGTTCAAAGTCGTTGCGCGGAGTGGCCAGCGTCTTTGCGCCGCCGGCCACCACGATCATGTCGGGCTGCAGAATTCCGTGCCTCTGAAGAAACTTGTTGGTCGCAAGCCGGATGCGCTGGTCAAAGCAGCACAGCACCGCCGCATCAGCAACGTACGGTTCCGGAGATGAATCAAAGTGAAAAAGTTTTTTCATTTGTCATCCTGACGAAGTGGTCCGATTTGCGGCACCGCTCCATCCACCTGGTCATCCTGAGCGGAGTGGGCCGATTCGCTTGCGAATCGGCCACGAAGTCGAAGGACCCCTTGTTTGCCTTTCGAGCCTCCGGCAAATCAAGGCGTTTCCACCCAGCGCGTGATTTTGTCATCCTGAGCGAAGTGGTCCGATTCGCTGGCGAATCGGACCACGAAGTCGAAGGACCCCATGTTTTTCCGCATTTTCTCTGGCACATCCAGGCGTTCTCCGCATTCTCCATTGTGCCGGGCGAATAACTGTACCGGAAGAATACCTCACAACGCCGGTGGAACGACTTTCTGCGCCGGGGTCCTTCGACTCGGTTTGTGCGCTCGCGCCGCGAGCGCACAAACTCTGCTCAGGATGACAGCTAATCTTGGGTGCTCGAGGCTACGGACTTGGACTGACAAAGTCAAAGCCCTTTCCAAACCTGGCGGTCCAGCCTATTCACGCTTGGATCGTCGCGTCGGTAACGGACAACCACCGCCTGCCGCACGCGACGTTTGCGCCGCGCTGCGATCACTCTTCGATTCATACAAAACGCGGGCGCCCAGAAGGACTCTCCCGTGTACGGGCCGTCGTCACCCAGCGAAAACTCGTAGGCAACGGCCAGCCGAAATGTGTCGCGCCCCCGTGTATGCCGAATCCGCTCGATGTCGACGGCGGTAACCTCCCCATCAGCTCTCGGCCATCGCCAGGAGAACAGAATGACACTGCGTCATACAGGTCGCCAAACACGTTCCATCCTCCCGGGTCTTGCGGGCATGCGTTAACCGCCTTCTACGCCCCACCTTACGACACAACTGTACATACACATCGGCCAGCACAAAATGTTCCACGTGGAACACTTGTGCAAATGTGCGTAATGTTCCACGTGGAACGTCACGCCAATTTACCCCCGCCGCGCCTTCATCTCCGCCAGCAACTGCTCGATTTTGTCCTCTTTCTCCAGGGCCGCCAGTCGGTCTTCCACATCGTCCGCCGCCAGCTCCGCGTGGGCCTGCGCCGTGGCTTCGCTGTGCGCCACTTTGCGCTTCATGCGATCGAAGGCCGCCGCGCTTGAGCCATTGCCCCCGGCCATTCTCGCTTCGCTAGCTTTACCCACAGCCCGCGCCCGCCGATTTTGCGCAATCAGCAGATCAGCCTTCGCCCGCGCTTCGGTAAGCTTCTGCTCCAGTTGCCGCAAGGCAGTCTTCAAATTTTCCACTTGCGCCTTCTGA
>Ga0335073_10017051_pt1 | contig 10164 bp, 8 predicted proteins | sample Lox_Sample_22_FD_207093 | JGI IMG/M metagenome (GOLD analysis project Ga0335073, IMG submission 207093) | Soil microbial communities from Loxahatchee National Wildlife Refuge, Florida, United States - Lox_Sample_2.2 | ecosystem: Environmental > Terrestrial > Soil > Wetlands | place: USA: Florida... | reverse complement strand
GGCAATCGCCGTGTCGGCGTTGCGCATGTACCAATAGGCGGTGGCCATGTCGGTGCGGACGGCTGCGTCCGACGGCTTTGCCTTCAGGGTTCGCTCGTAGTAATCGATAGCAGTGGGATACTGCTGGGCGTCGTAGTAGAGATTGCCGATATTCGTCAGCAATTCTGGATCATTGGGCTTCGACTTGAGTTGATTGATCAGCGGCGCCGCCTGCGCGTCAGCCATTTGCTTCATCTGTTCGGGATTCGGTGCCTGGGGCTGCGTTGCCGTTTGAGCCGGTGACGAAACAATGGCAGCCTTCGTAGCGCGGGCTTCCACCGGATGCCGCAATCCGCCGAGCAACCAGCCGCAGGCGGTTCCGGTGATCAGGCAGACAAGCGCAAGAAGCGCAGCGCGCTCTCGCGTCCAATGTACGGCCAGTATTCGATTAGTGATGGTCATGGACCCCTTCTCCTCGCGTCGCCGGTCGTTCGCCCATTGAGGTCAGTACTTCAGCCATCAGCTTTTGCACCTCGGCTTTGCGGTCGGCGCTTAAAGTGGGATTGGTCTTCAACAACTTCTGCCAGGCAGCCAGCGCGCCTTTCCCGTCGTGCTTTCCCTCAAGCCGAATCATGCCGAGGTTGAACAACGAGTTGGCATCATGCGGATCGTAGTGGAGCGCCTGATTCAACTGCGCAATGGCGCCATTCACGTCGCCGCTTCGATACAGGCTGATCGCCAGCTTTGTATGCAGGGCCACATTCTTCGGTTCGATTTCGACGGCCCTTTCGTAGAAGCCGGCCGCTTGACTGAATTGGTGGGTGGAGTGGTAGATCACTCCAATCTGCGCCAGTAAAGCCGCGTTGTTCGGGTCGGTCTTCAACTTCTCGAGCAGCGGCCCGGCCTGCTTGTCGGCCATATGCCGCATCTCTTCAGGGCTCGGCATGTGCCCGCTGGCCATCGCGGCAATCGGGGACGATGGAGATGAAGCAGCAGCGGATCGAGGCGCGGAGAGTTCTCGCGGTTGCGACGCTCGGGTCACGTATCCAATGGCGAGGCCGATGACAAGGAAGATCATCGCCATCATGTAGACCTTCGTAGCCTGCATCGATGGGCCCGTTGCAGATGCGGTGATTGTTTCGTTTGCCACTGTTCAGCTTTCCTTCGCAAAGGACAGACCTATTGGACCGTTTCGATCGTCTAGCCGGGGACGTCCATCTCGCCTCGACGGACGGAATGTCGTTTGCGGGCCTCCTGATGTGCCTTCACATTACATCTCGGCAAGATTTACTGGACCATATGGCGTTACGGGCGCTTGTGATGAAGATCACACAGTAGATGCCACGAGCCTATCTGCGGCCTAGTGGCGTGACAGAGGTCACATCAAGACGAACGAATTCAGTGGTGACATAACAGCGTTGGTGTGGGGCATTTCACCAATAGTGACTGTGCCAGGACGCCCATCATTCGGTGAAGCATTCCGGTTACGGTTGCAATTCGTACTATCGGCAAGTTTCTGGGCTTCTTGAATCAACCACGCGAGTGACGAAGACGAGCTGGGAAATCAACCAGGGCCCCACGGCAACAGCACGAATCGTGCTCTGGTTCTGCATCAAGGACGAGCCCGGAAACTGGCGACGTCAAAGGTGCAGTTCAAGGGAAGTATCGGAATGCGCATTAGGAGGCTTCACGGAATGAAACGGATCTTTTCAATTGCCATTATGTTTCTGACGGCCGCAGGATTCGCGGCAGCCCAGATCCAGCCGGTGACCACCGACGTACTCGGCGCTCACCTTAACTACGGCCGTGGTTGCGCGGCCTGCCACGCACCACACAGCGGCGTCTACGGCAACGGTAACGCTGCAACCGCCGATCCCACCTCGGGCAATGTTGCTCTCTGGGGCGAGGATGTCGGCAGCCTGTACACCAAGACCATCGTATCCGGCAGCACAAACGGCACAACCGGCGTGAATGAAATCCTGCCCGCCAGCATGTCGGCTTCAACTCCCGACGTAGGTGGATTGCTCACCTGCCTCAGTTGCCATGACGGCAACTACGCAGAGGGAGCCATGATGAAGAACCAGATCTACGAGACTCTGCCTTCGACATATGGAACCGCCAACACGATTCACACCTTGCTCGGCAACGATGGCACCACCAAGGGCAACTATCTCAACGACCACCCGGTGGGACTCAACGCAGTCATTACGTGCGTTCCTCCCTCTGCCGGCGGTCACGATTGGGACTGCACCAATAGCGGCGGCAAAATCACAATGAACGGTGCGGCCTCTTCTCAGTTCGTGACCAACTACGGCTTCTTTGTCAAGCCTGGGAACTACAACAACACCTCCGCAGTGGTCCTCTGCACCACCTGCCACAACCAGCACGTAATGAACGTAGTCTCCGTAACGACCGGCGCAACCTCGGGTCTGCCCAGCGGCAACTATGCGACCATGTTCTTCCTTCGTGGTCCCTACAATCCTTGGGACACCAACAGCAACCAGACAGCGCAGTTCTGCCGCCAGTGCCACGGTGGCGAGTCGAACGAAATGAACGGCAGCACAGCTGGAACGGTGTTCTGATCCGTTTGCATCAAGGGGAGGCCGGGTCCTTTGCCTCCCCTTTTTTTCAATGCAGGAGGTCAACCTTGTTGAACAAATTTACATTCTGCGGATTCCTTGCCCTGGCAATCGTGTCGGTTGAAGCCCAGGTTGCGTCCCATGCGCCGACGGCGATCCAGCAAGCTCCTTCTCAAGCCGCGGCCACTCCATCTGCAACCACTCCGGTGGTGCGCGTGAACGGTTCTGTCTTGACCGAGGCGGACCTGGTGCGCGAAGAGTACACGATCTTTCCCTATGCCCGTCAGCACGGCGGGCTTCCGAAAGAACTGGGACCCCAGATCCGCAATGGCGCGCTCCAGATGATCATCTTTGAAGAGCTGATCTACCAGGAAACGCTGCGCCGGCACATGACCGTGCCCCCCGCGAGAATGCGGCAGGCCGAAGTCGATTTTCGCAAGCAGTTCGCGACGCCCGAGGAATTCAATTCGCTTTTACAGAGCGAATTCCGCGGCTCGCAGAAATCGCTGAATGAAAAGATTCGGCGTTCGCTGCTCATCGATGCTTTTCTCAAAGCCGAAGTGGAAAACAAGAGCCTCGTGACCCCCGCCGAGGTCAGGGCGTTCTACGACAAGAATCCGGCCCGCTTTCATCATCCGGAGTCGTTCCGGTTTCAGACCATATCCGTTCTCCCTCCGGCCAGGGCCAGCGCCGAGCAGTTGAATGAAGGCCGCAAACGGTCAGAGAGCGCGCTCAAACAGGCCAAGGCGACAAAGAGCGCCGAGCAATTCGGTCTCCTGGCGGAGAAAATCTCCGATGACGATTATCGCGTGATGATGGGCCAGCACCAGCCGGTGCCGGTGGATCAGCTGGCCCCGCAGGTGCTGAAGGCTCTCTATGCCATGAAGCCGGGCGATGTCAGTGGCCTGATCCAGATCGAGCAGGCGTACACCATCCTGCGCCTCCAGGAACATATACCGGCGGGCGAAGCCAGGTTTGACGATGTGAAAGCGCAACTCCAAAAGGATCTGCAGCAGAAAAAGAGAGAACAACTCCGTGCTGCTTTGGACAAAAAGCTGCGGCAGAACGCAAAGATCGAGCAGATGTAGGGGCGGCGGAAGTGGCCTGGATAGTGAAGTCCGGGCTAAGACAGAGAGCGGGTTTCGAGGGAAGGGTGGATCGCTGAAACGGAATCCCCGGCGAAACCCGAGAACAAAGAACAGATTTTCAACAGCACGTACGATCGCTGAGAAATCAAGGATGAGATACGGTGGCAGGTTCTTTGCGAGTCGCGTGGTTTATACCGGTGGCGGTGCTGCTGTCGGCATGGCCGGTTGCTGCGCAGGTTCGATTCGGCGAAACCAGTTCCAATGCCAACGGCACGATCTCCACGGGATATACCGACGATTACGGGAATCTGACCAGTTCCACCCATAGTTGGACGCTTGGAGGCACCGGCACTTTTTCTGGCTCGTACTACAGCCCCAATTTTCTTTCCTATAATGCGTCTTTTTATCTGAACCAGTCGCGCGCAAACTCCGATTTCCAGTCCATTTCCGACGCCAGCGGATTCAATCTCTCCACAAACATCTTCGGCGGCAGCAAGTTCCCCGGTTCGGTCAGCTATTCCAGCGCGTACGACAGCGAGGGGAACTACGCGGTTCCGGGTCTTGCCAATTACGTAACCCATGGCAACAGCCAGACCTTTGGCATCAACTGGAGCGAAAATCTCCCCGACGTGCCAAGCTTCTCCGCAGGCTTCCAGACGGGCACCAGCCAGTATTCGGTGTACGGAACAGGGGATACAGGAAACAATACGTTCCATTCGTTGAATCTGCATTCGAACTATACGGTGCAGGGATTCAACATGGGTGCCTACTACTCGAAGGGCGGTGGACACTCGCTGGTTCCACAGGTGATCGCCGGCGTGTCGAGTATGGAGATCAATTCCGACAACAATGCGTATGGATTCAATATCACGCATAAGCTGCCCCTTCAGGGCGCTGTCTCGGCCAGCGTAAACCGGTCCCAATGGAATAGCGACTTCCTGGGAACCAGCTCCAACGGCACCATCGACACGTTCAATGTCCTGGCCTCTGTGCATCCCAACGAGAAACTTGCTTTCACGACAACGGCAAACTACTCCGACAACCTGAATGGCCAGTTGATCCAGTCGGTGCTCAACTCGGGCGGCACCGTTTCTGGGCTTAACCCGAATCAGTCTTCGAACTCCATGGATCTGATGGGCGTTGCCACGTACATCCCTGCGGCGCATGTGCAGACGTCGGCCTTTGCGGAGCGGCGCACCCAATACTTTTTAGGACAGAACTACGGCGTAAACTCCTACGGCGGAGGTGCCACCTACACGCACAATGTTTTCGACGGCACATTCAACGCTGCGCTAACATTCTCTGCCAACACCTCAGACAATACCGACGAGGATACGCTTGGATTTTCAACAACCGACAATTACTCCAGCGTGATTCTTGGGTGGCACGTGAACGCCTCGTTTGGCTATGCGCAGAACGTACAAACGTTGCTGGTCACGTATATGAATTCGTATTTCAACTACTCCGGCAATGTGCAGCGCAATTGGGGAAGATTCAACCTGGGAGCGGGCGCCAGCGAGGCGCGCACGGGAATTACCGACCAGCCTGGAACCGACAATACCAGCCAGAGTTACAACGCCTATATGGGTTTTGGCTCCATTCTCACGACCACGGGGAGTTATACCAAGGCAAACGGGCAGGCGCTGGCAACGGGTGCGGGTTTGGTATCCGTACCGGTGCCGTCACCAACTTTGCCTTCCAGCCTCGTCACGTTGTTTGGCGGAGACAGTTATTCCTTCGGGCTGTCCAGTAGCCCCGTCAGGAACCTCATCATGGCGGCCACTTATGCCCGCGCCGACAGCAATACCGCCGGCACCATCACTTCGACAAACAACAGCACCCAGTTCAATACCCTTCTCCAATACCAGTTCCGCAAGTTGAACTACATCAGTGGATATTCGCGGCTGCAGCAGGGATTCAGCGGGTCCGGCACTCCGCCGCAAGTCATTTCCTCGTTTTATGTGGGAGTATCGCGTTGGTTCAACTTCTTCTAACTCGGGAGCTCAGAAAGTGCGTGGGAGCAGCGTTCATGCTGGCCGGCGCGATGCTGCTGCTCACTCCAGCCCTGGCCAGGAGCAAGCCGGCCACTGCTCCGGAGTTTTGGGAGATGTCGCTCGATGGCGGGCGCAAGCTCACCTGGGAGCGCAGCTTCGGCTCGGAATCTGAAGTCAAGCCAAACCGCGGCTTCTGGAACAAGGTGGTCGACGTGATTGCGGGCGCACCCGATTACCGTTTTCTCGTCCGTCCTTACAGCCTCGTTACCGATTCGCACGGCCGCATCATCGTGACCGACCCCGGCGCTCAGGGAGTGCACGTCTTCGACTTTGCGGAACACAGGTACAAATTCATTCAGCACAACAGCTACCGTAACCCAATGCGCACGCCTCAGTGCGTCGCGCTCGATGCCCAGGACAATATCTACGTTACTGATTCTGAAGCCGGCGAGATCTTCGTCTTCGAACCGGGCGGGAAGTATCTGCGCACCATTGGCGCCCTGAAGGGCGGCGAAGGCTACTTCAAGCGGCCCACTGGAATTGCGGTTGACTCCGCCGAGCAGCGGATCTATGTGACCGACACGCTGCGCGACGAGATCTTCGTTCTCGACATGCAGGGTAACGTGCTCAAGACCATCGGCAAAACAGGCCAGGCCGAGGGAGAGTTCAATCTTCCGACTGAACTAAGTCTTGACGGTCCGAACCTGATGGTCGTGGACGCGATGAACTTCCGCGTACAGGTGTTTGATCGGTCTGGAACGTTCCAGTACGCCATTGGCAAGCTCGGCGATGGCGTGGGCGCGATGTTTCGCCCCAAGGCAATCAGCATCGATTCGGAAGGGCACATTTACGTAGTGGATTCCATGTGGGCCCTGGTGCAGGTCTTTGACCGCCATGGCCAGTTGCTCTACTACTTCGGCTCCAGGGGCACGCATGCCGGGCAGTTCCAGTTGCCCGCGGGTTTGTTCATTGACCATGACGACCGGGTTTTTGTCGTCGATTCATTCAATCGCCGCATCCAGGAATTTCAATACGTCGGCTTGAAAACTCCGGCCGGGGAGGGACTCAAGTGATGAGCAGATTCCTTGTTGCCGGCCTGATGATTCTGCTCGGCGGAACAACGTTGCATGGCCAATTGACGGGTGACGCGATGGGAGTGCATAACCTGGGGCCAGGCGGCGGCTCGCCTGTGACAGGCGCCCGCCCTGATGCGTGCGCCTACTGTCACGCACCGCATTCCGGGTTGAACATGGGCCTGTGGAACCAGAAGCTGACCACGCAGACTTACACGAACTACACCAGCACGACTGAGACCAACAAAGGTGTGCAGCCATTGCTCGGCTCCGACAGCAATCAGTGCCTGAGCTGCCATGACGGCACTGTTGCGGTCGGTTCTACCGTGGCATACGGCCAGGTGACCATGCGCGGATCAATGAAGACGCAGGATGTGTTCGGAAGCAGCATGCAGTCGTCGCACCCCTTCAGCCTCGCTGTGCCCATCAAGGACAATGTCGATCTCGTGGCATCGCTGGGGCAAACGGCACAACCGCCGACACAACCAAGTCAGTAAGGCTGATCAATGGAAATGTCGAGTGCACTTCCTGCCACAATCCGCATGTACAAGCAAAGGACCAGGTGTCGCAGAACTTCCTGGTAAAGGACAGCTCCAGCGGTCAGCTCTGCCTGGCCTGCCATGATCCAAACCGGCAAATGGGCGGACAGGTCAATCAACTGGCCGATTGGTCCACCAGCGCGCACGCACTCTCATCGAGCAAGATTTCGCCACAGGCGCTTCTCGGCAGCTACTCGACGGTTGCCGGCGATGCCTGCATCTCGTGCCATACCCCGCACAACGGAAGCGGTGCATCCCGCCTGCTGCGCGGGCAGAACGAGCAGGATTGCATCGCCTGCCACAATGGCGGATCGAACATTTCGCCGGCGACGCCGTATACCAACGTGTTTTCGGAGTACGCAACGCCAAAGGTCGGGCATCCATTTCCCACCTCGACCAATCCGCACGATGCCGCCGAGAATACTCTGCTGAACAACAACCGTCACGCGACTTGCGTCGACTGCCACAATGCGCATGGGTCTCAGCCGGTTGGCTCGTTTCCTGCAGCCCCGCTTCTCCGCATCTCGCAGAAAGACGTTGCGGGCATAAGTGCCACCGACGGAATCAGCGCCTTGACGCCGGCCGTGAATCAATATGAGAATTGCCTGCGATGCCACGGCAGCAGTGCGGGCAAGCAGGTGCTGCCCATCTATGGATATGCTCCGGTGCGCGCGGTTTCCGCAGGAGATCCACTGAATTTAATTCCGCAGTTTTCTATTGCGTCTACCTCCAGCCACCCTGTCATGCATCCACGCGCCAGCTCTTTGCTGCAGCCAAGTCTGCTCCTCAACATGCTCAACCTCGACGGCACAACCCAGGGACGCGCCATGGGCACGCAGATTCTATGCACCGATTGCCACAACAGCGACGACAACCGCGAATTCGGAGGCACGGGACCCAACGGCCCGCACGGTTCGCGGTGGACGCACATCCTCGAACGTCGCTACGAATTCAGCCAGACCTCGGCGCCCGGCCATCTTATTACCAATCTTTTTCCCAGTCCCGACCTGAGTGTGAACGGACCTTACGCGATGTGCGGCAAGTGCCACGACCTTGCCAACCAGATCATGAAGAACACGAGCTGGAATCACCACAGCGATCACATCACCGCCGGTGTCTCCTGTTCCACCTGCCACACTGCGCACGGCATGGGAGCTGCCAGCGGAAATATTAGCGGCGAGCGGTTGATCAACTTTGACGTGAACGTTGTGGCACAAAACGGCACCCTTCCCATCTCCTACAATCGCGCGGCGAATACCTGCGTTCTGACCTGTCACCAGGTGGCCCACAACGCCGATGGAACCGTCACCACTGCGAGCTTGCGCAGGGGCGTCGGCGTTAAGAGATAGGGGTTGGCGCCCTGCCGCGCTGCGCAAGTTGAAGCCGGCCACGGGGCGCTCCAAAGTCGCCAGACGCACTGCTAGAGGATCGTTCCAGCCGTGCTGCCGTTCATCTCGTTTGACTTGTCGGCATGGCACTGGCGGCAGAATTGTGCCGTCTGGTTCGACATCGGATTGGTGTCGTTTGGGTTGTAGGGACCGCGAAGAAAGAACATCGTCGTATACGTGCCAGGCGGCAGACCTGAAGTGGAGCCGCTGGCGATGGTGACCGTACTCATCGAGTGGGGGTCATGGCAGGTGGTGCACACCACAACCGCCGCGTTGTTGTAACTGCCCGGTTTCACAAAAAAGCCATAGTTATTGACAAAGCGGCTGGATTTCGCGCCCTTCATACTGATCACGCCGTTAGACGCTGTACAGTCCCAATTGGTCGGGCCGCCACAGCCCACCGTCGCGCTCAGCCCCATTGGATGTTGATTCAAGTAGTTGCCGGCGCTGGTGCCGTTGTTTCCAATGAGAGTCGGGATTGAGTTGCGGTTCCCATACGTCGAAGGCAGGGACTCATACACCCGGTTCCTCATCATCGCGCTGGGTGCATAGTTGCCGTCGTGGCAACTGAGGCAAGTCATCATGCCGGCAACATCCGGCGTGGTAGCCGACATGCTGCTGGGCAGAACTTCTACGAATTTGCCTCCGCCCGTTGTAATCGTCTTGCCATACAGACCGCTCGCGTCCTCACCCCAAAGTGCCGTGACGCCTGAGCTTGGGTCGGACGATCGGGCGTTCCCGTTGCCGGACGCACCGCTGTGAGGCGAGTGGCACGCGGTGCAACCGCGGCCATAGTTCAGATGTGCGCCCAGCACGTCAGTCGATGGGGACGTAATCTGCGCTGCCGCGAAACCCGTGGCTGCCAAAAGCACAATGGCGATCAAGAGGGTCCGATTCATTGAACAGAGGCTCCTTTGCCAACGCTTCGTTCATCGACCGGATTTCGGCTGACCTTGAGCCGCACGGTCAAGCCAGTTCAGGAAACCCCCGTCCTTTGGGCTAAAACCACGGAAAATGAAGGCTCGTCTTGTGATCTTAATCACCGTCATTGTCTTTTGTTCCGTATCTAATATCCCTGCAAACTTGTTTTTCACTCAGTTTGTTCAACGCGTGGGGCAAGTCGCAGCCGTTGTTCGTCTGACGGTCATCTTCCCCCAACGTGGCGAAATTCGTGGTGCTATGAAACTGCCTCTTGATCGCGTCTGGATCCGCAAAATGGCTTTCCCCCGTCGCGGCCGCAACCGCGGCATCGAGGTTTGGACCTGGGTTGTTTTGGTCCTGTTGCTCGCCGTTCGCGCCTCGGCGGAGATTCATCCCGTTCCGCTCGATAAAAACACAGATGCAGCAAAGTGCCTCGAATGCCACGGCGATAAGACGAAAGGCAAATCCGTTCATTCGGCCATGGCCACGGGCTGTTTGAGCTGTCATGAGATCCGCGTCACCGGTGACGTTACTCGCGTCAAGCTGATGACGGCCACGCCGTCTGAACTTTGCATCACTTGCCATGCCGACAAGAAAGCGGCC
>Ga0335073_10017050_pt1 | contig 10164 bp, 11 predicted proteins | sample Lox_Sample_22_FD_207093 | JGI IMG/M metagenome (GOLD analysis project Ga0335073, IMG submission 207093) | Soil microbial communities from Loxahatchee National Wildlife Refuge, Florida, United States - Lox_Sample_2.2 | ecosystem: Environmental > Terrestrial > Soil > Wetlands | place: USA... | reverse complement strand
CCAGGTCGACGTCCTGCACCGCGGCCACGGTGCTGCCGCGCCCGGCGTAGGTCTTGGTGACGCCGCTGAGGGTGTACATCGATTCTCCTTGTCCGAACGACTTGGGGTGGCCTGCGGGCGGTCGCGTGCTCATTCGACGGTGGCCATCGCCGCGGCCGGCTGCATCCGCGAGGCTCGCCAGCTGCCGAGCAGCCCGGCGATCAGCGCCCCGGCCAGGGCCAGCACGACGGCCAGCGCGATCGCCGCGACGGTGACCGGGGCACTCAGGTGCACGGCAACGGTCCGGAACGAGCCGGCCCCGTAGGAGTCATGCAGGGCCCCGCCGCTGCCGGTGACGTTCTGGGGCGGCGTTGAGCCGGGGCTCTGCGCGATCGTGGCCGACAGCCCCGGGGCGGCCGCCGCCACGATCGCTGCGCCGCCGAAGCCGAGCGCCACGCCGAGGATGGCCCCGATGACGCCGGTGACCAGCGATTCGCCCATGATCTGGGCGACGACCCGGCCGCCCGGCCAGCCGAGCGCCTTGAGCGTGCCGATTTCCCGGTACCGGCGGGCCACCGCGGCCAGGGTCAGCAGGCTCGCCACCGCGAAGGCCGCGATCAGGACCCCGACGGCCAGCCACCGCCCCAGATCGGTGGCCAGCGTAGCGGCGCTGCGCACCGAGCCGGTGACCTGGCTGGCCAGCGTGGCCGAGCTGGTCACGGTGGCCGACGGCAGCAGCCGGGTGAGCTCGGCCTGGACGGCCGGAATGTCCGCGGAGCTCGCGGCGGCGAGGTAAATGTTGGTCACCATGGCGGGGCTGGTCATGCCGTCATAAGGGCTCGCGCCCGAGCTCTTGGCCAGCGCCTGGGCGCGGGCCAGCGGAATGTAGACATCCACCGCGCTGGACGGAGGCTGGCTGACGATCCCGATGACCGTGAACCGGCGGAACCCGACCGTGATCGCCGAGCCGGCGTGCAGCCGTTTCGCGGCGGCATACCCCGAATCAACGACCGCCACGTCGGTGCGTGCGTCCGGGCCGGTGAAACCGTGCCCGGAGATCAGCCGGGCCGAGGCGAACGGGCCCAGGCCAAGACGGGCCAGGTCGACTCCGTCGACGGTGAACGTGACCGGATAGGCGCTGGCCGGAGGCTGGCCACCCGGCCCGAGCTGCTTCACCGACGGCACGGTGAATTGCTGGTCGATGAGGGTGAGCCCGCCGGCCGCGGCCGCCACGTCGTGCAGGCGGGCCGCCCGCGCCACCGCCGACGCCTGCAGCCAGCCCAGGCCCGGTGCCGAAGACAGCTCATCGACGCGTTGCGGCTTGCTCCCCGGTGTAAACGACACCCCCTTGCGCCCGGCCGTGCTGGAATGGCCGGGATTCGGCGAACTCGGCGCCGCCTTGGTGACCGACAGGCCGGTGCCCACCCCATACAGCTGGTGCAGCACCGCACCCTCGGCATTGCTGACCCCGGCCGTGGCGGCGGTGACCGTCACCACCAGCCCGACCCCCACCGCCAGGCCCGCCGCCACAAACAGCGCCTGGCGCCTTCGGCGGCCAAGTTCACGGCGCAGGTAGGTGATGTAGAACCGGTTCGTGCCGCCCGTGCGGGCGCGGGACTGCGATATCACGCTCATCTTCTGGCATCCTCCCGATCGTGTGCTGCCGTCGTGGTCATGACCCGGCCACCGTGCCCGCCGACACCCACGCGGCTGGCGCAAGCGACCGGCAGGGGCCGTTGACGGCGGCCTGGAAGGCCGCGGAGCCGGGATCGACGCCGCTGCCCGGCGCGAAGACCGCGCCGGAATGGCCCGGGTCGGGGAACTTGGGCACGCCGTGGGCGCGCATGCAGCTGGCGAACGCCCGGCTGTACGTGGTGCCCACCGACCGATCCCCCGACCCGCCCGATCGCGAGCCGACGGGACGGGTCACCGGCCCGGACCCCCCGCTTACCGACCCGGCGTTCTGGGTGGTCCCCGGGGCCGACGAGCTCGGCGGGCTGCCCCCGCACGCCGCGGCGGCGACGCCGACGGCCGCCATCACCAGCGTGAGCACGGCGCGCCGCAGCGGCGCCCTTACCCGGCTCCCGGCATTGAACGTGGTTTGACGCATGTCGTTGTCCTCCGCAACTCGGCCAGACGGCCGCTGGAGGCAGTTCTACGACAGCGGCTGTTGCAGCAGCGCAACGCTGCAACACCACTGCAACAACCGGCCCGGCATCCTGGTGTCATGCGAGTGCTGCTGGTCGAGGACCACGCCAAGCTGGCCATGGCGCTGGCCACCGGCCTGCGCCGGGCCGGCATGGCGGTCGACGTCGTCTTCGACGGCCACGACGCCCTGGAGCACCTGGCCGTCACCGGCTACGACGTGGTCGTGCTGGACCGCGACATCCCCGGCGTGCCCGGCGACGACGTGTGCACGCAGATCGCCGCGGGCGGTTCGCCCAGCCGGGTGCTGATGCTCACCGCCGCCGGCACGGTCGGGGACCGGGTCGACGGGCTCGGCCTCGGCGCCGATGACTACCTGCCCAAGCCCTGCGACTTTTCGGAGCTGGTCGCGCGCGTCCGCGCGCTGGCCCGCCGGCCCGGCACCTCGCTGCCCCCGGTCCTGGCCTGCGGCGACATAACGCTCGACCCGTCCCGCCGGGTCGCCACCAGGGCCGGCCGCACCCTGCCGCTCAGCCCGAATGAGCTCGCCGTCCTCGAGGTCCTGCTCCGCGCGGGCGGCGCCGTGGTGCCGGCCGAGGAGATCCTGGAACGGGTGTGGGACGAGGCGGCCGACCCGTTCAGCCAGGCGGTCAGGACCACGATGAGCCGCCTGCGGGCCAAGCTCGGCCAGCCGCCAGTGATCCAGACGGTGGCCAGAGCCGGCTACCGGATCGGGCAATGACCATGGCTTCCCGGCGCCGCCGGGCACCGCGCGCCCGGATGCCCAGGCACACGGTGCGGCTGCGTCTCACGCTGCTCTACGAATGCCTCTTCCTGGCCCTGGGCGCGGCCCTGCTCACCGTCAGCTACGTGCTCGACGACGGCCAGCTCTCCAGGCTCCGGGTCTCAAGCGGGCCAGCATCCAGCCACCGCGCCGGCGGGCCGGTCCACGCCCCCTCGCCGGTCGCGGACAGCTTGCAGACTCAGGTGACACACGACCTGCACGAGATCCTCGTCCAGTCCGGCATCGCCTTGGCGATCATGGCCGTGGTCTCGGTGGCTCTCGGCTTGCTCATGGCCGGCCGGACTCTGCGGCCGCTGCGGGCCATGACCGCGGCCACCCGCCGGATCTCCGAACGCAACCTGCACGAACGCCTGGCGCTCACCGGGCCCAGCGACGAGCTCAAGGACCTGGCGGACACCATCGACGGGCTGCTGGCCCGCCTGGACACCGCGTTCGACTCCCAGCGGCGCTTCGTCGCCAACGCCTCCCATGAGCTGCGCACCCCACTCATGCTCACCCAGACCCTGCTCCAGGTAGCGCTGGCCGACCCGGCCATCACCCTCGGCTCGCTCCAGGCCGCCTGCCAGGAGGTCCTCCTCACCTGCAAGGAGCAGGACCGGCTCATCCAGGCCCTGCTCACCCTGGCCCGCAGCCAGCGAGGCCTCGATCACCGCGAACCCCTCGACCTGGCCGAGATCACCAGGCACGTCCTGCGCACCCGCGAACCCGAGGCAGCGGCCCGAGGGGTCCGAGTTGCCGCCACTCTCAGCCCGGCTACGACCACCGGCGACCCGCGCCTCGTCGAGATCCTCGTCGCCAACCTCATCGAGAACGCCACCCGGCACAACGTTCCCGGTGGGTGCATCCGGGTCGAAGTCGGCGCCTGCCAGGCCCACGCGGTCCTGACGGTCGCCAATACTGGCCCTCATGTGCCCGCGGGCCAGGTCGAACGGCTGCTGCAGCCATTTCAGCACCTGGACTCCGAACGCGGCCACGCCCGCGAGGGCCTCGGTCTCGGCCTGTCGATCGTCGCCGCGATCGCCGCCGCGCACGGCGCAACCCTGTCGGTGCATCCCCAGCCTGCCGGCGGCCTTGCGGTCGAGGTGAGGTTTCCGTCTCGATGCGGCGCCGCCCTGACCGCGGCGTGATCACAGCTTCCTTGCGAAGTCTGCCGAGTTTGCCGAGTGCCAGAGTATGCGCGATTCACGTGTGTCGTTTTCCAGCTGGGCGTCGGGTCTGTTCCCTTGCTGCTGAGCGATCCGGAGGATCTGGGACGCTTCCTGGAGGAACTCGCGGCCTGGAGCCGTGGGGGCCAGCGGTGTGCTGGTCCTGTCGATGATGGTGAACCTGGCGGCCGATTCTAGGTCCAGCAGCCGGCGGATGGTTGCGGTGGCGCAGCCGGCCATGGCGCCGATCTCGGTCAACGGCACGTTCTGACGCTCGTAGAGTTCACGCAGCCGCGCGGGAGCGAGGATATCGGCGCGGTTGCGGGAGATGGTACCCCTGGCCGCCGTGGCGGGTGCGCCGCCGCTGGTGAGCTCGCACCAGAGCCGGACATGCTCAGCGGTCAGGCCGATGGCGGCGGCAGTATCGTGCACAGGCCTGCCTGCTTCCAGGAGGGCGGTGAGGTGGCCGGCGGGGATGCGGTCCGGGTCGGTGCCGGGCCAGCTGGCCCAGCTGACCCAGTGCGGGGGCGGTTCCCAGGTGACCGGTTCGGTGATGCCGTGCTGGGTGAGGTTGGCTTCGGCTTGCTGGCCCAGGAAGGCGCGCAGGGGATGCGGTGCGCCGGAGCGGAAGTTATTGCAGCGCCAGCTGAATGGCTTCTTCGTTCCGGGGATGGCGGGGTGCTCGCCGGTGAGCAGGACGAGCAGGTACCAGCGCAGCACGGCCTCTCGTTGATCTCGGTCAGCAGCAGGCCGCGGACCGGGCGACTCCTGGGCACGTGCCGCGCGATCACCTGCCGGGCCGCGGCCAGCCAGCGGGGATCAGCCCGGTCCAGCACCGCCCGCGCCGGCCGTTCGGTCACCAAGCCAGCCGGGCCGTCCTGGGCCTGCATCACCCAGCGGCGCACCGTGCTCACCCCGACCCCCAGCTCGGCCGCCTTCGCCCGGTACCGGGCCATCATCGGCACACCCGGCGCGTACTCCGGCCGGGGCTCGCCGTCCAGCACCAGCGCCGCGCAACCGTGCTGGTAGCCGGTCCGGACCTCTTGCACGTGCCGCCACCGGGCGGTCAGCTCGTCGTCGTCGTCCCCGTCCAGCCCGCCCAGCAGCGCAGACACCGCAGGCTGCGGCTCCGGCGCCTCGACCAAAAGCCGGATGCTGGGATGCGACAGCAGCGCCACCAGGTCCACCTGCCGCCACGACGGCCCGCCGGCCGTACCGGCCTGGCGCAGCATCACACGGCTGCCGTCGATCTCGGCGATGGTGAACTGCTCACCGTCGAAACTGACCGGCAGCCCTGGCCGCAGCGGCGTCGTCCAGCCGGTCATGCCGGCCTGCGCAGCACCGATTCACCCGACAGCGGCCGGGTCAGATCCGTCGTCAGCCGCCCGGCCCACAACAGCGCCAGCAGCGCCGGGCGAGCCCCATGCCGCGGCCGGTCTGCCGCCAGCCGCAGCTCGGCGTCCGCCAGCTGCTCACCGTCCTGCACGCACTGCCAGGCCCGCTCGACCTGTCCAGCGCCAACTCGTGCGCCGAGCCGTCGTCGTAGCGGATCCAGACAACAGGACCGGATGCCTTCACCGGACACGATGCTGTGCGAGCATAAGACAGACAGTAGGGACGAATCTCGGAACTATTGCTCACGACACGCGGATTTTGCTCATCCGGTGCTCATGATCATCCGGAATTGCTCACGGATCCGCGGATCCTACAACGGGTCGGCCGAGCGTGGCCCGGCGCGCCGCCCGCGACGGCTGAGCGCGGCATGACGGGCACCCCGCGACGGCTGAGCGCGGCCTGGCGGGCACCCCGTGACGGCTGAGCGTGGCTTCGCGCGCCCGCGCGACGGCTGAGCGCGGCCCGGCGTACCCCACGGGAAGGAATCGAGGCTGCTCGAGCGTTCTAGTATTTGATTGTTCAACTACTTCCGCGCCGCGGCGGGCGGATCGCCGCCGGCGACGGGGACCCCTACCTCTGAAAGGTGAGCTGATGCCGAACTTGGCCATCATCGTGGCCTCGACCCGGCCGGGACGGGCCGGCGCCCCGATCGCGCAGTGGTTCGCTGCCCGGGCGAAGGACCACGGCGGCTTCGACGTCAACGTCATCGACCTGGCCGACGTCGGCCTGCCGCTGCTCGACGAGCCGAATCACCCCCGGCTGCGCCAGTACGTCCACCAGCACACCAAGGACTGGAGCGCGACCATCGAGGCGGCCGACGCGTTCGTGTTCGTGACCCCCGAATACAACTACGGATACCCGGCGTCGCTGAAGAACGCGATCGACTACCTGCATCACGAGTGGCAGCACAAGCCCGTCGGCTTCGTCTCCTACGGCGGCGTCGCGGCCGGCACCCGCGCGGTGCAGCAGCTCAAGCAGGTCGTGACCACGCTGCGGATGCTGCCGGTGTTCGACAGCGTGAACATCCCGTTCCACGCCCAGTTCCTGCGCGACGGCACGTTCCATGCGAACGAGGTCCTGGACCAGGCCGCCGACACGATGCTCGACGAACTCGTGCGCACCGAGGCGGCGTTGCGCCCGCTGCGGCCCGCCAGCCAGCCCACCGCGTGATCACGCCGGGCCGGGCGCGGCGGCGCCCGCTGTGCCCGGTTTCGCCGTATAACAGCCGACTCTGGGTGCCGTCGGGGCACACCCGTCAGTGCCCGCTCTCCTGGTGCCGCGCATGATCGATGTGACATCGGGTCACTTGGCAGTCACCTGAATTCACATCGATCATGGGGTTCGCGGTGCGGCTCGTCGCGTGTGCCACCCCCGCGTCATCCGGCCACGCCTGCTGCGGAGCGGTCCCGGACGGCGGCCGAGCCGTAGGCACACAGGTCGAGCAGCACGCACGCGTCGCAGCGGGGCCGTTGCGCCTTGCAGACCGTGCGCCCGTGTCTGATCAGCGCCACGTGCAGGTCGTAGCGGATGTCGGGCGGGACGAGCGGGGTGAGCAGCCGGTGCGCCTTGTCGGCGGTCGTCTTGGCCGGGATCCAGCCGAGGCGGATGGCCTCGCGGTGAACATGGGTGTCGACGGGAAACGCTGCCCGCCCCATGGAGAACGTGAGCACGCAGGCGGCCGTCTTCGGCCCGACCCCGGGCAGCGACTCCAGGTAGGTCCCGACGGCCGCGTCATCGAGGTCGTTCAGGCGGTCGAGGCTGATGCGGCCCTCACGCTCCTCGATGGCGGCAAGGATCTGCTGGATCCGGCGCGCCTTCTGGTCCGCGATGCCGCCGCAGCGGATGGCGTCGGCCACCAGATCGGCGGGCGCGTGCGCGACCTGCTCCCAGGCCGGGAAGCGGTTCTTGAGCTGGGTGAACGCTCGCTCGGAGTTGATGTCCGAGGTGTGCTGCGACAGCACCGTCGCCACGATCTCGTCGATGATCGGCAGCACCGGCTTGGGCACGAACCTGCCCTGCTCGGCCCGCAGCCGCCGCTGCACCTCCCTGATGCCCTCCTGCCCGGGCGCCGTCATGGGCCGCTCCTTCACCGCGGGGCCAGACCGGCCACGTCTGGCAGCCTGCCACATCGGGCCGTTGTCGTGTGGTCCCTGGGAAGCCCGGGCGTAATGGCCAAGCCCAGCCGCATGGTGCCGCGGCCGGGCGCCCCGCCTAATCCGGGCCGGATGATTCTCCGGCGTTGCCCTGGCCCGTGACCGCTCCGCCATGCAGGGCGGTCATGGCCCTGATCATGTCGCCGCACCCTTGCTTGTAGCCATCGGGCCAGCCGGCGGGGACCCTGGTGGCCTGCGTCGCTTGCACCCGGGCTCGCGCCAGATCATCCCGCAGGCCGGCCATTTCGGCCAGCAGTTCATCCCGCTCGTGGCGCCAGGCCTCCGCTTGCGCCGCGGAGTCGCGCGAGACGGACGCTCTCGCCGAACTTGGCGGCGAAGTGCCGGAGGGCCATAGGGAGATCCTGCAGGCCGAATCCGAAGCCGAGGCTATCTGGATCTGGGAACCGCAAGTCGTCCCTGGGTTAATACAAACCGAGGACTATACTCGATCGTTGCTTAATCGCTGGGGTAACCTGTTCGCCCGTCCTGCCGGTGAAATCGAACGGCGCGCTGAGACCAAGCAACTACGGCAACGAATCCTTACGCGCAGCGAGCCGCCACCGCCGGAATTGTCTTTCGTCATCGATGAGTCAGTTCTGTTCAGGGCACTCGCTTCGCCCCGAGTGATGCGGAATCAGCTCGCTCATCTGATCGAGATGTCGCACTCGCCAAATGTTGACCTGCGAGTATTGCACCTCAGAAGTCAGCAGATTATCGTGACGGGTGCCTTCAACTATTTCAGATTCCCGCAGATTCACGGGGTGTGGCGACCAGATGCCGTCGCCTTCGAGCATATGCTCGAGACAACCTTCACCAGTTCTGAGATAGAAGTAAATTCGTACAAAGTGGCCTTTAGCGCGGTGCGCGGAATGTCGCTCAGCCAAGAGGCAACTCGCGACATACTGGCAAAAGCCGCAGCCGAAACCTGGGTTGAATAGGATTAGGGCAGGTTCTAGAAGTTGTCGAACTGTCCTTCTTTTGCCCCGGTGACAAAGGCGGCCCACTCGGCGTTCGTGAAAACTAGGATGGGGCCGGCACCGTTGTCATTGGACCACCCTCTATTAGGAACCACCCTCGACTCGAAACGGCGGGGGTGATCCCCCAGCCCTATGCTAGCGGCAGTCTAGGGACGTTTTCCAAGATGTCAAGGGGGTATGTTAAACATTTTTGAGCCGGCGCCGGACGCAATGGACGAAGGGCGGACTGACCTCGGGTTTATCGCAGGGTAACCTGACGTTGCCCGGGAAAGCCGACGGGACTTGCCGACCGGATTGGCGACGTAGGCGCAGATGGCGATGGATGATCCATACGACCTCGGGCGGTTTGTGGCCGCCCAGGACGCGGGCGGGACGTATGAGAGCGCGGTCGCCGAGTTGCGCCGGGGCCGCAAGACCGGCCACTGGATGTGGTTTGTGTTCCCGCAGATCGCCGGCCTCGGGCGCAGCCCGACTGCGCAGGCATACGCGATCAGCTCGCTGGACGAGGCCCGCGCCTACCTGGCGCATCCTGTGCTGGGCCCGCGGTTGATCGAGTGCGCGACGATCGTGGCGCAGACGCAGGGCCGCACAGCCGAGCAGATCTTCGGCGGCATCGACGCGCTGAAGCTGCGTTCCTGCGCCACGCTGTTCCACCGCGCCGACCCGGCCCAGCCGGCGTTCACCGACGTGCTCGCCCGGTTCTTCGACGGCCGGCCCGACCCGGCGACCGAGGAGCGCATCTGAGCCGCGGCGCTACTTGCGGGCGGCGGGGCGCCCGTTCCAGCCGTTGGTGAGCTCGTTGAGCACGTCCGCCAGGCGGTGCAGCTCGTCCAGGTGGGCCGGGGTGAGCTCGGCCAGCCGCCGCTCGCCCAGGGGCGTTAGCTGCACCCGGACCACCCGCCCGTCGCTGGGATCGGCGACGCGGCGCACCAGGCCGGCCGCGGCCGCGCGATCAACCAGCTCGACCGCGCTGTGGTGGCGCAACAGCAGGTAGTCGGCGAGCTCGCCGACCGTCGGCGGCTGGTTTCCCGGGTGTCCCTTGACCGCGACCAGCAGCTGGTGCTGGACATGCGTAAGACCGGCGGCCTGAGCCTGCTCCTCGCTCCAGTGCTGGAACTTGCGCAGGCTGGTGCGGAAGGCCAGCAGGTGCTCGAAGTCTTCGCGGGTCAGTCGGGGCACGATCCCTCCCTCGCTGCCGTCCGCCCGTGCCGGGCATACTTCGTCCCACGATAGGCCAGACCCGACCCGTCAGCCCGGACGCGGCGCAGCGTGAGGACCTTCTCGGCCCGGCGTTCCTCTTCGAGCGGCTTCTGCCGGGATGGAGTCGTAGCCGACGCCGAGCGCGCGCGGGTCGATAAGGGCGCCGACCCGATGATCACGCCCCCGAGCAGTGGCCACCACATCCAGTGCAGGTGGCCGGACAGCAGGCGGAACGCGTCCTCGGTGCGGTAGACCGCCTCGGTCAGCACCCAGGCGGCCAGCGCCACGCCGACGAGGGCCGGATGCGGCGGCACCGGGAACAGCGGCTGGGGGCTCACCAGGCCGACGCTCGCCATGGCCATGCG
>Ga0335073_10017049_pt1 | contig 10164 bp, 7 predicted proteins | sample Lox_Sample_22_FD_207093 | JGI IMG/M metagenome (GOLD analysis project Ga0335073, IMG submission 207093) | Soil microbial communities from Loxahatchee National Wildlife Refuge, Florida, United States - Lox_Sample_2.2 | ecosystem: Environmental > Terrestrial > Soil > Wetlands | place: USA: Florida... | reverse complement strand
AACAGAGATGCGTCACCACTGGTGGTGGCGTCGGTGTCATTGATGAAATTGACTGCGCCACTTGGCTCCGTGGGGCCGATGTCGATGGTGAAGGTGCCGTCGGGATTGACGACGAGACCGTGATCGAGTTCCAAGCTTTCCTTGCTGACCGCCGTCGAACCGGTGATGGCTTCCGTCGCGATCGCCAGAGCTTCGGTCCCCTTGCCGACGGTGCCGGTGAGCTCGTAGGTGGCTCCGGGGGCGAGGCCGGCGGTCGCGTGGTAATAGATGTCGGGGGTGAAGAACTGGAAATACTGACGGGAGTCGGCGGCATCTCCGGCCACCACCTCTGGCGATTGGAAAAAGACCCCGTCGAACAGCTCGGTGACCCTCGAGAGCCCGGCCGAAAGCAATTCGTAGTTCGTGTCCTGCAGACCCGTCATCAGCATCGCGTCGCTGTCCGGCGTGGCGAACGGCAGCGACGAGTCATACGTCACTGCCTGCTGCATTGCGTCGAGAAGCTGGTCGAGCGCGGGCTGATATGCGGGGGTGTCGGCGGTGGCGTGCGGCGCGGTCATCGTCAACAAGGCGCCGGCCAGCCCAGTTGCGGCCATCCCGGCCGCTTGCATGGCGCGGGCAGACTTATTCGTGGTCATACCGCGCTCCTTCCCTGGGACGCGTTTAGGAGAGTATTCGTCATACCGACGTCAAATAAGTGGATTTCTTCCGGTTAGGACATCCATTGCTCGACGAGATCGGCCCACCGGCGCGAGATGGTCTCCTCGAGTTCGCCACGCCTGCGGCGGGTGGTCACGTCCTCGGGGTCGATCGCGCCCACCGCGAGCCGCGCCACCTCGGCGATCTGATCGCGCTCAAGCCCGAAGGCGGCCAACGTGTCGAGATCATGGTCGGTATCGATCTCATCAGGCAGCTGCGAGCCGGCAAGTAGCACCGCCGCGTTCTCCTCGCCGACCTCTAGGAGCATGGCGACGAGGCTGGACTTCTCAACTTTCACGAGACGGGGCTACACCGGCCGGCGAACCGACAGCTCGAGACCGTTGTCGCGCATGACGGTGCGGCACTGCTGCGGGGTGTAGTCGAAATTCTCCAAATCCTTGATGTACGAGGCCGGTTCGGCCAGCCCCTCGACATGCGGGTAGTCCGAGCCCATGATGATGCGCTCCTCGCCGACCAGCTTCATGAGGCTGGCGAGCTCGTCTTCATAGAACGGCGACACCCAGACGTGTCGTTTGAACGTCTCCCGCGGATCCTCTTTGTAGATGAAAGGAATCTGGCCGTAGGACTTGGTCAGCTTCTCGAACAGATGGAACACCCATGTTGAGCCGCTCTCGATCGATGCCATCCGCAGATTGGGGAAGCGGAGGAACAGGCCGTTGTGCAGATGGTTGGCGAACGTGTCCTGCAATGCGTCCCCGGAGAACAGCGACCGGAAGCCAAGGAGCGCCTGGAACGACATCATGTAGTCCGACTCTCCCCAGGCCGGCATGAACTTGGAGTAATAAGTCTCACCCGAGTGGTAGCACACGGTGACGCCCGAATCGTTGGCCAGTCGCCAGAAGTCGTCGAACATCGGGTCGCCAGGTGGGCGCATGCCGACATCGGTCGAGATGGGTCCGGGGATCATGACAACGAAGCGCGCGTCACGCTCCAACGCCCACTCCAGTTCCCGCACGGCGGCATCCGGCTTGCACAGCGTGATGTAGGGCGCGCTGAAAATTCGCTCTTTGTACGCGAATCCCCAGTCTTCGTCCATCCAGCGGTTGAACGCACGGAAGGTCGCCACCACGGCATCCAGGTCGGGCAGCAGCGCTTGCTCCATCCCGACGCCCAGTGTCGGCAGCAGGATGCAGCCCTGCATTCCTTGCTCGTCCATCAGCGCAAGCCGCGCATCGCGATCGCGGTACGCAGGCCGAATGGGTTCAAGCTCACCGAACAGCGAATTGAGGTCCGCGCCATGGGGATTGCGGCCCCGGAAGTATTCGTCGAGCGCACCCGGTTTACCAACCGGGTCGAACGTCGGGTTCGGGATGAACCTGTTGACCCTGCCGCCGACCACAAGACGCTGCTTGCCGTCGATCTGCGCCCACTGGATCGCGCGCTTCTTGTATTGCGGTTCGATGTGCCGGGTGAAAGCGTCGACGGCCTCGTAATAGTGGTTGTCACAGTCGAAGAAGGTGAACCCCAGCTCTGTTGTCATGCCGTTGCCCTTTCTCTCTAGATGCGTGGCAGGCCGAGGATCATCGAAGCGATGATGGTCAGCTGTATCTCCGGGGTACCGCCGCCGATCAGCTCGGATGGGATGTCCAAGTACGGCCGAATCACGGCGGGATCTGATTCCTCCAACATGGCGATGCGGCCGGTCAGGCCGAGCGTCGCGGTCGACGCGCGGCGCAGCAGCATCACCATCGCGTACTTGGCGATGCTGGAGGTCGGCCCCGGTGACTGTCCTTCCACCAGGCGCAGCGTCTCGCGCAGCACCATGGCCTTGATCGCGGTGGTGTACGCCTCGACGTCGCCGAGCGCCCGCACCGCGGCATCCTGGTCGGGGCCTTCGATGGCCGCTACGTGCCGCAGCGGACCTGAGCGATCGATGTTGACGTAGTTACCGATCGCAGTGCGTTCGACGGCCATCGTGGCGACGGCGAGATCCCAACCGCCGCCGGGACTTCCGACCAGCATGTCATCGGGAACGAATACGTCGGTGAAGAACACCTCGTTGAAGTCGAAGTGTCCGCTGGCCTGCTTGATCGGCTCGACGGTGATACCCGGCGATGCCATGTCGATGAGGAAGTAGCTGATTCCGCGGTGCTTGCGCGTGTCCGGATCGGTGCGTGCCAGCAGCGCTCCGTACTGCGCACGGTCGGCCATAGAGGTCCAGATTTTATGGCCGTTCACGACCCATCCGCCGTCGACCTTGACGGCACGAGTCTTCAACGAGGCCAGGTCCGATCCGGCGCCCGGTTCGCTGAACAGCTGACACCATCGCTGCACGCCGCGCAGGATCGGCCACGCGAATTGCTCACGCTGCCAATCCGTTCCGCTATCGAGAATGGTAGGTAGGATCCACTCGGCGATGCCGAGGGACGGCTTGATCAGGTCGGGGCGGTTGTCGAACTCCTCGTTGATGATCACCTGTTGCACGGCCGAGGCGCCGACGCCCCACGGTGGGGGCAGCAGCGGAGCGGCCAGGCCGGCTTCGGCCAGCAGGTCTCGTTGTTCGCCGAAGGCGAGGCCGGGCGCCCGGTAGTCGTCCGAGGGATGGTCGTTATGCAGTGTCAGCGCATGGTCAAGCGTTGCCGCCACCGACTCGCGGAACTCAGCTTCGACATTGCCCAGATTCACTGCCGTGGAGCGCTTTATCGTGCGAGCGAGCTCGCCCACTTCACGGCTCCAGCGCGTCGTCGGGCCGACCGATGCCGCCAGGGCGGTAGCGCGCCGCCAGTACAGGTGGATGTCGTGCTCCCACGTATAACCGATCGCGCCGAACATCGTCAGCGCGTCGAGCGTCAGGTCGGGCCCGGGAGCGACCGCCATCAGCGCGGCCGAACCCGCGGCGAGCCGATGCTGCTCGAGCGATTCGTCGCAGGCGCGCACTGCATCCCAGGCGGCGGCCGCGGCCAGCTCTGCGTTGACCAGCAATACCGCGGCCTTGTGCTGCAGAGCCTGAAACGAGCCGACCGGCTTACCGAACTGTTCGCGGGTGCGAATGTAATCCGTTGCTGCCTCTGTGCACCGGCGAGCCGTGCCGGCTGATGCGCACGCGGTGAGGGCCACAACGATGCATCGCGCCCGTTCGGTGGATATCCCGGACAACTCCGAATCCGTAGGAACCAGATAGTTATCGACGGTCAGGGCACCCACGTCCGTGCACAGATCGGTGCCCCGTCGCTGTTCGATCGTGAAGTCCGCGCCGCCGGTGCGGGCCGCGTGCAGCACGAACCATCGGATCCCGTCTTCACTATGTGCGGCAAGCAGGATATGTTGCGCAGCAACAAGTCCCAAAACAGATGCGGACGAGCCGCTGAGCCGCCAGCCATCAGCCTGGCGGACGGCACGGACGTCGGAATCGTCCGGTAGCACGACAACCGCGGTGGCGCCCGCCGCGAGTTCGCCGAGCAGTGACACGGCTGAATCGATGGCCAACGCCGCCACGGCGCTGGCGGCCGCGGTGCTTAGCACCGGCCCTGGTAGCAACGCCGCGGCGGCGGTCTCGATGACGCAGGCGAGATCGCCCAGCGTGCCGCCCTGACCGCCGACCGATTCCGGGAGATGCACCGCATGAAAACCGTGCGCGGTGAATTCCTCCCACCACGAGGGCAATTCGCCAGCTGCGATGGAATCGAATGCCGCCCTTGTCTTGTCGATCGGTGCATGACGGGCCGCGAACCGACCGACCGCGTCGCTGAGATCCTCTTGTTCAGCCGTGACCGCCAGCACCATAGGGCGTCAGCTCTCCAAACCGAGGATGCGTGCGGCGTTGCCGTACAGGAACTTCGGCCACACCTCGTCCTTCAGCGGCACGTTCGGCAGCTCGCTGAATATCCGCTCGAGCGACAGTCCCATGGGGAAGTAGCCGGCGTAAAGCACTTTGTCGGCGCCGCGCGAATTTGCGTAGTTGAGAATAGCTTTCGGGTAGTATTTGGGCGCGAACGCCGACGTCGAGTAGTACAGGTTAGGCCACTTCAGCATCAGCTTGACGGCAAGATCCTCCCACGGCTCGCAACCATGGCGAGTCACGAACACCAGATCGGGGAAGTCGAACATCACGACGTCGATACGTGAAACCTCCTGCGGTGCGAAAGGAACACGCGGCCCGGGAACACCAGCGCACACAAAGATCGGGATGCCCAGTTCGACACAGGTGGCGTAGATCGGATACATCTTCGGATCGTCGATGGGAACCTGCGGAAAGGTGCCCGCCGGAAACACCGACGTCGCCCGGATGCCGTACTGCTCGTAGTCGCGGCGGATCGCGTTCACCGAGCCCATCACGTCGTTCGGGTCGGCGATCGCACCGGACGCTATGAAACGGTCGGGAAACGTCTTCAGCGCCAATGTTGCCGAGCCTTCGCTGACGCCGATCATGGCCTTCTCGATGCCGAACCTGTCCATCTGCCGCAGGACCAGCGACACCGGATCGTCGGTCGGTAACCCCTTGGGCACATCCTTGAACATGTACTCGACGGGAAACTCGAAGCTCTCCTTGGACTCTCGGTCTTTCGTCTGCCTGCGGATGAAGTCGTACTGGGCAGTGCCCGCGTGGGGGAAGCCGATCATCGTGTCGATAACCGGCAGGCCGACAGGTCCGGCCATGGCGTCCTCCGATCAAGCATCAGCGCGATAGCACCGTCGCTACCCGGTCAATACTGAAACACGGTTCTACCTGTGTCAAGCCAACGTGGGACGAAAAGGTCGGGAAATGAGGTATATATGCCGTATTATCGGCGAATTGGAGAGAACGCTGTTCTAGCCGAGGTCCGAACGGAGGTCGCACCGTCAACACGAAAGTGATCGACAACGCGCAGTCGGACATCGTTCCGTTGGCCGATATGACCAGCGGGCAGTTGGTGCGGCGGGCCAAGATCATCGAAGAGGTGATCGATCTGATCGCGGAAGTCGGCGCCGAAGCCGTCCAGATGCGCGATGTAGCCCAGCGATCCGGAGTGGCACTGGCCACCGTCTACCGATACTTCAGATCGAAGGAGCACCTGCTGGCCGCCGCGCTGGAAGACTGGCAGAAGCGACTGACCCGGCGCATTCTGGCTGCTCGCAGTTCGACTGACGATGATCCGTTGCCCGGCGTTTTGGACTACTTGCAGCGGGCGCAGCGGGCGTTTCACCGCAACCCCAATATGACTGCGCTGATGCTTCAGGCGATGACATCCGCCGACCCCGAGGCGAAAGCAGCGATCGACCATATGAATCGCACGAACGTTGAGATGTTCAATCGTCTGCTCGAAGGTGTGGCCGACGACGACATCCCGAACGTCAGTTTTGGGCTCAACGCCGCGCTGAGTAATGCGCTCACCGGGGTCCTCGCCGGGATGTTGACGTTGGACGAATCCCTGGATCGGGTGGAGTGGGTCGCGCGCACCCTGATTGGCGCCACGACCTCGCGACCAATCTGACCGCTAAAAGCTCACGCACCGCTCAGTCGACAGCTGCGAGCAACTCCTGAAAAGCCTGATCCATGCATTCGGCATAGGTGCCGGGGTCGGGCAACGCGTCGCGATCCGCGGTAGCGCCGATGGACAGCGTTCCGTTGTAGCTCGCTACGACGTGGATAAGGTTCATGCCGCCGATCAGCGGCCCGAGGCCCGCGGCCCGGACGAGTCGGGCGCCGCAGAAGAACAGCGGTTCGGTTGGACCGGGCACGTTGGTCACCGTGGTGTTGGCGATCGTCGGGCCCGAGAACGGAAGCACGCTCGCGGCCTTCGCGGTGATCCCGACCAGTGCGGTTGGCATCGTCCCGATCAGATCGAGCAGCTGCGTCGTGGTCGCATGATCCGACCCGGCCCGGCTCGCCGCGGATGCTTCGGCAATGACGGTAAGCCGTTCGAGCGGATCGGCGATATTCGTTCCCAGTGTTTGCAGCCGCCCGAACAACGCGTTTCCCTGGCTGGTGTTATCGCCGGCCGGCCGCAATGACATCGGGCAGGCCGCGACCAGCGACTCATCGGGAAGCTCGCGGTGGCGATTCAAATACTCGCGAAGGGCGCCGCCGACGTAGGCGAGCGCCACGTCATTGACCGTCGCGCCGGGCACGCTGGCTTTGATCCGTTTGAAATCAGCGAGATCGTGAAACCGTGCCTCGAAGACACGGTGCGGCGCCACCGTTTGGTTGAAACGGGTCTTCGGCGGCAGGGACGGCATGCTGCCGGCGGCGACCGTGCTCGCGACACCGCCGATCAGCTTGCGTGGCAGAACTGCTAAGCCGCGCAGTGCCTTTGGGGCGCTCGATGCGAGGACCGCGCTGGTGCGCAGTGGGCGCAATGCCGCGTTGATTGCCGTGCGGGCGAGCAGGTCTGTGGTCGAGGGGAGGGGGCTAGGGTCCCACGGATTGTCGGGACCAGCGGGGCGCGGGCTATCAGCGGCGAGGTCATGCAGCGCCGCGATCATTTGGACGCTCGCCATGCCGTCAACCGCACAGTGGTGCAGTTTCAACGCCATCGCAAACGAGCCGTGCGGTACTCCGGGCACGGCGTTCAGGCCCTCGATGACCGTGATCTCCCACGGTGGGCGACGCAAATCGATCTGCCGGGCGTGCAACCGCGCGATCTGGATACAGAGCTGTCGCCAGTCGCCGGGCTGAGGGAGCCCGATATGACGGACGTGATACTCGAGGTCGAAGCTGGGGTCATCGACCCAGTAGGGCCGATCCAGTCCACCCGGCATGTCCGTCAACCGGCGCCGAAAGACGTCCGCAAGGTGCAGCCGGGCTTCAAGCTCGGCGAGAATCCCCTTGAAGGTGACCCTGCCGCCGCCCGGGGCAGTCGACGGGTCGTAGATCAGAAGCAGCTGGATCTGTAGTGGAGTCGCCGGCCGTTCAGCGCGCAACATCATGTCATCGGTCCAACTCAGTTGCTGCACAGGCGGCCCCTCCCCGGACATTCCCTTCGTCACTGTAAGCCCAGCGGAGTCGGCGCGAACCTGAATTTGGCCGGCTGGGCTGGCAGTTGACTCAAAAGGTCCTCGAGTGGGTACAAGCATGCACAAGCCAAGCCGAGCGCCCAATGGAGTTTGACATGCATCGTCCCGACACGATGATCGAAATTCATCGTGAACGCGTTCAAGATCAGACTCTCGAGATGTTCAGCGGCGACAAGTACACCGAGTCCGTCGACGGCACCGGCTACTCGGCGACGGCAACACTTGACCTCACGCTGGATCGGGTTTGGTTCATCGTCGATGCGCTTGACCGCCCGTGGCAGGAGGAGACCGGTGGTGATTCGCATGACCCGTTGCGGCATTTCGCGATCGACCTGGTGATCTTCGATTCGAAGATCGTCATCGATTCGGTGACGTGCATTCCGCTCGTGGAATTGCCGCCGGCGACAATCACGATCCCGGACGGTCCCCGCGGCGGGGAGTCGCGCGAGATCCCGTACAACGAGATCCCGCTGTTCGGCCGGTTGACGATGCACGACCAGCTCGAGGCGCATCGAGTAGACCCGGGCAAGCAGACCATCGCACTGAACTTCACCGCGCAGGATGCACCGGCGTTGGTGGCTGGACCGCCGCACGACGAGTACGCGCCGCGGCTGTTCGGTTCGAACATCGAGCGTCGTCCTGATGGCCGCACCGTCCTCACCGGACAAGACCCGCGGATCAGCTGGGAACTGGACTACGCCGAGGTGTATTGGATAACCCATTGCATCGCAGGCGAATTGATGGTCAATCTGGAAAAATTGCAGCACCCCAGCCTCTCTGACGACGAGGCGCGGATCCGCGTGCTCGACTCGCTGGCCGCCCAGATCGCCGATGCGGTCCGGCCTAAGCTAGCCGAGATGGGGGACAACGGCATCGTCAACCTGCTGCCGTCGCCGCTGGATGTCGACCCCGAATCGGACGACGACAGTACGACCAAGGCCCTTGACGCCGTCGTGCAGCGCTTCGAGGTCGGCGAGACTGCGCACGAATCCATGGTGGTCCAGTTGCAGACGCTGCGGGAGCTGCCTCCGGGCGAGGAGTTGCCCGCATCGATCCTTGCCGAAAACCCGCGTGAGAAAACCGGATTGGCCGTCACGGGATTTAGCATCCTGCGGCAGGTCCGTGACACCGTGATGAACAGCTTCAATCTCGACGAAGACGACTTCGACGCCGACGTGCCGTGCCTGCTGGAAGGTCCCAAGACCATTACCATCGGCGGCCAGGAGCGCAGCCTCGACGCCCTCGACGCCGATATCGTGCCGCGGACCGAGGATGGCCGGTTGGTCATCGACGGAACGGTAAGCGCCGAAACCAAACTGTATGATTTCAAGGCTAATTTCAAGGTGATCTACGAGATGGGCCTTGACGACATACCGCGCGACCCCACTGAGGGGGAGAACCGGTCAACTGACCTGGCCACCGTCGAAACTCTCGAGCAGGAGCTCAGCATGGCGGCCGAAAAAAAGCGTGCAGGTGAGCTCGGTGATCAAGATTACGAGGCGATAGTCAAGCAACTCAGCGAGCAATTCGACGAGCTGCCGCGAACCGTGGGCGTGCGGCCGGCGCAGAATCCTCCAGAGCCGGAAGTGAATCCGCAGTTCAGCTTGACCGCTGCCGGCAAAGTCGCCGCGGCTACCGGTGCCGCGGCTGTGGTCGGTCTGCTTGCGCTGCCGGTGACCGCGGCAGCGGGCGCGGCCGGCGTCGGGGTGGCCGGCGCCGGTGGCCTGCTGACTCTGGCGATCGCGCAGTACATCACCACCGTGCTGACCATCGACTGGTTTGGCAGCGGAATCGGCTCACGCCAAGTCAAGAAGTCGCTGAACGACCGTCCCGAGGGCACATCGCTGCCGTCGATCGGAATACCGGTCGACGCGGATCTCAACCGCCAGCGCCTCGCCGTGTACTTCCGACCAGTGCCGGCGAAATTATGGGTCAGCTGCGTCACGGCTGAGGACGGCGACATTCGCCTGGTGGGTGGCCGATGGCCCACCGATGGCCATCCCTGGAAGCTGTCCAATGATGACGCGGTTTCGTTCGTCGACTCCGGCGAATTGCAGCTGTTCGTCGACCCGGATAGCACCACCGACAACAAACTTCGTATCGGCATAGTGAGCTCAGCGGATGGACAACGTCAACTACAGATAGACGGCGCGGATTCCGATGCATTGCAACGGCTTCCGCGGTGCATCGCCACCGGCGACAGTTGAGGGAGTCAGCGTGCACGACGATCGAGTGCTGATTCCCGGAAAGACGTGCTGGCGCGTGGAGCGTGCCGACCAGTTCGCCTGCATCATCGACGCCGCCGACTACTTCATGCATGTCAAGGCCGCGATGTTGCGTGCTCGGTACCGAATCATGCTGGTCGGCTGGGATTTCGACGCATGGATGACATTCGAGCGGGGTGCCAAGATGCTGCCCGGGCCGAATCAACTGAGCGCCTTCCTCTATTGGCTGCTGTGGAAGCGATCGAATCTCGAGATCTACCTGTTGAGATCCAATCTGCGCCTGCTGCCA
>Ga0335073_10017048_pt1 | contig 10164 bp, 7 predicted proteins | sample Lox_Sample_22_FD_207093 | JGI IMG/M metagenome (GOLD analysis project Ga0335073, IMG submission 207093) | Soil microbial communities from Loxahatchee National Wildlife Refuge, Florida, United States - Lox_Sample_2.2 | ecosystem: Environmental > Terrestrial > Soil > Wetlands | place: USA: Florida... | reverse complement strand
GAAATCGACGCTCTTTAATCGCCTGACGCGCCTCCGTCAAAAGGTCGGCAACTACCCAGGCATTACCGTCGAACAACGCGTTGGCCTGCTCGCTGGCGGCGGACCTGAGATCAAGCTGATTGATCTCCCCGGCGTGTACAGTCTGACGCCGTATTCCGAAGATGAACGCGTCGCCGTGGACGTGCTGACCGGCAACATGGACGGACTGCCTCGCCCGAATGCGATTTTGCTGGTGCTCGATGTAACCCATCTCTCGCGCCAACTGGTACTAGCCGCGCCCGTAATCGCCCTGGGTTTGCCCACACTTGTTCTTCTGAATATGACGGACGTCTTTACAAAAGGCGGTGGGTCGCTCGATGTTCTCAAACTCGCCGCGGAATTGGGTGCGCCCGTCGCGATGGTGAGCGCGACACAGGGCAGCGGGTTGGACGCTGTGGAACGATTCCTGCGAGAAGGTCACAATCAGCGGCCAGATGCGTTGCTCCCCATTCTGCAAGACCTTCCGCAGTGCCGGAAATGGGCGAACCAGCTTAGCCGTCGAATTGACTACCAACGTCCACTTCCCAGCATTTGGACCCGCCGGCTGGATGACATATTTCTGCACAAGCTGTGGGGGCCTCTGATTTTTGTGATTGTCGTGGGTGCTGTTTTCCAGACTGTGTTTGGACTCGGCCAGCCCATGAGCACAGCTTTTCAGGATCTGCTCACAAAGTTGGGACAGAAGCGAGATCTAAACAGTTTCTAGCCGCCACGATTGCAATATTTGTTTCTTGTTCACTTTTCCTAATTCCGGCGAAGTCTCAAGAGAAGCCGCGGCTCAAAGTGGTAGAGCTCGACACCCACGGCAAGGATTATCTGCAGGTGCTGGCCGGTCCCCCGGAGAGCGTCACCATGAAGTCTGGACTGGAGGTCTTGGCGCCCAACCAATCCGTGGGAAAACACAGCACCGGACAACACGAAGAATTGCTCGTTGTACTTGAAGGACGCGGCGTAATGACTTTCGACGACGGTTCCAAGCTGGACGTTAAAGCCAATCATGCGCTGTATTGTCCGCCCGAGACAGAGCACAACGTGACAAACACAGGCAGCAATGTACTCCGGTACGTCTACGTCGTGGCGAGCACTAAGTAGAGAAGCTCCATCGGCCGCATCAAAGGCTGTGCGGATGATCGTGTGTCTGCATCCGTTGCCCGCAGTTTTCACCCGCAGTTGCTGTCTCCACCACCCACTATCAACAACTTCTAGCGCCACCCGTGCCACGAAGTCGTTGCAATCACTGTTAATTTTGGCCCTGAAAAGGCTGGCGTCGGCGGTTCAACTCCGTCCCTGGCCACCATTTTCTTGCATCGCATCATCAAGCGCTTGGCTGCGCCACTCATCAAGGCTACCAACCCCAAGTACTACTTTGCACAATTGCCAAGCTGACCTAGCCCATTCACCCCTCACCCCTCTGTAGAGACGCTGCGTCGTTAGGCAAGTTCCGCACGTGCCAATTGACAGGCTTACGGCAGTCATCCACAATCAACCTTCCCCCACGACACAGTAGGTGATTGTCCGACGCGCAGAAATGGTCAATGTTCCCCGATTTTCCCCTCTAGCGCCATTTCTGCATGCGGCTAGGAAGCGCAGCCATAATGAATGAAACAATCGTCGCTGCTAACACATACCTTCCCCAGAAACTATGGTTTCGGAAAAAATTAGGAAAAAACTCAGTTAGTCAGGTTAAATACCCAGGTCACATTCTTGGTAGACCGATCCTTGTAGGTCAGACTATAAGCGAGTGCGGGAAGCAGATTCTTGTCTCTGACAAACGAATAACAAAGATGCCTGCAGGAATAGATGACGTCCTGTGGGTTCGCAGTGCGGAAACTCAAGAGTGGTGCCTCAAAACAGAGTTCAACGACCCAAAATGGGATGAAATCATTCAACGACGGCGTGCGGCTTCGGACAATCTCAAGGGAAAGTTCACTTTCGTTGAAGAGGAACGAAGCGGAGACGGCAGGATCCTGATCTACGGTCTGCGGCCCCCGCAGATTGGCGCGATTTACTCCGTCGTGGGTCGTTGGAAGATGTCATCCGATCCAGCGACGATCGTGATGCCGACCGGAGTTGGCAAGACGGACAGCATGATTGCTCTCATGGCAATAGTGAGGCCGCGCTGCCTTCTGGTTGTCGTGCCGACTGATGCTCTTAGAAGCCAACTGGCAGAAAAGTTCCTGACCTTCGGCGTCCTGACGCAATTCGGGCTTCTGCCGCGTGACGTTGCCTACCCGGTGGTCGGCGTACTCCATTCCGGCTTTGAAAACGAAGCCGAAATCAGAACTTTCTGTGATTGCTGCAATGTGATCGTAACGACGATGCCGCTTCTGGGCACCTTTTCTGATCTAGATCAAAAGTTGCTTGCCTCTTGCTGTAGCCATTTGTTCATAGACGAAGCGCACCACGTAAAGGCTACGACTTGGAACAGATTGAGAGCACGATTTGACGGCAAGCCAATCCTGCAATTCACCGCCACACCTTATCGCAATGATGGTCAGCACGTGGATGGGCCGGTCGTCTTCGACTATCCACTACGGAAGGCGCAGCAGGAGGGGTACTTCAAGAAAATAGTGCTGAAAGAATTGTGGGACTACGTCGACCCGGAACAGGCCGTTGCACGAACCGCAATTGAGCAATTGAAAGCAGATCTTGCTGCAGGATTCGATCACATTGTGATGGCGCGCAGCTCAAACATCGCGAAAGCAGAGACCTTGCTTGCGCTATACGAAGGGCTAGGTCCTGAGTTTTGTCCCGTAGTTGTACATAGCAAACTGACCTCAACTGATCTGAACACTCGATTGGATCAGCTTCGAACACGAAAATCTCGCATCGCAATTTGCGTGGCGATGTTTGGAGAAGGGTTCGATTTCCCTGAGTTGAAGATAGCGGCGCTTCATGACATACATCAAAGCCTAGCCGTGACGATCCAATTCACCGGGCGATTCACACGCTCGAATCCGCAAGTCGGTGCTGCAACCATAGTCGTAAACAGGGCAGACACAGAAGTTGACGACTCTGTGCGAGAGCTGTACGCGCAAGGCGGTGGTGCGGACTGGAACGACGTCCTCACCAAGTTGACCGAGGGAGCAACGGAAGCGCAGAAAGTGAAGGAGACGTTTTATAAGAGTTTCTCCGGGAAGTCGCTAGCAGTTCCCATCCATGACGTTAAGCCAAGAATGAGTACGGTCGTATACCGCACCAAGGTTGCGAAGTGGAACCCATGGAGCGTGGAAAAATTACCGCTTAAAGACGATATGGAGGGCGATCTCTCAGTGAGTCTTTCGGAGAACACAGCGTTCTTCGTGACCCTGACGCGCACGTCTGTGGAATGGGCTGATGTGGCGGCTCTGACGAATGAAGTGTATGACCTTTATGCTCTTTTTTGGGATTCCCAGACACGGCTCCTTTACATAAACAGCTCAAACAATGCCAGCGTACATGAGGATATTGCGAAGGCCGTTGGAGGCGACGACGTTGAACTGATTCACGGAGTAGAAGCGTTCAAAGTGATGCACGGCATTAAGCGATTGCTTTTGCGAAATATGGGGCTTAACGACCGACTGCGGCGTTCAGTTAGGTTCATGATGTTCACAGGCACGGACATTCAAGGTTACCTTGATTCTGCACAAGCCTATGGCAAAGAGAAGACACACGTATTCGGAGACGGTTTTAATGGCACATCCCGTGTCACAGTGGGCACATCAAAGAAGGGAAGAATTTGGTCTTGGAGAGAGGCGCAAGACCTATTGGAATGGAAACAATGGTGCCGAGAAATTGGGGCTAAGCTGATCGATCCTACAATCGATCCAGATTCATTTCTCCAAGAGTCGTTCATTCCGGAAGACATCACAAAACCCCCTGATCTGTATCCAATCTCCATCGAGTGGCCAGATGAGCTTTACGAGCGGTCTGAAGACTCGATGGCTGTTGAGTTTGATGGAAGAAGGATTCCGTTCTTTGACGTCGGGTTGGATCTCCTGAACCCCGCGCCGGGCGCACCCATAAGATTTAAGGTATTTACGGATGAAACGGCTGCAGCTTACGAATTGAAGTTTGTCGAAGGCAAGGTTGCCTATCAGCCAACGGAATGCGATCCGTCATTTTGGATCGGAAGGCGGTCACTAAGATTGTCCGAGTTCTTCAGTGCGTCTGATCCGATAGTCAGATACGAGAAAGACTGCTTCAGCAAGGGTGATCAACTGTTAAGACCCCGGTTGCGCAGGTTGTACACGTTCAATACGCAAAAAATTCTGAAATGGAACTGGGACGGGATAGATCTGACGAAGGAATCGCAAACGATTGCGAAGCGGAAAGATTCTATACAGCGTCGAACGATTGAGACGGTAACATGCCAGACTTGGGACCGGGAATACGAGATAGTGTTTGACGATGACGCAGCAGGCGAGGCAGCAGATGTGGTGTGCATTTCCAGTTCGAAAGGCAAACTGGAGGTCGATCTCTTCCACTGCAAATACAGCAAGGCCAAACCGGGTGAACGCGTCAAGGATCTCTACGAAGTATGTGGTCAAGCTCAGCGCAGCATAAAGTGGCGCGAAAATATAGAACGATTGTTCCTTCATTTGCTGAACCGTGAAAAGGACAGAATGAGGAAGACGGGAGTGTCGAGATTCGAGCGCGGGACCTTTAAGCAATTGCAAGAGATTCGGATCGTGGCGAGAGCGCTTGTTCCCGAATTCAGAGTCTTCATCGTCCAACCTGGCCTTTCAAAAGCGCACGTATCCGACGATCAGCGCGAACTTCTAGGAACCACTGAATTGTACTTATACGAAACTCTGGGTATTCAGTTTGGTGTCATTGCAAGCAACAATTGACGTTGCCATCCTCTCTGCTATTTTGCGTTCGCACGCTGTTCGCATCGAGCGTCAGTGACGGACATAAGACGACCCAAAAATCGAAAATCTGGCCAATCTAGCGCTTTTCGCCGTTCGTATTCTCAGTAACTTGCAGAAAACCCCAAGTATGAAACTGTTCAACTCCGTCCCTGGCCACCACGTTTTCAATCAGTTGCACACCTCCAAAAACCGCACGTAGGGGCAATTAGGGGCACAACTGTTTTTCGCCTGGTCGGAATCTGCCAAAGCTTTCCCGCGCGGAAGCTTGACGACGTCAAGCAGTTGCGCGCCGGAAAAGATGCGACAAACCGCGAGATTGTTGCATTTTGCTAGCGTGTCTCGCTGCACGCTCTCGAACGCGGCTTCGTCTGGTCAGTTGGCGTGGCACGATAAATGCTCCCAGTCTTGTGGCGCTCCGGTTCGCTCGTCCGCATCACGCAAAATTCCGGTGCTGGTCGTGAGAAGATAGGCGTTTCATCGCTACTCAGGTGTTTGATGACGATACCGTCGCTGGTTTCAGTGGATGACCGTTTCATGCGGTTTTGCTGGTTCAGCTTGCCTCCAAGCGCTCGCGCACTAATCTTGTCACGAGCTGCCAAAACTACTTGGGTTTTCGGAGCCGGTGCTTCACATCATTACAATTTGAATCGCTTTGGTGTAAGTGTCCCTTTGGCGAGTGGATTCTTCAAGGCTTTCAACGAATTGCCCACCTCTCAGGGATTTGGTGCCATGGGCGTATTTAGGCAATCGCTTGTCGATGTCGAATCCTGTACTGGCGCCCCTGTAAGCCGAACCGTTTTGGGCAAGTTCTGGGAGAAGGCGACGAGCCCTAAGGCGATTCCACCTCACGACGAGAAGTTGTTGGCCACGGCCAGCCAAAGGTATCTCAGTGGCCCGGGAGTTTCCTTGGCGTTCTGAAGCGCTTCTCTATGGACCCGAGCTTTGGTCCTCGCAGTGATATATCCTTTCTTGTAGTATCTCCGCTTTTTTCTGATCTCCTTGAAGTGCTCGTTCCCATACCGTTCCAGGGTAGCGAGGCCCCCTTCCCGCGCCATGGCCTTAAGACATTCCGGACTAAGAAGTTCAGCGCGACGAATTCCACCTAGGCGGCCGTTCTCTATGGCTGCTTCGCGACGCCAGTTTGGCCGAGTCGCGGGTTCGGAATTTTTGTACTTGGGATAGTGTTTGCGGAGTCTACGCAACTCTACGAAATATTCGCGTCCATATTTCTCGAGCACTGCTTTACCACCCCGAGATGACCATTCCTTGAGCATCTCTGGCCGGTTGAAGAAACGTTGTGCTCTCGCCTGTCCTCCGTAGCTGGCGTTCTCACGTGCAGAAATCATTCGCTTTGATGGGGATGAGAGTCTTTTGTCAGTCACAGTCTTTTTCCTTTCAGTTTTTTGGAAAGTATGTGGCTAGCTCGTTGGAACCAATTCGCGGAATGTTGCTGAAGATGCGATGACTACTGCTCGGAACAGTCCTCGGTATCGCCCCGTAGTTATTCTGTAGCCAAGCCGTAGGTTTTTTCAATACAAGACTTTTCAAAATCCGGGCGAAGCTGTTTTGGGCTAGAACAACAGCTTAGCTAACAACTTCCTCCTGCTAGACAGGATGACAGAGGTGACATGAATTTTCAGGAGATTACCCCATGAAGAAAATCTGCAGAGTTTGTCTGGGATCGATGTCACATGCGTCATTAGTTAAGCTCCCTCATACCCCAGAATCGGGACAAACGGGATTATCGGGACTTGAGCGTTTAGGGGGAATAACGAGGACTTGTCGCGTTCCCGTTTGTCCCGGAAATCCCGATAGTGGGATAGTCAACTCGTTGGTCGTCGGACGCGAGTTGACCAGAGACGGATTTGAACCGCCGACGCCAGCCTTTTCAGAGCAAGCTCATTTAGGACAATCAACGACTTACAACTTCACGTGAGACCGCTAAGTACTTGTAAGGTCGTGGATGACACTACGAATGCGGACTGGAATTGCGGACTGGTGCAGCAACCAGCGAGAGGCGCGGAAGGAATCGAATCCACCCTCAAACGCAAATTCAACAACATGCAGGTCGGCGGATGACACCTAAGACCATGATAATCAATAGAAGAGACGCCAACAGAGCGCAGATAGAGCGCGCATTTGCTCGGCGGTTTAATCACCTTGAATCAAGCATGCCAGATTGTTCTTGGTGCGCTTGAAAATAGCGGCATCGCGCTCTAGACGTATCTGGACGCTTGGCAAGTTTTAGAATCCGCTCTGCCTTTGTTTGCTATATCGCTGTAGAGCGTCTTGGATGACCGGGTAGGCCATCTCCACCGGGGCGATTTCGTCTACTTCGACTGCTTTGTTCTCCAGCTGTCCGTAATCCTGGAAAAATCGGCGGAGCACCATTAGACGGTGCTGTGGAAGTTCGCTTGCCTGATGATAGGTGTTGAATTCCGGATCGCCGGTCGCAATCGCAATTATCTTGTGGTCCTTCTTCCTGGCGTCAATCATGGTCATTAGACCGATTGCTCGTGCGGGCAGGATTGTCAGCGGAGCGACGGCTTTTTGGGCGAGGACGAGAACATCCAACGGATCGTCATCTTTAGCCAATGTCTGGGGAATAAAACCGTAATTTGCAGGATAGTAGATGGCCGAGTAGAGGAGACGGTTCATTCGTATCAGCCCCGTCGTCTTATCAAGTTCGTATTTGACTCTGGATCCCAGCGGAATCTCAATGACTGAATTGAATTCCTCGGGCAAGTGTTCTCCAGGCCCGATGTCGTGCCACGAGTGCGACATACCTTCCTTCCTCAGACAGGGGACGTAATCTAAGTATCTTCAGATCGCTTCGAGCACGGCCTTCAGGTATTTCCAAAAGCTTGCAACGGTCGAGATTTGTACCCGTTCATGTGGGCTGTGAGGATCGACGATGGTTGGGCCAAACGATGCCATTTGCATATCTGGATATTTTTCTCCAATCACTCCGCACTCTAGACCCGCGTGCATCGCAATGAGGTTTGCTGGACGGCCAAAAACCTGTTCGTGCACGGTCTGCATCTTCAAGACGATCTCACTCTTAGGACTTGGTTTCCAACCCGGGTAGTTGCCGGTGTGCTCCACCTCGAATCCGGCCAATCGGAAAACTGTGGCAACCATGCGAGCCGCCGCCCACTTGCTGCTGTCGATCGCGCTGCGTTGACTGGTTACGATCTCGATCAGGTTGTTGTTGGTCCTGACCGTAGCCAGATTGGTTGAATTCTGCGTCAAGCCCGGGATGTCGGGACTCATAGCCAGAACCCCATGAGGTAAACTACCCAGAAGATCTGCGACACGGTTTGCATCTGAGCGATCGAGCACCTTCGTAGGTAGCGCAGTCTTCTCGACAGTGATTTCGATGCCGGAATCGAAGGCACCAAGATCGGCTTTGTATTCGGAGGCGATAGTCGAGACCACAGCGCGCAGTTTCTGGTCCTCGGACGGGCCGGTCACAACGATGGCAAAAGCTTCGCGCGGAATCGCATTTTGCGCACTGCCGCCGCTGATTTCGGATACCTCCACATCGGTATGCTCAAGAAGACGCTGCAGGATGCTGCCGAGCACGCGCAAAGCGTTGCCTCGGCCCTGGTGGATATCTACTCCAGAATGTCCACCTTTTAGCCCGCCCACCTTAATTCGCACGGCTGCGTTCGATGTCGCTGGTACCAGCGCGATACGTTTTCGTCCTGTAGTCTTCACACCCCCCGCACAGCCGATGCAAATGGTTTCGGTCTCCTCGTTGTCGAGGTTGAGGAAATACTTCGAGCGCAAGATGCCCGCGGGAAATTCCGCGGCGCCAGTTAAGCCCGTCTCTTCGTCGATCGTAAGAACAAATTCGAGTGGTCCATGAGAGATATCGTTGCTCTCCATCACCGCAAGCGCTGCCGAAATGCCCACGCCATTGTCAGCGCCCAATGTGGTTCCCTCGGCCTTTAGCCAGTCACCATCGCGCATCACCTTGATAGGGTCAGTGTCGAAGTTGTGCGCAGTGCCTTCGTTTTTCTCGCATACCATGTCGAGATGGCCTTGCAAAAGCGCCATCGGTGCTCGCTCGCGGCCGGGATGCGCAGGCTTGCGAATCACGGTGTTGCCAGCATTGTCGTGGATGGCTTCGAGCCCCAGTCGCTTGGCCTCGGCAAGGACGTATTCGCGGGCGGCAGCCTCTTTAGTGGAAGCGCGCGGTATTTTCGTCAGCGCTTCAAAGTGTTTCCATACTTCTTTCGGTTCCAGATCTAGGATTGCAGATGCCATGATTGTAAAGTTCTCCTTGATTCGCTAGACAGGAGTGTAGCTCGCTTGGAGCCTCGCGACATGAACCGAGAATCCGGAATCACCCCGGAGCAAGCGCGCAATGCGCCGTTGGAACAGATTGCGACCTTGATCCACGAACATCGTGAAGAAGTCCTTCATGCTTTGCTGGAGAACCCGCATTTCGAAGAACTGCATCTCTGTCTGCTCCTCGGACGAGCGGATCTGTCGACTCCCTTGCTCGAAGAAATCGCCAGCCACAAACAGCTGACAACCAGCTACCGCGTAAAGCGTGCGCTTGCATTTCATCACAATATCCCCCAGAACCTCGGTTTGGGGCTGGTCCGCGAACTCTACACCCATGATCTTGTGGCCCTGAGTCTTTCTCCTTCGGGAAATCCCGCACTGCGGCATTTGGCCGAGGAACTGGTGCTCGCAAAACTGCCGCAACTGCCTCCCGCGCAGAAAATGACATTGGCTCGCCGGGGCACGCCCCGAATCATGGGAGCCTTGCTGAGCGATGGCAGTGTCGAAAGTCTTCCTGCCGTGCTTGACAGTCCGCTGCTCAACGAGGGACACGTCCTCAAGGCCCTCGCTAGGGTGGCGCTACCCGTACGGATCGTCACTGCCATTGCCGATCACGCGAAGTGGTCGCATATATACAGTGTGCGACTCGCGCTCCTGCGCAATTCACAGACGCCGTTGCCACGACTCCTCGCTTTTCTGCCCAGCATTACGACCACCGACCTGAAGATCCTGAGCCAGTCCAGCTCCGTGCCCTCCAAGGTGTTGCCTCATCTGCGCCGGGAACTTGCCAACCGTATGCAGCATGGCAAAGCACCGGTCCGACCGACTTAGATAAGCCAACGCTGGGTTGCTTCTCAACCAATGCGATAGAGGACCAGAATCAGGATCAGAAAACCTAAGACGTAGGCAACGTACGCATTCAGACGTCCATGGTGCATTCCTGCCAGCAGTCTCGCGACAGAATTCACGATCGTTC
>Ga0335073_10017044_pt1 | contig 10165 bp, 14 predicted proteins | sample Lox_Sample_22_FD_207093 | JGI IMG/M metagenome (GOLD analysis project Ga0335073, IMG submission 207093) | Soil microbial communities from Loxahatchee National Wildlife Refuge, Florida, United States - Lox_Sample_2.2 | ecosystem: Environmental > Terrestrial > Soil > Wetlands | place: USA... | reverse complement strand
CCACCATCAAGGAGATGGCCGCCGAGCTGGTGGTGAGCGACGCCGCCATCAAGTTCCACCTGTCGAGCCTCTACGACAAATTCGGCATCTACCAGACGGGCCTGTCGCGCCGGGCCATGCTGGCCAACGAGGCCATCCGCCGCGGAGCGGTCACGGTCGCGGAGCTGCGCCGCCAGGAGTCGCGGAACCAGCGGCACGGCTGACGCCGGCGGCCTCCCTTCGGGGGCGGGAATCTCTCCCGGTCCCGGCGAGCCCTTCCTGGCCCGAAGGGCGTGGAGCGTGCCCCTCGCGAGGAGCACGATCGCCAGCGCCAGTGGAACGCAGGATCGGCGTGGAGGTGGAGGCGTGGTGGAGGACGTGCACGAGCACCCTCGGTCGCAGCCCAGTGCTCGCGGTGTTCGCAGCGGGCGCAACACGGGTTACCAGGACGCCCTGGGGGTTCTCGTAAGGCTGCTCCAGCGCGGGCAGGTGCGAAGGGACGAGGTGGAGGAGGTGATCGCGCACAACTGCCGGCGCGAGGGTCGCCCCGTCCCCGACGGAGGGTCGATGCAGCGGCGGGTCGAGCGGCTGCGCTACACCTTCGAGCAGACCGGCCTCGTCATCGAGCCGACCGTCCACGACGGCATGGGCTGGTCGCCGGGGTGGCGGGTGTCGGCTCGGCCTGCGGGAACGGGCGCGATGGCGAGGGCGTCGGCATGGCCAAGCTGAGCGATGCCGCGCGCTTGTCGCGGCTGGTCGAGATCCTGCGCTTCCTCACCCACAACTCCGAGGCCACCGTGGGCGAGCTCTCCTCGCGTTTCGGGGGTTCGTGCCGCTCGGTCTACGACGACCTGCTCGCCGCCTGGCTGGCCGAGGATCCCGAGCACACCGGCCGCTTTCCCCTCCGGGTCCACGTCGAGTACTTCGAGAGGGGTGACCCCGAGTGGCGGCCGATCGCGGAGCGGCGGGTCTGGCTGTGCACCGAGCCGGACGACCAGACGTTCCGTTGGCTGCTCGGAGCCGGCGCGGTTCCTCCGCGGGCGGCCGAGCGACTCGCTCAGCCTTGGAAGAGCAGCGAGTAGTTCGCCCCGCGACGCAGGTGGTGACCGCCGTCGACCGCCAGGCATTCACCCGTGATCCACGACGACTCGTCGGCGGCGAGGAAGCGGACCGCCTCGGCCACGTCCTCGACTGTACCGACCCGCCGGATCGGCATCTGCTCCAGGTAGTCGTCGAGCAGGGCTCCCCCGGCCGTGATGGCGGTCATGAGCTCGTCGTCGATGATGCCGGGCTGGACCGTGTTGACCCGGATTCCTCGGTCGCCCAGCTCCTCGGCCGCGTAGGCGCAGAGCGACTCGATGCCCGCCTTGGACATGCCGTAGGCCCAGAGGAAGCGGTGGGGGAAGTGCCCGGCGCCCGAGGACATCAAGATGATCGAGCCGCCCCCGTGGCCGGCCATCATCCTGGCCCCGTGCTTCACGCAGAGAAACGAGCCGACCAGGTTGAGGTCGATGGTGGAGCGCACGGCGGCGGCATCGGCCTCGAGGAGTGGTCCCATGTGGAACGAGCCGCCGGCGCAGGCAAAGAGGATGTCGAGCCCACCGGTCGGCTTGGCGGCCTCCGCGACGGCCTCCGCCACGTCGTCCTCCACCGTGACGTCGGCCACGATGTGCTGGACGCTCGCCCCCTCGACCTCCGCGGAGATGCTCTCGGCCGCGGCCTCGAGCTTGGAGCGGGTGCGGCCGCAGATCGTGACGGTCGCACCGTCACGGGCCAGTCGCTTGGCCGTGGCGAGACCGATGCCGCTTCCCCCTCCGGTCACCAGGGCGCTGCGCCCCTCCAGTGCGCCGCTCACGGGGCCGGCGCTCCGACCGGGGCCGAGGGGGTGAAGCGCACCGGCATGGCCTCGATGCCGGAGATGAAGTTGGCCTGGCGCAGGGGTAGTGGTCCGTCGTCGGCCCGGGCGAGGTCGGGGAGTCGGGCGAAGAGGCGTTCGAACATGACCCGCAGCTCGAGCCGGGCGAGCTGGTTGCCGAGGCAGAAGTGCGCCCCGAACCCGAAGGCGACGTGGTCGTTGGGCGAGCGGGTGATGTCGAAGCGGTCCGCCTCGGGGAAGACCTCCTCGTCGCGGTTGGCCGAGGGGTAGAGCAGGAGCAGCTTCTGGCCCTCGAGGATCCGCCGGCCCCGGAACTCCACGTCCCGGGTGGCGGTCCGCGCCATGTTCTTGATCGGGCTGACCCAGCGCAGCATTTCCTCGACCGCCGCCGGGAGGAGCGAGGGGTCGCGCGCCAGCCGGTCCCGCTGGTCGGGCCGGGCGAGGAGCTCGGCCATCCCGCCGCTGATCACGTGGCGAGTCGTCTCGTCGCCGCCGATCAGGATGAGCAGTGTCTCGTGCACCAGGGAGTCCTCGTCCAACCGGTCGCCGTCGATCTCGGCGTGCACGAGTGTGCCGACCAGGTCGTCGCGCGACCCGGTGCGCCGTCGCTCCTCGATGACCTTCAAGATGTAGGCGGTGTACTCGGAGAAGGCGGCCAACGAGCGCTCGAGCTGGTTCTCGTGCGCGGGCCCGAGGGGGGTCAACATGTCGTCGGACCACCTCAGGAGATCGTCACGGTCCTCCGGCGCGACCCCGAGCATGTTGCCGATCACGATCATCGGCAGGGGGGCGGCGATGTCGCGGACGAAGTCGCACGAGCCCCGCTCGCACACGTCGTCGATGATGGCGTCGCAGATCGCCCGGATCTCGTCTTCGAGCTCGCGCACCCGGCGCGGGGTGAACCCCTCGCTCACGAGGCGCCTGCGGCGGAAGTGCTCCGGGGCGTCCATCGAGATCATCATCGGCAGCGGCCCGCTGTCCGGTCGCATGCCCTGCGCGTTGGAAAAGGTCGCCGGATCCTTCGAGACATCCTTCAGGTCGCGGTGGCGGGAGATGCCCCAGACCTCGTTGCGCTCGTCGAAGTAGACGGGCTCGTTCTCTCGCATCCACTGAAAGGCGGGGTAGGGGTCTCCCCCGTAGAAGGCACCGTCGACCAGGTCGATTGCGGTGCCGGCGGACGACTGGGCCATCAGTCCCGCTTGCTCACCAGGTGGTCGGCCACCGGGCAACCCTAACGCGGCGGCCGGGACCGCTCGCCGGGCCGCCGCGCAGGTGGGTAGGGTGCGTGCATGGCTGATCGGGGCCGATTCAGCGAGCTGGCCATGGAGCACATGAGTGCCCTGTACAGCGCGGCCCTCCGGATGACCCGCAACCCCGCCGATGCCGAGGACCTGGTCCAGGAGACGTACCTCAAGGCCTACCGGGCTTTCGACAGCTTCACGGAGGGAACCAATATCCGGGCCTGGCTCTACCGCATCCTCACGAATACCTACATCAACAATTACCGGGCGGCGAAGCGTCGCCCCGAGGTCTCCGACGTCGAGGACGTGGAGGACCTCTACCTCTACCGCCGGGTTGCCGGGGACGGGGCGGGCGGCCGCAGCGCCGAGGACGAGGTGCTGGCCGGCATCACGGATGACGAGGTCAAGGAGGCGATCGAGTCCCTCCCGGACAACTTCCGTATCGCCGTCCTGCTGGCGGACGTCGAGGGCTTCACCTACAAGGAGATCGCCGAGATCACCGACGTCCCGATCGGTACGGTCATGAGCCGCATCCACCGAGGAAGAAGGGCCCTGCAAAAGGCGTTGGTCGATTATGCGGAACGGCGGGGGCTCGTGGGTAGCACTCCGTCGGCCGGGTGACCACGGAAGTCGGAGCGGGAGATCGAAGGTGACCCAGGATGTCTGAGCGGACAGCAGACGGCGGGGAGGCCTTCCAGGACTCGGGTGCCTGCGGCGGGCTCTTTGGCCCCAACGTCGATTGCCGGGAGGCGGTCCACCAGCTGTACCACTACCTGGACGGCGAGCTGACGGACGAGAACCGCCGGGTGATCGCGGAACACCTCGACTACTGCCACTCCTGCGCCGACGCCGCGGAGTTCGAGGCGGAGCTGCGCCAGGTGATCTCGGACAAGTGCCGGGACCACGTGCCCGACGCCCTCCGGCGCCGCATCGCCGACGCCATCGAGGAGGAACGACGCCACCGAGACCATGCCGGGAGCAACTGAGGGTGAGTCCGCGCAGGGCCGCGGCCGGCACGGCTCCGGTGCCCGTGGAACCCGAGACCGAGGCCTCGGCCGCGCAGGTCGTCGACTGGAACGTGGCGTCACGGGTGGCGAGCTGGTTGTCGGCACGCCGGGCCGTCCCCGCCACCTATGACGCGCTCGAGATCCAGCGGACCTTCGACGAGCTCGTGCCCCAGGCCGAGGACCTCGTTCGCGACTGCACCGGCCTCCGGCCGCCGGGGCGAGCCCGGGCGCAGGTAACCGACCGCCCGGAGTGGGCGAGGCTCAACGTCGCATCGTTCGAGCGCCTGCTCGCCCCCGCGCTGGCCCGTCTCGAGGCGAGGCGCCGGGGACTCCCGGTCCTCGGGATGCGGCCGTTCGTGGAGGCGGGGCGGTTCGCCAGCGGGACGGAGCTCGGAGCGGTGCTGGGTTGGATGTCCGGCCGGGTCCTCGGGCAGTACGACGTGCTGCTGGCGGAGGAGGGTGTCGAGGACCAGGACGTGGTCTATTTCGTCGGCCCCAACGTGTTCCAGCTCGAGCAGCGCCACGGCTTCCCGTCCGGCGAGTTCCGCCTCTGGCTCGCCCTTCACGAGCTCACCCACCGGGCGCAATTCACGGGGGTGCCCTGGCTCAAGGGCTATTTCCTCTCGCTCGTGCAGGAAGGCCTCGAGCCGTTCATCGCCAACCCGAAGGCATTGGCCGAGGCGTTGCGCCGGGCGGCCGAGGAGGTGCGAGCCCGGCGTAGCCCGCTGGAGGATGCGGGGATGCTCGGCCTCGTGGCGTCTGAGGAGCAGCTCGTGGTCATCCGGAAGATCCAGGCGCTCATGAGCCTCCTCGAGGGCCACGGCGACGTCACCATGGATCGTGCGGGGGCCGGGGTCGTCCCGGGCGCCGAGAGATTCAGCAAGACGCTCAAGGAGCGGCGCGAGCAGGTTCGCGGCCCCGCCAAGCTGATCCAGCAGATCCTCGGCATCGAGGCCAAGATGCGCCAGTACGCCGAGGGAGAGCGCTTCATCCACGCGGTGGAGGACGAGGGCGGCCGTGAGCTCATGGACCGGGTCTGGCGCGGTCCCGAGTGGCTCCCGACCATGGAGGAGATCCGCCTCCCCTCGTCGTGGGTCAAGCGAATCGAGGGCATGTCGGCGGGCGCCTGATCGAGGTGTGGCCGCCGGAGGTCACCGACCTGCTGCCGAGGACCAACTTCCCGGCGGCCGGCACCCAGCTCTCCTGCGCCGTCTCGGGCGGTGCCGACTCGCTCGCCCTGATGGCCCTGGCCGTCGCGGCCGGCTGCGCCGTCACGGCGCTGCACGTGGACCACGGTCTCCGCCCGGAGGGTCCCGACGAAGCTCGGCTCGTTGCTGCTGCGGCGGCGCGCTTGGGGGCTCGTTTCGAGTCCGTTCGCATCGTCGTCGACCCGGGACCCAACCTCGAGGCGCGGGCGAGAGCGGCCCGCTTCTCCTGCCTGCCCCCGCAGGTGGCCACCGGCCACACCATGGACGACCAGGCGGAGACCGTCCTCTCCAACCTGCTGCGCGGGGCCGGGGTGGATGGCCTGGCCGGCATGCGCGCCGGTCACCGCCATCCCCTCCTCGGCATTCGCCGCGCCGAGGCTGCTGGCGCATGCGGGGCGCTCGGGCTCCGGTGGGTGGAAGATCCGAGCAACGAGGATCCCCGTTTCCTCCGCAACCGCATCCGGCACGAGCTCCTCCCCCTGTGCTGCGCGCTGGCGCGGCGCGACGTGGTGCCCGTGCTGGCGCGGCAGGCCTGCCTGCTCGCCGACGAGGCCGAGGAGCTCGATGCGTTGGCATCCTCCGCGCTGCCCGACCCGTCCGACGCCCGGGGCTTGGCCGCGGCGCCCGTCGCCGTCGCCCGCCGCGCGGTCCGTGGGTGGTTGCGGGAGGCCCGGTCCTGCGTCGAGGGCGACGACCAGATCGATCGGCACCCGCCGACCCTGGCGGAGGTCGACCGGGTCCTGGACGTGGCGCGAGGCCTCGCCGTCGCGACGCAGCTCGAGGGGGCGCTCGAGGTCCGCCGGTCGAAGGGGCGTCTCCACCTCGACCGGACGTAGGGGCCGACCGGGACGGGCCGTCACGCGACCGGGATGGACCTCCCGCCCCGAGCTGGAACGTTCGATCGGGCGTGGTCGGTGCTTGGCGTAGGGTCTGCCGGGTGAGTTCGGAGGACGTCGCCCTGGCCGGCTCGGGTTGGTGGACACCCGTGGTCGGGCCGCCGATCGTCGATGCGGAGGCCTTGGCCCGGCGGGTGGTGGAGCTCGGTCGCGAGGTCACCGCCGACTACTCCGACGACCCGCCGCTGCTCGTGGGGGTCCTGAAGGGCGCCATGATCTTCATGAGCGACCTCTGCCGGGCCATCGACCTCGCCGTCGACGTCGACTTCATGGCGGTCTCCTCCTACGGGAGCGCGACGAAGACCTCGGGGGTCGTGCGGATCGTCAAGGATCTCGATGCCGACCTCGCCGGCCGCCACGTCCTGGTCGTGGAGGACGTCATCGACAGCGGGCTCACGCTCAGCTACCTGAGGCGCTACCTCCAGGCCCGTCAGCCGGCAAGCCTCGAGATCTGCGCCCTCCTCGTGAAGGAGGGCGAGCAACGCGTCGACCTGGATCTCCGCTATGTCGGCTTCCGGATCCCTCCCGTCTTCGTCGTCGGCTACGGCCTCGACGTGGGCGAGCGCTTCCGCAACCTGGGAGCCGTCCACACCTACCTGGGCGACCCGGCCCGGCCGGCGTGAGTTGGCCGGGGAAGGCGGGGTGCCGGGGCGGTCGCGCCAGTTGGGGCGCGCGTCGGGGCGCGGCCGACCGGTAGACGCATGCGGGAGAAGTAGTCCGAGCTAGCCGTTCAGGGAGAGGTTTGCAGTGGCGGTAGACGTCCAACGAGTGGAGAAGGCGGTCGCGGAGCTGCTGGCCGCCATCGGGGAGGACCCGGACCGGGGCGGCCTGCAGGATACGCCCCAGCGGGTGGCGGCCATGTACGAGGAGCTCTTCTCGGGGATCTCCGACGACCCCTCCCGACACGTCACCGTGACGTTCGCCGAGGAGCACGACGAGATGGTCATGGTGCGCGACATCCCGTTTGCCTCCCTGTGCGAGCACCACCTGATCCCCTTCATCGGCCGCGCACACGTCGCCTACATCCCGGCCGACGACGGGCGCATCACGGGACTCTCGAAGCTGGCCCGCCTGGTGGAGGGGTTTGCCCGGCGCCTGCAGGTGCAGGAGCGCATGACGTCCCAGATCGCCGATGCGATCGAGCACCGCCTCGGGCCTCGCGGCGTGCTGGTCGTCGTCGAGGCCGAGCACCTCTGCATGTCGATGAGAGGGGTCAAGAAGCCCGGCACGCTCACCGTGACCTCGGCCGTCCGGGGCCTGTTCCGCTCCGACGCCTCGACCCGCGCGGAGGCCATGCAGTTCCTCCACGGGCGCTGATCGGCGGTCGGCGGACCACCTGGTCGAGGCTCGCCGGGAGGAGGGAAGAACGGCCGCCGGCGAGGCGGCGTGGCCTACGCTGGCCGGATGGCCGGCGGTGCGCCTCCCATGGTGATGGGCATCGTCAACGTGACCCCGGACTCCTTTTACGACGGGGGCCGGTACCTCGACGCCGCTGCCGCCGTGGAGCACGGCCGGGAGCTGCTGGCCGAGGGGGCTGACCTGCTGGACGTCGGCGGGGAGTCCAGCCGGCCGGGCGCCGTTCCGGTCGACGAGGAGGAGGAGCTGGCCCGGATCCTCCCGGTCATCGAGGCCCTCGCCGGTCAGGGATGCCGGGTCTCCGTCGACACCGTCAAGGCCGGCGTCGCGGCGCGCGCCGTCGCCGCGGGGGCGACCCTGATCAACGACGTCTCGGGGGAGCTGTGGCCGGTCGCGGCCGAGGTCGGCGTGGGCTGGGTCGCCATGCACCGGAGGGGCACTGCGGCGACCATGCAGGGGCTCGCTCAGTACGGCGACGTGGTGCAGGAGGTCCACCGGTCGGTGCTCGAGATGGGGGCGAGAGCGGCGGCCGCCGGCGTCCGCGAGGTCTGGCTCGATCCGGGCATCGGGTTCGCCAAGACCGCCGCCCACAACCTCGAGCTCCTCGGGCACCTCGGCGACCTCGTCGACGCCGCGGCGGAGGCCGGACAGGGCGTCCTGGTCGGAACGAGCCGCAAGTCCTTCCTCGGGCGGATCGGTTCCGGCGGGGGGGACGGCCGGCACCGCGACCCACTGCCCGTGGAGGACCGACTGCCCGGGTCGCTGGCCACTACGGTCTGGGCGGTCACCCGCGGCGTCGGGATGGTCCGGGTCCACGACGTGGCCGCCACCGTCAGAGCCGTGCGGCTGATCGGGACGGCGGGGAGCGAGGCAGTGGCATGAGGGGCAAATGGGCGGCCGGGATCCCGCCTCGCAACTTCACCTGGATCATCCGGGATCGACTCGCCCTGAGCGAGCGTCCCGGCGGCTTCGGCGCCAGCCACCGCCGCGTCCGTCGCCAGGAGGAGATCATCTGGCTCAAGGCCCACGACTTCAACCGGGTCATCTCGTTGCTCACGTCCCCCCACAACTTGCAGGCCTACGACGAGAACGGGCTCGTCTGGGCCAACTACCCCCTGGCTGCGGGGGTGGATCGACGGCCCAATCTCTCGGAGTGCTACAAGGACCTCGAGGAGTCGCTGTCGGAGGGCCACAAGGTGCTGGTACACGGGGACGAGCTCGGCGACAGCGTGATGGGCACCGCTGCGGGCTTTCTGTACTGGTCTCGGCGCGCCACGTCCGGCGCCCAGGCCACCTGGTTGGTCGAGCGCCTCGTCGGGCGCCAGATGGGCTCGGTCGGTCGGGAAGTGCTGGTGGCGGCGACGGCGCTCGTGCCACCCGGCGAGCCCTGAGCACGGGGCGGAGGGAACCTCGGTGACCGACCTCGGCGCCCTCGACCGGATCGAGCTGCGGGGGCTGCGAGTGCTCGGCACCCACGGCGTTCTCCCCGAGGAGAGGGTCCGGGCGCAGCCCTTCTTCGTCGACGTCGACGCCTATGCCGGCACCACCCAGGTCGGCCTCGTCGACGAGCTCTCCGAGACGGTCGACTACGGCGAGCTCGTGCAGGGGGTGGTCGACGTGGTCGGTGGGCCCACGAGCTTCTCGCTCATGGAGGCGCTGGCCAACGCCGTCGCCGATCGCCTGCTCGGCATCGACGGCCGGCTGACCACCGTCGTGGTGGCGGTGCGCAAGCTGCGGCCGCCGGTGCCCGCAGACCTGGAGACCGCGGGGGTGCGCGTCGTCCGACATCGGCGGCCCGACCGAGCGTGACCGGATCGGCCCCGGGCTCGAGCGCCGGCGGCCCGGCAAGGGCCTTCATCGGCCTCGGCTCCAACATGGGCGACCGCCGGTTCTACCTGGAAGAGGCCGTGGCGACCCTGCGAGCCCTGGAAGAGGTCACCGCGGTGTCGCCGGTCTACGAGACCTCCCCCGTCGGAGGCCCGGTGGGGCAGGATCCCTATCTCAACGTCGTCGTGGAGCTCGCCACCCGCTCGACTCCCCACCAGCTGCTCGAGCTGTGCCGGCGGTTGGAGGAGGACGCCGGCCGCGTGCGGACCGTGCGCTTCGGCCCCCGCACGCTGGATGCCGACGTCCTGCTGGTCGGCGAGGAGCGCGTCGACGACGACGACCTCCAGGTGCCCCATCCCCGGATGTTCGACCGGCGCTTCGTGCTGGTGCCGCTCTCCGACCTCGCCCCCGAGCTGGTGCCCCCCGAGGCCCTGGAGGGCGCTGGTGGCGAGGTGATGCGGGCGGGTACGCTGTAGGCGGACGAGGGCGCGGCTTCGGGCGCGGCCGAGCTCTATCGGACTCGAGGAGGCGAACGGCACCAGAGACGGGCCGGAACGCCGTAGGAGGTCGTATGTCGAGCGCGCGGATCGTCGGGCCCGGTAGGGCCGGGTTGTCCCTCTCCAGCGCATTGCAGCGTCGGGGCTGGCGGGTGGAGGTCATCGGGCGGGGGACCCCGCTCGAGGACGCCGCCCTCGGCACCGACGTGCTCGCGATCGCCACCCCCGACGGCGCCATCGCCGACGTGGCGGCGGCGGTGCGTCCGGTGGAGAGCACG
>Ga0335073_10017042_pt1 | contig 10165 bp, 9 predicted proteins | sample Lox_Sample_22_FD_207093 | JGI IMG/M metagenome (GOLD analysis project Ga0335073, IMG submission 207093) | Soil microbial communities from Loxahatchee National Wildlife Refuge, Florida, United States - Lox_Sample_2.2 | ecosystem: Environmental > Terrestrial > Soil > Wetlands | place: USA: Florida... | reverse complement strand
GTGACGCGCAAGAACGCGGGAAATCGTCTTTACAGTTTCGGCTGCGGCAAGGTCGGTGTTTTGGGAGCGTACACCAGCGCCATTATCCTGGCCGGGATTGCCGTTTTCATGGTGGTGGAATCGGTTAAACGCCTTTTTCAGCCGCTCATCATCCATTACAACGAGGCGATAGGGATTGCGGCAATCGGGCTGATTGTAAATCTCATCAGTGCGTTGCTGCTCACGGATGACCACCACCACAGATATGACCATGAGCACCATTCCCGCGCTCACGAGCACGACATCAATTTGAAGTCTGCCTACTTCCATGTCTTGGCGGATGCAGCAACTTCGGTGCTGGCAATTATTGCTTTGACTGCGGGTAAATTCTGGGGGGGCTGCATGGCTCGACCCGGTCATGGGCGTCGTTGGCAGCGCGGTTATCGCGCAATGGGCCTATGGTTTAATCCGGCAAACGCAGACCATTCTGTTGGACAAGGAACCAGAGGACTGTGATTTGAATCAAGAGATTCACAAAGCAATTGAATCGGACGGCGACTCGAAAATTACGGATTTGCACATCTGGCAGATTGGTTCCAACAAGTTTGCCGCCATCATCGTTCTGGTTGCCCATCATCCGAAATCCGTCGAGGAATATAAAATCCCACTCAAAGAGCACGAAGAACTCGTGCATGTGTCGGTGGAAATCCATCATTGCGAGGGCGACCATGAAGGAACGGAGCACCCACCAATCAGTTGAATGTCGCACAGGAGCGCGTTTAGTTCCTATTTGGGAAACAAGTTTGTTAATTTCGTGTCGCAATCCTGAACAAATCTTCAGGTAATCTTCAGTAACACCTCCGTCTGTCCCCATTTACTTTGGGCGTGTTGCTTACGCAGCTCCAACGCCTGCTTTGCCGCATGTTGGAGCGCGCTCAGGTAGCGCAACGACAATCTAATCCGAAACAGGAACGCATGAAGACAAATTCTATTGACGCCCGGCTTGCCAGCGCAGCTTTGACATTCACAATGTTGGCGGGACTTACTGGTTGTCACCCCGCAGAAACGAAAGCTCCCGCGCCGCCGCCCGATTTTGAACGACAAGGGAACGTCGTAGTTATCTCCGAAAAATCCTCGTTGCGTTCACGGCTTGAGTTTGACACCGCACGGGCTAATCAAATCCAGCGCGAATTGGCTGCACCGGCGGTTGTAGAAGCAGACCCGCAGAAGTTCGCCCATATTTTCCCGCCTCTCTCCGGCCGTCTGCTCAAGCTGCATGTGCAATTGGGGGACACTGTCAAGGAAGGGCAACTGCTGGCCTCCTTGAACTCGCCCGATTTTCTGACGGCACAGGGCGATTACATCAAAGCCAAGAGTGCCGTGCAATTAACGAGCAAGGCATTGAAGCGCCAGCAGGATCTATTGGAAAACAAGATTGCGGCCCAGAAAGATGTCGAGCAAGCGACAAGCGATTATGAATCCGCCAAGAGCGATCTGGACAGCGCCACAGGTCGTTTGCTCGCGTTTGGTTTCAACCCTGAAACCGACAAACTTGGGCAGCCGTTGCAGGTCTTTTCTCCGTTGCCCGGCCAGGTCGTGGACATGGCCTCCGCGGATGGCGAATTCCGCAACGACAACACGGTTCCGTTGATGACGGTGGCGGATTTGGCCACGGTTTGGGTGACCGCCAGTGTGCAAGAAAAAGACCTGCGATTCCTGACCAATGGACAGGAAATTACCGCGTCTCTGGCTGCGTATCCGGGCGAAAACTTCCGAGGAAAAGTATTATTCATCGGTGACCTCATTGATCCCGACATTCGCGTCGCCAAAGTCCGCATTGCGTTTGACAACCCGCAGCGTCGTCTCAAGCCCGGCATGTTCGCGACGGTGAGTTTTCTTGGATTCCCGCAGACGCAAATCACTGTGCCCGCGACCGCCGTGGTGCAGAGCGGCACCTCGGCTTTTGTGTTTGAACAAGTCAAGCCGTGGAATCTCCAACCGCGCGAAGTGAAAGTGGGGACGCAACAAGGTGACAGAATAGTCGTCATGGAAGGGCTTAACGCGGGCGCGTCCGTCCTCGCCAAGGAAGGAGTTTTGTTCCAATGATTGCCAGCTTCGTTGCCTTCTGTCTGCGCAGGCGCGGTCTCATGCTGGCCATATTTTTCGGCCTTTCGGCTTTTGGCTTTTACACGCTGCGGGAACTCAATGTCGAGGCGTATCCCGACATCGGAGCGGTCACCGTGCAGGTCATCACCCAAGACCCCGGCCATGCTGCTGAAGAAGTGGAGCAGCAAATCACCATTCCATTGGAACGGGAACTCAACGGACTTCCTGGCCTGCATGTGATGCGCTCGAAAAGCACTTTTGCCCTGTCTTTGATCACATTGGTTTTTAACGACGGCGCGGAGTATTACTTCGAGCGTCAGCGCGTAATTGACCAGATTAACAACGTCACGTTGCCGCTCGGCGTGCAAGCGGGGCTGGATACGCCGACCTCACCCATCGGCGAAATCTACCGTTATACCGTTCAGTCCCGGCTCCGCACCCCGCGCGAACTGCGCGACTTGAACAACTGGGTAGTCATGCCACGCCTAAAACAAGTACCCGGCGTCGTAGACGTCAACCCTTTCGGCGGCGAGACCTATCAGTTCCAGGTGTTAGTCGATCCGAGCAAGCTGATGCAATACAACCTCTCGCTGGGCCAAGTTGAGAACGCTGTTACGGCGAACAACATTAATTCGGGCGGCAGCTTGATTGTGCGTGGCGAACAGAGTTTCGTCGTGCGCGGCTTGGGAGCCATTACCAAGGTTGAAGACCTGAACAACATCGTCGTCACCCAAAAGAGTGGGGCGGCGATTTTTCTAAGAGACATCGGCCACGCGGAAATGGGCGCCCTCCCCCGCCAGGGCATACTCGGACTGGACAGCGATGATGACGCTGTTTCCGGCATCACGCTGCTGCTTCTGGGCGCGAATCCTTCAAAAGTCCTGACGGGCATCCACCAGAAGGTTGACGAATTGAACGCTAACATCCTCCCGCCGGACGTAAAGGTGGTGCCGTATCTCGACCGCACCGAATTGGTGCATACTACGTTGCATACAGTGAGCCGGACCCTGTTGGAGGGGATGGGCTTGGTAACATTGGTGCTGATTCTTTTCCTTGGCAGTTTTCGCGCGGCGTTAATGGTGGCCCTGACCGTACCGTTTTCACTGCTCTGGGCCTTCATTTTGATGCACTACACAAAAGTTCCAGCCAATCTGCTATCCTTGGGGGCGATAGATTTCGGCATCATTGTCGATGGAGCAATCGTGCTGATGGAGGTCATCCTGCGTCGTCGAGAACAAAACCCTGACGACGGATGGATCGAAGCCACGGCACTGGATGCTGTTCTTGAGGTTGCCAATCCGATGTTCTTCGCCACTCTTGTGATCATCACCGCTTATTTCCCCCTGTTTGCTTTTGAGTCGGTGGAAAGAAAACTTTTTACCCCGATGGCGTTCACTGTGGGTTATTCCCTGTTGGGAGCATTGCTCTTCGCCTTGAGTGCCGTGCCTGCGATGGCCTATCTGACCTATCATCGCCCCGGCAAGACGTGGAAAAACCCTGTTTTTGACTGGCTGCGTTGGAAATATGACGCGCTCCTGTTGCGTATTGTCGCCCGGCCTGGCATTGCGTTATTGCCCGGCTTGGCCGCCGCAGTGATTGCCGTCATACTCGCGTTGACATTGGGTCGGGAGTTCCTGCCCTATCTCGACGAAGGTTCCATTTGGGTGCAAATCCAATTGCCTGCTGGCGTTTCGATTCAAAAGGCCACCGAGATGGCGGGCAATTACCGGCACGTGATGCACACTTTCTCGGAAGTCTCCTACGTTGTCACGCAAACAGGTCGCAACGATGACGGGACTGACCCTTGGACGTTTTCCCACATCGAGAGCTGTGTCGGGCTGAAGCCCTATTCAGAATGGGGCGGCGACAAACAGGCGCTTATCGCGCGCATGAGTGACAAACTTAACTCCGAACTGCCTGGCATGAGCTTCGGGTTCACACAGCCCATGATTGACGGAATCTACGATATGATTGCCGGCGCCCATTCCGAATTGGTCATCAAAGTTTTTGGCGTTGACCTTGATGAAAGCCGCCGTATTTCGCAGGACATTGTCGGCGTCTTGCTGAAGGTGCCAGGTGCCGTGGATGTGGCCGTGGATCAAGAGCCGCCGCTGCCTCAGCTTCAAATCAAAGTGGACCGCCACGCTGCTGCGCGGTACGGCATCAACGTGGCGGATGTTGACGACCTGATTGAAACCGCCATAGGCGGCAAGGCGTTGAGCAGTGTATTTGTCGGCGATAAGACTTACGATCTGAGCGTCCGTTTTATTGAGTCCGCCCGCAACAGCCTGCAAGCTATCTCCGATTTGACAATATGTTCGCCCGGCGGCGGTCGAATCCCGTTGTCAGACATCGCCGAAATCAAAATGGGACCTGGTGAGAGCACGATTGCCCGCGAAATGGGACATCGTTACACGACGGTCAGGCTGGATTTGCGCGGGCGCGCGCTCTCTTCTTTTCTTGCCGAAGCCCAGGATAAGATTGAGCGGACGGTCAAATACGATCACGAGAAATTTGAAATTGTCTGGGGTGGCCAGTTTGAGAACCAGCAGCGCGCTCAAAGCCGCCTGGCCATCATCATCCCCGCCGCACTGGGTTTGATCTTCTTGATTCTGTTCGCGGCCTTTGGGCAGGGGCGTTTCGCCGCAATGATTATGCTCACGGTTCCGTTGGCGCTCGTCGGCGGATTGGCTGCGCTCCACTTGTGCGGAATGACATTGAACGTTTCAAGCGCGGTAGGGTTCATCGCCTTGTTCGGCGTGGCGGTGCAAAACGGTGTCATCATGGTGTCGAATCTGAACCGCTGGCGCAAAAAGGAACCAGATTTGAAGGAGTCCGTCCGGCGCGGCGCTCGCGAGCGATTGCGGCCCGTATTGATGACAGCATCGGTGGCTACGCTTGGCCTCCTTCCGGCTGCCCTCTCCCGGGCCGTTGGCAGCGATGTGCAGCGACCGCTCGCCACGGTGATTATCGGCGGTCTTATCACAGCCACGGCGCTGACTTTGATGGTTCTGCCGGCTGTTTACTTCGTCATTGAACGACGAATCTTGGCCAAAGTCGGTTCACTGTCGAAGAAGCAATAACTTTCACCGACCCCATCGTATGAATCGAAATCTCTTTTTCCGGGCGGCTCTGGCTGTGTTTTTGCCGGTTTTCACGATCTTTGCTGGCCCTCAGCGGATAGGCCAACAGCCAGTGGGTACAAATAATCCTCCAGCGGTGGAAACTCCTTGGATCGTCACCAACTCTATTCCGGCCACCAACGAAATCACATTCAAGCAATTCTTGAACGAAGTCGCCGAAGCGAACCTCGACTACGCCGCCCAACGCTACAATGTGGACATTGCCAAGGCCGCCGTTGCCATAGCAAAAGAGTTCCCCAATCCAACGCTCAGTCTTGGCGGCTCCCGTGACCTCCGTTTTCACGGAGAGTACGTGGCGGACGCAAGCGGCCACTTGGTGAATCAAACGGAACCCGAAGCCCGCGGCGTGGGCATCGACCAGACCATCGAGTATTTCGGCAAACGCAAGTGGCGCATCCGTACCGCGGATCAGGCTTATCGCTCTACGGCTGCCAGCGTGGAGGATTTCTTACGCAACCTGAAATTGAACGCGGCAGAAGCCTACGCGCTGGCTCTGGCGACACAGCTCACGCTTGAACAGCAACGAAAAACAACCGATTATCTGACTCAACTCGTCGCCGCGCAACGTCTCCGTGTCAAAGCGGGTGATGTTGGCGAGACCGATCTTACCCAATCGCGCGTCGATCAACTGCAATCGCAGAGTGACCTGCTCAACGCGGAGAATAATGCGGAAACCGCGCAACTTGCCTTAAGCACCTTCCTGGGGCGCAATCGCGGCCAGACGAAATTCATTTTGCGAGGCAAGCTGGAGCTGGAACCGCGTGCGTTTCAATTGGAACAATTGCTTATGAGCGCCTTGCAAAATCGCCCCGACCTAATCGCGTTGCGCCACGCGCGGGACAGCACTCGAAGCGGGGTCAGACTGGCCAAGGCCACTCGTGTGCCCGATGTTGATGTCGGCCTGAGCTACAACTACACATCCCCTTCGTATAATTTCGTGGACCCGACGCCTTCTGATAGCCAACTCGCCTTGAGTTTGTCCTTCCCTCTCCCATTATGGAACCGCCAGCACGCCGAAATTCAGACTGCCCGTTTCGCAGCAGAGCAGGCCGAAAAGACTTTGGAGTCTGCCGAGTTGAAGGCCGAGGTGCAGCTGCAACAGGCGTTCACCACTTACCAACTGATGCAGGAGCGCTTGCAGAAGTTCCAAAGCGAAATCCTTAAGGGCGCGGATGACGTGCTCACGGCCAAACGCTACGCCTACGAACATGGGGATGCGACGTTGCTTGATCTGTTGACCGCCCAAAGCGCCGACAATGATGTTCATCAAGCTTACAACAGCGCCCTGGCCGACGCCGCCACTGCTCTTATGGAACTCGAACGCGCTGCCGGTCTTTGGGATGTCGAATTCTGAGCGGAACGATTTCGATGGGAAGCCGAAGGCTTAATGGTACGCTTCGTGAAATCTAAGAGCCGCCTTATCTTGCCGAGCGAGAATTGTCGAGGTGGAGGCAGCGGGAGACGGGGGCACTACCTTTACGAGCGCAGCGAGGCGGTACAATCGGGGCGGCACTTCACGAAGCCTGAACGGTCATGGTGATTTCGGATGCGAATTCTGGCAAATCAAGGTTTTATCCAAAGATTATTATTATTGTTGCCTTCGTCTGCGGAAAACGGCACATCGACGGCATGGCTAAAGCATCAAAACAGCTAAAAAGGACACCAAATGCGGCGTTTATGAAGCCGGTTACGCCGGACGAGAAGCTCGCCAAAGTGGTCGGTGACAAACCGCTTCCTCGAACTGAACTGACGAAGAAACTTTGGGCCTATATTCGCAAGAACGGATTGCAGGATGGGAAGAAGAAGACCCTTATCAATGCCGACGAAAACCTAAAAGCGGTGTTCAATGGGAAAAAGCAGGTGAGCATGTTCGAGATGACCAAACTCGTGTCCGGCCATGTGAAGAAATAGCGATACGGGCGCATCCCAGATGATGAATTGACTATGAGCGACTTTAAGGACCTGACGGTGGATCAACTGCGGAAGATTCTTTCGATCAAAGAGCAGATCGAAGATTTGCAGCGCGAACTCGAATCTGTTACTGCTGGTGGCGAGATTCATTCACCGATGGCGGCGGAACAACCGAAAAAGCGACGAATGTCAGCGGCGGGACGGGCACGAATTGCTGCCGGCGCCCGCGCAAGGTGGGCAAAGTTGCGCGGCGACAATGCTTCACCGGTTAAAAAGAAAAGAAAAGTAAGCCGGGCTGTCCGAGCCAGGCTCGCAGAGGCTGCGCGTCAAAGGTGGGCAAAAGCCAAAGCGGCGGGAAAAACGACCCTTTAACCAGTAATCACGGCGCAGGATAACGCGAAGTTCTCGGTTTGCCTGCGCGAATCACACGCAAAGAAAAACCGCGTTGGTTCTCAAAAGCCTCAACGCTGGCTTCAATTTCAAGAACCGGGTAACGCACAGTAGCCAGACCGTAACTGCGGTAGGTCTTGGCGAACAACTCCGTTTCGACGATTCCAGTCCAATCGGCCAGGGACAGAAACTTCATGGGTTCTCCTGTGATTTGGTGATGCACCCGTTGCTCGACCACCAATCCACACATGACAACTCGTTCGCCGACGTGCTCTCCCAATTTCGACACCGGGCAATAAGAATGCCACGCGATGTCATCATGGAGTTCCAACGGATGACCGCTGACCGTGTAACCGAATAACTCAGTTTCGGATTCCAACCGCTCGCGCCGGGTCGGCTCTGTGAGGGGCACTTTGGGCAACCGATCCAATCCGGGCGGGGGCAAGAGCAAGACTTGCCCGGCGACATCGCGGCTGCCAGACGTGCGGTGAAGGAATTGGCATTCCCAAAACTGAGCCACGCGCGGCCTGCCGAATTCGTCGAATGCGCCTGATCGCATGAGCAATTCCATTTCTTCGCATGAGGCGTTCACTCGCCGGAAAAAATCCGCCAGTGACGCAAAAGGTTCTCGCCTGTGTTCGAAAAGAAGTCGATCGCTGGTTCGCTCGGTCAACCCTTTGACGCACCGCACTGGCACACGGATATTCGACGTCCGGGACTGCCTTGTTCAAGCAGATCTTTGCACCGCTTTGGTCAGCCCGCGGAGAGCGGAAAGTAGAGCCCGGCGCAGACACGATATTAGGAATGGAGCCAGTGCGGAACGTCGCGAACTGCTGGCTGACTAAAGCAAACGCTTCTGCGTTTTTGGCGTTCCGCGCATGGAACGAGCGGGCGGGAATGACATAAGGCGAGGCCGGAGCCGCGAAGCCGCCGTTTCAGTTCGCGCCCGTTGGTTTCCGGCGGGTTTATTCCAGATTCAGAAACAAGTAGGTCTCGCCCATGTCCTTCTCATCCGGCAACAATGCGGCACCACGTTTGGCGCATAAGTCCTGGCAGATTTTTCGCAACACTTGCCGCTTTGCTGACGCTTTTGGCAATTTGATCAAGAGGCGGTCTGCGAATTGTTTCCCACGTGTGCCCGTGTATATCACTGCAACACTGACGGCCTCTGCGCCAGCGGCGTAGAGTTTTTCGACAAATTCAAGAGCCGCTTTTGATGTGCGAAACCTTGCGAGTGAACGAAGGTCGGGATTTTTGACCGCGCCCAACCATTGCCGGGCCTCGGCGCAGGACTTCTCCAAAAGCGATTCGACGAACAATTGATGTTCCTTGCGCTTCAAGGCTTGATTGTCCCGCGCCACTTTTCCGGCCGGTTCCCCTTTATGCTGCGGCCAATCTGAATGCTCACGCGCGGCTTTCAAATATTGGGTGCGAGGCACATCAACATTGTTGATGTAATAGGTTTCCTGCACCGGTGTCCCATCTCGCAACCACAGTCGCATCCGTCCGAGAAATTTGCCGTTGAGAGAGTTTATTTCCAACCGCAATGTTCCGTTTTGATGCCAATAACGCTGCGTGCCAGTACCGTGCTTCATGGCGAAGGAACCGAGCAAATGGCCCTTCTCATCCCACTGGCGGCTCGTGCCGTGCAAAAGTCCATGGCGGTAAGACAGTTCCTCTGCGAGTTGGCCGTTATGATGCCAAGTACGGCTGAAGCCGTGGAATTCGCCCGCCATTTCCCTGACCTCCGACTGGACGCCGCCACTCCGGTAATAAAACCGTTTTATGCGAAGCTTGGGCATGTCGTCATATCAACTGTCTCAAGTTGCCGTTCTTGAACATCCGGGCGCAAGTGTCCTCGTTCATTTTGGCAAAAGCAATTCCAAGAATAAAAGCACTCTTTTGTTCGCTCCTTCAAATCGAGAATCGAAATTCTTTCGATGCTTCCGCGCCTTTTCCAGCACCATCGACTGACTTCCTTGCCGACCGACTCGGAATGGTCCTCATCAAGCGGTGAGGCGCTTCGCAAACAATATTGAGCCTCGTGGACAGACGGCCTCGAAATTCATAAATCGAAGTATTAGTCCTCATCGGTATTAAACTGTCGATTATCACCGGGAAAGGAATGAGAGCCCCATGCGAAGCAAAATCCGCAGATAACAGGGCGATGAATTTGCCTGCGTTTTTGGACTATTGGGGCAAGAAACGTTTAGCTTCATGCTTTGTGTTCAGTTTGTTGTCCGCGCTTCGGTCTTTCCCAGCGACAGCAAGCAACCGCTCTTTTTGAATTCGGGTGTGAAGCTTTTGCAGAATTTGCCTTCGGATTTCAGCCCAAACTCGTTCCGGTTTTCCGCGGCGTCGATAAAGGGGGCCTTCGTTCTTCAAGAATGATTCAGAAGGATTTCCACCCCCGGCCGCAGCACGCTTTATCGGTTCTTTCATGCTTCACCTGATTAAACATCATTTCGCCGAAAATGCAAGACAAATGTCTTATGCGTCCTCTTGCCGAGGCCAAGCATCCTTTGTTTGATGCAGCGTCTGCCGTCGGAATTGTCGGAGAGTTTCGCGTTGGTCGTGCAAAAGCACCGAATGGCCAAAGGTTGAGCCGCGCCGCATTGGCAGAACAGTCCGGGCTC
>Ga0335073_10017041_pt1 | contig 10166 bp, 6 predicted proteins | sample Lox_Sample_22_FD_207093 | JGI IMG/M metagenome (GOLD analysis project Ga0335073, IMG submission 207093) | Soil microbial communities from Loxahatchee National Wildlife Refuge, Florida, United States - Lox_Sample_2.2 | ecosystem: Environmental > Terrestrial > Soil > Wetlands | place: USA: Florida... | reverse complement strand
AGCCCCCCTGCATGGCGACCTCAGCTACCCCGGGCAGGTTGTTGAGGCTCGCCATGTCCCCTATCACGAACACCTCGGGATGACCGGGGATGGTGAGGTCGGGCAGTACGGCGATACGACCGGACCGGTCCAGGTCGGCCCCCGAGGCCTTGGCCAGCTCCGCCGCGAGCGGCGAGGCCTCGACCCCTGCCGCCCATATGGTCGTGTAGGTCGCCAGCCGGCTGGTGCTCCCGTCGGCGTCGGCGATGTCGACACCGGTGGTGTCCACTCCGACGACGCGGGCCCCCATGCGCAGCTCCACGCCGAGACGCTCGAGCTCGCGGGCCGTTTTCTCGGAGAGCTGGTTGCCGAAGGTGGCCAGGGGTTCCTTGCCGCCGTCGAGCAGGATCACCCGGACCGAAGAAGCCTCGAAGGACCGGAACTCGCCTCGCAGGCTGCGGCAGGCCAGCTCCCTTATCTGGCCGGCCAGCTCCACACCGGTGGGACCGGCGCCGACGACGGCCACCGTGAGCCAGCGAGCGCGGTCGTCCGGATCGGCGATCATCTCGGCCATCTCGAACATGCCGAAGATGCGGCGTTTCAGCTCGAAGGCGTCGTCGATCGTCTTCATGCCCGGTGCGTAGAGGGCGAACTCGTCGTGACCGAAATAGGACTGGTTCACCCCGGCCGAAACGATCAAGCTGTCATAAGAGATCTCGTAAGGCAGACGACCGAGGACGGCAGCGTGCACAACCCGCCGATCCAGGTCGAAGCCGGTGACCTCGGCGCATTCCACCCGCACGTTCTTCTTCTTGCGCACCACGTGACGCAACGGGGGCGCCACCTGACCGGCCGGCAGCAGACCGGTGGCGACCTGGTACAGGAGCGGCTGAAAAAGGTGGTGGTTGCGCCGGTCGATCAGGGTGACCTCGACTTGACGGCTGGCGCGACGGCGGGCCAGAAAGCGGGTAGCGGGAAGGCCTCCGAAGCCTCCGCCGATGATCACCACCCGGTGCCGGGCCCCCGACGACGCCACCGCGTTCACTTCAGGCGCTCGTTGAGGTGTTCGCCGACGCGCATGGCATTGGCTATGGCAGTCAGGGCCGGGTTCACTGCTCCAATGCTGGGGAAGAAGCTGGTATCCACCACGTAGAGGTTGTCCAGTTCGTGGGCCTTGCAGTTGACGTCGAGCACCGAGGTGGCGGGGTCGGTACCGAACCGGCAGGTCCCGGCCTGGTGGGCGACACCGGCGATAGGCACGCTCATGCACATGTAGAAGTTCTTGTCCAGCACGTGGTGCTCGGCCAGTCCCACATGGTTGAGCACCGTCTTGAGCTCTTCGTAGAGACCCTCCGCTTCCTTGTCGTTGTTCGAGCTGTAAGCCAGGTGGACGTGGCCCTGATCGTCGACGGTGACCCGATTCTCGGGCTTGGGCACGTCCTCGGTGGTGAGCCACCAGTCCACCGAATGCTCGGCCACGTCCTGGAGACTCCACCGGGGGGCCAGCTTGGTCAGCTTGGGCTCCTCCCCCTTCATGGCCCCGGCGTTGGACTTGCCGATCATCTGGATGTTGCCGAGCGGCCAGGGCCGGTCCGGGCCGGCCAGGTAGAAGTCGTTGATGCCAAGGGTCTTCTGGAACACGGTGTCGTTGGCTTCCTTGGCCAGCGCCGCCACCGCCCGGCAGTTGTGGTACATGTAGTTGCGGCCCACCTGATCGGAACCGTTGGCCAAACCGCCCGGATGGCGGTCATTGGCGGACCGCAGCAGGATCTTGGCGCTGTTGGCGGCGCCGGCGCACACCGCCACCACGTCGGCTGAATACACCTCCCGCTCGCCGTCGCGCTCGACGACCACACCGGTCACCGACCGTCCGGTCGGGTCGGTCTCCAGGTTCACCACTTCGGCGTTGACGAGCAGGGACACGTTGGGGCGATCCAGCAGCGGCCGCACCGCGATGACCTCGGCGTCAGACTTGGCGTGCACCAGGCACGGATAGCCGTCGCACCAGGCACAGCGGATGCAGGCGCTGCGGGCCCGGTCGGCCTCGTCGAGCATGATCCCGACCGGCGCCGAGAAGGGGTGGTAGCCCTTGTCCTTCAAGGCGTCGACGATCTGCTGAAGGCGGGCCTCGTGGCTGACCGCCGGCCAGGGATAGGGCTTGGACCAGTGGCCCTCGGTGGGGTCCTCGTCCCGAACTCCGTGCACCTGATAGAGCCACTCCGCCCTGGTGTACCAGGGCTCGAAGTCGTCGTAGTCCAGGGGCCAGGCCGGCGACAGGCCATCCATGTGCTGGATGTCACCGAAGTCTTCGGGCCGCAGGCGGTAAAGGGCGGCGCCGTAGAGCTTGGTCGCCCCACCGACGAAATAGTGGACCTGGGGTTGGAAAGCCGAGCCGTCCTTGTCGTACCAGGTGTCGGGCGAGATGTACTTGCCGTCGATGAAGACCGCGTCGGGATTCCAGTTGTCCATCTCGCGAGGCAGGAAATCGCCCCGTTCCAGCAACAGGATCCGCTTGCCCGACGGGGCCAGGGTGTGGGCCAGGGTGCCCCCTCCGGCACCGGTCCCGATGATGATGACGTCGTAGGCGTCTGGCACGGTGTCCTCCTTGTGGAGTGAGAAGCCCCTACAGGCCCGGGCTGGAGTGCATCAATCCCGCGTCGGCGAAGATGGTGGTGCCGTTGACGTAACTGGCCCCGTCGCCGGCCAGGAAGGCCACCACGCTGCCGATCTCCTCCGGCTGGGCCATGCGCCCCAGCGGGATGGCCTCATCGAGCCTCTTCATCTTGTCCGGGTCGGCCATGGTGGACGTGTTGATTGGTGTGGCCACCGCACCCGGACCGACGCCCACCACCAGGATGTTGTGCGGTCCCAACTCCTGGCCGGCCTGGCGGGTGAGCATGCGCATGCCGCCCTTGGAGAGGCAGTACGGGGCGTTGCCCGGCATGGGCCAGTCCTCGTGGACCGAGCTGATGTTGATGATCCGTCCACCGCCGCCCTGGGCGATCATCTGCTTGGCCGCCAGCTGGGTTCCGAAAAAGGCGCTCTTCAGGTTGATAGCCAGGACCTTGTCGTACTGGGCCTCGGTCGTCTCCAGCACCGATGATCGGGTCTCGATACCGGCGTTGTTCACCATGATGTCCAGCCGGCCCATCTCGGCGACGGTGCGGTCAATCAGCATCTGCAGGTCCGACACCTTGCTGACGTCGGCGTCCACGCCGATGGTCTTGTCCCCCAAGGCGACGATCTGCTTCTCCAGCTCCTCTGTCGCCTTTTCGTCGGCGACGTAATCGATCACCACGTTGATGCCGGCCTGGGCCAGAGCCAGGGTGATGGCCTTCCCGATGCCGGAGTTCCCTCCAGTGACGATTGCAACCTTTCCGGTCGGCGCCATGGCGCCCTCCTCTCCCGCTAGAACCCACTGTCCGTCTTCGACGTCCTGTACGGAGACGACTTAAGCCGCTGCTCGCCCGCCCTCTTTCACCCGAACGGGGGGATTGGTGAACAATTTCGGAGGGCGAGGATGACCATGTGAAGGCGGTAGACATGCGCTTGCTGAGGTGGGGTCGGCCGACCCGGATCTACCTGGTGTTGTCGGTTGCCCTCGGGACGCTCAGGGGCCTTCTGTTGGTCGCTCAGGCCTGGCTGCTGGCCACCGTGGTAGCCGGCGCTTTCATGTCGAAAAAGGACCTGGCCGAGCTGCGCCGTCCGGTCGAGCTTCTGCTCGCAGTGGTGGTGGCCCGGGCCGCCGTCTCGTGGGCTTCGGAGTGGTCGGCCAACCGTTGCTCGGCGCAGGTGAAGTCGTTGTTGAGGGCGGCGCTGGTGAGGAGAGCGGGCGTGTTGGGGACCGACGGCCGGGCCGGCACGCCTTCGGGTCAGCTGGCCACTCTGGCCACCCGCGGCCTGGACGCCCTGGACGGATACTTCGCCCGGTATCTGCCTCAGCTGTTCCTCTCGGTCATCGTGCCGGTGATCGTGCTGGTGGCGGTGGTCAGAGTGGATTGGATATCGGCGTCCATCATGGTGGTGACCCTGCCCTTGATCCCGGTTTTCATGGCCCTGATCGGGATGGCCACCCGGGCCCATACCGATCGCCAGCTTCGGGCCCTTCAGCTGCTCTCGGGCCATTTCCTCGACGTGGTGAGCGGACTGACCACCTTGAAGATTTTCGGTCGATCAAAGGCTCAGGTGGACGTCATCGACGAGGTCACCAACTCCTATCGCCGCCGCCTGATGGCCACCCTGCGGGTGACGTTCCTTTCTTCGCTGGTGCTGGAGCTGCTGGCCAGCGTTTCGGTGGCCCTGATCGCCGTGGCCATCGGCCTCCGCCTCCTGGACGGGCACATGCATCTGCGCGCCGGCCTGTTCGTTCTGGTTCTGGCGCCCGAGGCGTACGCCCCCCTGCGCCAGCTGGGCGCCGATTATCACGCCAGTGCCGAAGGTCTCTCGGCGGCCGATCAGGTCTTTGACGTCCTGGACCGTCCCGTTCCCGACCACGGCAGCCGGACGGACGTACCTGATCCGGCCCTCAACGCACTGGTGGTCGAGGGGGTCGACTTCACCTACCCCGGCCGGGACCGGCCGGCCCTGGTTGGTGCCAGCTTTGAGGTGGCCCCCGGCGAGCTGGTGGCTCTCACCGGCCCGAGCGGGTGCGGTAAGTCCACTCTGCTGGCCATCCTGCTGGGTCTGATCCGACCCGACTCGGGAACGGTGGCCGTCGGCGGGGTGGACCTGGCGGCCCTGGACCCTGACGCCTGGCGCTCGCGCCTGGCGTGGGTCCCCCAGCATCCTCACGTCTTCGCCGCCACCATCGCCGACAACATCCGGCTGGGCCGGGGCGACGCCCACCCGGAAGACCTGGTGGAAGCGGTCAGTGCGGCCGGCTTGAGTGGACTGATCGGCCGCCTGTCCGAGGGGCTCGATACCCGGATCGGCGAAGGCGGGGCCGGGATCTCGGCCGGTGAACGCCAGCGCATCGGACTGGCCCGGGCCTTCCTGCGTGACGCCCCGCTCCTGCTCTTGGACGAGCCGACAGCCAACCTCGACGGCGAGACCGAGGCGGAGATCGTAGAAGCGGTGCGCCGGCTGGGTCGGGGGCGAACGGTGGTCATGGTCGCCCATCGCCCGGCGCTGGTCGCTCTGGCCGACCGGGTCATCGACCTGCCCACAACCGGGGTCCTGGCCACAACCGGGGTCCCGGCGTGACCGCATCCCGAGCGGTCCGGGTCACACCCGATGCACCGGCCGCGGAAGTGGGGGCCCCGCTGAAGCGCACGTTGGGGCTGGTGCGCCCGGAGTACCGGCGGCTCACCGTTACCACGCTCATCGGGGCGGGAACGGCCGGCTGCGGCATCGCCCTTCTGGCCACGTCGGCCTGGCTCATCTCCCGCGCCGCCGAGCGGCCATCTGTGGTCGCTTTGGGAGTGGCCATCGTCGGCGTCCGGTTCTTCGCCGTCTCCCGGGCCATCTGCCGATACGGGGAGCGGTTGTACGGCCACAACACCGCCCTTCGGGTCCTCGCCGATCTGCGGGTGCGGGTCTACCAGCGTCTCGAGCGACTGGCCCCGACCGGTCTCCCCGCCTTCCGTCGAGGTGACCTTTTGGCCCGCCTGGTTGGCGACGTCGACACTCTTCAGGACCTGATGCTGCGGGTGATCCCGCCCTACGGCGTGGCCCTGCTGGTCGCCGTGCCGACCGTGGGCCTGGTCTGGTACCTCCTTCCCCCGGCCGGCCTGATACTGGCCCTGGCCCTGGCCCTGGCCGCCACCGCCGTGCCCTGGTCCTGCCTGCATCTGGCCAGAAAGGGTGAGTCCCGGCAGGCTTCCGCTCGCGGGGATCTCAGCGCCCAGGTGGTGGATCTGGCCGAGGGGGCGCAGGAACTGGTCGCCTTCGGTGCCATCGACTCCCACCTGGAGCGGATATCCGCCACCGACACCGAGCTCACCCAGATCGCCACGGCCTCGGCGCGCACCACCGGGATCGGTTCGGGGCTGATCACCTTGCTGACCGGGCTGGCGGTGTGGGGGATTCTTCTGGTGGGCGTTCCCTCGGTGCACTCCGGCCGTCTGAACGGCCCCCTGCTGGCGGTCATCGCCCTGATACCCCTGGCCGCGTTCGACCTGGTCGCCGGCCTGCCCGCCGCCGCCCAGAGCCTGGAACGAGTCCGCCACTCGGCCACCCGGGTGTTCGAAGTCATCGACGCCCCACCGGCCATCCTCGACCCGGCCACCCCGCAACCACTACCCGACCCGCCCTACCACCTCCGGCTGAATGATGTCAGCGCCAGATACGCCCCGGGCGGCCCGCCAGCCCTGGACGGGATCGACCTCGACCTCGGCCCCGGCCGTCGGATCGGGATCGTCGGACCCAGTGGGGCGGGCAAAACCACGCTGGCCCACGTCCTGCTCGGCCTCCTGGCCTATGAGGCGGGCTCGGTGACCATCAACGGCATCGAACTCAGCTCGCTGGCCGGTGACGACATCCGCCGGGTCGCCGGCCTGGCCGGGCAGGACCCTCACATCTTCGCCACCAGCCTCCGGGAGAACCTGATGCTGGCCAACCGCCAGGCCGGCGATGCGGATGTTCAAGCAGCCCTGGAACGGACCCGGTTGGTCGAGTGGGTCGAGCAGCTGCCCGAGGGGCTCGACACGCCCGTCGGCGGGGCCGGAACCGGGATGTCGGGGGGCCAGCGCCAGCGGGTGGGCATCGCCCGGGTCCTGTTGGCCGGCTTCCCCGTCCTGATCCTCGACGAACCCGGGGAACATCTCGATACCGAAACTGCCGACGCCATCGTCGCTGACCTGGTGGACATAACCCGAGGCCACACCGCGGTGATGATCACCCACCGACTGGCCGGCCTGCAGGCCATGGACGAGATCGTGGTCCTCGACACCGGCCGCGTCGTCGAACGCGGCACCCACGACCAGCTCGTCTTGGCCGGCGGCCCCTACAGCAAACAGTGGAAGCGCGAGCGCGATCTCGAGAAAGAGATAGGGGTTCTCCTGTGAACGTCGGCCTGGCCCGCATCCAGTTCGCCTCCACCACCATCTACCACTTCCTCTTCGTGCCGGTCACCATCGGGCTGGCCTTTCTGGTGGCCATTCTGCAGACGGCGTGGTACCGCTCCGAAGATCCCGAGCAGAAGCGACTGGTCCGCTTTTTCGGCACCTTGCTGCTGATCAACGTGGCCATCGGGGTGGTGACCGGGCTGGTGCAGGAGTTCGAGTTCGGCATGAACTGGTCCGCCTACTCCCGCTTCGTCGGCGGGGTGTTCGGGGCCCCGCTGGCCATGGAGGGTCTGGCCGCCTTCTTCCTGGAATCAACCTTCCTGGGTTTGTGGATCTTCGGCTGGGACCGGCTCTCCAAGCGGATCCATCTGACCTGCATCTGGCTGGTCGCCGTGGGGTCGGCTCTGTCCGCGGCGTTCATCATGGCCGCCAATTCCTGGATGCAGCACCCGGTCGGCTACAAGCTGAACTCGGCCGGGCAGCCGGAGCTGAGCAACGTGGTGGCGGTGTTCACCAACCCGGTGTTCCTGTGGGGTTACACCCACGTCCTGCTCGCCGCGGCGGTGACCGGGTCGCTGGTCATGCTGGCCGTGTCGGCCTGGCATCTGCGCCGGAACAGCACCGTGGAGGGGTTCTCGAGGACGGCCCGCCTGTCGCTGGTGGTGCTGGTGCCGGCCATCATCCTGGCCATGTTCGTGGGCAGCGAGCTGGGCGTCGTCGAGGACAAGTACCAGCCCATGAAGATCGCCGCCGCCGAGGCCCAGTGGACGAACTGTCAGCCCTGTTCCTTCTCCGTGTTTCAGATCGGTGGGGGCAATAGGGACGAGACCCCGACCCAGATCCTCGAGATTCCCCACCTGCTCTCGCTCCTGGCCACCAACCACTGGAACGGCGCCGTCACCGGGCTCAACGAGGTCAACGCCCAGTATCAGCAGCAATACGGACCCGGTAACTACGTGCCCAACGTGTTCATCCAGTACTGGGCCATGCGGGTCATGGCCTATATAGCCTCCCTGGTCCTGCTCTTAGCCCTGTGGGGCGGCTGGGCCATCTGGCGAAAACGCCTGGAGCGATCCCGATGGTTCTTGTTCTTCGCCACCTGGTTCGCCATCGCCCCCTTCCTGATGAACACCGCCGGCTGGCTCTTGACCGAGAGCGGCCGCCAACCCTGGATCGTTCAAGGCTTGATGCTGACCAAGAACGGCGTGTCCCCGGGGGTGAGCGCCACCTGGATCTGGATCACCCTGATCCTGTTCATCCTCATATACGGGGTCTTCGCCGTGGTGGACGGCTACCTGATGATCCGCTTCGGCCGCAAGAGCCTGGCCGAGGGCGAAGGCGGCGAGGAAGAAGGGGCCGAAGGCGAAGAAGCGCCGGCCTTGACCTACTAGGAGGCGAGGATGGGACTACAGATCTTCTGGTTTATCGTCATCGCCTTCTTCTGGACCGGGTTCTTCATCCTGGAAGGCTTCGACATGGGGGTGGGCGCCCTGCACATGGTGGTCGGCAAGACCGACCTGGAGCGGCGGGTCGCCATCAACAGCATCGGCCCCTTCTGGGACGGCAACGAGGTGTGGCTCATCGTGGCCGGCGCCGGCATGTTCGCGGCCTTCCCGGCCTGGTACGCGTCCATGTTCTCCGCCCTGTACCTGGCCCTGATGCTGGTGCTCATCGCCCTGATCATCAGAGGCGTGTCTTTCGAGTACCGAAGCAAGTCGACCGACCCCCGCTGGCGGACCACCTGGGACTGGACCCTGACCATCGGCAGCATCGCCCTCCCTCTGATCCTCGGCATCGGGTTGGGCGATCTCCTCGAAGGGCTGCCCCTCAACAAGAGCGGCACCTTCACCGGGTCCTTCTGGGACCTCTTCACCGGTTACGGCGTGTGGTTCGGCCTCACCCTGGTGTCCCTCACCCTGGCCCATGGGGCCATGTACCTCGGCATCAAGACCACCGGGGCCGTCCAGGCCCGGGCCCACCGCCTGGCCGGCCCGTTCGCCGGGATCGCCGTGCTGTTCCTGGCCGGCTTCGCCATCTGGACCCACGTGCAGTCCGGCCGCGGTGTGCTCCCGGCCCCTCTCCAGGTCCTCGCCTGGCTGCTCATCGTGGCCGCCGCCTGGTCGGTGCGAGACGGGGCCACCGGCTGGGGCTTCGCCGCCACCACCGCCGCCATCGCCGCCACCCTCGTCTCCTTCTTTGAGGCCCTTTACCCCAACGTCATGATCTCCACCACCGACAAGAGCTACAACCTGACCGTCGCCAACAGCGCGGCAGGCAACTACGCCCTGACCGTCATGACCGTGGTGGCGGTGATCTTCGCTCCTCTGGTCATCGCCTACCAGGCGTGGAGCTACCACGTCTTCCGGGGGCGGATCAAAGGGCCGCCGGTAGAGGTCACCCCGGGCGGGCCGACCCCGGATGGGCCGGTTCCGGCCGAAGCCGTGGCCGCCGAGGTGCCGAGCCCCGCCGGCGGGTCCGGGACCGGAGCGGCAGCCGACCCGGACCCGCCGGCGCCCTGATCGAAGCATCGCTCCCCAAATCGAGCGTGATGGCGCGCCGGGTTAGAGAGTGACCGGCTCCGGGACCTCACTACGTCCAGGTCGGGCCGAGGTGGCGACCGTCTACGCGATCGGCCTGTTTCAGGGGCTGAGCCTGGTCGCCTTCCCCGCGGCGGCGACCATCCTCATCTCGCCGTCCGGCTACGACCTGTCGAAGAGCCAGTACGGGCTGCTTTTCGTACCGCAGGTGGTCATGGCCATCGCCGGCTCGCTGGCCTTGCCCAGCCTCGGCACCCGCTTCGGCCTGAAGCGGGTGCTGCTGGTCGGCATGGCAGCCGACTCCGTGGCCATGGGCCTCCTGGCCGGCAGCGAGGTGCTCCAGTCCCACTCGATCGCCTACCCCATGCTCCTGGTCGCCACCGGAGCTCTCGGTCTCGGCTTCGGGCTGACGCTCGGTTGCATCAGCACCTACGCCGGAGCCTTCATGCCCGCCCGCCGGGACGTGGCCCTGACCGCGCTGAACGTCCTCCTCGGCCTCGGCACCGCCCTCTCCCCGTTCCTCATCGCCCTCTTCACCACCGTCGGTGAGTGGTGGTACCTCCCGCTACTGGCCGCCGCCGGCCTGGTCGCGCTGATGGCTCTGACTCTGGTCCAGCCGATGGAGCTTCCATCCACCGGGGAGCCC
>Ga0335073_10017039_pt1 | contig 10166 bp, 1 predicted proteins | sample Lox_Sample_22_FD_207093 | JGI IMG/M metagenome (GOLD analysis project Ga0335073, IMG submission 207093) | Soil microbial communities from Loxahatchee National Wildlife Refuge, Florida, United States - Lox_Sample_2.2 | ecosystem: Environmental > Terrestrial > Soil > Wetlands | place: USA: Florida... | reverse complement strand
GGTGTGCCATCTGCAGACATGCCCCGATCGCATCGACCCTGGCAGTCAGCACTGCGGCGGGCTCGCCGAGTTCTGCGCGCAGCTGCGCGAATGCTGACGCCATCCCCAGGGCCGGCTCGTGGTGCCGCTGACCCGGCTGGACGGTAACCCAGCCGCACGCCACCGGAACCGGCGCTCGCACCATGAGGCCGAAGCCCGCCAGTGCCCCGACACTGGGCGCCTTGACCGTATTCAGGGCTCGGCGCTCAGGCCCCGCATGCCTGCCCTCGGCGGGGGGTGTGCTGTCGGAGGCCAGCGGCTGCAGCGGTACCCCGCTCAGGAGCTGTGGGAGCGGCCAGTCTGGCTGCCCGCAGCTCACCGTGACCCGCAAGCCCTCGTCGAGTCCCAGATCGACGGCCGACCGCTCAAGAAAGACCGACAGGAGTGTCGGCGGCCATGCGGCGTTGCGAGGCAGCGGCCCGCTATCGCGCAGCTGGACCCCGCGCCAGGCGGCCAGTACCTGTCCGGCGGCGTCGACGGCCTCCACATTCCACAGTTGCGGCGCCGTTCCGACAGCAGAACCTGCGGCTATCGCGGGCCCGGAGGAGGTCTGCACCGCCGTCCCGAAGGCCGCCGGAACCGGTCCCTGGCGTGGCGCCACGGCCTGCTCAGGCGGACCGTCATGCCCGTTCCCGTTAGCTGGCGAGCCTGCCGCCGCTTGCGAAGGCCAGCCGAGACCGAGCGACGTGATGCCGTCAGTCAGCGCGCCTAGCGTGTTCCTGCGACGCCGGGCGCGGCGGGATCTGCGGGACTCCTGCTCGTCTTCCATGGGATCCCGGGCAGCGCCGTTATGGCGTGCCCCGTCGGCCATCTCGGACACGGGTGCCATCGCCTGGTTCGGAATGTGCGGCAGCTCCGGAACGACCCGCGCGGGCTCGGCGATAGCCCTGATCTCGACAGGCCCGTCGGCCGGGCGCCCGGAGAACTGGACGGACTCGCAGCCAGCAAGGCGGACTCTGCGATGCGGCACGCATGCCTGGAGCACATGCAATGCCGTGTCATTCAGGCCGGGGCTGCCGAGCAGGAAAGTCGCCTCGGCGAACGGACCATCGGGCGCGAACCACGGCTGGTCGTCGTTGCCGCGAGCGAGGGCGCGGCCGGACTTCGCGGTGACCTCAGGCATCAGTGCGATCCGGCGGAACCGCCCGGACTGGAAGCAGATCGGCCCGTAGAGCTCCGTTCCGTCGACAAGTCCAGAAGAGCCTGTCGTCAGGCGCTCAAGTCCCGGAGAAGCAGCGGCGATCGCAGCCTCCGGCATCTCGTATGCCTCGGGGACGCAGCTGAATTCGGCCCTTGCATGGTCGACCAGGTAGGAACTGTCCGCACAGCGCAGCGCCGCGACGATCGTCTCGCCGTCACGCAGTGCGCAGATCCGCAGGCCGGCCTGACCGCCTGACGGAATCAGAACCGGCGACTCCAGCGCCACAGCGGTCGCTCGCCGGACCGGTCGGCCGGCCAGTACGGACGCCGCCTGCGCCAGCGCCTCGAGCGCGAGCGTCGGCGGCAGCACCGGCATCCCGTCGATCCGGTAGTCGGCCAGGTACGGGTCGGTCGTCAGCGAAAGGTCGGCTGAGCAGATCAGCTCGATGCCCGGGTAGTGCACGGCCACCTCGCGCAGGAACCGGGCGCCTCCGGGCAGGCCCGCCGCAGCGAGCTCGGCCGCGGTGATGACCGGAGCCGGTACGGCCGCGAGGCCGCTCACCCGGCCATGAACCGCAACTCGGTGCGGGAGGCCAGGCGTCGTCATGATCTCGAGCAGCAGCCTGCTCGCGACGGCAACGTCCAGGGTCGCGCAGTCAGCGGCAGCGAGCTCGGTGGCCAGCTCCGGCGACTCGCCCAGGCCCTCGCTTGACCAGGCCGGCAGGTCCAGGTGCCACACCTCGCAGCCGATTCGGGCGGCCGCGAGCTGGATCGCCCGGCTCGCGAGCGCACCGCTGCTCAGCGCATGCAGGCCCGCGCCCGCAAGGCCATAACGGCTCGCGACGGTGCCCACCGAGATGATCAGCTGCAGCTGCCCTGCCGGGATCGAGTCGGCCAGCAGGTCAAGTACGGCTGCCTCGTCCCCGACGTACGCGCCAGCTTCGGGCTCCGGGATCTCATTCACGGGAACGGGGTAGTCCACGCGTGCCGCATGCCCGATGGCTGTCACTGGCCCAAGCCGATCCTCGATCCGCCGGATGGCCGCGGTCAGGCTCGCCGGGTCGCTGATGTCGATGATCTCGTAGCCGACCCGCGCTCCGCCTGATCGCAGTTCTTCGAGCCCGGCGACAAGCTCGTCGTCGTCGTTCTCGCCCGCCCGGCCGATCACCGCGACACCGCTGCCGCAGGAGGCGAATGCCTGAGCCAGCGCGAGTCCGGCGCCGTTTGCGCCGCGGGTGATCAGCAGGACGTCGTCGGTACCAAGCGGGAAGGCGCCGCCGCCAGGAAGCGGCATCTCGGTGAGTACCGGTTCGCTGATCGCTCCAGCAGGCCCGAAGATCAGCTCGCGGAACTGGCCCGGCTCCGCCGCGCCATACGGCAGAACCGCCTCCGGGCTGATGACCTCCACCGCTACCCGAAGCATGGTGATGCCGATGGACGGATGCTCGGCGTGCAGGCTCGCGAAGAAACCCGTGAAGGCGCTGCTGGTCGTGAGCACGACGAGCTCGCCTGTCGTCATCGCGTCCTTCGCGGCCGCGATCGCGGCTGCCCGTGATCGCTGGTCCGCCGGATCTTCGACGATCGCCAGCGTCCGCGGGGCGGTGGGATCGGGTGTGAACGCCCCGCCGAGACCGGCCAGGACCGGGCTGCTGGCGGCGGCGAACACACGCCACGGCTTGGCTGCAGCCGGCTGCATCGGCTGGTGGACCGGGCGCAGCCCCTCCGCGAAGCAGCGCACCCACGAGCCAATTCCTTCGACAGGCACGGCTGCGGGCCGCGACGGAACGGCGACCTCGTCACCGGCGTGATCGCGCTCGCCAGGACGCGGTGCCGGCAGCGTGGTGTAGATGCCGGGCGCCAGGTGCTCGTGCGTGGATGCCGAGTTACTGGTGCCCTGACCCCGGTAACTCGGCATCCATGACGGCTCGTCCGACGGCTTGCCGACGACTGAGCCCTGAGGTGCGCTCGCCGGCTCAGCTGCGAGCTCCGGCCGCCGCGTTGCGGCCGCGATCAGCGGCCGCGCGGGAAGCCGGCGCTCGATCTCGGCCCGCACTTTCGCGATCAGGTCGGCGTCACTCGCAGGCTGCTCGGCCGCAACCGGCTCGAGTTCGCGATCTGGATCGCTGGCAGCTGCGTTCGCGGCCGTCGCAGTCTCGGAGTCGCTGTCAGAGCCGCTGACTTCGGCCGCGGCAGCGTCGGGCACGTCGGTCTTGGGGACCTCGGCGATCTCGGTGACCGGGATCTCGGGCTCAGCGAGCTGGGCGGCGATGATCTGGGTGTCGTCGGGCTCGGTGTTCGTGATCTCGGATTCCGCGATCTTCATGTCAGCGATCGCTGCGTCGGTGATCTCTGGCTGAGCAGCATCGGGACTGACGTCGGCCGGAGCTGCTGGTGCCTGGTCGGCCTGTACGACCTCGGCCTGCACGACCTCGGCCTGCACGATCTCCGCCTGCACGACCTCGGCCTGCACGACCTCCGCGTGGAGGGCAATCCCGCGAGCGGCTCCGTTGCGGACGGCCCCGTTGCCGGCGGCCGGGCGCGGCGGGGGCAGGAACTGGCACGGGTTGGTAATGAAGCTCTGGTTGCGCCAGATGTCGATCGGCCGGGTCTGCCGCCCGGCGAACAGCGCCTGGGGCTGGCCCACTGCTCCGGCGGCGAACAGCGCGGCGGCGACTCGCGCCTTGTGGATCGGGTCGGCTGAGCCGGATTGCAGGCTGATCGCGGGCACGTCGGTGATGTCGGCGGCCGCGGCCGCGAGAGCACGCCCTGGTCCGGTCTCCACCAGCAGCGATGCGCCCATCGCTGCTGCGGTGATTGCCTCTGCGCGCCGCCCCGCTTCGTCGAAGCCATTGCAGATCAGGTCAATCGCGTCCTCGACAGTTGAGATCTCAGCGCCGGTCACGGTCGAGATCAGCCGCCGCCTCGGCGGCCCGAACCGGAAGCGCTGGGCAATAGCGGCGCGCAGTGCGTCGTCGGCGGAGGCGCCTGTTGCCCCGGCCGCACTGGTGCGCCCGGTGCGATCTGCGGTCCTGATCACGAACTGCTCGCGCAGCTTGGCGATCTCGATGACCTCGGACTCACCGATGACGCCAGCCCAGGCCAGGCCGGCCAGCGCACCCAGACCGTGACCGACCGCAGCGGTCGCGTGCACGTCCAGAGACTCCAGCCAGCGCAGGCTGTCCAGGCAGCGCATGACGGCGGGGAGCAGAGTTGCTCCGCCCGAGTCGCCGGATAGCAGTAGCGTGACGCGACCCTCCGCGTTATCCGAGGCGAACATCCCGGACCGCACCGCCACCAGGCCATTGGCGAGATGCGGCAGCATAGTCACGGCTTCGGTCGCGAGGCGTGCGAGCTGCTCCTGCCTGGTCGCGACCATCGCAACCCTGGCCCTGCCCTGCTCGAAGGCGTCCCGGGCGAGCAAGCTGGCCAGGTCCTGCATCTCCGCATCGGACAGGCCGGCCGCGATCGCCGCGACCCTGGACAGCACTGCTGCCAGCGCGAACCGGTCCGCCGCGTGCAGCAGGAACGGGGTAGCCTCCGGTCCAGGCGCCAGTCTCGGCTGGTCGGCGCTGCCCCCCGCCCGCCCTGCCGCCGCCCTGGCGAGCAGCGGCACGGACCGGAGCCAGCGCTCCTGACGGCCACGGCCGGCTGGCTCGTGCCGGAGCACCACGTGCACGTTGCTGCCGCCGAGGCTCATCGTCGACACCGCCGCGAGGCGCGTCCCGGCCTCCCACTCGTGCGCTGCCTGCGGCAGCACGAGCCGCGCGTCGCCGCTGGTAATGAGCTCATGCGGCCGGTCCGCGCCGCTTGTTGGCGGCACCACGCCGGTGCCGAGCGCCAGCACGGTCTTGATCAGTCCGGCTGCTCCGGCTGCGGCCTTGGAGTGCCCGATGTTGGCCTTGACGGAGCCGAGTGCGGCGGTCCGCCTCGCCCCTGCCCGGATCGAGTGCAGGGCTGTGAGCTCTGCCTGGTCCTCGAGTGGGGTAGCAGCGCCGTTCCCCTCAATGAAGTGGATATCGGCGGGATCGACGCCGCCGCGCTCGTACGCGCGCTGCATCGCCAGCAACTGGCTGCTGGCGTGCGACTGGGGCTCGCCGGGCATGCCGCCGCCTGAAGTACCCCAGCCGAGGATCTCGGCGTAAACGGGCAGCCCAGCGCTGCGCGCGTCGGCCGCGCGCATCAGCACGACCATGCCGCAGCCCTCGCCGGGGAGGTAGCCGGTCGGCTTCTCGTCGTAGAGGCGCACGTCAGTGGTCGCGAGCAGGCCGGCCTTGGCCAGCCCGATCAGCTCGAGCGGATCCAGGCTCACCTCGACGCCGCCGACTATCGCCGCGTCCAAATCGTCGGCTACGAGCGCCGCGCATGCGGAGGCCACGGCCTGCAGGGACGACGAGCAGTCGCTGTCCACGGCGTGGCTGCCGCCGCGGAAGCCGAAATACGTGCTGATCGCCGAGGCAATCGTGCCGGGCATGCTGCCGGCCAGCGAGTAGGGTCCCATGGGCGGGAACGGGGCAAGATAGCTGCTCTCGGCCCGCTGGAGCACGGTTCCGGCCTGACTCGCCGGGATGTCCTCGGTGCCGAGCGCATCCGCCAGCACGCGGCGTACGTACGGCCAGCGAACACGCAGCGCATTGGCCCGCGAGGTGTCGCCGGTCAGGGTGTTCCCGATGATGACGCCAGTGCGGTCGCGGTTCAGGCCAGTGCCAGCCGGGAGGCCGGCCGCCGCAAGTGCCCGGGCGGCGGTCTCGAGGGCGAGCCAGTGGGCTGGATCGGCAGCGCCGTAGGCGGCCTGGTCGATGCCGAAGGAGGCGGGCTCGAAGCGCCAGCCCTCGATCAGCGCGCCGCGGGTGCTGTAGGTGGCGTCGGATGTGGCCAGGTCAGGCAGGTAGTAGTCGTCGATGTTGACCCGGCTCGGCGGCAGGCGGCGGAAGGCCCGGCGGCCAGTCAGGACCACGTTCAGGAGCGCGGCGGGATCGTCGGCGTCGGGGAATCGGCAGGCCAGGCCCACGACGGCGATCGGTGTGCCGGTCGGATCAGTCACGGCACTCTCCGTGGGTGAGCGCTCGGTCCGTGCCGGAGCCTGCTCCTAGTTCGCCATTACGGCGCCGAAAATAGCCCGGAGTCCGCTCTGAGCAAATTCTGCGAATCGCATGAATTAATTCCGCGCGCGAGCACATGTACATCTTTCCCCCGGATAACGGCCTGTCTCCCTATTGGCCAGTCAGCCGCTGGCCAGCTCAGCCAGTGGCCGACTCAGCCGTCTGGGCGAGCGCAATCGCGGCCTGCCCCCACAGCTGACCTGGCCGGACGCCCTGCTGACGTGGTCGGGCGGCCGGTCCCCGCGATGCGCTATTACCCCGTAGCGGCTAGGTGTCACGTCATTATTTGACGCGGACGTTGCGCGGTCAAGGCGGAATTCATAACTCAGGTCTTTTAAAGTCCGCCGGCATTCTCAGATTGCGGAAATATGTAACGAGGAATGTGCGAACCAGTGCGCTTGGCTCGTCTCGTGCGTGCTGGCCGGAACCGGCCGGCAGTGACACCGCCCTCGGGCGGGCCGCGGTCGTCGCCCGCTGCCGCCCGTGGGGCGATCAGCACCATCACCCGGCCCGGGGGGCACCATGCGCTACCCTGTGTACGTGCATTTTGCCGGTCTGCTCCTCGGCTAGCCGCGCCGACTGTCGCGTTCGTTCGCGTGGCTGGCCCTCGGGACAGGGGCTGATCCGGACCTCACCAGGTTCGCGAGGAAGTCATGACAGCCGCCGATAACGCGGATCGCTACGATCCGCGCGCCGTTCAGGACAAGTGGCAGCAGCGCTGGGCTGCGACGGACATTTTCCGTGCCAGCGATGACCCGGATGATCCGCGGCCGCGCACGTATGTCCTGGACATGTTCCCCTACCCCTCCGGCGACCTGCACATGGGGCATGCCGAGGCCTATGCGCTGGGCGACGCCATGGCGCGGTACTACACGCTGCGCGGCCACAATGTGCTGCACCCGATCGGGTGGGACGCGTTCGGCCTGCCCGCGGAGAATGCCGCGATCAGGAACAACACCCACCCGGCCGACTGGACCTACAAGAACATCGAGGTCCAGGCGGCCTCGTTCCGTCAGTACGGCGTCTCCTTCGACTGGTCCCGGCGCCTGCAGACCTGCGATCCGGACTACTACAAGTGGACGCAGTGGCTGTTCCTGCGGTTCTACGAGCGCGGGCTGGCCTACCGCTCCGACGGCTACGTCAACTGGTGCCCGGTGGACCAGACCGTGCTGGCCAACGAGCAGGTGATCAACGGCAAGTGCGAGCGCTGCGGGTCAGAGGTCATCCGCCGGGTGCTGACCCAGTGGTACTTCAAGATCACTGAGTACGCGGACCGGCTGCTCGCGGACATGGCGCCGCTGGAGGGCAAGTGGCCCGAGCGCGTGCTGCTCATGCAGCGCAACTGGATTGGTCGCAGCGAGGGAGCCGAGGTCAGCTTCCAGATCGAGGGCAGGTCTGAGCCCGTCACCGTGTTCACCACCAGGCCGGACACCCTGTATGGCGCGACCTTCTTCGTCGTTGCGGCTGACTCGCCGCTGGCCGCCGAGCTGTGCGCGCCAGCGCAGCAGGCGGCGCTTGACGGCTACCTGGCTGAGGTACGGAAGCTGACCGACATCGAGCGGCAGTCGGCCGATCGCGAGAAGACCGGCGTGTTCCTCGGCCGGTACGCGATCAACCCGGTGAACAACGAGCGGATACCGGTGTGGGCCGCTGACTACGTGCTGCCGGACTACGGCACCGGCGCGATCATGGCCGTGCCCGCGCATGACCAGCGTGACCTGGACTTCGCAAGGAAGTTCGGGCTGTCGGTCGGCGTCGTGCTGGACACCGGCTCGCCGGACCCGGCGGAGACCGGCATCGCGACGCCGGGTGAGGGCACGCTGATCAACTCCGGTCCGCTGGACGGGCTGTCAAAGCGGGATGCGATCGACAAGATCATCGAGATCCTGGCCGAGCGTGGGCTCGGCCGCGCCGCGGTGAACTACCGGCTGCGCGACTGGCTGCTGTCCCGGCAGCGATTCTGGGGTGCGCCGATCCCGATCGTCTACTGTGACGGCTGCGGTGAGGTTGCCGTACCAGACGACCAGCTGCCGGTGCTGCTGCCGGACCTGCGCGGCCAGGAGCTGGCCCCGAAGGGCAGCTCGCCGCTGGCCGCCGTGGCCGACTGGGTGACCACCGAGTGCCCCAAGTGCGGCGGCCCGGCCAAGCGCGACACCGACACCATGGACACCTTCGTCGACTCGTCCTGGTACTTCCTGCGGTACTGCTCACCCGACTTCGAGCACGGGCCGTTCGAGGTGGACTCGGTCCGCCGCTGGTCGCCAGTTGACCTGTACGTCGGCGGCGTCGAGCACGCGATCTTGCACCTGCTGTACTCGCGGTTCTTCGTCAAGGTCCTGCATGACATGAAGATGCTGGACTTCACCGAGCCGTTCACGGCGCTGGTGAACCAGGGTCAGGTGATCAACCAGGGCAAGGCGATGTCGAAGTCGCTGGGCAACGGGGTCAACCTGGGGGAGCAGCTGGCCGCGCATGGCGTGGACGCGATCCGGCTGACGATGATCTTCGCCAGTCCGCCCGAGGACGACATCGACTGGGCGGACATGAACCCGGACGCGCTGGTCAAGTTCCTGGGCCGGGTGCACCGGGTCGCGGCAGAGGTGGCGGACGCGACCGGTCCGGCCTCGGCAGGGGTCGGCACGACCGGGGAAGCTGGCGGCCACCTGGAGCTGCGGAAGGCGACGCACCGGACGATCGACGAGGTCACCAGGCTCGTCGAGTCCACCCGGCTGAACGTCGCGGTGGCCAGGCTGATGGAGCTGGTCAGCGCGGCGAGGCGGGCCATCGACGCCGGCCCCGGCGCCGGCGACCTGGCCGTTCGCGAGGCTGCGGAGACGCTGGCGATCTTCCTCTCGCTCTTCGCCCCGTACACGGCGGAAGAGTGCTGGGAGATGCTGGGCCACGAGTCGTCGGTCGCCAGGGCCGCGTGGCCTGTGGCGGACCCGGCGCTGCTGGTCGAGGACAGCGTGACCTGCGTGATCCAGGTGGATGGCAAGGTCAGGGACCGGCTGGAAGTGGCTACCTCAGTGAGCGAGGACGAGCTCCGCGAGCTGGCACTGGCCAACCCGGCGGTAGAGCGCGCACTCGCCGGCCGCGGCGTCCGGACCGTGATCGTCCGGCCGCCCAAGCTGGTGAACGTCGTCTCGGCCTGAACCAGCGGGCCCCGCTAGACTGTCGCCCCCGGCCGTCCGGTCGGCTAGTGCCACTGATATCGAACTCAGGTACTGTTCGCTCAAGTCCGCACACAGCGCAGAGGGGGCCTGGCCGCAGCGCCTGACAACGTATGGGTCATCTCATCGAAGTAATCGGCAGCGGTGCCGTGGCCACGGTCGCTCTCGGCGGCGTCACCGCGGCGGCGATCATCGGCGCCCGGAGGTCCATAGGGGTCGCGTCCTGGACGGCAGAGACGTCGCAGGACCAGAGCAAGCTGCGGGTCACGCCGGCCTCGGGGGCGTCGCCTAACGGATCGCGGACGGCTGGGCGCCGGCGCAAGGACCGTGCCGCCGATCTTCTGCCGGCCGAGGCAATGGTGACCTTCGCTGAGGAGCGGCGGGCAGCCAACATCGATGAGGTGCTCGCCGGTCTTGATCGTGATCTCATCGGGCTGATTCCCATCAAGCGCAAGGTTGAGGAGATCGCGGCGCTGCTCCTGGTTGACCGTGCCCGCCTGAAGTTCGGCCTCAGCGCACCCCGCCCGAACCTGCACATGTGCTTTACCGGCCCACCCGGCACCGGGAAGACCACGATGGCGCTGCGGATGGCCGACCTGCTGCACCGGCTCGGCTACCTCGAGAAAGGTCATCTCGTTCACGCAATGCGTGACGACCTGGTGGGCGAGTTCGTCGGGCAGACCGCGCCGCGGACCAAGCGCGTGCTCGAGCGGGCGAT
>Ga0335073_10017036_pt1 | contig 10167 bp, 8 predicted proteins | sample Lox_Sample_22_FD_207093 | JGI IMG/M metagenome (GOLD analysis project Ga0335073, IMG submission 207093) | Soil microbial communities from Loxahatchee National Wildlife Refuge, Florida, United States - Lox_Sample_2.2 | ecosystem: Environmental > Terrestrial > Soil > Wetlands | place: USA: Florida... | reverse complement strand
GAAGACGTCGTCCTCGACAATGTGAAAATTGTAGAGCTCGGCAAGCTGCAGGACATGGTGACCGGCGCCGATCTTCAGGCTCGTGCCGGTGGGATTCTGCAGATTGCTGTTGGTGAAGAAGACGCGCGGACGATGCCGCCGGGCGAGATCGGCCAGGACACCTGCATCGATGCCTTGCGGCGTCCTCCGAACGCCCACCACGTTGGCGCCATAATGCCGCAGGGAGGAGATGAGATTGCTGTGGCCGGGATCGTCGATGAGGGCGACATCGCCGGGGCGGAGGAGAAGCCGCATCAGCAGGCTGAGGGCGTGGCTTGCGCCGTTCGTCAGGACGATCTGCTCCGCCGGTGCGTCGATGCCTTGCGTCGCCAACCGATGCTGCAGCAGCCGCCGCAGCGGAAGATAGCCCTGCGGCGTTCCGTAGCGGCCGAGATAGGCGCCGTGGCGGCGCCCGGCGATGCGCAAGCCGGCCTTGACCCCGTCCTCGTAGAGCCAGTCCGCGGGAAGCCAGCCGCACCCTGCCTGCACGTCGAACGGGGCCTCCTCGTAGACGCGCCGCACCAGCCAGCTGGAATCGACAGGCAAATCCGCCGGCGCGCGCCGCTCGCGTGCCGCGGGCGGCGCCGGCTGGTGCGCCACGTAATAGCCGCTGGCGCGGCGCGGCTCGAGAAAGCCCCGCGCGACGAGCCGGTTGTAAGCCTCGACCACGGTCGGCGTGCTGACGCCGCATTGCTTGGCCAATTGCCGCACCGAGGGCACTTTGGTTCCAAGCTGGAGATAGCCGGTCTCGATCTTGGCGCGCAGATGCTGCTCGATCTGGGCAACGAGCGGCGTCTGCGATGCGAAGTCGAGGGTGATCATGAGGCGGTGGCCAGCTTCTGCCGCTCCGCGGCGCTGTTCCATCGTCGCGCACGCGCCCTTGCGCGCCGCAGCCGATCGAAATCGAGCTGCGGCGAGAGCACGAATTCGTCCATTGCTAGCGCCGCCGCCGCTGCGTGCAGCTCGCGCTCGCATCGCTCGATGAGGGCCGGCGCATCGCTGCCGAAGCCCTCTCTGACGCCGTCGATGAAAGACAGGGTGTGCCCGACCGGCCCGGCCAGGAAGATGCGCGCGGGATCGATCACGGCATGGAGCTGCCGGACCGCGCGCCCCACCATGGCGCCCGCCCGCCGCAGCGCGCGGCAGGCCTCGGCGTCGCCTTCCTGCTCGCGCCGCAGCAGCTGGGCCAGCTCGGCGCGATGCTCGCGAAAGCTCGCCGGTGAAACGACGCTGCCGTCGACGAGCCCGAGGTCGGCGAGCGCCGCCCAGCCGGAGCCGACGGTGTTGAGACAGCCGCGCCGGCCGCAGGAGCAGATCCGGCTCGGCTCCGCCATGAGCATATGGGCGATCTGTCCGGCCTGGAAGCTGGCACCGCGCGCGATCCGGCCATCGACCAGCAGGCCGCCGCCAATGGCAAAGCCGATATTGAAGAGAGCGGCGTTTCGCAGCGTCGCGCGGGCGCCTCGCGCCTCCGCCGCCAAGAGCGACTGAGAGGTCCCCTCGACGATGACGGGCATCGCCAGGCGCTCCGTCAAAGCTTTGGCAACATCGAGCCCGGACCAGCCGAGATAAGGCGATTGGATGAGCACGCCGCGTGCGGTGTCGACTGTGCCGGTGACGGCAACACCGGCGCCCAAAACCCTCGCCGGATCGATGCGCAGCGCGCGGATCTGGCTGCGCGCCTGATCCGCGGCCTCCTTCAGCGAGCGTCGGTCCTGCCCGATTTCGCTGAGGCGGATCGGCACCCGACGCAGCACGCGGCCGGTGAGGTCCATCAGCGCCAGCGACTGCTCGAAAGCATGGAAGGTGAAGCCAAGCACATAGGCGCCCGACGGGTTGAGGGCAAGTTCGGCCGGGGGCCGGCCGGGCAGGTCGCTCCGGAGCACCGGCGCACGTTCGTGAACCAGCCCGACCTCGATAAGCTCGTCGGCGATGCGCATCACCGCCATGAGCGAGAGGCCGAGGCGGCGGGCGAGCTCGGAGCGAGAGAGCGCCCCACCGCAGCCGAGCTCGGCGAGCATGCGTCCGCGATTGGCGCGGCGGACTCCGGCGGCATCGGCGACCGTCATTTACTAACTCCCTGTTAGTTATTAAACGGTGACGTGCCGGCCGCTGTCAAGGCTTTGCAACGTGACGCGGGGACCGGAAGGCGGGGCTCAGCGCCGCGCCTCGGTCGCCACGCCGTCGCTGATGATCATCACCGGCGCCGCGACGAGCGGCGGCAGAATCCCACCCGCCGGGCGCCCGCTCAGATCCGGAGCGATGGTCCAGGGCCGGTCCAACGGCACCGCCACCGACGCCGCCGGGTCGACCCCGTACGCTTTGACGGTGTCATGGTCCAGAGGCTTGGCGGAGACATCCATCGGTAGCGCGATCAGCGCCAGGCGCGCCCGCCCGCGCAGGATCAGCGCCCGGACCCCGTTTGCCTCCTGCCGCGTCAACGACCATGTCCCGCCGTCATTGCCGAGGAACGCCGCCATGGCTTCCACCGCCAGGCCGGCGGGACGAAAGTTGCAGCGGCGGTCGATGAGACCGTGGCGGACGAAATAGCCGCGGTCGATGTCCATGAAGGTGTCCAGCATGAGGGTAAGCCGCGGAAAGGCGAGGCCGACGACGAAAAGCTCGGCGATTGCTGCCAGAATCCGCCCGTCATCGATGACATTCTCGGCGGGATTGTGGCTGGCGAGGCGGAGATGCAGATCGAGCGCGCAGCGGCGACGCGCCACCCAGTCGTCGAGGCTTGCCGCCAAGGCGACGAGGTCGGTGCCGAAGGCGGCGCGGATCACGAAGCCATCCACCGTCACCCGCTCGCGCAATGCTTCGATCTCGGTCATCTGGTCGGGCCGGAAGCCATGCGATACGAAGTGTTCCATGCGCGAGCCGACCTTGCGGTCCTCGGCCGACGTTGCGACGCGTGAGAGAAGGACAGGCCGGCCGAGCCGGGTGCGGAATTCGGCGAGCGCGTTCGCCTCTTCGCCGATGGCGTCGATCGGCAGCACGCATTCGTAGCGATCGATCAGAGCCGCATGGGCAAAGATGGTCTCGGCCGCGGCAGCCATCGGCACGCCGAAGCCGAAGACGGTGAAGCGATGACCATTGGCGACAAGATCGGCGAGCCGCGCCCGCGTTGTGGCATCGATCAGGTCGCGCAGCGGCACGCGCGCATGCCGGATGCCCAGCCGCCACAGCGCCGCCACCTGATAGTCGTTGCGCACCTCCTTGCGCAGGAATTCGTCCATCGGGCCGTTGTAAGGCAACGCTATGGTCTCCGCCCAGGGGTGCCGCAGAAACACGCCGAGGGGCGCGCCGCCGGGCCGTTTGGGATGCGGAAAACATGCGGCCGGCGAGCGCGGCGCGACCGGCGTTGCCGCCTCCTCCGCGGCGAGCGTCTGCCCGTAAGAGCGGACGTAGTTCACGATGTGGCCGTCGCGATAGATGTCGACGATCGCGAAGCCGAGCTTTTCGGCATCGTTGCGGCCGTTCTCGTGAAGCGCCTCGGCGCGATACATCTCCGCATAATCCTGCCGGACGAAGGATGTCGCCGGCATGGCGTAGAACTCGGTGCCGTCGACGCGGTGATAGAAGAAGTTGTGCACATGCCCGGCGATGACCGCTTCGACGCGATAGTTGCGGATGAGCGCCAGCATGTCGGAGCGTGCCGGCTCGTCGATATTGTCGTAATTACCTTCCTCGTCCGGCCGCAGCATGAACAGCGGATAATGCATGAACAGGACGATCCTGCGGTCATAGGCCGACCGCAGCGTCTCCTCGAGCCAGCGGCGCTGCGCCTGCTCGCGCGCCTGCCCCGAATTCAAGATGGCGTTGTTGACGATCACGAAGCGCATGCCGTCGCGATCGAAGCTGGTCCAGCTCGGCCCGAAGACCTGTTCGTGAAAGCCGACCCATTCGTCATGGACCATTTTTGCCGGCATGGCTCGATTCGGTTTGTCGCCGATATCGTGGTTGCCGGCGGCGACATGGAGGCGGTTGTGGTGCGAGCGGAAGATCGACTGCACCAGCTCCACCGCCGCGCCGAAGGTCGGCAATTCCGGGACGGGGTGGACGAGATCGCCGAGATGAACGACGAAGCTCGGATTATAGCGGGCGATCTCGCGGGCGACCCAACGCGCGCGTGCGGTGGCGAGCGCGTTGACTTGCCAGGGCGAGGAATCGTCGCCCATTTCCGGCTTTACATGGGTATCGGCGACGACGGCGAAGCTGAAGCGATAGTCTCCGGCATCGAAGGCGTTACTGGACATGCTCTTCTCTTTCCTGCCGTTCGCGCGGCGCCATGAAGCGCCGCTGGCTCCGCACGCAAGCTGCGGCTGGCAGCGCGTCGTCGCAATGCACAATTCGAGCCGCCTTGCGGCTCACTGTTATGGCTGGGGAGGCTTCACACTGCCGCTACTCTCGATCCGCTGCCACGTCGAGGTGGCGATCGCGGCGAGCTCTTCCTTGGCGTTCCAGAGCCGTGCCTCGAGGAAGCTGATGCTGCGGCCCCACTTGAGGAAGCGTCCCTCCGCGCGGGCGGGGCCAACCCCGACTGGCCGCAGGAACTGCGTGCGCATCTCCAGCGTCATGCCGGCACCGCTGGCGTGCTGCAGCAAATGACCCATGGCCACGTCGAGAACGAAGGCGATCACGCCGCCATGCAGGCTGCCCTGCGGATTGAACATGAAGTCGCGCACGTCGAACTCGACGACGCTGCGATCCTCCTGACAGCTGATGGCAAGCCCGTAAAGTCGGAGCAGGAAAAAGCGCCCAAACTCGGGACGATGGCTGGCGAGCGCCAATTCGAAGGCGGCCCGGGCCTGCACCTCATCCATAGGCCGTCTCCTCGCCGGCGTTCCGGCGGCGGCTCACTCGGCGGCCAGCGACGGCGCCACCGCCGCGTCTTGGCCAAGGCGTGCCAACTCGTGCTGCGGCCGCAGGAAAGCGAGGCCGATCACCCCGCCGATCAGCGCGACGATGCCGCAGATGACGAAGCCGCGCTCATAGCCTTGCGCCGGTGTCGCCGCGCTCGCGACGACGCTGCCCATGATGTAGGGGCCAAGCAGCCCGGCCGAGGTGTAGACGGCATTGTTGATCGCCAGCAACGCGCCACGCTGGCGCACCGGCGTGAACTCCCCAAGGATCGCATGTCCCATGACATAGATGACCGAGGGCACGGAAGTGCCGATCACCATGGCCGCAATCTTCAGCGCGTTCGACGGCAGCAGCGGCATCAGGATGAGGGCGACACCGCCGAGCGCCACCGCGCCGCCGCCGAGCATGCTGCGCGCCACCCGCGTGCTGACGCCCTGGGCCAGCAGGCGCTGCGACAGCCACCCGATGCTGATCACCGCAACCACGCTCATCGCCCAGGGCAGTGTGCTGAGCCAGCTCGCCGCATACTGGGAGAAGCCCAATCCCTTTATCAGGTAGGGCGTGGACCAGGTCACCAGCAGCGACAGGCCCCAAAACGCGCCGAAGCCGCAGGCGAAAGCGGCGAAGGTTGTCGGGTTGAGCAGCAGCCGCGAATAGGGGACGCGGTCCAGCGGGCCGGCGCCCGCGGGCGTGATCGCCGCCGCGAGTTCGCCCTCCGCACCGACGACGAGCCAGACGGCGCACCAGGCGAGGCCGATGATGCCGAGCACGCCGAAGGCCCAGTTCCACGAAATATGTTCGATCACCCAGTCGAGCGCCGGCAGCGCGAGCACGACGCCGAAGGCGGCGCCCTGCGAGATGATGGCGCTTGGCAGGGTGCGCTGCTCGTTCGGGAACCATTTGAAGGCGGCGTGCAGCGCTACCGGATAGGCGGGTCCCTCGCCGGCGCCGAGCACAACGCGGCAGGCGATCAGCGTCGGCAGGGTGACGGCGCCCAGCATCGGAAACTGGGTCAGCGCCCAGATCAACGCCATCGCGAGCAGCACCCGGCGCGACTCGATACGGTTGGCAATAAAGCCCGCGACGACGGCCGACACCGAGAACAGGAAGAAGAAGCTGGAGCCGACCAGTCCGAACTGTTGCGGCGTAAGGCCCAGGGCCCTCATGATCGGCACGCCCGCGAGCCCGATCACCGCCTTGTCGGCGAAATTGATGAACATGAAAAAAAACAGGAGGGCGATGATCACCCACCGCTTGCGCGTGGCCTGAAGCGCTGGTCCGAGCTTATCGGCATTGGGCGGCGGGACGGGCATGATCCTCAGCGACCTGTGTTGACCTGTCGCAACTCTGCGCACTTCAAAGATCATGCCGCAATGCACAATCGCCGCCGGGTCGCGGCTCACTGTTATGGGCGGCGGAGATGCACAGCGCGTCGTCCCGTTCGTCTTGACCGCCTGCTGATTTCGTGGGGAAAATCGTCTAGGTACCCTTTGCGAGGGAGCAACCATGGCGATCATCGAGGTACGCGGGATCGAGCTCGTCTACGAGGTGCTGGGCGAGGGCGGGCCATGGGTTGCGATCTCTCCTGGCGGGCGGCGCGGCTTCGCTTCGGACCGGGGGCTGGGCGAGCTCATCGCCGAGGCCGGGTTCCGCGTGCTGGTCTATGACCGCCGCAACACCGGCGCTGCCGCGATCGCGATCTCCGGCGAGTCCGAGAGCCACGAGCAGGCGGAGGATCTGCTGGCGCTGCTGCGCGCGCTCGATACCGGTCCCGCCTATATCGCGGGCTGCTCCTCGGGGAGCCGGCTCTCGCTGCTGCTGGCGCTGGCGCATCCCGAAGCGGTGCGCGCGCTGCTGCTCTGGCGCGTGACCGGCGGCGCCTATGCGGCCGAGCGCCTTGCCTTCAACTACTACACCCAGTTTCTGGATGCGGTGCAGCGCGGCGGCATCGACGCGGTCGCAGAGACCGAGCATTTCGCGGCGATGATCCGTGCCAATCCCGCCAATCGCGAGCGCCTCCACCGCCTGGGCGCAGCGCGCTTTGCGGCGGGCATGGAGCGCTGGCTTTCGGGCTTTCGCCAGGGATCGAACCATCCCGTCGCCGGCATCAGCCCGGACGCGATGCGGCAGCTCGCCATGCCGGCAGTCATCGTGCCCGGCAATGATCGCGTCCATCCCCGCGCGCCCGGCCAGGCCGCGCATCGCCTCATGCCCAACAGCCGCTACCGCGAAGTGCTCACCGCCGACCGCGATGTCGATGTCGATTTCGAGGGCTGGGAACGCGCCCGCGGCACGCTCGCCGCGGTGTTCGTCGATTTCCTGCGCGAGTGCGAAGCGCGGCGGATCGGGAGGTAGGCCGGGGCCTGCCCACCGCGCTGGCGCGATGCGCCGCCGGCAGCGATCTGCTAAGCACGGCGGATGAGCACCAAGGACAGCGCGGCGCCCTATCTGCCCTTCGATGGCGGCCGTTTCCGCCTGATGATGGGGCTGATGCCGCTGCCGCCGGCCGAGTGGATCGACGGCGACAGCGATCTGGCGCGGGACCTTGCCGCCAAGCGCAAGCTGCTCGAGACGCGTCGCGAGGAGGTCTTCGCGGCGCTCCCCGAGGCCGAGGCGCCGGCGGCCGAGCTGCTCCGCCTGCTGGTCGACCATCTGCTGCAGCATCAGGCAAGCGTGTTCTCGCGTCGGGGAGATGGGCTCTTCAACGCGGCGACCGGAGAGCGCTGGGATCTGGCGCAATCGGCGCTCCATCCGCTCGATCTCGCCGGCCGGCTGGTCCAGGAAGATCTTTGCCTCATGCAGCGGGATGCGGCCGAAGAGACCTATCGGCTCATCGGCGCCACGCTCTGCTCGCCGTCGCGCTGGCGGCTTGCCGACAAGATCGGCCGGCCGCTTGGCGGTATTCATGAGCCGGTGCCCGGCTATGCCGAGAAGCTGAAGCGGCCGGTCGACCGCTTCTTCGCCGCGCTGCTGCCGGAAAAGCCGGTCTGGCGGCTCAATTGGGGCATCGGCGACGATCCTGCGCCGTTTCAGCCGGTCGCGACGCGGGCCGCCCTTGCCGCGACCGCCGACACGGCGGGCGAGCTGCTGTGGCTGCGGGTCGAGCGCCAGACCTTGCGGCGCTTGCCGGCAAGCGGCGCCGTGGTCTTCACCATCCGCACGCATATCACCCGTCTCGACGCCGCGATCGCCTCACCCGGCGCCGCCGCCGATCTCGCCGCCGCCCTGCGCGAGATGCCGGAAGCGACGCGGCGCTACAAGCACATCGCGCCCATCCTGCCGGCGCTTCTCGGCTGGCTCGATGCGCGCGCGGCCGCGCGCGGATAAACCATCTGCCATGCAGATTGGCGATTTAACCCGAGACGGGCGCGGCGCTAGATTTCGGCTCGGCGTCAACCCGCGATCGGCGGAAAAAGGGGGGAACCTATGATCCATCACCCAACATCCTGTTTGTGCTGTAGCGCGCTTGGTCGTCGCCACTTCCTGCGTGCTGCCGGGGGCATTGCCGCCTTGGCGCTCGCGCCCGGCCTCGGTTTGGCCCAAGAGACGGTGCCGACCATTCCCTACGACTCCGTACGCGACCCGCTGCGCCTGCCGAACGACGTTTATTTCGGCGAATGCTCCGGCGTTGCGCTCAATTCCAAGGGCCATGTCTTCGTGCTCTCCCGCGGCAACACCGCGGGCCCTGCCTATGCCGCGGCCGCAACGCAACTCCTCGAATTCGGTCCGGATGGACGATTTCTGCGCGAGATCGGCAAGCATCTCTATGCCTGGTCCTTCGCGCATACCGTCAAGATCGATCGCGAGGACAACATCTGGGTCACCGACAAGGGCTCGGACATGGTGATCAAGTTCACCCCCGAGGGCCGCGTCGCCATGGTGTTCGGGCGCAAGCAAGAGGCCTCGGACGAAGCGACCGGCCCGTTGAAGCATCCGAATCCGCCGCTGCCGGCTGAGCCGGGCCGTTTCCGTCAGGTGACCGATGTGGCCTGGGACACCGCCGGCAACACCTATATCAGCGACGGCTACATCAATTCGCGCGTCGCCAAGGTCGACAAGGACGGCAATTGGCTCAAATCATGGGGCGATCGCGGCACCGGCCCCGGTCAGTTCCACACGCCGCACAGCATCGCGGTCGATGCCAAGAACCAGGTCTATGTCGCCGATCGCAGCAACCGGCGGATTCAGGTCTTCGACGGCGAGGGCAAGTTCCTGCGCCAATTCACCATCGACGTGCCGGTACCGCCGGGCGCGCGGCCGGCGATCGGCAATGCGCCGAACGCGGCGGAGATCGCCGCCGGCACCTTGGCGCCGGGCTCGCCCTGGGCGATCTGCATCTCGCCCGGGCCGAATCAGGTGCTCTACAGCGCCGATGCCTTTCCCGGCCGCATCTACAAGCTGACGCTCGACGGCAAGGTGCTGGGCGTCCTCGGCCAATCCGGCAAGCAGCTGAAGCAGTTTGGCTGGATCCATGAAATGGCTTGCCCCCGGGAAAACGAGCTTTACGTCGCCGAGCTCTTGAACTGGCGCGTGCAGCGGCTGGTTCTGCACGGTTAGTCGATTTTTTGGCTCATTTCTCGACATCCATTTCACGGATATTGTCAACGTTGCGAAATGGGAAGACCTCAGTATGCGTCGTCGTGTCTTCCGCCTCGCTGCTCTCGGACATGCCATACTCCGGCGCCGACTCCAGGTTGAACTGCACCTTGATGGGGGATAGACGATGCGCTTCTTGCTTGCTGCCCTGCTGATGTTGAGCGTTACGTTTTCGGCTCAGGCGCGCGATACCGAATACCATCTCAAGATCGGCGACCTCCTGCAGAGCGCCGAGTACAAGGACAAGGTCGGCAGCGACGTCGCGTTTTATTTCGGCAGCCAGCCGACGCCAGCCGTGGCGCAGAGCTTCGGTGCATTTGTGACCAACCGAAAGACGAATTCGGTCGGAAGGCCCGACGAGCAGGCCTGCCGCTGGGCGATGCTCAGCGCGCTCGTCGAATTGCGCAGCCGCGCCCTGAAGCTGGGCGGAAATGCGGTCGTCGGCATCGAGAGCTACTACAGGAAACGCGGCGTGCCCAGCGAGAGCGAATACGTATGCCATGCCGGCGCCATCATCGCGGGCGTCGCCCTCAGAGGCACGGTCGTGAAGCTGCGATAACGCTGATCACCTTCCGGGCGCGGTTCAGGGTCACGGCGGCGCGAATGAGAGGCTTCAACGCCTCCTCACCTATAGCCGCGCCCTCGTGGAAGTCGATGGTGCCGTCC
>Ga0335073_10017035_pt1 | contig 10168 bp, 11 predicted proteins | sample Lox_Sample_22_FD_207093 | JGI IMG/M metagenome (GOLD analysis project Ga0335073, IMG submission 207093) | Soil microbial communities from Loxahatchee National Wildlife Refuge, Florida, United States - Lox_Sample_2.2 | ecosystem: Environmental > Terrestrial > Soil > Wetlands | place: USA... | reverse complement strand
TTAGTCGAATCGCCTTTTCCCTTCCCGATCAGAAAGACATGAACCGCGAAGTGAAAGCCACCTACACGCGACAGGGAGCCGAACTCACCATGCAGTGGGAAGGAGCGGGTATGACGATGGGTCATATCGGGGGAAGCACTTTTACCATGACCAATGAAGGGACGGTCTTTGCTTACCGGAAGTGATGAATGCCCTGATGAGACGGGAAAAGGCGGTCATCAATTAAGAGGATGTCGCGCGTGTCAATTGCCGGCAGCATTGAAAACAGCCGATTTTTTATTTGTCAGCGGTGTATTTTGGAGGAATAGTTTGGATCATTATGATTCATGGAAATAAAATTGTGCCGGTTTTTTGCAGCCTGGCGGCGCTGACATGGATGACCGGCTGCGTCGTTCGACCTTACGGTGGCGTGGCGGTGGAAGCGCCGCCCCCACCGGCGGTGACCGTGGAGGTGGTGGCGCCTGATTATTACGTCTGGGACGGTTTTGAGTATGTGGGCGTCGTTGGCGGTCGCTATTACTATTTGGGACCGCGCAATGTGTGGATCGCTTGTGAGCCCTTCCGCCTGGCGCGGTTTCAGGATTGGGAACGGTTTCATCCGGATTGGCGCAACCATGCCATCCGCAATGAGCGTTACCGCAATGACAATCACGGACATGACCACGACCGGGATCGTGATCACGGGGACGAACATTGAATCACAGTCCTGTCTGCGGAGCTGTGGCAATATGCCGATTTGAGGTCACTGCCTGAGGAATAACCAAAACGCGGAAATGACAAAGCGCTTCCGCCCAACTGTTCGCCGTCGTGTCACCGTCCGGTCCGCAGCAGAATCAGCAAGTCCAACGCGAAGAAGAGCACAATGACGATTTCCAACCATAACATCCGCTGTTCGTTCACCTCGGCGTGAACGACGCTGTAGAGTTTGTCGAGTTGGGCCAGCCGCTGCTCGACGCTGGCGCGCCATTCATCGAGGTAAAACCGGTCGCGCGCCCCCAGGTAAACACGGGCCAGATGCCAGTCGCCGAAAAACTTGGTGATGTGCGTCACTTCGTCAGCAAGTTTCGCCACGTCCACGCGGAAGCGGCGCAGATGGCGCAGGGTTTTGGAGGCTCCGCCAAATAACGGCAGCCGCCGGCGTTCCAGGTCATCGTAGGCCCGGTCGAGGTACGCGTCCAGCCGGCGGTCCATCACGCGGAACTCCTCCAGTTGCAGGTTCGCCAGTTCCAGCGCATACAACACATCGTCCACGTAACCGGTCAAATCCACCACCAGCGCCGCATCCCAGTCAATGACTGCCAGGTCGGCGTTCTCGAACGAGCGCTGGATGCGCAACACCTCGACCACCTGCGCCTCGCTCAACCGGTCCGGCGCCGTCTCGGTGAGCAGCCCCGCCACTGCGCGCCGCTGTTCGACCACCCAGCGGCTCACGTCCGCTGCGCCGGCGAGGTCAGTGAGACAAAACACCGTGTAAGCCTCGGGTGGCGACGGAAACTCCGTGCGTCCCACCAGCAGATTCGTAAGGCTGTCGCAGACTTCCGCACAATACTTCAGCGCCACCGTGTCCAGAGTCAGCCCGTTCTCCAGCTTGGGATTGTGGAAGGGCACCAGGCCGGCGAGGGTGTCCGTTTCAAATGCCGCCCGCAGCATCACCGTGACCACCCCGACGTCATAGACGCGAATCAGCAGGCGGACGGGCGCCCCCAGCAACCGGGCGGACAAGGGATGCGGCTCGATGGCCAGCGGTTTATAGAGTGGCATGTCCTTCGGCAACGTCCGGTCCATCTGAATTTCAAACGGAAACGGTTTTTCCGACAGGATTTCCTCCACCCGCGACGTGATGATTTCGTTCGCCACGTCGAACGCGTAAAGGTAAGCCACTTCACCTTTCATTCCGGCTCAACCTAACCGACCTGCCCGGTTTGTCGAGGGGCGGTCGGAAGCGATACCGCCCGCGGTTCGGAGCCATCCGTCGGCGGGTGTCAGCGGATGTTCTGTTTGAAGAGCAACAGCAACCGTTTGCACGCGGGGATGTTTTTCGCCAGCAATTCACCGTTCAGCGGCGTGTTCAAAAATTCGCTATAACCGGGCAGACGCCGCAACTCGGGCGAGTCCAGGTCCCGAAAAGCCATGGCTGAGTTGGGATAATACCGTTCCTTAATCGGCCCCTGGATCAGGCGGATGATGTGATGATGACGAGGGTCCCGGCTTATTTTTTCGAAAAGGTCCATGAGCGCCTCCTTCTCGCCTTCCAGCGCCTGTATGAACGCGCCACTCTGGTACAACAACAAACCCGTGATACCTGCCCGGGTGTTCCTCCGGACACTGCCCTTGAGCAACTCGATCAACTCGTCCCTGCTGAAAGGCGCGGTGGCAACGCTGGTATAAACGATCTGGTAGAGCGAATCCATTGCCGACTGAGTTTAGTCTCGTATCTGTTTGCAATAAAGCAAATTAAATATTTCGCCCAATTATTTCGGCGCGGAAAGCTATTGGTGGGATGCCGGCAGAGACGTCACCGCCGGTAGAGCCGCAGGAGGATTGCCCGCCCGTGTGCGGATGCGAGTCTGCGTTATTGTGATTTGCGCCGGTAGAAATTGTTGTCGGGGGACCGGTATGAACGCTTGATGCGCTTTCCCGATTTTGGAGATGGCATTCCTCACGTCCCTCCGGTTCGCCGTGTTCAAATCGTTGTTCGCTTTCAGTACGAAGTGAAGTTGTTCTCGCCATCGAAATGGTCCGACACCCGGCGCTGCGACAGATTCAACATCCACGAAGCAATCGCCGGTGTTTTGACTGGCAAGGGCAGACGGCGGACCATCGAAGGCAGGCTGTAAAACTTCCGGTGAATGCCCTGCACGTCTTCCTGTAATTCCCGCGGCGTGCAATACAGCGGCCTGATATGGCAGGGCTGGCCCGGCCAGCGCCCGATTTCGTGTTCGTCAATAATCCGGTTCTGCTGGCGCATCCGCTCGTAGAACGAAGTGCCCTTTTCCGGCGTGAGCAGGTTGAAGTACGCTACCGGCACCTTCTCCTCCTCCAGGAAACGCAGCGTGTTGGGGAAGACTTCCCGCGTTTCGGTGTCCCAACCGAAAATGAAGTTCAGCGAGAAACTGATGCCCCGGCGACGCAGGTCGGACAGGACCACATGGTATCGCTCGGTTTTGTTCTGGCCCTTCCGCATGCTGGCGATGGTCTGCCCGTCAATGCTTTCCATGCCGATATTAACGTGCAACAAACCGCTCCGCTGGGCCAGGTCCAGGAACTCCTTGTCGTAACACAGATTCATGGACCACAGGGTGGACCAGCGCAGGCGCAGTGGAAGGAGGGCTTCCATCAATTCCATCGCGTGCTTGCGCTTGATGCCAAAGTTACTTTCCGCAAAGAAAACATTGCGCGAGGACAGGCGCTTGATTTCCTCGACCACATCTTGAACCGGCCGGACGCGAAAGCCGCCGCCTAGATAAAGACGCTCCGAACAAAATTCGCACGCCAGGGGGCAACCGCGCGTCGCCTGCACGGCGAAGGTCTTGATGAAGCCGTATCCGCCAAGTTTGAGCAGGTCGTAACGCGGGAAGGGGAAACCGCTCAGGTCCTTGAGCTGCGAGGCCTGATACAGCGGTTTGAGCCGCCCCGCCTCGGCATCCTCCAGCATCGTCTTCCAGAGCGCCTCGGCTTCGCCCACGCCCACGGCGTCGGCATGCTCCTGTGCTTCCTGGGAATGCCAGTAGATGTGCGGGCCGCCCAGAATGACCTTGCGTCCGCGTTTGCGGAATTCCCGGGCCATGTCGTAGGCGCGGTGGGAATGCAGCGTCCACGTCGTGATGGCCACCACGTCCGCCGGCGCGTCGAAATCCACCGGTTGCAGCATTTCATCCACCAGGGTGATGTCCCACCCGGGCGGTGTCAGCGCCGCCAGGTAAGGCAACACCAACGTCACCAGTTGACGGTGGCGGACTCTCACCGGAGTCCGGTTGTTCCGCGACTGGTAATACGACGGTTGAATAATTAACAGTTTCGAAGCCATAATCTGTGTTGTTGCGGTGAACGTCTCCACGGGAAGCCGGCTCGCTAAGGCCTCACCCCACCGATATGCACATAATTTAGGATTATTATACCGATTGGCAAGGCTGAATATCAGGTAAAACCCACCTCCTGAAGACGTTGAAGGTTCAAAATGGCGTCCTTAATCCAGAGCTTGTGGTGGCCGCCAAAGGCCGCACCCGGCAAATTTCAACACCCAGGCGCCAGGCCGCGGCGGGTTTCGCGCAAAGAACGTGAAGTAATTGAGGGAAGGCCTTTTCAAAAACCCCTTCGGTGTCATCGCAACTTTCGCGCGATTCAAAATTACCGGCGGCACCAGATGCCGGCTCCGACGTACTGCCACGATCCTTGGTCCCGCCTTGCCGCGCCCGAGTGTTACGCAGACCGAAGGTGCTTGGCGGGTTTGGCGTTTATTGTGTTTTTACGCGGAAGAACCGGATGGGCGGATTGGTTGTCGGGCGCGCGCCAGCGGTGCAGTCCAACCATCCGCAGCAACAACGTTGGAACCGGGCGTAACGGAATCGTAACAAATCCATTCTTGTCCGGACGGTTACGCCTTTGCAAGTTTCCGACGATGAATGCATCCAAATCAACGACGGCGCTGACAAAATGAAATTTTTGTCGGGCATTTTCGCTTTGGGCTGCCTCGTCCTGGTCATCTCGTTGATCGTTGTGAAACGGGGTGATAACGCGCAGCACGAAAACGATGTTGGTGCGCTGGCCGATTGCTCGAACCGGTTGACGCTGGCACAGGCGCAAATCACCGGTTGCAATGAAATGATCCTCGCCGTGTCCAACCGTCTCGACGAAAGCCTGTCCGCGTCCCTGGCGTTTTCAAACCAGTTGGCCGAAGCCCAATCCGCCGTTGATCTCGATACCAACCAAATCGCCGGCCTGACCCGGCAGGTCGCGGTGGCGGAATCGGAAAAACAGACTTTAAACCGGCAAGTCATGGATTTAACCAATCAAGTGGCCGGCCTCGCGGGTCAAATTGCGCTGACCACGAGTAATCTAAATCAGGCAAACAAAGATTACGCGCTCCTGGAAAATCGGTTGCGCCGGGACGTGGCCGAGCGGCTCGTGGCGGAACGAAAATTCAACAATCCTTCGGAGTTACAGGGGCAACTCAAGTATTTAAAGACACACCCGGCCGAACAGGTTTCCGCAGACAGCATCTACGCCGGATTGGACGTAGAAGTGAGATCGAACGCGTTCCACGTCATCGCCCCGTACTGATTCGGCTTTTCTGCCCGTAGTGCGGCGGGGAGACCACGTCCTGGCTGTGATTTGACATGGCGCGAGAGAACGGTCGCTCCACTCAAAAGCAGTTTAATGGTTCAGGGAACCAGGAAGTGCTGCCACCGGTCGTTTTCCAAAATCAGATCCTGATAGCCTTGCTGGCTGAGCCGGTTCCTGAATTCCGGCGGAATGCCCGGCATGGGGTACATGTCATATTTGATCGGCCGTTTCTGGCTGACCAGTGCTTGAAACTTGGTTTCCCAGTCCTTCATCAGAACGCTGACTTCCACGAAATCTCCTCGCGGCGCAGATTTAACAAGCGTCGTGTTCATATCGCATTTAATTGCAGCGGAATTTAACGCCAAAGTCCACCCCCAACCGGTCCGAGACCCGGGATTTTAGTTTTCAACCGGCCCAGAATTAAACGGTCTAAATTTCTTGAAATCCGCCGGAGGATTTTGATATTAAACCCGCGCGAGAGCTGACGAAGAGTGCCGGGTTTCAGTCCGCGCACTGCGTTTGGCGCAGGAGCGTTTGGAGGGTTAAATCCGGCGTGAGCCCGTTGGCCAGCTCTTTGAAGTACAGCCAGCGAGCGGCTTGTGAACGCTCGCTGGCTTTTTTGCCGTCTCGGCCGGAAAAGAGGCCGGCGCTGGTGGGTGAAGCTTGCTGAACTCCAGCGCCGACAGGCGTGATGTGAGACGAATTTGTGCAATTCGACCCTAGCAGCAAACCATAGTCGGGCAATTCCGTCAAAGACGGTTTGGCAACAAGCGGGTGACATTTTTGAAACCCGCCAGCGGACCACTTTTCATACTCGCCCTGGATTACTTACCCCCGAAGGAACGGAATTCCGGGGTGCCCGCAAGGACGCCGCCCTGATAGATTGCGGGCGCGTTGGTGCCGCTGCCGGGCAGCGCGAATTGTAGTTTTCCATAGAGCTGGAAACCGGTGAGCTGGTTCGAAACGCCATAGTCGTGCAACTCTGTGGCGGCCAGCGTTCCGCTGGCGACCGTGTTGTTTTCCCAATAAACCCATGCCAGTCGCTGGCTGCGGGTGGCATTCGTGTTACTCAGGAAGACACCGCCAGAGAACGACAACGGGGTGCAGACCACGGTATCATTGGTTCCACTCACCACTTCGAGGGCGTCCGTCTTCAGGTCGTAAACCAGATGCAACCCCGTCAGATTGGTGATGCCCATTTCGCTCGCGCAATCCCGAATCAGATTGCGATTGTCGAAGAAACGGTAGTTCAGGTCACCGTCGCTGTTGGTGGAGACGCTGATGGCGTCCACGGAGGCGTTGAAGACCTGGGCGTTGCCGGTGGAGACCGCAGCCAACTGCGAAAATATCGTTACTGCGGCCATAGTAAACAGCTTGATTTTTTTCATTTTGCTACTCCTTTTCTTAGTTACTCCTTGGTTATTGGAACAACCCGGCGTTGCCGGGGAATGTCACTTCCTCTCGATACCTCAAGCAACGTCGTGGTTGGTGTACCCAAGCGGGCGGCGTGCCAGCCGGATTGGACGCGGGTTTGCTGGAAAGTTAACGATGATAAATGGGAGACCTTCCGGGCACCGGTACTGCGGATGAATCGGTTTCGGCCAAAGGTGGGTTCCGGCGTGTCACTGCCCCGGCCAAGCCGCACCCGTTGGCCCGGCCTACCGGGGCGAAAAAAAGTGCGGATGGCGTGGTTTGGCCGCCGATTTGGCCGATTAACACAGATTTTCTTTTAAATCTGCGCAGGTCCGTGTCATCTGCAGATGCAACTTTGGCGGGCTTGCCGAGGGAGGGGATCCGCCGATCAGACAAAGTTATTTTCGAGGCACGCCCCGATCAATCCCGATAGTCATCGGGCAGGTTGATCACATGACCAGATCAGTCATTCTCAGTCACAGAAAAACACAGAAAGCACAAAAACAATGATACGCATTTTATGCGTTTGGGCGGCAAAGAATTTTAGGCATGCCCACCGATGGATCGTGTGCAGGTGGCGCGAATTGTCACGGATGGTTCTTTGGGAGAGAAATGGTCCGCGACCATGAGCGAGATCAGCGGATGACCTGATCCGGTTCTCAACCCTCAACGCTCAACTGACAACCGTAGCGAACGCGGAGATCGGCGGTCATTGGTTATGGGGCGGATTGTGGTCCTGAATATACTTTTGCAGGGCCGGCGTTCCGCCCAGCCACCCGGCCACGAGCACCAGAGCAACCGCCAGCACCACAAAAATCAGGATCCAGGAAAGAATGGCCCGAAAATAATTCTTGCGCGTCTCGTTTTCACCGGTGAAGGCCCAGACGAGAATCATCAGCAGACCCACCACCGGGATGGCGGTCACAAACATCATGCCCATCCATGACCCGACGGATATGTAATTTCTTTCTTCCTGATTGCTCATAAAGTTGGGTGGGCCGGCGGCCCGATTCATTTGTGTTTGTTCTCTTCGTTACGTTCCGGGAGCAGTCCCGTGGGCAAATGATTTCCTTTTGCCTTTTCACGACTCTCCCGATGGCGGTTTTATCAGCAATCGGCGCGCCAGTTTAAAGGCAGCGTTGACAATGCTTTAACCGAAGTTTTACGCATTGGGGAACCCGGGAACGAAGGGAAAATTCCGAGTGCCAAAAAAACCGGGCTAGGATAGAATTTTGCCGTTCATGAAAACGCTGGCTTGCCTTCGCCTGGTCCTGGCGGTGATGTTGTTGCCGGCTTCTGGAGCATTGGCGCAACCGGTGTCGTCCGGCGCGCCGGCGTCGTTCGAAACGTTGCCTGCCTCCAGCCCTTACGGCGAAGCCATCGTCAGAAGAAACATTCCCTACGTCAGCCATCCGACGACGAATCAGAACTTTGAGCTTTATCTTCCCGGGAATCATAGCGTCCAACCCTGCCCGCTCGTGATCTGGATACATGGCGGGGCGTGGATGATGGGGAGCAAGGAATGGGACAACGTCAAATATCTGGTCCGGAACGGTTACGCGATTGCCAGCATTGATTATCGGTTCAGTCCGGAGGCGCCGTTTCCGGCGCAGATTCAGGATTGCAACGCGGCGCTGAATTTCATCCTGGCGCATGCCGCTGACTACGGGGTTGATGCCCGACGATTCGTGGTGGGCGGCGCGTCGGCCGGTGGACATCTGGCGCTGCTGTTGGGCCTGGCCCGACGGGAACGGGAGTTTGGCGCCAATTCCGCCATCAAACCGCTGGCGATACTGGATTTTTTTGGCCCGACGGATTTGAATGGCATGTCGGACGATCTCCAGGCGATTCATTCCCGGAAAGGCATTGAGACGTGGCAGGATGCCGGGCCCAAACTGTTGGGTGCGCCGTTGGTCCGGGCTGCTGCCAGGGCTAAAGCTGCCAGCCCCATCACTTATGTGAGCGCCGCCGCTCCACCCGTCTTGATTATTCAGGGTAACGAAGACGATCTCGTGCCCATGGCCCAAAGCCAGCGTTTGCACGTCGCGTTGAATCGGGCGGGAGTGCACAATGAACTCATTCTGGTGCACGGAGCCGGCCACGATGGCCCCCTGTTTTCAACGCCGAAAATACAACCGGGAATTATTGGTTTTTTGAAGGAGGCCTTTAATCACGCCGGCAGCCCATAACCGCAGAGCACACAAAGAGCGCAGAGATTTTGCCCAAAAAAGCGCAGGTTTCCTTTTGACCGGTGGGGCGAGCGTCCGGAATGTTATCACGACATAGATGACAAACGTTATCACCACCTGGATGACACTTTTGACGCCTGAGTGGCCTCGCCCCAAGAGTTTGCTTCCGTCCGGTCTTAATCCGTATTTATCCCTGTGAATCCGTGGTTGAAGCCCTGGTGGACCTGGTGGCTTCAATCCTTCACGCGTTTGACAAGGGCGGAGATTTCGCCGTTCTCATCGTTCTGGACGACCAGCGGTTTGCCAAAGGTGACAATAAAGGTGGAACTTAAGCCGACACTCAACTGGCTGTAGGAGGCAGACGCGCCCATGCCGTTGTAGCTGCCGGTCACATAAGGCACGGTGCGGCCCAGGAACAATTGCAGCCGGCCCTTTTCATCGCTCCGGGTGCTGAGCGTGCCATTGAATTTGAGGGTGACGGGGATGTCGTAGTTATTAATTTTGACCAATGTCTTTTGGATGGTGTCCAGGTTGAAATTGCCGTCTGTGCTCAATACTTCCAGGAATTTAAGGTCACCCTTGGGCTCCTTCCATTCCACGCGGATGAGATAATTGGCGGGTTCTCGCGTGGCAACCGTCGCGGGCGGCGCGCCTGGTGCCGCTACGATCGTCTGGAGGCGTTGTTGGAATGCAGGTTGGGGTTGCCCGTTCATGGCGGGTTGCGCCTGGGCGGCCACGGTCAGAAACAGGAGGACGGTCGGAAGTAGAATGGTTTTCATGGCAGGATGGGGTTGGAGTTGGTTCACAAACCCGGAAACACGGGCGTGTCCGGCAAGTTGCGTGGGCGGACCGGAATCTTTGACCGCAAAGGGCGCAAAGATTTTCAGACGTGGAGGGCTCTGCTTCGTCAGTGCCCAACATGGGGAAGCGACGAAGCGCTGCCTTCCAGGCTTTGCGTCCCTGGCGTTTTGACGGTTCAGGTTCCGCGTAGAGGCGGTTCATCTGGCACAGGCGGCCAGCCAGTTCCATGCTGAAGTGGGTGGCGAAGTGCGGGTTTTGCTGGATGGGAAAATGAAACCGGCCCTGATCCACCTTGGCCAGGCGCACCGGGCCGCGGGCAACGGCGGTGGCGCCACGCGGCGATTGGTCAATGAGACCCAGCTCGCCGACGATGTCCATCGTGCCTTCGAGCAAGACGAACATGGCATCGCCCCGTTCAGCTTCACGAAACAACGCGTCGCCAGGAGTGGGAAGGACGAGTTCCTCCTGCCGGGAAAATAAAT
>Ga0335073_10017034_pt1 | contig 10168 bp, 14 predicted proteins | sample Lox_Sample_22_FD_207093 | JGI IMG/M metagenome (GOLD analysis project Ga0335073, IMG submission 207093) | Soil microbial communities from Loxahatchee National Wildlife Refuge, Florida, United States - Lox_Sample_2.2 | ecosystem: Environmental > Terrestrial > Soil > Wetlands | place: USA... | reverse complement strand
GATGCTGGAGGGTTTCGAGCCGCCTCGGGAAAGGACGTGGCTGGATCGCATGCTGCATCTGCCGTAGCAGGGATGTCGTAAGTGCGGAGGACAAGAAACGTCGGATGCCGGCGAATCACCCGAACGGCGAAACAGAAGTCCTCGGAACCGGCGCGAAAGGCAAGCCCGTAGTTAATGCAGTATCGCGGTTTCGCCCGAACCGAACACGATCGTCAGCTCATTCGTGAAGCGTTCGCGCTCCCGGACGACGATGGTCCCGTCTTCCTGCGTCTCCTCCGATCGATCCACGACTTTGACGGCCTGCCACGCTGCAACATGCAGGTCCTCGCCGGAGCCGAACACTCCGTTCAACAATCCGCTTACGGCGCATAAAGCTACATGACCGCTATGAAGTGGTGTTAGTGGTCGCCCCTTGATTGTGGCTGGTTCGGGGAACAGGATTCGAGCAGCTTGCCGGTAGGCTGACGAGCGCGGCAGCAGGTCCTCAATCTGGTCCAATGGAAGACCGCGATTTTCCAGTTTCGCCGGCCCGCCTTCTGGAACGTCATACAACGGCGCCTCGGCGCCACCTAATGGAGTGAGGCGGTCATAGTTTGTTCCGATGTTGGCGAAGTGAGCGCGCCGCGCAACGATCTCGACATCCCTCAACTGCTCACGTTCCCGCCGGCTACGCCGCTTTGCCACGATCACTACCTGGCGATAGCGCACAGACTCTGGATCGGTAAGGCGGAAGATTCGCGTGTCCTTAAACTGCGATGCAAGGATCTCACCGCATTCCCGGACGTGTGCCGCTGGAACCACAAGGATCAGAACACCGCCGACTTTGAGCCAGCGATACGTATGCGCGAGAAACACCCGTTCCGTACGCTCGCTTCGAGTGGCCCCTATGGTCCAGTCGTACGGTGGGTTTAGGAACAGCAGTCCGGCTGATTCAACTGGACAATGGACCTCAAGGCAGTCGCCATGAATCAACTCATCCACGACGGTGGCCGCCACTTCCGCTCGATACGCATCCAACTCGACTCCGTATCGACGGGCGGAGGTCCCTCCAGTAATCTCCGAGAACGCAGTTCCCTCGCCGATGCACGGATCAATGGCGGAATACGCCGAAACAGGGTAGCACAGCCAATTTCTGATATGCCGGGCTTCGGAAACCGGTAGAGGAAAGTAACCGAGCCGGAGCTTCCCTTGGATTCTCATGAATTCCTTTCTGGTACGGTCTTCCATGCTCTGCTGAAGCAGAAGCAACGATTCCCGTCCAAGTCGCGCGTCTTATACCAATATGGGTATAATGGAGGAGAGATGGAGAGCCGCCCCTCTTTGAAGCCGCTGCACTGGGTGGGGAGTTCAAAGCGGGATTTGCTTTCCTTGCCGGAGCCGGTGGTAGACCTCTTTGGATTCGCACTCTACCTTGCCCAGGACGGCAAAAAGCACGAGCAGGCCAAGCCGCTCAGAGGTTTCGGTTCTGCCGGCGTCCTTGAGGTTGTAGAGGATTGGGACCGGAGCACATTTCGAGCGGTGTATACCGTGCGTTTCGAAAGCGCGGTATTCGTGCTGCATGTCTTTCAGAAGAAGTCCAAACGCGGCGCCGCCACGCCTAAAGCCGATATCGACCTGATCCGCGTACGGCTCAAAGCCGCGGAGCAGATCGCAAAGGAGCTACTGCGATGAAGAAACAACGTGTCGTGCGGCGAATTCCAGTCGAGGAAGGATCAGGGAACGTGTATGCCGATCTCGGCTACCCGGACAGCGACGCCATGTTGGTAAAGGCCCAATTGGCTGCCAAGATCGCCGAAATTGTCCGACGGCGCGCGCTCACCCAAGCTCAAACGGCCGAGATTCTGGGACTGACGCAACCCAAGGTTTCCGCAGTTCTAAAAGGGCGGTTTCGCGGCATTTCGGAACACCGCTTACTGGAATGCCTGACTCGACTGGGCCGGGATGTCCATATCGTGATTAAGCCGGCGCCCAGGAGCCGATCGAATGGCCGGTTAACCCTGTCCGTAGCGTAGCCGCGAAATGGGTCACCCGAGGATGGGAGCAGCAGTCGCTCTCTTACTCGCTGCCTTTATTTGAGTCCACTGCTGTTCGAGTCGGGCGACCCGCATTTGGAGGTGGCGCCAGTACTCCGCCGGCATCTTCAGTTCCCGAACCTCTTCGATCACGTTCGCGAAATAGCTGAAACTGGCGATCAGTTCACCGCGCTGCCGGTTAATCAGTGCCACGTACTTACGCGCACACCCCAGAAGTACCGCGTGCTCGACATCCTCGATCGGAATGTGGCGGTCGGGAGCGGCCGTTTCAAGCAGGGCCTTCAGTGCAATCCCCGGATTTCGCCCGGCAGCGGCGAGCAGTGTGTCTCGGTGTGGGGAGCCCTCCTGGCCATGATCGGCTCGCAAGTAGTCGGCCAGATATTGGATGTTTCGTTGAAGAGTCCAGCAGATTTCCCCTGAATTCCGGACTCGATAGTATAACCCCAGGGTGGCCGCGTAGGCGTCACCGGGTGGACAACGCCATGTCCCATCTTCCGCCCGTTTGTAGCGATGTGGCGATGTGTCCGCGAGCTTCAACAGCTCCTGCTCCGTCTTGCACTCCTCCCACCCGGCCGTATCCGTTCGGAGCACAAAATAGTCCGGGGTGTGTCGAGTGGTCACACGGCGACCGCTACGGCCGGTGTATTGGAGCGGCAGTCTGCAAGGTTGGTCATAGTACTCCAGAACGCCGGCATTGTGCTCAAATTCGAGAACAAACGCCAGTTCCACTCGGTGGCTTTCGAACTGGATAACCCGTCCCATTTTTCTGCTGGGGTAGCGTCCGACCACATTCGACGCCCCACCACCGACACGCCGAACCGGCTCCGATGATCGGATGGAGGCTACAAGGGACCGCGCACATTCAGAGAGCGCCGAATTTCGGTACCAGAGCAATAGATCATCGTGGCTCAACATACCAAATCAATCCAAGTGCGAAGCAGCAAGTTCCCGCCGGCGCGTCGACTCGGTTAGCCAAAAAATCTCCTTGCCCTTTCATTACGGGCTTTGACGCGCTCCGGATCGATCAAAGATTTGCGGATAACCTGCGAGACATACTTTCACCGACGGTTCTCCTGGGAGCGTGCCGCTTGTACGATTGCCATCGCCTACGCATGACTGACTCAGTAGCGGATGGCTGGGGATCTTGACGCGGAACCCACTGGCCCTCGCCGGCCGCTGCTTCGCCAATATCACGCGCCGGTGCCCGGTTTCGGCAATGCGGCGATGTAACTAAACCCCGGAAATCCAGTTGGATCCCGATCTTGTCCTTGGTCTCGCTCACCTCCACGTGGCGGCCGATCCAGTCCACCGGATTAACGGTTTCCATTCGCGTGGACTGATGTGGGAAGATTGTCAGCTTTGGTCGTGATCGCCGATGGCGGAGACTCGTGCCCATGACTTTCACAATGGGTTCAATGGAAAGGGCACGCAGATCGATATGGCGCCGCAGGAGTAAGCAGAAAAGGCTGTAACGCGAAGAGCCGCCAGGAGGACATCCTTCTTGCGGTAGTGGGGAGATTGCGCATATAGCCTACGGAATGGTCATTGTGGACAAATGTATTGTGATGGGCCGAAGAGTTGGTGGCAGCGTGATCGGGCTCACTGAACGGCCTAGCGGGTGGAAGGCCCCTCTTTGTCCGCTCCTTCTTTTTTGGGGTCCGGCTTTCTACTTGGATTGGGACACGGAGTAGATCCGGACCACCTGGCCGCTATTGACGGGATGGCAAGGCTCCGCAACGGCCGCTGGAACGGCCTCTGGTTCGCGGTCGGGCCACTCGTTTGTAATCACGCCCCTCGCTGTGGGCGTAGGCCACATCGATCTGGGCCCTCTGGATCGTCTTACGCCGTACCTTCTGGTGGCAATCGGCGCTGCCAATCTCGTCCGGCTGTTCCGCTCGGGAACGCCGCGTTTGGCTCCCCCACCGCCCCCACCGCGCCTGGCCGCCACGAGCCCGTTGATTCTAGGAATCTTATTCGCCGCCGGATTCGAAACGGCCTCGCAGATCTCAGCGTTTGTCCTTGCAAGCAAGACGAACGCCTGGTTGCTGGGGCTGGCGTTCGGCAGTGGCATGGTAGTCGCCGACGGAATCTACGGCTATAACGCGTCCGGTTCAAGCTGATGCTGCTCGCCAGAGTATTCGAGGCCTGCAGGCATCGCGGACTCTGAGCATTGTCGTGGTCATCATGCCATTTACTCTGGCTGCCGCGGCGTTGACCGGCTATAGCCTGGACGCCGCCGCGTTTCCGATGGGCGTCTTACTCTTCGGATCCGTATTCCTTCTCAGGCCGCCGCCAGAACGGGCCGGTACTCTCGGGTGCCAAGGCGGAATTCCGCGAAGGAAGAGGCTGATCTTGATCGCCAGGCTATCTCACGCTCCGTGTACCAAGCGCCTGATCATAGGCCAGGTTTCCGTCTGCCTGGGTTGCTGCTGCGGTCAAACAGACCATGGCAAACGTGAAGTGCCCGTCGAATGAATGAAGACCGAGTGGCGCCGCAGCGGCCTGCTCAAGAACATTCACCTCTCCATCTGCGGCTGCCTTGGTCCTTGCGATGTACCAAATGTGTTGAAGATCGACGCTCCGCTAGACAGCATTCGGCTCGGGAACATCGAACCCTTTGATCAGTACCGCGACATCGCTGATTGGGCGGCGCAGAGCAAGGCTGCAGGTCGGTTGCTGCCGCTGCCCAAAGACCTGGAGAGGCACACATTCGATCCGTTTCGATGAAGCAGCGCCACTGGAGGGCGACTACCGAACCGCCAACGCCTGAAACCACCCCAGCCTTTTTCCTCGTATGCGGACGCGCATTCAGCCTGCGATGGGCGTGGGTGCCCTTGTCAATCGTAATGAGATTGCATTATCATTATCGTTATGTGCGGCCAAGCCGCGAGACCATACTACCCGAAGGAGCACACGCATGACCGCAGCAAATCGCGTCCCAGTCACCGTTCTCACGGGATTCCTCGGTTCCGGAAAAACCACGCTTTTGAACCGGATTCTTACGGAACAGCATGGCAAACGCATCGCAGTGATCGAGAACGAATTCGGCGAAGTGGGAATCGACAACGAACTTGTAGTCAATGCCGAGGAAGAGATCTTCGAGATGAATAACGGCTGCATCTGCTGCACGGTTCGTGGCGACTTAATCCGCATCCTCGGAAATCTCATGAAGCGGAAAGACCAGTTCGACTACATCCTCATTGAGACAACGGGTTTGGCCGATCCCGCGCCGGTGGCGCAAACCTTCTTTGTCGATGACGAGATGAAGGCCAAGATGTCGCTCGATGGCATTGTTACGCTGGTTGACGCGAAGCATATCTGGCAGCACATCGATGACTCCGATGAAGCCAAGGAGCAGGTTGCCTTCGCTGATGTGATCCTGCTCAACAAAATGGATTTGGTTCCCTCGGTGGACCTCGACCGGCTGGAAGCCCGTATCCACCAAATGAACCCCGCAGCCCGAATTTATCGCACCCAAGACGCCAAGATCGATCTGGAGCGCGTGCTGAACGTTGGAGGTTTCAACCTGGAGCGTGCTCTCGAAGTCGAGCCACGATTCCTCGAACCCGAATATCCCTTTGAATGGGCCGGGATCTACCGATTCGAACCCGGTGAGCATGAGCTCGTGATGCAGGATGGGCCCGATCCGGTGATGAGTTGCACCGTCCTTCCGGTCCACGGCGCGACATTCGAGGGCCTGGAGGCCGTACAGATGGATGCGGTCTTGACGTTCTCCGATCCGGAAGTCTCCGTGCAGCCCGGCGGCAAGATTACTCCAGGCAGGCGGCTTCATGAGCTTGCCTTGAGAGAAGGGGAGAAACGGTTCACTATCGAGATTCCGGAAGCGGGCGCCTACGCCCTGTTCACCGAGCACCACCCCAAAGAATTCCAGGCAGCGGTTTATGGGTCTGAATTGCTCCACCCTCTCATCGCGAAACAGTACAAGCCCGACCACGAGCACGACGAAGCAGTCTCCTCCGTCGGGATCACCGTGCCCGGCGATTTGGATGAGAAAAAGCTGAACGGCTGGCTGCGAGACGTCCTGATGAACCAGGGACCGGACATCTTCCGCATGAAGGGCGTTCTCAGCATAAAAGGCGATCCGCGACGGTTCGTATTCCAAGGCGTCCACATGCTGTTCGACGGCCGGCCGGATCGGGAATGGGGTCCCGAACCGCGGCACAATTCCTTGATTTTCATCGGCCGCGGTCTGGACCGCGTGGCATTGAGTGCAGGGTTCCGGCGATGCCTCGCTTAGCGGAAAGATCCACCGCGAACACGCTGAAAGATTGCTGGGAGGCATCGGTCGACGACTACGTGATCCGTCTTGAGTGGTCGCGCGCAGGCGTGATCGCCGCGGCGTGCATCGGCGGCCCGATTCACTTGCTGGACGGCTCGAGCGGGGGCACAGTGCGGATCCTCGACGGCCACCGCGTGGGTACTCAATGCATCTCCTGGAGTCGCGATGGCAGGTTTTTGGCGAGCGGGGGACAAGACGGCAAGGTGCGCATCTGGGATCCGAATGAAGACGAGGCGGTTCGCGTGCTCGACGCCGGCAGCGCCTGGGTGGAACGGGTAGCATTTGCGCCGGACGGTTACCTGCTGGCATCCGCGGCCGGGCGCAATCTCAAACTTTGGAACTCTCAGGGAGAACTGGCCCAGTCTTATGCCCCGCACCCCAGCACAATTTCCGATCTTCAGTGGCTGCGCCAGGGCTTATTTCTGACCACGGCATGTTATGGCCAATTGGCTACGTTCACGCCGGATGCGCCTGAACCTACTAAGCTGTTCCGCTGGAAGGGCTCCATCCTGACCGTCGTATGCAGTCCCGACGGGAACTATATTGCTACGGGCAATCAGAATGCAAGCGTTCACTTCTGGTATCGAAAAACCGCGAAGGACCTCGAAATGTCGGGCTATCTGACCAAGGTTCGCGAGCTCTCCTGGGACGCGACGAGCCGCTATCTCGCCACCGGCGGTAGCTCGATCATCATCGTTTGGGACTGCACCGGCAAGGGTCCGGCCGGCACGCGCCCGATTGAGTTAGAGGCGCACGATGCGCTTTTGAGCGCTTTGGAGTATCAGCATCGCGGCAATCTGCTCGCCTCCGGCTGTCAAAACGGTTTGGTATGTGTTTGGGATCCGCGTAAGCGGCAGACGCCTCTCGGAACATTTCAACTCGAGGCCGCGACGACACAAGTCCGCTGGTCGCCGGACGATCACGCCGTGGCGGCAAGCTCGGCGAATGGCTTAGTGCGCATGTTATCTGTCGATTAGGAGGCAAATGAATCTGTTCGACCCGAAGCCAACAGCCAACCCGGAGCAGATCCGTAAGATTCAATTCTGGGTGAGGGATCGACTTAATCTCGACGAGGAAACCGTCGTGATGGTTTCGGAACTGCGCTGCTCGGAGCCGGGCTGCCCGCCGTTGGAGACGCTGATCGCGGTCTTGGATGGCCCTGGCCAAAGACGCCAATTCAGGTTTCACAAAACGATCGCAGAGATGGCGCCCAACGACATCGACTCGGCGATTCCGAGCGCTTGAACCCGTGGCGACGCTCGCTTTCAAATGTATCCTCGACGCCAAAGACCCAATCACGGGCCTCTTTTGGGCGCCGTGCCACCCGGTCGTCCACGTGTTCCAGAAGACGGGCCGCGAGCTTCTCATCGACGTTCCTCATGATTCGGTGCGCGCCTGCAGAGATATCGCGGCACTGAAGGGGTCTGAGAAACTTGAGTGGAGTCCGTGCGGCCGATATGGAGCGATTGCCCGAGCTGGCTACCTCGCCGTATGGAATGCGCAAAAGAATAAAGTTGTCCCATCTCCTCCGAGTTCGACCGTGATCGAAGGAATGGCATGGAGGCCTAACCCTCAGAACAGCGAAGGGGAGTTATGGTTGGCGGGGCCGTTCGGGCTAGCGATCTGGCCGGCCGAGGGTGACTTCAGGATACGATCCGAGGAACCCGGTTCGGAGGCCTCGGCTCTCGCGTGGGATCCGACGGGGACCCATCTCGCCCGAGCCTGCAAGGGCGGAGGATTGCTTATCTGGAACCCGCGCACGAATCAGCGAACCAGACTGGAGGGAGGGGGCGAGTATCCCATCCGCGAATTTGCCTGGAATTCAAGCGGCGCGATTCTTGCCGGTGCTTCCACGAACAGCCTTTTCGTCTGGAACATCCATTCGGCTCTCCACGGCAGGACGCATCCCCGATTCGTCCGACGGCTGAATTCCCCCGTTTCCCGGCTTTCCTTTCGGCCGAGAAGCAACATTCTTGCGGTGGGCAGGATCGACGGGGGCCTCGAGTTATTGCGTGTCATTGGAAACGGGGAAGGTACGGGATGCGCCCAGCTTGGTGCGGCCGTCAGTCACATCGCGTGGTCGGCGCACGGGAAGCGACTGGCCATGGGCACGAGTTCGGGACAGGTATACGCCATGAGGGTCTGCAAATGATTGCTAGCCGGGGCCAGAACTTCTTGCCCTTGGCCTGGGTCAGTTCAGTCACGCAGATTTTCTCTGCCCGAGCACTGCCACCAGCCGTAGTCTCGGCGAGTCACCGATCACGGAACCATCCGGCCGCCGCATCTCCGTTTGCCGCGTCTTCAAGGCCGCTCATGAGATTGTGTTGCGACGCTGCCGTGTTTCGGCTGTAAAGTTTGAACCAGTGGGCGGAACTTTCGGCCACTCTGTGGCTACGTATTCTTGTCCATCGGGCTGCTTTTCCGTGCGAAGCCGGACCTATGGGAGTTCCATCAACACCTGCTTCACGGAGATGGCGGCGGCCGGATGGCTGCTCATTTGGAAAGTAAGTGGTATGAGTCTGGTCGAACTGAAGGCGCTATTCTCGGGTTTAGTATTCATAATCGGCGGAGCCGGCGTCTTGCTCCCCTGGGGCTTGGGAAGGGGATCTCGCGCGGAGCGTTTCATGGCTTGGGGCAATGCCTTTGCTGGTGGGGTACTCGGGGGCGCAGGACTCATACACCTTTTGAGCAGCGGAGTCCGCGATTTCCGGGCGCTCGCGCCGGGACTGAACTATCCCGTGGCTTTCGTATTGGCTGGCGCCAGTTTCCTGCTCATGCTCCTGACGGAAGCGGTGATCGTGGCGGATCATCCCGATCCGGGAGCGTCGCGGCCAGATGCCGGTTTTGGCAAGGCCGGCCACGAGACCGGCCCACAGGCTCTCAGTTTCAAGCCGCATCCTGTCATCTATGTATTGCTGGTGGTGCTGTCGATTCACTCCCTTATCGTGGGAATGGCCCTGGGTGCGCAGGGTTCCATGTTCGAGACGCTGATCGTTTTCATCGCCATCGTTGCGCACAAGGCGTCGGCCGGATTTGCTCTTGGCATTAGCTATCGCCGGGCCGGTTGCACCCTCCGGAGAATCGCTCCAGTAGCCTCGTTTTTTTCCAGCATGACCCCGCTAGGGATCATGGCGGGCACCGCTGTCGAGACATTCATTCCCTGGGGAGGCGGCAAACTGTTCGAGGCCATCTTCGATTCCATTGGCGCCGGTACGTTCCTGTACATAGCGAGCGTAGACATCGTTAGCAGAGAGTTCCAGATTCCGGATGATCGATGGCAGAAATGGTTGTTTGCCGCCTCGGGGTTCACAATTATGGCACTGGTAACCTTATGGATATGATCCGAGGAGGTCCGCTCAGCTTAGTAAATAAACCGCTGGTTTTCCCAAACCATCCGCTAATCTGAGCTGTATAGCCAGTCAGCGGAGATTCGCTCCGAATTTCGGAATGCCGCCCTGCTGCACTATCCTGGTCCAGGCATCGAGTTGCTGTGAGCCGCTTACCCAGAAGTGGCGGCATAGCACAAAGTACTGCAACACGACATCCCGTTGGCCATTCTTCAGCAGTTCCAGAGCGAGCGCCATATCCGGCCCGAGGCTATTCAACTGTGTCGAGCCCGGTGTTCTGCCGGCCTCCAGAAGCAGCCGGCCGGCCTTACTGACATCGCCCTGCCATAACGCGACCCGTCCGAGGACAATGTTCGCGTCATGCATGGCGGTGCCATAATTCGGATCGTCCGCGTTCTTCGCAGCCTCACTTAATAATTCTTTGGCATAATCGGCAGCCTTGTCGAATGCTCCGGCCCGGACGGCCGCCTTGGTCACCTCGTCCAGCA
>Ga0335073_10017033_pt1 | contig 10168 bp, 10 predicted proteins | sample Lox_Sample_22_FD_207093 | JGI IMG/M metagenome (GOLD analysis project Ga0335073, IMG submission 207093) | Soil microbial communities from Loxahatchee National Wildlife Refuge, Florida, United States - Lox_Sample_2.2 | ecosystem: Environmental > Terrestrial > Soil > Wetlands | place: USA... | reverse complement strand
GCAACTCGCGCGCGAGCGCAGCCTCCAGCGTTTCTCCCTCTTCACGCTTGCCGCCCGGGAATTCCCACCGCAGCTCGAACTTCGAGCCGCGGCGCCGCTGGCACACCAGCAGTTTGCCTTCGTGCTGGATGATTGCCGCGACAACGGTGAGCATCGAAACCTCTCGCAGAAACAAAAACGCGCCGGAGAGCCGTCGCTCTCCGGCGCGCTGGATTTTCCGAACGAGCTACTGAGCCGCTTCCACCTTCTTAAGTGCCGGCTTCGGCAGCTGCCAGAGCAGTTTTACGTCGTCGGCGCCGTTGGGGTAGAACTGAGCCGACTTCTTGCCGGACGGCATCAGCACAATGTCGGCGCGGCGGTTGTACGCCAGCCAATCGGTGTGCTTCGCCCGCATCATCGACTTGGGCGCCTTGGCCGGGTTGGTGTCTTCGAGTTCCTTCACGGTGGCTTCCGGCATCGGCTGATCCTTGCCGTAAGCGGCGGTTTCCACCTTGTCGGCGGAGATGCCTTGCTCGACGAGATAGGCCTTGATGCGCTCGACGCGGCGTTCGCTCAAGTCCTGGTTATAGGGCTTCGAGCCGCGCTCGTCGGCGTGCGCTTCCACCGAAAGCTTGGCATCCGGATCGTACTCGAGATACTTCTTGAAGCCGTCCGCGAGGGTCGAGAGAGCCGCTTCCTGGCTCTTCACGAGTCCGACCTGCGGATGCTTCTTATCCGGATAGTCCGTGGGATAGAAGATGCTCTGCAGCGTGACCGTCGGAATCGGCTCGACGGAGCCCACGATGTGAACATTCGCCGTCTGAGTGGAGGATCCGCCGCAGACGTTCGTCGCATTCAGCGCGTAGCTCTTGTTTTCGTCGACGGTGCGCGCCGGCTGGCCTTCGGGCACCTGCGAGGTGTCCGCGGGCTCGGGCTTTTCAGTTTCGCTGCCGTTGAGGTCGACCTTCTGGCCGTCGACCGTGACCGAGTCCGCGTTCGAGGTCTGCCACGTCAGCGTAGTGGAATCCTGCGTGATCACCTTGTCGCCGATCTTGCGGTAGTGGACTTCGGCGGGGTTGGCGGTGATGCTGGCGTCCACCTTCGTGTTGACGTTGACGTTCGCGTCGCCCTTGACCGTGCCGCCGGGGCCGGTCGCCGTGAACGCGTAATCGGTGGTGGCGTGCGGCGAGACCGACTGGCTGCCGCTCGTCTGCACCGTGCCGATGCCGCTGATGTTGGCGTCGACCGTGTCAGCCGTGTTCCAGGTCAGCGTCGAGGACTGGCCGCAGTTGATGTTGGCCGCCGAGGCGCTGAAGCTGCCCGTCGCCGGAGCGACAGCGATCTGCGCGCTGGCGATGCCCACCTTGAAGCGCGGCACATCCTTCAGCTTTTCGCCGCGGCTCCAGTCGACCGTCTTCTGCTTGTTGGCGGCCATGTCCACGATAACTTTCTTGTTGGCCACGACGTTCACGTCTCCGGACCATACCGTCTTGCCCTGATGCGTGACCGTCAGGTGATGAGTGCCGGGCGGCAGGAGAAGATTCTGGTGCCAAATCCAGTCGAAGTTGAATTCGTCCACGTGGCCGACGAAATAGCCCGGTGTAGTGCCGTTGGAAAGCACCGCCGCCCTGGAATCGCCCTTCAACTCGACGTCGCCAAAGGGACCGGCCACGTTGCCGCCCTGAGGCTCGAGCTTCACCTCGAGCTTGGTCGTCTTACCCGCCTCGATGTTCACGTCTTGCGTATAAATTTTGTAGCCGTAGTTAACGACTACAACGGTATGCTTGCCGGGGCTGAGCGAAATGCTGTGATTGCCTTCGCGGATCGCGTTTCCATCGACAAAGACATAGGCCTGCTTTGGCGTGAGGACCGGTTTCAGCTTCCCATCCTGCGCGTGGCCGGTAGTCGCGCCGAGCGCGATAGCCAACGCGAGGGTGAGCAAGTAAGCGAGTCGTCGCATCTGGAATTCTCCATTATTCTGTAGGCGGATTATTTACTGATGATTCGTTCGCTCGCGCCCTGACGAGAGAACCTAGGCTAGGGAACCATAAAAGTATCGCCCTAAGCCCCATCCTGTCAATCAGATTCAAACCAAAAGGGAATGGTTGCGCGAAATCTTTTGAGGGCTCAAATTAGCCGCTGTCGTATACTGGGCACGTGTTCAACGAGATAATCCTCGGCCACTTCCGCAGCCCACACAATGCCGGCGATCTGTTTGATGCAACAGCCACGGTCGAGGTGACGAACCCGGTTTGCGGTGACGTGATCCGGCTGGCCGTGCGCGTCGAGGCAGGCAGCATCGCCGCCGCGCGGTTCAAGACGCAAGGCTGCGTCGCGGCGATCGCCTCGAGTTCGGTTCTTACGGACATGCTTCTCAGCAAATCGGCTGACAAGGCTCTCCGCATTTCCCCGCAGCAGGTTTCCGAAGCGCTCGGCGGGCTGCCGCCGGCCACGTTCCACGCCGCGCAGCTCTGCGCCGATGCCGTCGTGGCTCTCGCTCGAAAATTCTGACGATTATTCCGGGCGGGACGTCGTGATGGCGTGCTTCAGCGTTTCAGGATCGTTGAGATTCAGCACGACACCTTTTTCTTCTGTCGGGACTTCCACTACGTCCAACTGATGCGCCCAGACCACCTGGCGCGCACCGACTTCCGGCGACGCCACGAGAAGTTCGTCGTAAAGCGACGCTCGAAAAATCACGGGGTGGCCCCGGCGGCCGCGATATGCCGGCAGGACGATCGCCTTGCCGGTGGAATCGAACTCGGCGATCAGTTGTGCGACGAGTTCGGCGGAAACGATCGGGTGATCGACGGGGCACAGGACTAAGCCGGCCGTTTCGCTTTTCGGCAGGCTCCGCACGGCGGCCTGAATCGACGAAAGCTGCCCCTGCTCCCAATCCGGATTCAGCACGACCACCGCCGGATCGAGTTGCAGCCGCTCGCGGATTTTTTCGGCGCCCGCGCCCAGCACGACGCGCACGACGCCCACCCGCGGATGCTTCACCACGTCCAGAAGGTGTCCCGCGAACGTAGTGCCGCGGTAGGGAATCAGCGCCTTCGGGGAACCCATGCGGCGAGACTCGCCGCCGGAAAGAATGGCTGCGGCAAGGGGGCGCGGATCAGCAGGCGCGGCGGCCATCGAGCGTCAGTCGTTGTGGGCGGCGGCAGCGACGTGCGGGAGCTTGACGGACTTGTGCGGGAGGCCCAGGGCGTTGCGGCGCACGGCGATCAATTCCGCCGTGATGCTGACGGCGATTTCCTCGGGCGTAAGCGCGCCGATATCGAGGCCCACGGGCGCATGGACGCGCTCGAATTCCTCGGCTGAGTAGCCTTCCTTTTCGAGCGCCTTGTACACGGAGAGCACTTTGCGCTTGCTGCCGATCATGCCGATGTAGCGCGCTTCGGTGCGCACCGCCCAGGCGAGCACGCGCATGTCGTCGCGATGGCCACGCGTGACGATCAGCAGGTAGCTCGACGCATTCGGCACGATTCGCGCGAAGGCGTCTTCGTACGTGGTATACAGCTTATCGGCCATCGGAAACCGCTCGGTATTCGAGAACGCTTCGCGATCATCCGCGACGTTGACGGAAAACCCAGCGGAACTCGCTATCCGCGCAACGGCGGATGAAATATGGCCGCCGCCAAAAATGTAGAGCACAGGCTGCGGCAGAATCGGCTCGACGAAAATCTCGAGCGTGCCGCCGCAGATGAGGCCGGCGTCGTAGGCTGCGTCCTGATTCAGATTGAACGTCATCTTGCGCGGCTGCTCGATCTGCATCACTTCCTTGGCCGCCGCCCAGACTTCGGCTTCGACGCAACCGCCGCCGATCGTGCCGACGATCGAACCGTCCTCGCGCACCAGCATCCGCGAGCTTTCGTAGCTCGGGATCGAGCCGTTGGTGTGGACGATCGTCGCCAGCGCGCCCCGCTCGCCTGCGCGGCGCATCCGCACGATCTCTTCGAATAGGTCGATAGCCATGTTTGAAAGCTCAGCGTACGTCGGCCCGGCAGGGGATGTCAATTCGATGTGCGGCGCGTTTCCATCGGGTTTTCGGGGCCTGTCGCGGCGTGCTACGCTTGAATGATGCCATCCGGCGTTACTCGAATCGACCACATCCAGATCGCCGCGCCCGCCGGATGCGAGGATGTGGCGCGCGAATTCTACGGCGGAATTCTCGGCATGACCGAAATCGAAAAGCCGGAGGCTCTGCGGCCCCGCGGAGGCTGCTGGTTCCAGTGCGGCGATCGGCAACTGCACATCGGCGTCGAAGCCAATTTTCGCCCCGCGAAGAAGGCGCATCCCGCTTTCGCCGTGGCCGATTTCGACGCCCTCCGCGAAACGCTCGCCGCTCGCGGCCCGGTGCTCAACGACGAAAGCATTCCCGGCACGCGCCGCTTCTACGCGGACGATCCCTGGGGCAACCGCCTCGAATTCGTCGAAATGCTGGCATAATCGGGGCGCATGCCGCGACAAACCACCAGCGCCTCCCGCGAGGACTACCTCAAGGCGATCTGGGAGATCGTCCAGGAGGAGCAGGCGCCGATCAGCGCGCGCCTCGCCGAGGATCTCGGCGTCACGCCGCCGGCCGTCACGGCCGCGCTCAAGCGCATGGCGCGCGACGGCTACCTGCGGGTCTGGCGCGACGGCCGCATCGAGCTTTCGCCGAAAGGCAAGGCCGAGGCCCACCACTTGGTGCTGCGCCATCGCCTCGCGGAAAAGCTGCTCACCGACGTGATCGGCCTGGCGTGGTCGCGCGCGCACGAAGAAGCGGAGCGGCTCGAGCACGGAATTTCGCCCGAGGTCGCGCGGCTGCTGCTCGAGCGTTTCGGGCGCGAGAGCCGCTGTCCGCATGGCGTGCCGCTCTTCGGCGGGATGTCGCAACTCCGCCGCAAGCACGGCGCCGCCAAACTTTCGGAGTCGTCGCCCGGGCACTCCTACGAAGTGCTGCGCGTCTACGAAAAGGACCCGGCGTTTCTCGCGTTCCTCGATCAGCGGCGCCTGCGGCCCGGCGCGCGCGTGCGCGTCCTCGAGCGCGAATACGACGAGACCATGGCCGTCACCGTCGCCGGCCGCGGCTCCGCACGCATCCACCTCGGCAAGCCCGCCACCGAGCGCATCTGGGTTCGGAGGCTACCGTAGGATCGCGCCGCGCTACCTAGTCTGTCTATGGATCGTAATCTGAAACTGATTTGTCTTGTAGTTGGTGCCGATGTCGATCTGAGACAGCGAGAAATCCTGGCGGTCCCGCGGATCACTTCCGTTCCCGATCGTGATGTAACTCTCGTTGCAGTCGTATATGTAGGGCGCGCCGGTCCAATAAGTCTCGTAGGGCCCGTGCGGGGTTGGGAGCGAATTCACGACGTGAACGTGCTCTCCCTTGTGAGCCAGTATTCGCGCAAGCTTCGGATTGCGTGCCACCGTCATCTGAGACAGTTCGTCCGGCGTAGCGGGAATGGTCTCTGATCCGTGACGGGTGAAGGCAGGACCGGAGAAATGAGGGCGTCTCGAGCCATACGGAACGATGACCGCGAGGGCTTGGCGGCCGTTTTCGGAGACGATTCGTTGCACGCATTCGATAGGGGGTTGTATGTTCTTAATTTGTTGGTTCAACTTGCGTTGTAGCTTGTCGAAGTCCGTTTTCGGAGGCTCGATTTCGCCCGAGTCCAGTACGCCGATAAAGAGAACTGAATAGGAATCTATCGGGGTCGAATTGGCGAACCCGACTATGGTTTTGAGCCAGTCTCCGTCGGATGAGGTCTTGCGTTCTACAAAATGATCCTCGAAGTTTTTCATTCTCAGAAGGAGTTCGCGCTCGCTCACGTTTGACGTCATCGCCTATCCCGCCTCCATGTCGGCCAGCCCACCCGCTGCGCACATTCATGGTAGCCTTTTGTGCCCGAAGAAGACTACAAGACCCGCGATCATGCTGAATGCCTTGCGCTACTACTGGATCATCTCGAAGGGTTACCGGCTGCGTCCGTGGAAATCGCCGTATGTTCAATGGCGGCTCGAAACTTTTTTCGGCCATGACGCCGCGAATCTCGATGCGCGCAAATTCCTCAGCCTCGTGTGGCGCGAGCGCGCCCGCATGGAACGCTTCCTCGAATGGGTGGCCGAACGGCGCCACGCTTCCTCGCTTTTCAGGTAAACCCCAGATGGAGTAACCTCGGGGCCGTCTCACTCGCTGGGCTCGGGAGGTCGCCGTGAAAAAATCGAAGAAAAATTCCGTGAATCGCCGCGATTTCCTGCGGACCGCCGCCGCGGGCACGGCCGCGCTGGTCGCCGCGCCGCGAGCCGCGAAGGCCGCTGAGCCGGAGCCGCGCGGCAAGCCTGGCGCGCCGCCGCTCCTGAAGCCGCCCGTCGGCGATGGGACGCCGAGCGTGGACGTCCTCACCGTCGATCACCCCGGCTCGGATTTCATGGTGGACGTCCTCAAATCGCTCGACTTCGAGTATCTGTGCGCCAATCCCGGCAATTCGTTTCGCAGCCTGCACGAATCGCTGATCAATTACGGCGGCAACACGAAGCCGGAATTCATCACCTGTTGCCACGAAGAGTCGTCGGTGGCGATGGGGCACGGCTACGCCAAGATCGAAGGCAAGCCGCTGCTCGTCTGCGTTCACGGCACGGTCGGCCTGCAGCACGCCTCGATGGCGATTTACGACGCGTTCTGTGATCGCGTGCCCGTCTACATTATCCTCGGCAATTTTTCCGATGCGGGATTGCGCTTCGGACAGGTCGATTGGACGCACAGCGCGCAAGATCCCGCCGCGATGATCCGCGATTACGTGAAGTGGGACGACAATCCGCTTTCCCTGCAAGCATTCGCCGAGTCCGCCGTGCGCGCGTACAAAGTGGCGACCACGCCGCCGATGATGCCCGTCGCGCTCGTGGCGGGCCACGAACTGCAGGAAAATCCCGTTCCGGACGCCGCGAACCTGAGCGTGCCGAAGCTGACGATCGTTTCGCCGCCCGCGGGTGAATCCGGCGCGGTCGCCGAAGCGGCGCGGCTTTTGGTGGCCGCCGAGAATCCGGTGCTCGTCACGGACCGCGTGGCGCGCACTCCCGCGGGCCTTGCGGGCATGATTGAGCTGGCCGAACTGCTGCAAGCTCCCGTCGTCGACCGCAACGGCCGCATGAATTTTCCCACGCGCCATCCGCTGAATCACACCGAGCGCGCGGGCGCAACGATCGCCAGCGCGGATTTGGTCGCTGGCCTCGAACTCACGGATTTCTGGAGCACAGTGAATTCCGTGCACGGGCAGGTGAATCCCGAATTTCGCCCCGTGACGAAGCCCGGTACGAAGCTCATCAGCATCACGGCGAATGATCTCTACCTGAAGAGCAACTATCAGGACTTCCAGCGCTATCAACCCGTCGATCTCGCGATCGGCGCGGATGCCGAGGCGACGCTGCCGTCGCTGATCGAAGCCGTGAAGATGCAGCTCACCAATGAGCGCAAGCGCCTGTTCGCCGACCGCGGGACAAAACTCGCGACGGCTCATCAGCAGGCGATGCAGGCCGCGCGCGATGCGGCCACGTCCGGATGGGACGGCAGCCCGATCAGCACCGCTCGCGTCTCGGCCGAACTGTGGGCGCAGCTTAAGAACGAAGATTGGTCGCTCGTCTCGAATTGCCAGTTCTTCAGCCGGTGGCCGCTGCGCCTGTGGGATTTCAACAAGCACTACCATTACATCGGTGGCGAGGGCGGATACGGTGTGGGCTACGGGGCGCCCGCGGCGGTCGGCGCGGCTCTGGCCAACCGCAAACACGGCCGCCTCACGGTGGCGATTCAGAACGACGGCGACCTGATGTTCGCGCCCGGCGTGCTCTGGACCGCCGCGCACAGCCGCATTCCGTTGCTGATCATCATGCACAACAATCGCGCCTATCATCAGGAGCTGATGCAGATCCAGATCATGGCGGATCAGCACAATCGCGGCATCACGCGCGCGGGCATCGGCAATACGCTCGTCGATCCGGCCATCGACTACGCGAAGCTCGCGCAGGGAATGGGCGTGCACGGCGAGGGACCGATCTCGGATCCGGGCGATCTCGCCGCAGCGATCCAGCGCGCGATCGAAGTCGTCAAAGGCGGCAATCCCGCGCTGGTCGATGTGCTTACACAGCCGCGCTAGACAGCAGGAAGAGAGGACTCGCGCGTGAACGATCCGTTTGTAGATGCCAATCGAGAAACACGGTCTGTAGGGACGCTGCCTCGGTTTGAGCCCTTTTCGCGAAGGCTTGCTGCGCCCCTCGCACTGGCGCTCGCGATCGTGCTTGCCCCGACGTTTAGCTGCGCCACTGTCCAGGCGCAGACGATGGCGACGAAAGCGAAAGACGCGCCGGCTGGCGATGCCCAGGCAGGCAAGCGCGTCTTCACCAGCGCCGGTTGCGTCGCGTGCCACGGCGCGCAAGGACAGGGCACGTCGCTCGCTCCGCAAATTTCACCGCCGCCAGTCGAATTGCCCGCGCTGATCGCGTACGTCCGCCAGCCAACCGGCAAAATGCCGCCCGTTCCCGCGTCGACCGCCTCGGACCAGGATCTCGCGAACGTGTACGCGTTTCTGGAGTCCGTCGCGCCCGCAGCCACAAGCGCCGAGTCGCTGAAAGGAAACGCCGAAAACGGCAAGCGCCTCTTCGCGGCCTACGGATGCTACGAATGCCACGGCCACCAAGGTGCGGGTGCTGCGATCGCTCCGCGCATCGGGCCCCCGCCGATTTCGTTTGCGGCGCTGCTGCGCTACGTCCGCGCGCCCACGGGACAGATGCCGCCCTACACGGCGAAAGTCGCCTCCGACCAGGATTTCGCCGACATCTATTATGCGTATCTGAAGACTTTTCCGCCGCCCGCTCCGGCGTCCAGCATTCCGCTGCTGAACCAATAAGGGCTACGGTTTATCTTCTCCTGCACCGATCTTGTACCTCAGGACAGTAGTTCCGCGTGCCCCGTTGCGGGACACTTGCTCAAGTGTCCGTCGTCCCAATCGCCATGCGCCGCTTTTCGCTCATTCTTGTGGTGGCCGCTGCGCTCTTCCAGGCGCGCTGCGCGGGTGTGACCAAAGGCTCCTCGGGCGGCTCGGGCAATAACGGCGGCAATCCGCCTCCGGCGATCACCGTTTCGGTTTCGCCAAATACGGCCAACGTCCGGATCGGCATGGCACAATCTTTCGCCGCCACCGTCAGCGGCTCCTCGAATACCGCAGTCACCTGGGAAGTGAATGGAGTCGCAGGCGGCAGCGCCGCCACCGGGACGATCAATTCCGCGGGCATCTACGCCCCGCCTTCGGCGCTACCGAATCCGAACAGCGTCACGATCGAGGCTATTAGCGCCGCGGATGCGAGCGCGACCGGCGACAGCAGCGTCACGCTGTGGAATCCCACGCCGGTGCTGAGCAGCATCGCGCCGACCTCGGTCAACGCAGGCGCCTTCACGCTGTCGATCACAGGCAACAGCTTCGTGAAGGGCGCGCAAGTGTTGTTCAACGGCACGGCCCTTACCACGACGTTCGTTTCTTCGATGCAGCTCACGGCGAGCGGCGCGGAAACTTCGGCGGGGACCGTCACCATCGCGGTCGCCAATCCGAGTCCCGGCGGCAGCACGTCAAATTCGCAGAGCTTGCAGGTGACTTCGACGAGCAGCGGGCCGCCGCCTCCGCCTTCGGCGTGCAGCGCGATGTCCGTGGGACAGGAAGCGAGCCTCAACGGCTTCGTTCCATTCCCGTCCGACAACTTGTGGAACGAGGATATTTCGGCGGCGCCCGTCGACCCGAATTCGACGGCCATCATCAATTTCATCGGCGCGAGCGTTCCGCTGCATCCGGATTTTGGCTCGGGCCTCTACAACGGCTCGATCATGGGCATCCCGTACGAGGTCGTCGACGCGTCGCAAGGCCCGGTCACAATCAACTTCACCGCTTACGGCGACGAAAGCGATCCCGGCCCGATGCCGATTCCGCTGAATGCGCCGATCGAAGGCGACCCGAATCCGAGCGGCGACCAGCACGTCCTGATTCTCGACAACGCGAATTGCTGGCTCTACGAGCTGTACGACGCGCAGCTGAATGGCTCGGAGTGGAACGCCGGCTCAGCCGCGGTCTGGGACCTGACGGCTGATGAGCAGCGTCCTTACACGTGGACTTCGGCGGACGCCGCGGGCCTGCCGATTTTTCCGGGGCTCGTCCGCTAC
>Ga0335073_10017032_pt1 | contig 10168 bp, 9 predicted proteins | sample Lox_Sample_22_FD_207093 | JGI IMG/M metagenome (GOLD analysis project Ga0335073, IMG submission 207093) | Soil microbial communities from Loxahatchee National Wildlife Refuge, Florida, United States - Lox_Sample_2.2 | ecosystem: Environmental > Terrestrial > Soil > Wetlands | place: USA: Florida... | reverse complement strand
CCGACGGCAGCCGCGGTCAGGCGACGTCGCCCTTGATCGAGAATGCCGAGAGCCGCTGCACGGCGAGGACGAGGGCTGCGACCGTGACCACGAGCCCCATCCCCACGGCAGTGCCGGTGCTGAGGTTCGCGTTCAGCGCCCCGTTGTGCGCGATGGAGTTCGCGATCGCCAGTGAGTAGTGGCCGGCCGACAGCAGCCCGACGCCCGGCACGAGATTGGCCAGCAGTGCCTCCCAGATCAGCACGTACAGCAGCCCGAGTGCCAGCGCCCGACCGGGGCTGAATGCGGCCGTCAGCATCAGGAACAGCGCGTTGTAGACGACAGACCCGGCTAGCGCGCCGACGAACAGCCCGATGGCCAGCTTGCTGCCGGCACCGGACGCAATAGCGCCAGCCAGGTACTCAGGCACCGCAGCGAACAGGACCGTCAGCGCGACAGCGAGCAGGTACTTGGTCAGCACAACAGACCGGCGGCTTACCGGGGTCGCCAGCAGGTGAACGATGCTGCCGTCCTCGATCTCCGCGCCGAGCACGCTGCCGCCCACGAGCAGAGCCGTCAGCGCCAGGATGACGGTGTAGCCGAACGTCCCGAGCAGGACCGGCTGCCAGCCGTTGCCCTGCGCGGTCTCCGTCAGCAGCGCTGACAGGCCGATCAGGATCACGGCGGGGATGGCGAACAGCACCGCGCGCTTGCGGCTAAGCGTCGCGCGCAGTGTCAGCCGCAGCACCACGCCGTTGATCGGGCCAGACATCGGATGCACCGCTCTCTCGTTGGTCATGGCTCAGGACGCCAGGAGGTAAGTGAAGACGCTCTCGAGCGACTCGTCAGCCGGGAGCACCTGGGTGAGCCGGATGCCCCGATCCCGGCTGAGTCCGGCGACCTCCCGCGCGAAGGTCCCGTAGTCAGAGGCGCGGACCTGAAGACCAGCGGGCGTCACCTCGACCGCGCTGACCGCGGGCCGGCCGATGAGGGCAGCGCCGAGTTCCCTGTCGTCGGAGGAACGCACCAGGAACACGTGCGGCCGGTTGGTCATCAGCCGCCTGATCGCCCGGAAGTCGCCCGAAGCCGCTAGCCGGCCGCCGACGATCACCTGGATGATGCCGGAAACCCGCTCCACCTCTTCGAGGATGTGCGAGCTGAACACGATGACGCGGCCCCGCTCGCCTTGCGCGTGCAGCAGGTCCATCATGTGCAGCCGCTGCCGCGGGTCCATGCCGTTGAACGGCTCGTCGAGCAGCACGATCGTGGGGTCATGCACCAGGGCGGCGGCCACCTTGATGCGCTGCCGCATGCCCTTGGAGTAGGTCGCGATCTTCCGGTCCTGCGCCTCCGTCATCTCCAGCAGCTCGATAGCCCGGCGCGCGGCCGAGCCCGGCCGCGCGAGGCCATGAAGCCGGGCAGTAGCCGCCACGAACTCGGCACCGGTCAGGAACGAGTACACCGAGTCGCGCTCGGGCACGAGGCCGACCTCGCGGAACATGCCGGGGTGACGCCAGGTGCTGCGGCCAGACACCGTGATCTCCCCGCGCGAAGGTTCAAGGAACCCGGCAATCATGTGCATGATCGTGGTCTTGCCCGCGCCGTTCGGGCCGAGCAGCCCGGTGACGCCAGGCCCGATCGACATCGTGATGTCGTTGACTGCTACCACGTTCCCGTACCAGCGGGATACTCCGCGCAGCTCGATCGCGGTCACGCCACACCTACCTTCCGGTACCTCGCGAGGAGGCCGCTGACGGCGGCTAGCAGCAAGAGCAGGAAGACGAGCCCGTAGACCCAGCCATAAGGCCCGATAATGACGCGCTGCAGATCATTCGGACGGAACTGCCCGGTCGCGACCGTGGAACCTTGCAGCCAGTGCAGCACGCCGCCGAGCAGGGTGAACGGGCTGAACAGCCCGGCCAGGCTAGAGAGCGTCGATGGCTGGCCGAACGCGGCTGGCCCGTACGCCACCTGACCGATGTGCGTGAGCACGTTGGCCAGGATGTAAGTGAAAAAGAGCGGGATGCCGACCGCGCAGATGGCGAAGACGCGCCTGCCGGTCAGTGACGCCAGCAGCAGGCCGATGCTGGCCAGCAGGACCGCCCAGGCCGCGCCGTATGCGAGCCCGGAGCCGAGCTGGCGGGTCTGGGCCCAGACGGCGCTGGCACCGTGCTGCTGGGTGGCATTGCCGACATACAGCAGCAGCAGCGGGACCTCGACGATTGTCAGGCAGGCGAGCACGAACGCGGCAAGCTTGGCGAGCGGATAATCGGTCCGCCCGATCGGGCGGGCGAAGTACAGCGGCAGCGTGTGATTACGCAGGTCGGCGGAGACCAGGTTCGGCGCCTGGAGCGCCACGAAGATCAGCATCACGAGAGCCCGCAGGGAGGGAACGTAGCCGTCGTAGCTGACGATCGGACCGCCGCTCGGATTGGTGGCCAGTGCGACCGCGTTGACAGCCGCCGGCAGGCACATCAGCGCGAAGAGAAGCACGGGGAAGATCTTGGCCTTCGCGCCGCGGCCGAAGCCGAACGCGGCGCGATAGCTGTGCCAGACCAGCGCTCTGACAATCTGCGGCCGGCCAAGGCGGCCTGCGTCGTAGCGCCGGTAGCCGATGTTATGGATCACTCCGGCGGTGCCGTTGCCACCGGATGTCGTCTGCTGCCCGCCGGCAGTCTGGGCGTCAGCTGACACTCGCGGCTCCTGTCGTCTGGCCGGCCGCGCCGGCTGCGGCAACGGACGGGTCCTCGCGGAACAGCTCCTCGATCCGGTGCCTGCGCTGCTCCATCCGCGTCAGCGGCAGGCCGAGATCAGCGACGCTGTCGCGAATCACGTCGTAGGTCTCGTCGCCGGCCAGCTCGACCAGCAGGCCCCGCTGATACGCCACCGGGGCCAGGCCCCGGTTGCTGAGCTCCGCCTGCAGCAGCTCGGTGCCCTCGTCGACTTCGACGAGCAGCACCGCGCTCGCCTGGGTGACTGAGCTGATCGAGTCCGCCCGCAGCAAGCGGCCGCCGTCGATGGCGACCAGGTTGTCGCAGATCTGCTCGATCTCCCCCAGCAAGTGCGAGGCAACGAGGATCGAGATGCCGAATTCCGAGCCGATCCGCGCGATCAGGTCGAGCATTGCGGTCCGGCCAGCGGGGTCCAGGCCGTTGGTCGGCTCATCGAGCAGCAGCAGCCGCGGATCACCGACGAGCGCCTGAGCCAGCTTCACCCGCTGCTTCATGCCGGTCGAGTAGGTGCCGATCTGCCGGTAGCGCTCCTCGTACAGGCCCACGTGCCGCAGCGAGTCCGCGGCGCGTTCCCTGGCCGCCGTCGCGGGCAGGCCCGACATCCGCCCGAGGTGCGTGACGAATTCGGTCGCCGTCACGTCCGGCGGCAGGCAATCATGCTCGGGCATGTAACCGGTCAGCGTCCTGATGGCGAACCCGTCGGACACGCAGTCGCGCCCGAGTACGGCCGCCTGACCGCTGGTCGGCGCGAGCAGGCCGAGCAGTATCTTGATCAAAGTTGACTTGCCAGCGCCGTTAGCGCCGATGAGCCCGGTGATGCCAGGCCCGACCGCCACGCTCAGCTGATCAAGTGCCGTCACTGCGGACCCGTAGCGCTTGGTCAGGCTGCGAGCCTCGATGACGGCACCTCGCGCGGGCTGCGACGGCAGGGCGCCGGCCGGCGTACTGGGTTGCGTGATCACTGTGCCTCCGACCGCCGGGCGTGCCCGGCGTCTCCCCGTTATGCGAGCAACCCCGTGGTTCGAGAACACTGTCCCAGCTAAACCTAGCCCGTGGCATCAGCCGTAAGGCTGATACGGCGTGGACCTTATGGTGACAGGCAGTGCGGCCGAGCCTCGTCGGGCTGCGCGCCCAGCGGCTATTGTTTGCGTGGAATGCCGGAACTGCGTCAGGCAGGCTCGACCGAGGGATTGCGCACGGTGGTGAACGGGGATGCGGGGCCGGCGCCATCGCGTTCCGTACGCCCGCCCCTGCTGGTCAGGTATGGCCGTCCGGTCATGGCCGGGCTGCTGCTCATGCTCGTCATCCTGGGCGTCGGCGCCGCTGGCCCTGCCGCTGGCGGCCCGGGTCCCTGGCATCAGCATTCGCTGATCATCTGGACTTCACTGGAGGCGGCGTTCGCCGCGCTGCAGCTCGGGCTTTTCATTCGCGGCAGGTACAGCTCGCCCGCGGATCCCCTGCCCGCCATCCTCCGCAGGGACCTGCGCCGGGTGACACTCGCAGCGATGCTTGCGGTTCTCGCCGTCGCCGCAGCCAGCGCACTTGACCACGATTTCGGCGGCGCCCGCCCGCGCATCTTGCAGCCGCAAGCGGGGCGGCCCGTCAATCCGTTTGCCCATCTGCCGACGGTGGCTCATGGCGGCTCAGAGCATCTGCGCTACCTGCTGGACGCCGTGTTCGCGCTGGTCCTGCTGGCCGCAGTCGTGATCTGCGCGATCCTCATCGCCCGGATGCGGCCGCACGGCTCCTACGGCTTCGCCGGCGAAGCCGAGGACGAGAGCTCCAGCCTGCGGACCGCCGTCGAGTCGGGTCGCGCGGCATTGCGCGCAGTGGACGATGCCCGTGCTGCGATCATCGCCTGTTACCTGGCCATGGAAGGCAGCCTGGCTAAGGCCGGCACGGCCAGGACAGCGGCAGAAACTCCCGATGAACTGCTGACCAGAGCGACAGCGACCGGCTTGCTGCGTGGCCCGGCGGCGGGACAGCTGACCGCGCTGTTTTACGAGGCTAGGTTCTCCAGCCACGACCTTCGCGACAGTGTGAAGGCTGAGGCGATGGCAGCACTGAACGCCATTTCCGCGGAGCTTCGCGCGACGGCCGCCGATTCATCTCAGAGCGCGACGGCGGACCAGCCTGACCGCGCCGTTACCGGAGCCAGCCAATGACCGCGCCGGCGGGCACGGGCAGCGCGCCGGACCGGCAGCCGGCTACTGCCGGCAGCTGGCGGGCCAGCGCGCCTGAACTGGCGGCCGCAGCGTTCTTCGTCCTCGCCACCGGGCTCGCGGTGTACGCCTTTGCCGGGCCTGCCGTGGCGGTCGCCGTCGTGGCCGGCTGTGCGGCAGCGGCGATCGCATACCTGCGCACGCTCGCCCCTGCCGTCGACCCTTCGGAGAGCGGCCAGGCCCTGCCGTACTGGCATGCCACGAGCAGCTTCCTCGGTGTCTGGCGGAAACGAGCCGCGCTGCAGGACGCCACAGCGCGCATGACCAGCTATGACGCCGAACTGCGGCCCACGCTTCAGCATCTGCTTGCGGCTAGGCTGGCGCAGCGGCACGGCGTGAACCTGTACGCGGACCCGGCCGCGGCCCGGCGGCTGCTGCTGCCCGGACCGCGCGATGACGCCCTGTGGTTCTGGCTCGACCCCGGGCGGCGAGCAGAGACTGACCCGGAGCGGCCCGGCATTCCGCCGAGGTCGCTCGCCGCCATCCTCGACCGGCTGGAGCGACTGTGACCGAAGTGACGTGGAGTCCGGACCAGACCGCTGAGCGCAGCTCGGCGGTACTCGATGAGATCGAGCGAGCTGTGGTCGGCCATCGCCGCGCCCTGGAGCTCGTGCTGATCGGCATCCTGGCCGGCGGCCACGTCCTGCTGGAGGACCTGCCCGGACTCGGCAAGACGCTGATCGCCCGCTCGTTCGCGACGACTCTCGGGCTGGACTTCGCCCGCATTCAGTTCACGCCTGACCTGCTGCCATCGGACGTCGTCGGGGCGCCGCTGTATGACCAGCGATCCGGCGAGATGATCTTCCGGCCGGGACCGGTCTTCACCCAGCTCCTGCTGGCCGACGAGATCAACAGGACACCACCGAAGACGCAGGCCGCCCTGCTGGAAGCCATGGGCGAGGGCCAGGTCAGCATGGACGGGATCACCCGGCCCCTGCCGCAGCCCTTCGTCGTGCTGGCTACCGACAACCCGATCGAGTATGAGGGCACCTACGAGCTCCCTGAAGCGCAGCTCGACCGGTTCGCCATGCGCCTCCGGCTGGGTTACCTGGCCACCGCGGATGAGATTGCGATGCTGCAGCGCAGGCTCGACCGGCGGCAGGAAGCCGCGACCCTGCAGCCGGTGACGACGGCTGCTGAGCTGCTGGCCATGCGCGCGTCGCTGGAGCGCGTTGAAGTCGCGCCTGACCTGCTCGAGTATGTCGTGGCGATAGTCCAGGCGACCCGCCACCACGCCCAGATCCAGGTCGGCGTCAGCCCCCGCGGCGGCCTCGCCGTGACCCAGCTGGCCAGGGCGCAGGCCCTGCTTGAGCATCGGGACTATGTCATTCCCGATGACATCAAGCGCGTCGCGGTCCCGGCCCTGGCGCACCGGATAACTCTGCGTCCTGAGCTGTGGGTACGACAGGTCAAGTCCGACGACGTGATCGGCACGCTGCTCGGGACTGTGCCGGTGCCGCGAACCGATCCGGCGGCGGCCGTTGGCTAGCCCCGCCGGCCAGGAAGAACCGCCGCAGTTCCCGGTGCGCTGGGGCCTGTCGCCGCATGCCCGGCGCCTGCTGACCCTGTCGCTCGCTGGCCTGATCATCGCGATCATCACCCGACGACCGGAGTTTGCGGGCCTCGCCGCGCCCGCGCTGCTGCTGCTCGCGTCCTGGCGCACTGACCGGCCTCGCCAGGTGGGCGTCCGGGTGAGCATGGCTAGCGTCGTCGTGGTCGAGGGAGTGCAGACGAGCGTCGGGGTCGAGATATCCGGCCTCGCTGACTTCGGGGCCGCGCTCGTCATCGATCCGGCCGAGACGGTCACCGCAGCCGCTCCGGTCATCTTGCCAAGCGGCATGCCGACCCGGACTGCCCGGCTCCGGCTGACGCCGATGCGCTGGGGCAGGCGCTCGCTCGGCGTGCTGGTGATCACCTTCACCGACCGTTCCCGGGTGAGCGAGGGCACGGTCAGAGTGTCGCTGCCGTTCGTCAACTGCCGGCCCCGGCCGGCTCAGCTGACCGGCAGCATCGTGCTGAGCCGTCTGCCGAGCAGGCTCGGTGAGCACTCGGCGCGGGTCACCGGGGACGGCGCTGAGTTCGCCGGGGTGCGCGAGTTCGTTCCTGGCGACCGGCAGCGCCGGATCAACTGGCCAGCCACCACCCGGCACGGGACCCTCCACCTCAGCACCTTTGCGGCGGAGCGAACCCAGAATCTCGTCGTCATCGCGGACGAGACCGCCGACGTCGGCGAGCCTGGCGCAAGCACGCTGGATCTGGTGCTCCGCGGCGCCGCGGGCGCGGTCACCCGCTACCTGGCCGCCCGCGACCGCGTTGGACTGATCATCCATGCGCGCAGCCTCTCCTGGGTCGGCCCTGGCCAGGGTCAGCGGCACGCGAGCCGGCTGCTCGACCTCATGATGGCCAGCCCTGGAGGCTGGGACCGCGGGGTCAGCCTGACCAGGCTGCCGCGGGCTGCGCTGCCCCCCGGCGCACTGATCCTGGTGTTCAGCCCGCTGCTCGATGCGCTCTTCATCGAGGCCCTGCGCGACCTGCGCGAGCGCGGCTTCAGCGTGATCGTCGTGGACGTACTCAACGCCGAGCCCAGCCCCGCGGGCGGCAGGCTGTCGCAGCTGACCGGACGGATATGGCGACTCGAGCAGGAAGCGATCCGCTTCTCGCTGACGCAGATCGGTGTCCCGGTCGTCCACTGGGACGGCATCAGCAGCCTCGATGAGCCCCTGGCCCCCTACACCCGGCGCGTCGTGGTGGCACGCCGGTGAGCGCGCGCAGACAGCGGCTGACGGCGCACAGCAGCCGACGGTCGGTCGCAAGTATCGCGGCGGCGGCCCTGCTGGCGGCCGGCAGTATCTGCTGGTCGGCAGCGCCGCTGGCGGGCGGCCAAGCCGGTACGCGGCTCTCCCTGATAGTCGCGATCGTCTCAGGGGTCATGAGCATCGCGCAGCTCGCGACCAGTGGCATCATTGCTCCCTCCGCCGACAGCCTGTGGCCGGCCGAGCGGGTCGCCTGGCGGCTTATCGGCCTGGTCAGATGGCTACCGTGGGCCGATCTGACGATCGTGGCCACGCTGGCGCTCGAGGCGCTGCACTCCGCCCGGCCCTGGCATACCGCCGTGCTGGGCATCGGGCTGACCGGCTACCTGCTCGCGGCGCACCTGACCGAGAGCGGCGCCGGTGCGAGCGTGCTGCGAGCGCAACTGCCGCTGCTCGCCGCAGGCATCGGGCTGACCGGCCTGGCTGTGGCCGCGGCTGCCCTGCCTGCCCCGCCCGCGGGCCCTGGCGCAGCGCTGATCCGGGTCGCGGCCGTCGTCATCGCGGTCATCGTTGCCGGGATGGTTGTGCCTGCCTGGCTCGGCCGCGGCCGCTAGCGGCAGACCGCGTACCCCTGCATGCCGCGCGGGTTCGCAGCTGCGTGGATGAAACCGCCGGACACCGAGACTGCGCTCAGCCGGCCAAGCGACCACGGCGGCTGGACACTGACCCGGTGACCGCGGGCCCGAAGGCCCGCGATGACGGTCTCGCCGGCCCTCGACTCGATGGCGAGCGACCTGGGGTCCGACATCCGGGGGTAGAACGACGACGGGAAGTGGTCCGTGTGGAACGCAGGCGCGTCGATGGCCTCCTGCAGGTTCATCCCGAAGACCACATGATTCAGGAAGAACGCGAGCGACCACTGGTCCTGCTGATCGCCACCCGGCGTCCCGAAGGCCAGGTACGGCGCGCCGTCGCGCAGCGCGAGGCCCGGCGAGAGCGTCGTGCGCGGCCGGCGCCGCGGGGCCAGCGTGCTGGCCAGCCCTGGCGTGAGCGTGAACATCTGCGCCCTGGTACCGAGGCAGAAGCCGAGGCCGGGAATGACCGGCGAGCTCTGCAGCCAGCCGCCGCTCGGAGTCGCGGACACCATGTTGCCGAACCGGTCGGCAACGTCGAGATGGCAGGTGTCGCCAGGTCCCAGCTCGGCCGCCTGCTCATGCTGCCGCCTGCGGTCGGCCGTCGGCTCACCGATGCCTGCTGTCCCGGCTACCGCCGGGTCGGGCCGGGCGACGCCGAAGCTGGTCAGGGCAAAGCCGGGTAGCCGGGGCGTGCCGCCGTCCGGACTTCCTGGCCGCAGCTCGCCGGAGGCATCCGGTCCGATGAGGCCCCGCCGCGAGGCCGCGTACTCGGCCGACAGCAGCGCCGCCAGCGGCACCGAGCTCTGGCGCGGGTCCCCGTACCAGGCCTCCCGGTCGGCGAACGCGAGCTTGCCGGCCTCGGTCACGGTGTGGATGAGCTCCGCTCCCCCTGGCTGTAGGTGCTCGATGCCCAGCCCATCCAGCAGCGCAAGCTGCTGAAGGAAGACCGGCCCCTGTCCCCACGGACCCGTCTTGCAGACAGTCAGGCCGCGGAACTCTGCGGTGACCGGAGCCTCAGCACTGGCCCGCCAGCCAGCCAGGTCGTCACCGGTCAGCAGCCCGCGGTGACGGTGCCCGGTGATGTCCATGACGCACGCGTCAGCCAGGTACTCCGAGATGGCCGCTGCGACGAAGCCCGAGTAGAACGCGCTCCGGGCCGCCTCGATCTGGCGTTCCCGCCCTGATCCGGCTTGTTCTGCCTCGGTCAGGATGCGCTCGTAGACGCTCGCCAGCGGCCGGTTGGTGAACCGGCTGCCCGGCGCTGGCACGCCGTCAGCCAGGTAGATCTCGGCCGACCCCGGCCAGTGCTCGCGGAAGGTCCCGGACACGGCCGCGATCGTGGCGCTCGCGGCTGGCAGCATCGGATAGCCGTGCTCGGCGTAGCCGATGGCGTACTGCATCACCGCCCGCAGCGGGAGAGTGCCGTACCGCTCGAGCAGGAGCATCCAGGTACCGAAGGCGGCCGGAACGCACGCCGCCAGCAGCCCCGTTCCCGGGATGAGGTCGAGGCCGAGGCCGGCGAAATGCTCGGCGGACGCGGCCGCCGGCGCCGGCCCCTGGCCGTCCAGCACGAACGGCTGCCCCTCCGCGGCGCTGAAGCCGATGACCGGTACCTCGCCGCCCGGGCCGTTCAGGTGCGGCTCGACCACCTGCAGGACAAGGCCCGCCGCGACGGCCGCGTCGAACGCGTTACCGCCAGCCTCCAGGACGGCCATTCCGGCCGCCGAGGCGAGCCAGTGAGTCGACGCCACGGCGCCGAAGGTTCCGGCAAGCTCCGGCCTGGTGGTGAACGGCGGGCTGGCGGTCATGACCCAGGTGCCATCACCGCGTCGGTCAGCGGGTCTTGC
>Ga0335073_10017031_pt1 | contig 10168 bp, 9 predicted proteins | sample Lox_Sample_22_FD_207093 | JGI IMG/M metagenome (GOLD analysis project Ga0335073, IMG submission 207093) | Soil microbial communities from Loxahatchee National Wildlife Refuge, Florida, United States - Lox_Sample_2.2 | ecosystem: Environmental > Terrestrial > Soil > Wetlands | place: USA: Florida... | reverse complement strand
CCGGCGGCCGTCTGCATCGCCGCGGTCAACCGCGCGCATGGCCTCATTAAGAAAACGCACGATTCCGTCGTAGAGCGCAACCACCAGATCCACCGCCGATGCCCCATCGAGTGCGTGCTGCCGATAAATACCCATAAATTGTCGGGGCTCCTTAGCCATTCGAACCTTGGTTGTATCCGGTAATGGCCGAGTAGAGCTCGTTCATGCCGTTAAGCTCGGTCGGCAGTTGCTGCATAATCTCGTTGGCGCTGTTCAGCTCGGCCGTCAGGCTCGACTGCTCGGCCGAGATCGTTGCGTTCTCTTTCGAAATCTCTGCGTTGAGCGTGGATTCGATGTTGCTGTTTGAACCTGAAGCAAGCGAAAGTATGCCGGTCGGCGAGCTTGTGCCCGCATTGTTCAGCACGCCTGAAAACGCCTGCCCCCAACTGTTCGCATTCTGGAAGAAGTTCACCACGCTTGAGTAATCGGTATTCAGCAAGGTATCGAGCGAGCTGGAGTCGAAGGTAAGCGTCCCATCGTTGTTTACGCCGATGCCCAGGCTCGTGAGACTGTTGATGTCTGACCCGCTGCTGTTGTAGTTCAATGCCGTTCCGGTCGTCTGGTCGGTCACATTCGAAGTAACGGTAAGCGCGCCGGTCGATCCGGCCGTCTCTGAAAAGAGCTCGAGCTGCGAACCGGTGCTGCTCGAAGTTATCGAAGCCGTCACGCCGATTTTTGCCGCATTGACAGCCGCAGCCACTCCGGACAGCGTGTTATCTGAAGACGGGACGTTGACCGTTTGCGTCGCTTGGTTGCCTACCTGGATGGATATCGATCCTGAGAGCGTATCGCCTGCGTTGGTAATCGAGTCGAGATAGCCGTTCGGATTCTGCGCATTGACACTGTTAAGAAGTTGCTCCTGCAGCAGCGATAGCGTGGGCGATCCGAAGAGCGGCTCGGGCGTGCCTGAGCTTGTGTTCCCTTCCTGGGTGTTGATGGCGCTGATCAGTGAGTTGTAGTCGCTCACAAACTGGTTCACCGTGCTTTCGACATCGTTATTGTCGTTGCCGATAATCACCTGCACCGGCTCGCTTGAACTGGACAGCAGCTGGAAGGTCACGCCCGGAATAAGGTTGCTGACAGTATTCGATGAAGATTGGATGTTCGCCTTGCCGTCGATGGTCAGGTTCGCATCGACCCCGGTGACTGCGTTTGTGTAGGCCAAAGCGGTTGCGCCGGAATCCACAATGCTTGAATTCACGGTCAAAGAATTTGCGCTGCCTGCGTTATTTGAGGTCAGCGTCAGGCTTACGGTGCCGTCACTGTTCGTCGTGGTTCCGGCGGTTATGCCGGAAAGCGCGGCATCGCCACTGATGAAACTGGCAAGATCCGCAACCGTCGTACCGCCCTCAGCCGAGCTCACGGCACTCATTGCTACCGTCACGGCAGCGCCACTGCCCACCTGGATTGAGAGTGAACCGCTGAGCGAGTCATTCGTTCCAACGCCGGTTAATGCTCCTGTTGACGCAGTCGGGTTGCTGCCGTCGGTGCCTGACGTGCCGGTGTAGCTTAAAACCTGGCCGGGCGCCGCGATTGAGTTATTGCTGACCGAGATGTTTCCATTCCCACCTGAAGTTTCAGATGTGAGACTCAGCCACGAACCGGCCGAGTCGCCCTCAACGTTGGCTGTAATGCCCACCCCGGAATCGTTGATTGCGGAGGCGAGATCGGCCAGGGTATTGTTCCCGCTGCCGGTATATACAGTGGCGCCGGTCGACGAGCCTGCGCCTATCACAAACGTTACCGCAGAGCCACTACCTGTCTGGAGCGTGATCTGCCCTGAAAGCGCGGCTGAGGAACTCGAGACTTCGGCAAGGTAGCCGCTCGATGTCGCTGCCAGGCTGTTCACCGTAACCGTGTGTGTACCCGCGACCGCCGCGGTCGACGCCGCTGTAAGTTCGAGCACGTTGGTATTGGAGCTCGATCCGGTCTTCTCCGCCAGGATCCCTTCGAAATTCGTCAGCGAGCTTACGTCGTTCGAAAGATTCGAGACCAGCGTGCCCAGGCTGGAGATCGCTGTGTCCTGGCCTTCGAGCGAGTTCAACTGGTTCTTCCATGGCGTTTCAACGTTCTGGAGGTTCGCCACAATCTCAGAGACCGTTTGGCTGACATTGAACCCCGTGCCGCTGGTCGGCGAACCAAAGCTCAATCCCACTGTGCCCATTGCAATCTCCCGCAAAACTAGAAGCAGCCTTCTGGCCAGACGCCTGTTGAACGGATTGGAAACCGCTCATCAAGACGTAATGAAGCTAACTCGCATTTCTTACAGACGCCCCCAAATGGAACGCCGGGCTCCAGCACGGATGTCTCTGCGGGCCAGACCGCATGACGCCCCCAAATGGCGTAATTGGCGCGCATCTCGCGCTTTGAGAGGAATGCGCCAAATGCGGACCGGGCGTCCCAAGGGACGCCCAGTCCTGTTATGCGCCGGTTGGCGGTTGATTGTTGCCCGGCGTCGCGCATTTCTTAGCCGGGCTCCGGGTTTGCTATTGGCCGGCGGCCGCGCAGCCTATTCATCGAACTATTGCAGCAGTTTGGTTACTTCCTGCTGCATGCTGTTGGCCTGCGCCAGGGCCGAGATGCCGGTCTGGCTCAGGATTTCGTACTTCGACATGTTGGAGGATGCCGACGCATAGTCTGTGGCCTGTACCGCGTTCTGCGCCGATTGCATGTTTTCTGCCTGCGTGCTGATCACCGAGCTGACCGCATTGAGCGTGTTGATCTGTGCGCCGATGTAGCCGTCCTGTGCCGCAACGTCGGTAATGGCGGCGTTCAGTGCGGTCAGAGTGTCTTGCGCGCCCGCCTGGGTGGTCAGATTGTTTTGGGTTAGGTCCGCCGAGCCGTTGGCGCCTGCCTGGTAGCTGATGAGGGCGCTGCTTGATCCGGCGTTGTCGTTAACAGCAGTAAAGGCGGTGCCACCGATGGCAAGCGTGAACCCAGCATTGGTCGTATCAATGCTGGCGGCCTGGCCTGCCGCTTCAGGATCGCTGCCTGCACCTGCTGCTGAAGTGATGTTGCCCTGAATCTCGAGACCAGTGTCGGCGTTGCCGGCATCTCCGGCCGCCGCTCCTGTGGTGATAGTGGCTACCACACCGATATTCGAGCTGTTGATCTGCGCGGCAAAAGCGCCAAGCGTTTCGCCCGCCGTGCCGGTGATGGTTTTGGTCACCACACCGCCGGACAGGGAATCCCAAACATCGACCGCGATGCCGGTTGCTCCAACAACAGAGCTGGCATCTGCCGTAGTTCCACCGGAATCGAGAAACACGTTCTGGCCGGCGCTGTATTGCATTGAACCATTGGCGTCGCCCACTGAAGCCGAGGTAACCTGCGCGAAGTGCAGGTCATCCTGCGAGGCGCTCAACGTCGAGGAGTCGCCGGTGTAGATGGCGACATCCGGGCCACCGAAAACCTTCTGCTGGTTGTAGGTCGTGGTTGAGCCGATGTTATTGATCTCTGAAAGGATTGACTGATATTCCTGGTTGGCCGCGGTATCCTGCGAGCTGTTCAGCGTGCCGTTGGAGGCTTCGGTGGCCAGCGTAACGGCGCGGTTGAGCAGGCTTGTGACCTGCGAAAGCGCGCCATCAGCCACCTGCAGAAGGCCTACGCCTTCTGTTGCGTTGGTTTGTGACTGGCCCAGGGCCATTTGGTTAGCCTGCAACCCGTCGACTAGTGAAAGGCCGGCTGCATCGTCTGCGCCAGAGTTGATCCTGGATCCGGATGACAGCTGTTGCAGCGTCTTCGACAGGCTGTCGTTAGTGTTATTGAGATTATTCTCCGCATACACCGCGGAGAGGTTATTTAAGACACCCAGGGACATGGGGTTCTCCTTGTTGGATGCGGTGAATTGCGGCCTCAATACCGGATGCGCTCCCCTCATTGAACCCTGGGTTGCTGCTCTCGGTTTGGAGCCGTCGCATCTGGCCACTTCTTCGGCCTTGCACTCTTGGACTTTACTTTGGTGTGCCCGGTGTCTCGGGCTTGGACACTTTTGCGGACAGGTTTTAATTTATTAACTTCTGCACTCCCGCGCCGATAAATTCCGCGAAGGAGTTCACGGCCATGATCGACTTGACCCGCCTCAACGGCAGCACAATGGTGGTGAACAGCGACCTGATCAAAACCGCTGAAGCTTCGCCAGACACCATGCTCACCCTTATTAATGGAGAAAAACTGATTGTTCGCGAAGAGATTGGCGAGGTCGTCGAGCGGGTCCTCGCCTATCGCGCGCGCCTGCTTGCCGCCGTGGGCAGGCGCATGACGCACTTCGGCGACCTTGAGCGAGTGGTGGCGCTGGCCAGCCTCGACGTTGCCGACGCACGGCATGTGCCGGGAAAAAAGTCTTCAGAAGACTCCGAAAGATAAGCGGCACGACCCTTTTTTTCTTCATCTGTTGTTTGGGCCGAGGTGCGGTATATGGATAAGGCAAGTATTGGCGGAGTCATTCTTGCCATGGCAGGGATCATGACCGGTCTGATGATTGAAGGCGGCAACCTGGGCCAGATTTTGCAGCCTACCGCCGCCCTGATCGTTTTTGGCGGTACTTTAGGCGCGGTCATGCTGCAGTTTCCTCTCACCACCGTGATTGGAGCATTTCGCAGTCTGGGCAACATCTTTGCCGCACCGCGCAAGCAGGAAGGCGAGATTATCAAGCAGCTTGTCGCGTTTGCCAACAAAGCCAGACGCCAGGGCGTGGTTTCGCTCGATTCCGATCTTGAGTCGGTTCGGGACCCATTCATGAAGCAGACGCTGATGCTCGCGGTCGACGGCACCGAGCCCGCCGAGCTGCGCAAAATCATGCACGTCTGTCTCGATTCGATTACCGAAGAGGAAGAGCGGCTTCCGGCCGTCTTCGAATCGGCCGGCGGGTTCTCCCCCACCATCGGAATCCTGGGCGCCGTGCTCGGCCTGATCCAGGTGATGCACCACCTCGACAATATGCAGGAAGTGGGCCGCGGCATCGCGGTCGCATTTGTCGCAACCATCTACGGGGTGGGCATTGCCAACCTGTTTTTTTTGCCCTTCGCCGGCAAGATGCGCCTGCGTATTCGCGATGTCTGTCGCCGCCGCGAAATGATGCTCGAAGGCGTTATCTCGATTCTGGAAGGGATAAATCCGCGCATGCTTGAAATCAAGCTGGCCGGATTCGTCGACGACCTGGCTTACTCAAAGAAAGCGAAGGCGGCATGAGAACGCGGATGCTCCGCAGCCGCGTGAGCCACGACCGTTGGCTGGTCTCGTACGCCGACTTCATTACGCTTCTCTTTGCATTCTTCGTTGTGCTCTATGCTTCTGCCAATGCCGACAAAAAGAAGCAACAGGATGTTTCTGCGGCCATCGACACGGCCTTCCGCGCGCTGGGCATCTTTCAGGAAGCGGCCCGCAAACCGTCGCCTGCGACAGGCCCGGCGGTAAGCGCCGACCATCCTGCTCTGCCCGTGAACATCGTGATGGGCGAAGAAGTGCTGGCTCCGGCCGTGGTTAGAGACGATCTCGAACGCATTCGCCGCGACCTGACCCAGACGCTCTCTGACCAGGTGGCGACGCATACGGTTTCAATCAAGATGGGCCGCGATGGGCTGGTTATCAGCCTGCGCGAAGCAGGGTTTTTTGCTTCGGGCTCGGCCACGCCCAGGCCGGGGACCCTGCCGACTCTGCGCATGATTGCCGCGCGGCTGGCCACCACGCCCTACGACATGCGCATCGAAGGGCATACCGACAACATTCCGATCCATAACGAAGAGTTCGATTCGAACTGGGAGCTTTCGTCGGCGAGGGCGACGCGCATTGCGCGAATGATTGTGGATCAGAAGCTCATTGCGCCGGAACGCATATCGGCTGCCGGGTACGCTGAGTTCCATTCGGTGGCAACCAACGACACGCCGGAGGGCCGCGCTGAGAATCGCCGCGTGGATCTGGTGGTTTTGCCTCGAGCGAAAGTTGACTTTAACGCGCCGGCCCAGGAAGCACCGCAGATTGAGAGCGGAGTCTGGCGGAAGATCACCGACGATTAGCAAGGCAGCGGGTCAGCAAGTCAGCCGTCATCAATGATCGTCACGTGGTTCACCCATGTCGTCGACGTACCAGCGCATCGAGAACGGCTACTTGCCAAATCTACGCGAGACTAACCCGTTCCGATGTGTCGCCGATAGAGGCTCTATTAAGGTGCTGACCTGCTGACCCGCTGACTTGCTGCTTCTATTCCACTCCCAGCACTTTTACAATCACCCGCTTGCGTCGCCGGCCGTCGAATTCCGCGTAAAACACCCGCTGCCAAGTGCCAAGGTCGAGCTTGCCGTTAGTCACCGGCAGCGTGGTTTCGTGGTGCAACAGCAGCGACTTCAGGTGCGCGTCGCCATTGTCTTCTCCGGTCTGATGATGCTTGTAATCGGGCCGTGCGGGAGCCAGCTCTTCAAGCCATTTGCCGATGTCCTCAATCAGCCCGCTTTCAAGGTCATTCACATATACGGCGGCGGTGATGTGCATGGGCGAAACAAAGCAGAGGCCGTCTTTCACTCCGCTGCGCCGCACAATCTGCTCAACCTCGTCGGTGATGTGCACCATTTCACGCCGCTTGCGGGTTTCAAATACCAGGTATTCGGTATGACTCTTCATACGCTTCTCCTAATTCCTCAGTCCCTCAGTCCCATAGCAGCCTTGTCCCTTATCCTAAAGCTAACGGTGATGTTCTCAGGCACATCCAGCGCCGACGGCCTTTCAGATCGCGGCATTGAACTGCTCGCGGCGGGCGAGCCGGCCCAGGCCACACAGGCGTTCCGCGCGGCCATCGACGCCGATCCCGCGCACGTTGAGGCGCATCATGGACTGGTGCGCGCGTTGCGCGACGCCGGTCGGTTCGAGCAGTCGATTGCGGCCGCTCTCGCACTTACCGTGCTCACCCCCGGCGATCCACTTGCCCACACTGCGCTTTCGGTGTCACTGCAACATGCGGGCCACATTCCCGAAGCTGAGGCGGCGGCCGCTCGAGCTAAGGTGCTGGAGTGGAAACGGCAACTCAGGACTCCCGCCGGAACGGGCTCAGAAGGCGATCTCGGAGGCAGGGAACTTGTGTGAAGCGGCTCCCAGATCCCGCTCGGCGGCTGCGCCGCATGCACGATCTTCTCTTTCATGAATATGGCCCGCAGCATTGGTGGCCGGCCAAGACGCAGTTCGAGGTAATTCTAGGCGCATACCTCACGCAGAATACTTCGTGGAAGGCGGTGGAGCGCTCGCTCGAAAACCTGCGTGCCGCCGGAGCGCTCTCGCTCGAAGGGCTGCGCGCAATTTCGGTGGCGAGGCTGCGATCGCTGATTCAGCCCTCGGGCTTTTACACGCGTAAGGCGCCGGCCCTCAAAGCATTTGTCGCAATGGTCGACAGCGAGTTTGACGGTTCACTCGAAAAACTTGCAGCGGCGCCAACCAATGAGCTTCGCAAGAGACTGCTCGATTTGCCCGGAGTGGGCCAGGAGACTGCCGACGCGATTCTGCTTTACGCGCTGGGGCATTCGGTTCCCGTGGCGGACGAGTATTTGCGGCGCATTGCCGGCCGGCACGGGCTCGTCAACATCGAGTCCGGACGCAAACACATCGCCTACGACGCGCTTACCCTTCTTACGCGCTGCGCATTTTCCCCTGATCCGGCGCGCGACCACGCATCACTCTTTAACGAGTTCCACGCACTCACAGTCGCTGTGGGCAAGGCGCACTGCGGCAGGACGGCGAAGTGCGAGGGATGCCCGCTTGAAGGCGATCTGCGTAATGCAGATCGCTAGCTTTCAACTCTCAGCTTTCAGCCTTCAGCTCATGTTTCATCAATCGATGCGTCGCGCCCTTTAAGCTGCCGCTACAGGCTGGCGGCTGCCCTATGTCGTAATCTGTTCTCATGAGTCCTGCACCGCAACAACCGCAAATGAATATGACCCAGACCCCCGATTACCGCGAGTCCTACGCAAACAGTGTGCAGGTTCGCGTCAGCGTCTGGGACTTCCAGCTCACCTTCGGCCTGGCGTCGAGCGAGTCGCCCGATCAAGTGAACATCCGCAACCACCAATCCATCTTTCTGAGCCCGCAACAGGCCAAGGCACTGTTGAACATCCTGGGCCAGAACATTGCTCAATACGAACAGGCCTTCGGCGTGCTCAACCTGGAGCCGCATAATCAGAGCTTTCCGCACGGGCCCGTGAATTGAACAGGGGCTGAGGGAACAATTCCTTTCTCCGCAAATGAATTTTTGCAGGAATTGAGATGGGCCAAAGGCTGATAGTGAGCAGATGAATGCCGAAAGCTGAGAGCTGACCTTACATGCGTTTGAAACGGATCTTCAATCCATGGCGCGATCGCCCCCTTCCGCTGTGGATGATTTTCCCCGTCATCTTCGCGGCGCTTTACGCCAGCCATTTCGGGCTGCTGCGCATACCCTATTACTGGGATGAGGCAGGCTACTACATTCCTGCCGCGTGGGACTTTTTCCGCACTGGCGCGCTCATCCCAACCACCACGCTCAGCAACGCGCATCCGCCCCTGCCGAGCATCTATCTCGCGTTGTGGTGGCGTCTTTCAGGCTTCTATCCCGAGGTGACGCGCGAGGCTGTGCTGATGGTTGCTGCCCTCGGGCTGCTCGGCGTGTGGCGGCTGGCCATGCGGACGATCGGCGCGGCTTCGGTCGCTTTCTGGACCGTGGTTCTCACGGGGCTCTATCCCATATGGTTTGCGCAAAGCTCGCTCGCGCATGGCGATATCTTCGCCGCGGCGTGCTCCATCTGGGGCATGGTATATGCGCTGCCCGAGCTTGACCGCAAACCACGCGCCGCCGCAGCCTGGTTTTCAGCCGCCGCATTGTGCAAGGAAACTTCCATCGTCATCCCCATTACTCTCGCGGCCTTATGCCTGCTTGAGTTTTTTCGGACGCAACGGCCCGAGCGCCGGCGTCTGGTTCGCGAGGCCGCATGGCTCTCAGCCTGCGTGCTTCCGCTCGCCGCATGGTACGCCTATCATTACCTACGCACCGGATACCTCTTCGGCAATCCGGAATTCGTTCGATACAACGCCGAAGACACGCTTGCCCCTCTGCGCATTTTGGCCGCGCTCACCCACCGCATTCTGCACCTTACCGCGCACATGAATCTGTTTGTGCCGGTGGGAATCGCTCTGGCCGCGCTGCTGCTTGCTCCCCGCCCCGACGCCGAGGGACAAGATCGCACCGCCATCGACCAATCTGTTCAGCTGCGCATCCTGCTTGTGCTTACCGCCAACGCCATTCTCTTCAGTGTGCTTGGCGGGGCGCTGCTCACTCGCTATCTGCTGCCTATGTATCCGCTGGTGCTGCTGCTCGCCGTTGCCGCCATCTACCGGCGTGTGCCGTTGTGGCAGGCTCTGGCGGTTCTATCGGCGTCAGCGTTCGTGGCGGGACTCTTTATCAACCCGCCTTATGGGTTCGCGCCTGAAGACAACCTCGATTACGCGCGTGTTGTGCGGATGCACCTGGCCGCCATCGCGCAGCTCGAGCATCGCTACCAGGGCGCAGCGGTGCTCACCGCCTGGCCCATGACCGATGAGCTGATGCATCCCGAGCTTGGCTACGTAAAGCAACCATGGGAGATCTGCGCCATCGACGACTTTACTTCGCCCCAGATTGCGCGCGCCGCCGACGAGCCTGAAAAGTACTCGGCCGCGATCGTCTTCTCGACCAAGTACGATCCGCCTTCGACCTTCTTCAGTATGGGGCCGAAGAGCCGCGCCCTCGACGAGAAGTACTTCGGCCTGCATCACGATCTGCCGCCCGAAATGATTGCCCGGCAGTTGGGCGGATCGATGGTGTGGAAGTACGCTGATCACGGCGAGTGGGTCGCACTGATCCGCTTCAACCGGCAAATTGAGGCTCGACACAACTTTGAACCAGACGCGTTGCCGGCATTGGCGCTGCGCTAAGTTTTTCTGCGCAGAAACTCAAATACGCCGTAGCCGATTGCGGCGGCGCCGAGCCCGATAACGAAGTTGGTGGGCGTGGCAATATCGCCGAGCGCGAAGACCAGCGTTTTGCCTTTGCTTGATGAGCGAACAAACTCGCCCATCAGCAGGTTCGAATAGAAGAGGAAAATAATGAACGCGACTTCGACCGCCGCTCGCCAGA
>Ga0335073_10017030_pt1 | contig 10169 bp, 4 predicted proteins | sample Lox_Sample_22_FD_207093 | JGI IMG/M metagenome (GOLD analysis project Ga0335073, IMG submission 207093) | Soil microbial communities from Loxahatchee National Wildlife Refuge, Florida, United States - Lox_Sample_2.2 | ecosystem: Environmental > Terrestrial > Soil > Wetlands | place: USA: Florida... | reverse complement strand
GCGCAGGAGCGTCACATGCTTCACGATGGGCAGCTTCGCCTGCGCAAACAGCCTCTTCATCGCGTCCTTGTCCATGCCTGCGGCCGAGCCCAGCACGCCTGAGCCCACATACGCGATGCCCGCCAGCTCGAAGAGCCCCTGGATCGTTCCATCCTCACCGAAGGTCCCGTGCAGCACAGGAAAGACGACGTCGAGTGCTTTCTCGGGACCCTGCGAACCAGGCTCCGGCGCCAGCAGCGTCGGCATCCCGTCATGCAGAAGCTTCGCACCCGGCGTCGCTTCCGGATCGCCCGCTCGCAGCTTGCGCGCCACCGCGCTCGAGTCGCCGTTCAGCAGATTCTGCGCGTCGCCCGCGCCCAGCCAACGGCCCGCTTTGGTGATGCCGATGGGCACCACGTCAAACTTGTTGCGATCGATTGCCTTGAGAATCGAAGCTGCCGAAAGCAGCGAAACCTCATGCTCGCCGCTCCGCCCGCCAAACAAAATGCCCACACGCAGTTTCTTTGCCATTACGCCTGATTCACCATGAGGGAAGACTGAACTCCAGCCTCAGTGTAGAACCCTCTATCCCACCAGCGGAGTCACAGTATCTTCTTGCCAAATGCCGAACAGGCCAGTTCCACCGCCAGATCCGCGGTCCGGTTGTGCTCGTCGATCACCGGATTTACCTCGACAATCTCGAAGCTCACCATCCGCCCGTGATCGGCCAGGATCTCCATCGCCAGATGCGCTTCGCGATAGGTCGCGCCTCCACGCACCGGCGTGCCAACTCCCGGCGCGTCCTCCGGATCGATCCAATCCATGTCGAGGGAGACATGATAGCCAATGGTTCCGCGTCCGGCCGCGCGCAGCGCCTCTTCCATCACCGAGCGCATGCCCCGCTCGTCGATATCGCGCATGGTGTACACCTCTTCGATGCCCGCGCGACGGATGTTTGCCCGTTCTGCCGCATCCACATCGCGAATACCCACCAGGACCGCGTTCTCCGGCGCGATCTTCGGCGCGTAGCCGAAGATCTTGCTCAGCGGCTCCGGCCCCAGCCCCAGCAGCGAAGCCAGCGGCATGCCGTGCACATTGCCCGAGGGCGACGTCTCGGGCGTATTGATATCCGTGTGGGCATCGATCCAGATCACGCCGATCTTCTGTTTCTGTCGGCGATAAAACTCCGCTACGCCTGACACCGAACCCGCTGCCAGTGAGTGATCGCCGCCCAGCACCAGCGGCGTCTGCCCATCCTCCAGGGTCTTCACCACCGCCTCGGCGGTGCGGGTGCAGGTCTCGGCAATCTGCTTCAGGTAGCGGGCGTGCGGATCGCCGAAGGCCTGCGTCTCAGCGATGTCCACCACGATGTTGCCCGCGTCGGTCACCTGGTGGCCCAGCGCCTCGAGCCGGGCTTCGAGGCCTGCGACACGCATCGCGGAGGGCCCCATATCGACTCCGCGGCGGCTGGCGCCCATATCCAGGGGTACCCCCAGAACGCGGATCCGGCGGGTCGGTTGCGCCTGGGTTCCGGCTGGCAAAGAGACAGGAGAGAAACTCGGAGTGTCCATCGGATTTGTCATGGTAATGACCGCTTTCCATTGGAAAACAATGCCTTGTGGCGGAGCAGGTCGCCAAAGTGTAAGCGAAGGGCATCTATAAGCAAAGGCGACTGGTTACTAGCGGTACGCATATCCGTCATGCCCTAAAAGGGCTATTAGATCATTTTTCTTTCCGCGTAAGATGAAGATGTAACAATCTAAAGGAATTCAGCTTATTTCATAGAGCATGATAACCCTGCCTTGCCATGGGGCTCGGCGCAAGGCGACAGGGAAGGATCGAGGCATGACGGACGTCGGGGGTGCCAGGCTGCGGGGAGCAGTTGCTGGCACTTTCTTCATGGGGAGAACGGCCGTATTGGGGGTTCTGGCATTGGCATGGGCGCTCGCAAGCGCGCAGCCGGCGCCGCTGGATTCCGTGCGCGCGATTCGCGCCCTCTCCAATGACCAGGCCACCCAGGGGCTCTCCGTCGACTTTCAGGCCACCGTCACCTATGTGCGCAGTTATCAGCATGCGCTCTTCGTTCAGGACGGCGACGCAGCCCTCTACGTCGATTGGCCAACCGAGAACCTGCTCCAGCCCGGCGATCGCGTCGAGGTAACTGGGACAACCAAGGCCGGTTTCCGTCCGATCGTTATCGCCAAAAGTGTAACCCTCGTCCACCACGGCGTCGTGCCACCGGCCGTTCCGGCCACCTTCGACGAACTCATCCGTGGCGACATGGACGCACGCCTCGTCACCGTCGATGCGGTTGTCCGCGACGCCGACACCGTGATCCATCAGAATGTGCGCAGCTCGCTCCTTCAACTGCACACCGATGGAGGCGAGATCGATGCTGCGGTCGATGTCGACAATCAAGACGTCCTGAGCACTCTGCTCGACTCTGAGGTGCAGGTCACAGGAGCGGTGTCGGGCCGGCTCGACAGCAAGCAGCAGCAGACCGGAGTCGTACTCCACGTCAGCTCGATCGATGGCGTGAAGGTGATCCATCGCGCCGCATCCAGCCCGTGGGATCTGCCGGTCACGCCGATGGACCAGATCCTCACCAGCTATCACGTCAACAATTCAAGCAAGCGGATTCGCGTGCGCGGCACAATTACTTACTATCAGCCCGGCTCGGCAGCCGTGTTGCAGGATGGTCAGAAGAGCCTTTGGCTGGTCACCTCGTCGATCGCGCCTCTGCGGGTGGGAGATGCTGCCGATGCTACGGGATTCCCCGAGCTGCACGACGGCCAGCTCGCGTTGGCCAGCGCCGAGATTCAGGACAGCGGCAGACCATCTCCCGTCGCGCCGAAACAGACAACCTGGGACCAGCTCGCGTCGGGGAAAAACCTCTTCGACCTGGTCACCATCGATGGCTCAGTCGTGGCCGAAGCGCGCGGCGCAGCCCAGGACGAATACTTCATCAAGTCCAACGGAGATCTCTTCTCCGCCATCTACAAACATCCCTCCGGCGACGATGTCGACCCCGCGCCCCTGAAGCTGTTGGCGCAAGACACCAAGGTCCGCGTGGTTGGCGTTTGCATCACCGCGCGCGGGTCGGGCCCCATCGAAGCACGCATCCCTTTCGACATCCTGCTCCGCACGCCAGACGATATCGCGGTGCTTGCCGATGCTCCCTGGCTCACCACTGCCAACCTTGCCAAGATTGCCGGTGGCCTGTTCATCGTCGTTCTGGCCTGCAGCATCTGGGCGCTGACCCTGCGCCGCAGAGTGCGCCAGCAGACCGAGGCCATCACCGCGCAGAGCGAGGCTGACGCCGAACAGCAGCGCCGCATCGCGCAACTCGAGCAGCGCCGCAGCCGGGTCCTCGAAGACATCAACAGCTCCCGGCCGCTGGGCGACATCGTCGAGCACATTACCGAGATGGTCTCCTACATGTTGAACGGCGCACCCTGCTGGTGTCAGGTCACCGAAGGGCCGCTGCTTGGCCGCGCTCCTGCAAACAAGGCCGGATTCCGCATCATTAGCCGCGAAATCCACTCCCGGACAGGATTGGTGCTCGGCATCCTCTATGCAGGACTCACCACCATGGACGCAAATGAGACGGAAGAACAGGAAGCCCTGAGCGCGGGCGTGCGGCTGGCAACACTTTCTATTGAAACCCGCAAGCTCTACAGCGACCTGGTGCATCGCTCGGAGTTCGATTTGCTCACCGATATGTACAATCGCTTCTCCCTCGACCGGCATCTGCTCGAAACCATCGAGAAGGCTCGCGAGACCGGGGGAAGCTTCGGACTCATCTACGTCGACCTCGACGACTTCAAGCTGGTGAACGATATGTACGGTCACCACATCGGCGACCTCTACCTGCAAGAGGTCTCTCACCGGATGAAACGTCAACTCCGCACCGGCGACGTCCTGGGTCGCATCGGCGGCGACGAATTTGCCGCTCTGGTCACCGTCGTCCGGGGCCGCATCGATGTGGAAGAGATTGCCCAGCGGCTGGAGCGTTGCTTCGATGCCCCGTTCGCACTGGAAGGGTATGTGCTGCGCGGAGCCGCCAGCGTGGGCATGGCCATCTACCCCACCGATGGCGCCTCCCCCGACGCTCTGATGACTGCAGCCGACTCCCAGATGTACGCCGCCAAAAACAGCCGCCGCGGACCGGGAAAGTTGTCCTCCCGCCGATAGCGCCAAACCGACGTGCGATCCGCCTCTCGATCGCCCAGAAACAGCTCTCGTGTCGTTTCTGGCGTCAGAAAACGATTCCAACCCTGTTGTTGCGAAATCGGACAGACCGTCGGAGCTGCACCGCAAGGCTAACTTCTTCTCTGCTAACCCAAACGGAATGACTCTTTAGTTTTGTTTCCGCTGCTCGCTCGGTTGATCTTGGCGTTTCCGGATGCCGATAATTGACCGGATGAGGTCGTTACCCCACAGGCCGTTGCCGTATCCGCTCTCGCGCGTGGCCGGGGGTATCCTGTTCGGCGCTTTCCTTGCCTTCGGGCCTTCGATGGCGATGCCTGCCGGAACCCAGCCAACCCTGACGACACTCGCTGCCATTCACAAGCTCACCAATGCCGAAGCAAGTATGGCGGTGCCCGTCGCTTTTGAAGCGACCGTGACCTACTTCCGCGGCTACGAGAGAACCCTCTTTGTTCAGGATGGCGACACCGCTATCTACGTACAGGCGACCACCCATCTCAATCTCGAACCCGGCGACCGGATTCTGGTCCGCGGATTCACCCGCGACAGCTTTCGCCCCATCGTCATGAGCGACGACCTGACCTTCCTGCGTCATGGCGATTTGCCCAAACCGGTTCAAGCCGAGTTCTCTCCTCTCCTTCAGGCCAAACTCGATTGCCGTTTCGTTACCGTCAAGGGCACTGTCATCTCTGCGGTACCCGCACTCACCTCAGGCCACCTGGTCACTCAGCTTGAACTCGCCCTCCACGGCGGCACAATTGGAGCGACCGTGGACAAAGGCATCGCCGCACGCCTCAGTGACCTGCTCGACGCCGAGGTTGCCGTTACTGGCGCAGAAGCCGGTGCCTTCGATGGCAAAATGCAACAGACCGGCGTGCTGATTCACGTCTCTTCTCTCGACGATGTGAAGGTCCTGCACAAGCCATCCATCGACGCATGGGCCATTCCCCTCACGCCCATGGATCAGGTGCTGAATCACTACGACGTCGAGGACCTCACGCCGCGTGTGCGGATTCAAGGGATCATCACCTACTACCAGCCGGGCCGTATGGCGGTTCTCCAGGAGGGCCGGCAGAGCATCAGGGTCTTCACCCCGACCATCGAGTCCTTCCGCATCGGCGACCGCGTCCAGGCCATCGGAGAGCCTTTCGTCGAAAACGGATTCTTGACCCTGAAATGGGGCGACCTGCGCACCACCGGCGGATCGGCCCCGATCAGCCCCGTGTCCGTCAACTGGGATCAGCTTGCGTCGGGCCGGCATGCCTTCGATCTCGTCTCCGTCGAAGGACAGGTCGAGACCCAGGTCCGCGAACACGACCAGGACGTCTACATCATCTCGGCGGAAGGCCATCTGTTCTCCGCCACCGTGCGATTTCCCGTCGTCTTCGAGCAAGGCGGGAGTGCGCACGTGCCCGCGCCTATGGCTTTGATACCCGTCGGGAGCACCGTCCGCGTCACCGGCGTCGCGATCCACGACGACGCCAATCCGTTCAACGGACCTATGGCCTTTGGCATTCTCCTGCGCTCCTCATCGGATGTGACGCTCATCAAAAGCCCGTCCCTGTTGAACGTGCGCAACCTCGTACTCCTCGTCAGCATTCTGTTGCTCTCCATGGCTGCCGGCGCAGCCTGGGTCTGGATGCTGAGACGCAAGGTCCATCAGCAGACGGCTGCTCTTGCCGCGCAAAAAGAGGCCGAAGCCATTCTCGAGCGAAAGCGCAGTCAGATCCTCGAAGACATCAACGGGAACCAGCCCCTCGAGGCCATCCTCACCCAGATCGCCGAGCTGGCCTCGTTTCGCCTCGACGGCGCTCAATGCTGGTGCGAGGTTGGCGACAGCGTCAGGTTCGGCACCATCCCGGGCAGCACGGACGGCCTCAACGTCATTCGTCAGGAGATTCCCTCGCGCTCAGGACCGCTGCACGGAATGCTGTTTGCGGTCATCGATCCCAATGCGCCCTGCGCGGTTCGTGCGCCGGAAGCGCTCGCCATGGGAGCTTGGCTCGCGACGCTGGCCATCGAAACCCGCGGACTCTATACCGATTTGGTGCATCGGTCGGAGTTTGACCTGCTCACTGATGTCTTCAACCGCTTCTCGTTCGAACGCCGGCTCGATGCCCTGATTCAGGAGTGCCGCCAGCATCAATCATTGTTCGGCTTGATCTACATCGACCTCGACGAATTCAAACAGGTCAACGATCAGTACGGCCACGCCGCAGGCGATCAATACCTGAGCCAGTCGGCGATGAGAATGAAACGCCAGCTCCGTCCGTCGGACTTGCTCGCACGCCTCGGCGGCGATGAATTCGCGGTTCTGGTGGCGAACGTGCGCAGCCAAAGCGACGTCGAAGATGTGGCGCAGCGACTGGAGCGCTGCTTCCGTGAACCCTTCGCCGCCGAGGGATACACCATCCAGGGCTCCTGCAGCGTCGGTTCTGCCCTCTTCCCCGAAGACGGATCGGATAAAGATACCTTGCTGAGCACAGCCGATGCCGCTATGTACGTCAACAAGAAGATCAAAAAGGAGACGGGTCACTCCGTCCGCAGGTAGAAGCTTCTCCGGGATCCTCTCGCAGTCGCAGTCGTCTGACCTGGCCGGAATTACCCTTTGGTTTGAACGCAAGCCATTCCAGATTGATTTCCAGATAAGCCGGTGCCGATGATTGTCCGAATGAGGAAAAACGCGAACAAGCCGTTCCTGCGCGCTGCCCTTCGCATAGGGCCCGGGATCTGCGGCCTCGCCTTTATCCTCTGTTGCGCTGCCATCGCGGGCGCCTCGGCCCCTACGCTCAGCAGCCTGAAAGAAATCCACCAGCTCAGCAACGAACAAGCCGCACGGAAACTCCCCGTCGACTTCAAGGCAACGGTCACCTACTATCGTCCTAGCAACCGCGACCTGTTCGTGCAGGATGGTGATACAGCCATCTTTGTGCAATCGCCGATGCCCATGAATCTCGTGCCCGGCGATCGCATCCAGGTGCGGGGAACGACGCATGCTAGTTTCCGGCCTTACATCGTCAGCACCAGCGTCGCCCTCCTCGGACACGGTCCTCTGCCGGCCCCGATCCACGTCAGCTTTGCCGAGATGATCCGCGGAGAAACCGATTGCAGGCTGGTTACGGTTCACGCCTTGGTTCGGTCTGCCGACATCGTGCCCGGATCCATCGTCTCTCTCGAGCCCACGACCTATCTACAGATGCTGGTTGACGGAGAGCCCGTCGATGCCAACATCGACAGCAGTGATCAGAATGCCCTTAAAGGCCTGCTCGACGCCGAGGTCGAGATTACCGGCGCCGTCTCCGGCCACTTCGACAATAAGATGCAGCTCACCGGGATTCTGCTTCACACGCAGAGCCTCGCGGGCGTGAAGATCCTGAAGCGTGCAAGCACTGATCCATGGTCGCTTCCCGTGACGCAAATGGACAGCGTCATCACTGGCTATCGCGTGCGCGATCTCGGCGAGCGGATGCGCGTGCATGGAACCATCACCTACTACCAGGCCGGATCGGCTCTGGTTCTGCAGGATGGGTCGAAGAGCTTGTGGATCGCCACCCAAAGCTACGGTCCGTTAAAGGTCGGCGATCTCGCCGATGCCATCGGTTTCCCCGACGTGCAGAACGGCTTTCTGCGCCTGACGCGCAGCGAGGTCCGCGACTCCGGTAAGCGGAACCCCGTCGTGCCCATGCTCTCCACTTGGCGCGATCTCGCATCGGGCGGAAACAAGGGCCACAGCCACATCTTCGATCTCGTCTCCGTCGAAGGCAAGGTGGTCGCGGAAGTGCGGCAGGCTACGCAAGACGAGTACGTGCTCGAAACCGAAGGCCACCTGTTCTCGGCCATCCTGCGCCATCCCGGACCCAACAGCCGCCTGCTGCTCGCTCCTATGAAGCAGGTCCCCGAAGGCTCGGCCATTCGAGTGACTGGAGTCTGCATGTTGTCTGACTCCAATCCATTCAACGGAGATGTTCCGTTCAATGTTCTGTTGCGCTCTGTCGACGACATCGTCATCGTCGCGCGTCCTTCTTTTCTCAATGTACGGACCTTGGTCGAGATCGTAAGTTTCTTGTTGCTCGTCATCGCGGCTTCGTCCACCTGGGTCTGGATCCTGCGGCGCAAGGTCCGAAAACAGACCGCTGAAATCGCATCCCGCATCGAAGCTGAGGCAATCCTTGAGCGGAAGCGAAGCCGCATCCTCGAAGACATCAATGGCACTCGCCCTCTCAATGAGATCCTCCGCGAAGTCACGGAGCTGGTTGCCTTCCGCCTGGGTGGCGCGCCTTGCTGGTGCGAAGTGGGAAGCAGCTTGAAGCAGGGTTGCGCTCCGCAGAACTCGAGCGGCCTCGAGGTCATTCGCCAGGAGATTTCATCACGGTCCGGACCGCTTCACGGGCTGCTCTTCGCAGCCGTGGATGCGCAGACGCCGAGCCGCATGCATGCCCAGGATGCCCTCGCCATGGGCGCCTGGCTGGCTACCCTGGCCATCGAAACGCGCGGCTTGTATTCCGACCTGGTGCACCGATCGGAGTTCGACCAGCTGACCGACATGTACAACCGGTTCTCTCTGGAACGGCGGCTCGACTCCTTGATCGCGAGCGCGCCCCAGAACTCCACTCCTTTCGGAATCGTCTATATCGATCTCGACCGCTTCAAAGAGGTCAACGACCAGTTCGGTCACCAGGTCGGCGATCTCTACCTTCAGGAAGCCGCGGCACGCTTGAAACGGCAACTGCGGCCGACCGATATGCTGGCGCGTATTGGCGGCGACGAGTTCGCCGTGCTCCTGCCCACCGTGCACAATCACGGCGAAGTCCGGGATGTGGCGCTGCGATTGGAGCGCAGTTTCGAGATGCCCTTCAATCTTTGCGGCCAACTCCTACAGGGCGCAGCCAGTGTTGGAACGGCTCTGTTTCCAGAAGATGGCGAGACAAGAGATTCCCTGCTCTGCGCCGCGGATGCCGCCATGTATGTCGCCAAGAACATTCGTCGCGAGCGGGAACCGCGCCGCACCGGAAGCCGGCGCTAGAAGCTGCTCCGAACCAACTAACCTGACCGCATCGCAGCCAACGAACACGCCCGGTCTCCATCACCCTTCACTCTCCAGCCACCGAAACTCGTCCGATTCCGAACGCATTCGTTCGGATTTGAACACTTGATCTTTCGCCTCTCGTCGTCAAGCGCACCAGATGCGGCTGCTTCGCTCTTCCTGTTCTGGAATTCGGATTGCAATGCCCATCGTGAATCTCGGAATCTCTCGTAAGGAGATCTGGCCAAGGATGGAACACTCTTCGCTCGAACTGCGCCTGAGGCGTCTGGAACTGAGAATCCGATACCTGGCGGCGACATGTGCCCTTTTGCTTCTAGCCCTGGTGGCCGCGATGGTTGGAACCCGTCCACTTCAAGTCAAGGCCGCCGAAGACGCCAAGGTGCTGCGCGTCAAGGGACTCATCATTGAAGACGACCAGGGCCGCGCCCGCATCCTCATGGGTGCGCCCTTTCCGTCGGTTCCGGAACGCTTGCGCAAAGACGCAACCGGCACTGATCTGGTCTTCCTCGACGAACAGGGATATGACCGCTTCCGGGTTGGTGAAGAGCTACCCGCCATGCCGGGATTTCATCGCATCGGGTCGTCCTACGGAGCAACCATACTCGATACAAAAGGCGGCGAACGGGGGGGATTAGGCTTTCTGTCCAACGGGAAGAACGTGAACCGCGCGATCATCGCCTTGGATCGCGCTGGCGATGGGTCCGTTGCCGCCGACGCCTGGGCCGCGATCGTCGACGATGCCACAGGCCTCGCTGGCACAGCGGTCCTTTACCCGCCGGACCGTGAGCACGATCAAGAAGGAATCATGATTGGAACGAAGGGCAACCAGGCGTTTATCACTCTCAAGGACCGCAATGACAAGGACCGGTCTACCCTCTCCTTGACAGATGGAACACCTTCTTTTGTGTTCTTCGATCAAGCCGGAAAGCCTCTCCGC
>Ga0335073_10017029_pt1 | contig 10169 bp, 5 predicted proteins | sample Lox_Sample_22_FD_207093 | JGI IMG/M metagenome (GOLD analysis project Ga0335073, IMG submission 207093) | Soil microbial communities from Loxahatchee National Wildlife Refuge, Florida, United States - Lox_Sample_2.2 | ecosystem: Environmental > Terrestrial > Soil > Wetlands | place: USA: Florida... | reverse complement strand
GAGCACCGCAATCCTCACCTGGGTCGAGAACGACGGCACCCCTGACCTGCCCGACCTGATGGACCAAGCCTTCGCCACCCTCACCGCCTAGCCGCGACCCGCGCCCTACGTGCGTACTACGGCCGATGGCGCGCCAAACTACGCAGGCAAGTCATCTGCTGGCCAAAATCCGCCCTGACATATACCCATATATCCGGCGCGCTCCAACTCCGCCCTCACTAGCTGTGTAGTTTGGCGCTATATAGGCGCCAAACTACACATATAAGCATTTCCATAAGATAACAGCAAGAAAATTAATAGATAACAGCAAGAAGTGACCGGTATTTAGCCACTGGATGCGCAGTTAGGGCCATGCTCGGCCAAAGTACGCAGCTAAGCATCTCCATGGAGCGGTCGCGGGTTGTTTCCGCCCCGGAGCGACGTGGCGGCCAACCAGGGAGATGCCTGGTGCGGGCGGAGAGCTGGTCAGCCGCGCAGGCGGAGGCCTCGGGGGGTGTGCCGGAAGCCGGCTGACTCCAGGGCACGCGTGAGCGGGGAGTCGAGGCCGGCCGCGGTGCCGTCGGCCTTCTCGACGGTCATCCGGCCGAGCGCGCCGTCCCGTACCGCGGCCGCGAGCGCCAGCGCGCACGATCCGAGCACGGTCGGGTTATCGGTCCAGGACAGCAGCGTCTTGCCGCCGCGCTCGACGTACAGCGCGAGGTCGCCGGCGTGCAGCACCACGACCGCGCCCGCCTTGCGGCCAGGCCGGTGCGAGGTCGCCGTTTCCCCGGACCGGTCCGGCCATGGCAGCGCGGCGCCGTAAGGCTGGGCCGGATCGGCGGCCGCGAGCACCACCGTCCGCCCGCTGTCCTCGGTCCGCGCGGGCCCGGAGGGGAGTCCTGGGCTGTCGTCCCAGGGGACTGGCCCCAGGCCGTCGTCTGACACACCGGCCGCGACCGCGGTCACCTGATCGCCGGCCAGCGCCCGCATCCGGTCGACCGCGCCGGGCAGCGCGAACTGCGCGGCGCCGAGGCCCTCGACGAAGTACCCGCGGCGGCACTGACCGGTCTCCTCCATCGCCCGCAGCACTGGGTAGACCGCGGCGAACCCGCCGGGTACCCGTTCGGCGGCGACCGCCCCCTTCGTCAGGACGCCGTGCCGTTCGAGCAACGTCAGCGCCAGCGCGTGCGCGCGCATCGTGACCGCGCCGCTGGTCGGCATCGGGCCGCCGGACGCCCCCTTCGCGGCGCCGCCCGCGTCCGGCGCCGCGCCGGGGATCCCGTACCGCTCAGGCAGGAGCGACCAGCGTCCGTTCACGGTCGGCGGCCCGGTCCGCGACGGCATCGTCAGCCGGCGCCCTCCGCTCCGGTACCCTCCGTACCCGCCAGACCGGCGCCCCGCGGGCCGCGGGTTGAACACCCCGGGCATCGCGGCGCCTCGCCCGCCCACGAAACCCCCGGAACCGCCGGAACCGCCCAGCGTCGCGTCCCGCCCCTGCCCGGTCCCGCCGCCGAGTCCCGGGAAAGCTCCCGGACCGTCGAGTCTGGCGCGTGCGCCAGGGCGCCGGATCCCGGTGCCGCCGCCGGCCGTCAGCGTTCGCAGCGGCGCCAGCGTGTCGTTGCTGACCAGACCCGCCCAGACGAGGTCCCAGATCGCCGTGACGAGGTCACCGTCGTCCGGCGGATGCCCGTCGAGCACCGCCGTGACCCGGTCGGACAGCATCCGGAAGAACATCCCGCCGCCCCCGCCGAGCGCGGTGAGCACCGCGCCGTGCAACGGGGTCACCGACAGTTCGCCGGCCTCCGGCAGCAGCAGCGGCGCCGACTCGGCGGGAGTGAGCACCAGCCAGCCGTCGCCGTTCCCGACGCTCCCGGCGCCGGCCCACACCACCTCACCGGCCGAGGTGAGCTCGTCGAGCATGGCGGGGGAGTAGCCGTCCATCCGGCCGGGGAGGACCAGCGTTTCGAGCGCCGACGCCGGCACCGGCGTGCCCGCCAGCCGCTCGATCACTTCCAGGACGGCACCCGCGTCCGCCCGCGGCCGCCACGCGCGGCGGGTGCCCGACGCGCCGAAACCGCCGGGCCCGCTCAGCCCGGTCCGTGCCTGTCCCGCGGTACCGGAACCGCTGAACGCCGCGATCCCGTGCCAGGCGGGCAGGAACCGGCCGAGGACCGTCGGCGGTACCGGCTCCGCCTCCTTGCGGAGCCGGGCTAGGGTCCGTCGCCGCAGCATCCGCAGCACTCCGCTGTCGCACCACTGGGTGCCGCGCGCGCCGGTGAGGAACTCGCCCTCGGCGAGCCGGCCTTCGGCACCCAGCCGCCGCAGGGTCATCGCGACCACGGCGACGCCGAGCCCATACCTGTCGGCGACGGCCGACGCGGTGAACGGCCCGTGCGTCCGCGCCCACCGCGCCACCAGGTCGCCGAGCGGGTCGGCCACCGGCTCGGTGAACGCCTCGGGCACCCCCGTTGGCAGCGCCACGCCGAGCGCGTCGCGCAGCCGTCCCGCGTCCTCGATCGCCGCCCACATCGGCTGCCCCGCGACCCGCACCGCGATGATCCGCCTGGCTGCGGCCAGCCCGTCGAGCCACCCGGCGGCCGCGTCCGGATCCGTGCACCGGGCGGTGACCTCGCCAGAGGTCAGCGGCCCGGACGTGCGCAGCAGGTCAGCGACCGCCTCCGCGTCGCGGCAGCGCCGGTCTTCCGACAGGTGCTGGAGGTCGGCCTCGCAGTCCGCCACCACGGCCGGGTCGAGCAGCTCGCGCAGCCCTTCGGTGCCGAGCAGTTCGGCGAGCAGCGCCGGGTCGAGCGCGAGCGCCTGCGCCCGCCGTTCGGCGAGCGGGGCGTCGCCCTCGTACATGAACGCGCCGATATAGCGGAAGAGCAGATTTTTTCCGAACGGGCTCGGGGTGACTGTGTCAACTTCCACGACTCTTATCCGACGGGCGGCGAGGTCGCGAAGCAGATCCGTCAGGGCAGGCACGTCGAACACGTCCTGCAGGCACTCCCGCACCGTCTCGAGCGTGATCGGGAAGCCCGGGAACTGCGATGCGATCTCGAGCAGCTGCGCGCTGCGCTGCCGCTGCTGCCACAGCGGGGTACGCCGCCCCGGCTGGCGGCGCGGCAGCAGCAGCGCCCGCGCCGCGCACTCCCGGAACCGGGACGCGAACAGCGCGCTGCCGCCGACCTCGGCGGTGATGATGTCGCCGATCTCTTCCGGGTCGATCAGCGCGATCCCGGCGGGCGGTGGCTCGTCGGAGTCGGGCACCCGGATGATGATCCCGTCGTCGGTGTGCAGGGCCTGGACGTCCATCCCGCCGTACCGCTCCCGCAGCCGGGCGGTGATCGCGAGGGCCCACGGCGCGTGCACCAGGTCGCCGTAGGGGGAATGCAGCACGACCCGCCAGTCGCCAAGCTCGTCCCGGAACCGCTCCACGACCAGCGTCCGGTCGTCGGGCACGTGACCGGTGGCCTGCCGCTGGTCCTCGAGATACGTCACCAGGTTGCGGGCCGCGAGCTCGTCGAGCCCGCTCCCGGTTAGCGCCGCCACCGCCTGCTCGGCCGGCAGCGCGACCAGCTCGCGGATCCGCGCGCCGATCGCCTTGCCGAGCTCGGCGGGCCGGCCGGGCGTGTCGCCGTGCCAGAACGGCAGCTTGCCCGGCTGGCCGGGGGCGGGCAGCACGAGCACCCGGTCCGGCGTGATGTCCTCGATCCGCCACGACGAGGCGCCGAGCACGAACACGTCGCCGACCCGCGACTCGTACACCATCTCCTCATCGAGCTCGCCGACCCGCCGTGGCTGCCGTGACTCGGCCGCGGGCAGGAACACCCCGAAGTACCCTCGGTCCGGGATCGTCCCGCCGCTGGTCACCGCGAGCTTCTGCGCGCCTGGCCGACCGTGGATCACTCCGGTGACCCGGTCCCAGACGACCCGAGGCTTCAGGCCGGCGAACTCCTCGCCGGGGTAGCGCCCGGCCAGCATGTCGAGCACCGCCTCCAGCACCGGCCTGGTCAGCGTCGCGAACGGCGCGGCCCGCCGGACCACGGCCTCGAGCTCGTCGACCGCCCAGTCGTCAAGCGCGGCCATCGCGACGATCTGCTGCGCGAGCACGTCGAGCGGGTTGCGCGGCACACGCAGTTCCTCGATCGCGCCCGCGTGCATCCGGTCGGCGACGACGGCGGCCTGCACGAGGTCGGCGGCGTACTTGGGGAAGATGACCCCGCGGGAGACGTCGCCGACGTTGTGCCCGGCCCGGCCGACGCGCTGGAGTCCGCTGGCCACCGAGGGCGGTGACTCGACCTGGATGACCAGGTCGACGGCGCCCATGTCGATGCCGAGCTCCAGGCTGGAGGTGGCGACCACCGCGGGCAGTCGCCCGGCCTTGAGCGCCTCCTCGATCTCGGTCCGCTCCTGGCGTGAGACCGACCCGTGATGCGCCCGGGCGACGACCACGGACCCGTCGCCCGCGTCACTGGCGCTCTCTTCGCCGCCTGCCGCGAGGAAGGCCCGCTCCGACGCCAGCTCGTTCAGCCGCGCGCACAGCCGCTCGGCGAGCCGCCGGGAGTTGGCGAACACGATCGTGGAGTGGTGCGCCTCGATCAAGTCGAGTACTCGCTCCTCCACATGCGGCCAGATGGACCGCTGACGGCTGGGGTCATCGTCCCCGCCGGCGGTTTCCCGCATCCGGAGGTCCGCCTCGTCCAGCAATGCGGACAGCGGTACCGGGGCCTTCCCCGGCGCCGGCGCGTCCGGTCGCGGCGGCAGGGCGGAAAGGTCGCGCATGTCCTCGACCGGCACGACGACCTGAAGCTCGATCTGCTTCGCGCTCGCGGGCGCCGCGATCGTCACCGGCCGGGCGCCGCCGAGGAACGACGCGACCTCTGACGCCGGGCGCACGGTCGCGGACAGCCCGACCCGCTGCGCCCGCCCGACCGTACCGGTTGCGGCCGCGCCATCGCCCGCACCATCGCCGGTACGGCCGGACCTCAGCGCGTCCAGACGTTCCAGCGAGAGCGCCAGATGCGCCCCGCGCTTGGTCCCCGCGACGGCGTGGATCTCGTCCACGATGACCGTCTGCACGCCGCGAAGCGTCTCCCGGGCCTGCGAGGTGAGCAGCAGGAACAGCGACTCCGGGGTCGTGATCAGGATGTCCGGCGGGTGCGTGGCGAGCTTGCGCCGCTCCTCGGTCGCCGTGTCCCCGGTCCGGACCGCCACCTGGATATCGGGCTCCGGCAGCCCGAGCCGGCGCGCGGCCTGCTTGATCCCGGTCAGCGGCGATCGCAGGTTCCGCTCGATGTCCACCGCCAGGGCCTTCAGCGGGGAGACGTAAAGCACCCGGGTGCGCTGCTTCTTGTTGACGGGCGGCGGCACGGCCGCCAGCCGGTCAATCGCCCACAGGAACGCGGCGAGCGTCTTCCCCGATCCGGTCGGCGCGATGACCAAGGTGTCCTCGCCCTTGCCGATGGCCCGCCAGGCCTGCGCCTGCGCCTGCGTGGGCACGGCGAAGGCGCCCTCGAACCACGCGCGGGTCGCGGCCGAAAAGCCGTCGAGCGCCTCGGCGCTACTCACCGGGCGCGCGTCTTGGCCTTCTGCTGCCATCCCCCCAGTCTGCCCCCACCCGCCGACATTCCGGTCACGGCCTCCGATGAGTTCCGGCCACGCCGAGTGTCAGCATTGCTACCGACGGAATACGCACCTGGAGGCATGATGACCAGCAAGCCGTTCACCACCTGCCTGTGGTTCGACACCCAGGGCGAAGAGGCCGCGAACTTCTACACGAGCATCTTCAAGAACTCCAAGATCAACGCCGTCCACCGCTACACCGACGTGGGCCCCGGTCCCGAGGGCTCGGTGCTGACCGTGGAGTTCGAGCTCAACGGCCAGCAGTTCCTGGCCCTCAACGGCGGCCCGGTTTACACGCCCGGCCCCGCGGTCTCCATCGTCGTCGAATGCGCCGACCAGGCCGAGGTCGACTACTACTGGGAGCGGCTGACCGAAGGCGGTCAGGAGGTCGCCTGCGGCTGGCTAACCGACAAGTACGGATTCTCCTGGCAGGTCGTCCCGACCGTGCTCCTCGAAATGACGACCGACCCGGACCCGGCGAAGGCGGCTCGGGCTACCGCGGCGATGATGACCATGAAGAAGTTCGACATCGCGGCCCTGACCGGGGCCTACAACGCCGGATAGCCGGCGGGCCGAGGGTTCGATTTTGTGGCCGCGGGTGATCTTTTAAGGAGCCAGCTGCTCGGGTAAGTTCATCTCTCGTGAAGTGCCGGGGCAGCGGGGTCCGGGCCCGCAGGGGGGCGACTGCGGTCGCGGCCACCGTCACCGTGGTCCTACTCGCGACCGCGCTGTCGGCCTGCTCGGCGACCTCCACCGCGGCGGTCCAGAAGACCGCCGTCACGGTCACGGCGACGCCGCGGGCGAGCATGTCAAGCCGGCCCGCGCCCACTCCGCCGAAGCCCACGCCGACCCCGAAACCGAAGCCGTCAGCGTTGCCGCTCGCGCCGCCCGACGCGGGCACCCTGCCGCAGACACAGCAGCTGCCGAGCAGCACCGATACCGCGTTCAAAAACGCGATCCATGACATCTGGCTGGCCATCACCTCCGGCAACCCGGACTACGCCCTCCCCGCGTTCTTCCCGGAGAAGGCATACGAGCAGGTCAAGGCCATCGCCGACCCGGACAGCGACTGGCGCAGCAGGCTCTGGTACGACTTCACGCTCGACGTCGCGGCGCTCCGCCCCTACGTCAGCCCGCACGCGAAGCTGCTGCGGGTAATCTTCCCGTCGCTCTACACGGCCTGGGTGCTGCCGGGCGGGTGTTACAACAACATCGGATACTGGCATGCCCCGGGGACGCGAGTCGTGTACGAACAAGGCGGAGTCACGCGCTCGTTCGGGATCGCTTCCTTTATCTCCTGGCGCGGCGTCTGGTACGTGGTCCACCTGGGGGCGCTGACCCGGGCCGCCGCCGTCGGGGTGGTGGACGATCCGGAGACCGGTCCGGGGACCCCAGGCCCGCCCGGGGGCTGCTAGCCCGCGTTGTCAGCTCGCGGTCGCGGTCGCGCCGCGCACCGAGCCGGTCAGTTGCCCGCTGGTGGCCTTCACCTCGCAGATCACCTTGCGGGTGCCCGCCTGCCACGCGATCGAGTCCGGGTAGACGTAGGTCGAGGAGAGGCTGATCGCGAGCTGCGGGTTGATGTACGCGGTCAGCCGGGTCGAGCACCCGGAACTCGCGGCGGTCTGCACGGCCGTGTCGCCTGGCCACTTGGACTTCGGCAGCGTGAACGTCGCGAAAACCTCCGCGTCGTGCGGCGAGGTGCAGGACAGGATCGACGCGGACTGGCCGTTGGGATCGATGCACTCGCCGGTCCGGAGGCTGAAGATGGCCGACTTCGTGTACGTGACCTTCACCGGCTTCTTGAAGCCGTGGGTGAGCGAGCCGACGATGGCGATCGCGCCGCCGACGATCGCGAGCGCGGCGAGTACGAACCCGGCGGTGAGCAGCAGGCCGTGCCCGCGCCGCCCAGGCTCGTAGTCCTCGACGGGTTCGGCGAGCTCGACCGGCTCCGACATCTCGATCTGCTCGCCGTCCAGTTCGGCGGGCTCGTACTCATCGACGGGTTCTGACATCGCGGGTGGCGCACCTTCATGTGCCGCCGCATCTGCCGCCGAAGCGATGTCGTCCGTGTCACCGGCGTCGGTGCCGGGGGTGCTTCCGGTGCCGTCCGCCGCCGCGTCCGGCTCCGGCACGGTCGCCGCGGGCTCGGCTGGCTCTGTTACCGGCGTCGCCGGCGCGTCGGGGGGCTCCTCAGGTGCCCGCTCGGCCAGCTGGGCCACCTGAGCGGATTCCGCTGTTTCGGTCGGCGCCGCCGACCCGGTCCCGGCAGTCGTATCCGGCGGGACATCTCCTGTTGCGTCAGAGGACATTGCGCTCCTGCTTCGCGGCGCCGGGTGCGAACTCGTGCGCCCCTGAGATAACACTAGGGTTCCCCAGGGGACACAACGAAATAACAGCCTTAAATGTCCCGATTATCCACCAAGGGACCTGGGAGTTTGCTCTGGGTCGGCATTCGCGACCGCCGGTACCCTGTGACGGTGCGGCTAACGATGTTCTGGGAGCGGATGCGGGCGCAGTTCGGCGAGGCTTACGCCGAGAGCGTCGCGAAGGATTACGTGCTCTCCGGGCTCGGCGGGCGGACGGTCAATAAGGCCCTGGCCGACGGCGAGGACGCGAAGGTGGTCTGGCGCGCCGTCTGCGAGACGTTCAACGTCCCCGAATCGCTGCGGTGACGCCGGGTGCGTTCGCCTCGCGGAAACCGATCGAACAAGTCGGCGTGTTGGGGCCATGATCGAATAACCGTTCCACTATAGTGGGACCTGCCGGGCCGCTACTCGCGTGCCCGGAACCGCGCTCTCCCTGCTGGCCGGAATGTCAGGACCCCGAATGTCAGGGCCCGAATGTCAGGGGTGGCGCGTAGCGTGTGCGGTGCTGGCGGTTCGGGTGGGACCCGGCGCCAGCCCCGAAAGACATCAACGACCCGGCAGGGGGTTCACATGGCACCAAGCGGGAAGTCGGCCCCGGACAGGGCCGGCGACAAGGAGAAGGCCCTTGAGGCGGCTCTCCTTCAGATCGAGCGGCAGTTCGGCAAGGGCTCGGTCATGCGCCTGGGCGAGGAGACGCGTACCCCGGTCGAGGTGATCCCCACCGGCTCGATCGCCCTCGACGTGGCGCTCGGCATCGGTGGTCTGCCCCGCGGCCGGGTCGTCGAGATATACGGCCCGGAGAGTTCAGGGAAAACCACTGTGGCGCTGCACGCGGTGGCAAACGCGCAGAAGGGCGGCGGCATCGCGGCGTTCATCGACGCCGAGCACGCCCTTGACCCCGACTACGCGCAGAAGCTCGGCGTGGACACCGAAGCGCTGCTGGTCTCCCAGCCGGACACCGGCGAGCAGGCCCTGGAGATCGCGGACATGCTGATCCGCTCCGGCGCGATCGACGTCGTGGTCATCGACTCGGTCGCCGCCCTCGTCCCCAAGGCCGAGATCGAGGGCGAGATGGGCGACAGCCACGTCGGCCTCCAGGCCCGCCTCATGTCCCAGGCCCTCCGCAAGATCACCGGCGCGCTGAGCCAGACGAAAACAACAGCGATTTTCATCAACCAGCTCCGCGAAAAGGTCGGAGTAATGTTCGGCTGCATGCAGGGGACCACCCGCGTCACCCTGGCCGACGGCACCCAGGAGAAGATCAGCAAGATCGTCAACCAGCGGCTGGACGTCGAGGTCCTCTCCTACGACGTCGAGACCGACCGGATGGTCCCGCGCAAGATCGTGAACTGGTTCGACAACGGCAACGCCGAGCGGTTCCTCCAGTTCACGGTCGCGAAGTCGGGCGGGAACGGAAGGGCCCAGTTCGCGGCGACCGAGAACCACCTCATCAGGACGCCAGGCGGCTGGCATGAGGCCGGCGAGCTGATCGCGGGCGACCGTGTCCTGCTCGCGGAGCAGCACCTGCTCGGCGACCAGCAGCTACAGGTCGTCCTGGGCTCGCTGATGGGTGACGGTAACCTCTCTACGAACCGCCGCGGCCGGTCGGGGGCGCGGTTCCGCATGGGCCACGGCGCGAAGCAGGCCGGGTACCTGGACTGGAAGGTTTCGCTCCTGGGCAACATCGGCCACTGCCGCACGGTCAACGCCAAGGGCGCGGTCTTCGCGGACTTCGCGCCGTTGCCGGAGCTGGGCGAGGTGCACGAGGCCGTCTACTTCGGGGACGGCAAGAAGCACCTCACCGGGGAGTACCTCAAGAGCCTCACGCCGTTGGCGCTCGCGGTCTGGTACATGGACGACGGCAGCTTCACGGTCCGGTCCAAGGGCGTCCAGGAGCGGACCGCAGGCGGCACCGGCCGGATCGAGATCGTGGTCGAGGCGATGTCCCCAGGCTCGCGCGACCGTCTGGTCAGGTACCTGCGGGACACGCACAAGCTGGACGTGCAGCTGGTCACCAAGGGCGCCCGGCAGGTCAGCGCCATCCGCTTCACCACCGCCGCGTCCGAGAAGTTCCAGAAGCTCGTCGCGCCGTACGTCCACCCGTCAATGGAGTACAAGCTGCTGCCGAAGTTCCGCGGCCAGTTCGCGGTCGAGCCGCGGTTCGTGCCCGCGACCCAGCGGCTTGTGCCGGCCCGCGTGCTG
>Ga0335073_10017028_pt1 | contig 10169 bp, 6 predicted proteins | sample Lox_Sample_22_FD_207093 | JGI IMG/M metagenome (GOLD analysis project Ga0335073, IMG submission 207093) | Soil microbial communities from Loxahatchee National Wildlife Refuge, Florida, United States - Lox_Sample_2.2 | ecosystem: Environmental > Terrestrial > Soil > Wetlands | place: USA: Florida... | reverse complement strand
CGCCGCCGCGTGCGACGGCCGCCTTCAGCGTCGCCTACCTGGCGGTGTGGGCGGCCTTCGGCCTGATCGCCGAGGCGGCCGCCACGGCCATCCACGGTCTTCCCAGCCCGCGGGCGCTGGCGCTCGTCCTCGCCGTGGCGACGGCCTGGTCGCCACCCTCGCGGTCTCCGGTTTGCTTCAGTATTTCCCCGCCCCGCCGGTCTCTCGGGGCAGAACTTATTCAGAAACCTCATAGGTTACTGATTTGTGATCGCCGTTGTATGCCTGGCCGGCAACCCATTCTGTTAGCGTCGCACGGGGTCGCGGCTGCCCAAGCCGCACTTTTCCGGGACGAGGGGAAAATGGGGAAACGCAGGGTCTTGACCATTCTGGCCGTGCCTGCCACCGCGTCCGCCCTGATCGGCGGCCTGCTGGCGGCGGTGAGTGCGGCCACGGCGCCGGCTGCGTCGGGCGGGATCGGCGGGTCGGTGTTCGGATCGCTGACATCCGCGCAGGTGGCGACGCTGTCGCAGGACGTGAACACGCCCGTCATTGTGGTGCTGAAGAACCAGCCCGGCCAGGCCCAGGTCGGCACCCAGGCGGCGGCGGCCAGGTCGGTGGCGGTTTCCGCGAGCGAGTCTCCGCTGCTCAGTGAGCTGAGCGAGGTGGGCGCGACCAAGGTCAAGCAGTTCACCCTTATCGACTCGGTCGCGGCCACGGTCTCCTCGGCCGAAGCGGCGTGGCTGAAGTCGAACCCCGCGGTCGCCGCCGTGATCCCGGACGCGACCGTCACGATCCCCGAGTCGTCCCTCGACAGCGCCACTCCCGCGACAACCGCGACCCCAGCGACCCCTGCTACTCCGGCGAGCCCCGCCCGGACGACCTCGGCGCCGCTGCACACGATCCCCGGCGCGTGCGCGCCCAAGGGCAAGAGCAGCCTCGCGCCCGAGGGTCTCGCCCTGACGAACACCGCCTCGTCCAACTCGAAGCAGGCCACCGCCCGGAAGCTCGGCTTCACCGGCGCCGGCGTGAAGGTCGCGTTCATCGCCGACGGCGTCGACACGAACAACGTGAACTTCAAGAGGTCGAACGGAAAGTCGGCCTTCGTCGACTACAAGGATTTCTCCGGTGACGGACCCGGCACGGCGACCGCCGGCGGCGAGGCGTTCCTCGACGCCAACACGATCGCCGGCCAGGGCCTGCACGTGTACAACATCAACGGGTTCTCCGCCGAGTCGGCCACGGGCACCTGCGACGTGACGATCCAGGGCGTTGCGCCCGGCGCCTCCCTGGTGGGCCTCGACATCTTCGCCGGCGAGGCGAACCACGAGTTCCTGACCACGAACTCGGTGATCGCCCAGGCGATCAACTACGCCGTCGAGACCGACCACGTGAACGTGCTCAACGAGTCGTTTGGCGAGAACCCCCTGCCCGACTCCACCGCGGACCTAGTCCGGATGTTCGACGACGCGGCGGTCAAGGCCGGCGTTGTGGTGAGCGTGTCGACCGGCGACTCGGGCACCACGTCCACCATCGCCAGCCCGGCGTCCGACCCGAACGTGATCTCGGTCGGCGCGACCACGCAGTTCCAGGCGTTCGCGCAGGCGAACCTCGGCGGCGCCCGCTACCTCGCGACCACCGGCTGGCTGGACGACAACATCAGCGCGTTCAGCTCCGCCGGCTACGACCAGGCGGGCGCGACCGTCGACCTGGTCGCCCCAGGCGACCTGAGCTGGGCCTCCTGCGACGCGAGCGCCCTGTACAGCGACTGCGTGAATGACGTCGGCAAGCCCTCGGCGATTGAAGAGGCCGGCGGCACGAGCGAGTCCGCGCCGTTCGTCTCCGGCGCCGCGGCCCTGGTCATCCAGGCGTACCGCAAGACGCACGGCGGCAAGACCCCCTCCCCGGCACTGGTCAAGCAGATCCTGCTGTCCACCGCGACTGACCTGGGCGACCCGGCGTATGAGCAGGGCGCGGGTCTCCTCAACACCGACAAGGCGGTCCAGGCCGCCGAGTCGGTCGGCAAGTCTGCCCGCACCGGCTCCACGCTGCTCGCCTCGACGAGCCAGCTGAACTACGCCGGCGACGGCGGCGCGTCCAAGTCGTGGAAGGTCACCTTCACCAACACCGGCACCAAGACGCAGACCGTCAAGCTTTCCAGCCGGACGCTCGGCACGCCCACGACGGTGGGGTCGGGCAGCGTGACGCTCAGCGACTCCGCGAGCAACCAGTTCAAGGGCGACACTGGCAACAAAGAGAATTACACGATCGCCCACTTCAAGGTCCCCGCGGGCCAGAGCAGGCTGGACGTGTCGATCGCCTATCCAGGCGCCTCGTTCGCGCTGAGCTACCCGGTGGACCTGACCCTCATCGACCCGAAGGGCCGCCTCGCCGCGGAGTCCGAGCCGCAGGGCCCCGGCAACTACGGCAACGTAGACGTGCGGACGCCGACGGCCGGCACCTGGACCGCGGTCATCCTCGGCTACCCGGCCAGCATCGGCGGTTACAACGGCACCGTGCACTGGCTGGCGCAGACGGAGCGGTACGTCGGGTTCGGCACGGCGTCGCCGTCGACGCTGTCGATCGCGCCCGGCGCCTCGAAGTCCGCCACCTACACCGTGAAGGTCCCGACGGCGGCCGGTGACGTCGCCGCCTCGCTCGAGGCGAACTCCAACCTCGCGGGCACCTCCACGATCCCGGTGGTCGTGCGTACCCTCGTCAGCGTTCCCGCGGGCGGCAAGGGCACGTTCAGCGGCACGCTCACCGGCGGCAACGGCCGCGGCGCCATCGGCCAGAACAACTTCTACGAGTTCACGGTTCCGGCGGGCGCGCCGGCGATCACGGCGTCCGTCGAGCTGTCGAACACCCAGACCGGGCTCGTCGCCATCGGCACCTACCTGGTGAGCCCGGACGGTGACGTCCTCGGCTACGGGCAGAACTACGATCTGACCGACCTCAATGCGCCTCAGGTCACCCAGAACGCGGTGGACGCCTCGGTGCTCAGCCCGGCGGCTGGCACGTGGACGCTGATCGTGGACTTCGAGGACGGGATCGGCGGTACCGAGGTATCCGACCCGTTCACCGGCACGGTCTCGTTCGCGGCCCCGGCGACGGCAACCGCGACCGGGATGCCGGACAGCGCGGGGACCACGCTAACCCCCGGCACTCCCGTCACGGTGCCGGTGACCATCGAGAACACCGGGACCGCCACGCAGGACTACTACGTCGACCCCCGGCTGAACACCACCGTGGCCAATTACACGCTGGGGGCGCTGGGCGTCAGCAGTACCGGTGCTCCGAAGTCGTATACGCTCTCGATTCCGGTGACGGCCAACGAGGCGTTCCCGGCGTACTTCGTGCCGACGCACACCTCGAAGATCACCGTGGAGCAGACCTCGACGGTCCCGGCGATGACAGACCTGTCGACCGATGCCGGCGACCCGGACGCGGGGTCGGTGAGCAAGCTCAGCACGGCGTCGCTCTGCGCTACGACCGGCGTGAGCGCCAGCTACACGGCATCGGGCGGGCAGCTGACTTCGGGTCTCTGGGGGCCGCTGCCAACGGTGTGCGGTCCCTTCAAGTCGCTCGCCAAGTCGGGCAAGGCGACTCAGACCGTCACGGTGACGACGAAGGCGTTCGACCCGACGGTGACGGTGAACGTCGCGGACACGACACCCGTCGTCCCCATCGGCGATCTGGAGCAACTGGCGACGAACCCGGCCGAGTCGCAGCCCGGCACCGTCGAGCTCGCGCCGGGGCAGTCCGTCACGCTCGACGTGGTGATCACGCCGTCCAGCACGGCCGGCACCGTCAGCGGCACCCTGTACGTCGACGCCTTCGAAAGCGGCGTGCCGCCGTACGGACAGGGCGCCGGCGACGAGGTCGCGGCCATCCCGTATGAGTACACGATCGGGTAACCGTTCCTAGCCGAAGCGTCCACAGCTAAGCGACGGCAAGACCGTCACCGCGACGCCGGTGACCGTGGGCAGCGAGCGGCTGTGGGCCGTCCTGGTCGGCGCCAGTGTCGCACCCTTGCGGTTTACCGCCTACTCCGCGTCGGGCGGGATCCTGAGTACCGAGAACGCTTAGTTCTCGGTTAACACGCGGCGTTCTCGGTTAACACGCGGCAACCTCCTGTCCGTGCCGGCGGCGCGGCCGTTACGCTGATGCCCGTTGACGCGGATCGGGGGTGGCTCATGACAGGCCTTAACTACGGGACGGTGCGGCCGGCGGTGACGTTGCCGAACCTGGCCGTGGTCGCGCGGTACATGATCTGGCTGATGTTCCGGAACGTGGCCTCGGACGGCCTGGTCTTCGAGGATCCCGTCAACGCCGGGATCCTCTCGCAGCCCGGCTGCGTGCTCGCCTCACCGTCCTGGGAGAACACCGCGACCCACGTCAACCAGGACTACGTCTACCACTGGACGCGCGACTCGGCGATCGTCGCCCTGGAGCTGGCGTGGGCGTACGCGAACGGCACGCTCCCGGACATCCAGCCGCTAGTCGACTACGTGACATTCTCGCGGACCTGCCAGCAGACGGCGGGCGACTTCGACCGCGCGTCCTTCTACATCAACGGCACGCCGCGCCCGTGGACCAACCAGTCCGACGGGCCGGCGCTACAGACCCTGGCCCTGCTCGCCATGTACCGGCAGCTCGACGCGCCGACCCAGGCGATCGCCGTCGGGCTGATCGAGGCCAACCTGAATTTCCTCCAGGGCGCCTATCAGGGGCAGACGTACAACCTGTGGGAAGAGGAGTACGGCTACTCGTTCTTCGCCCGCTCCGCGCAACTGCGCTGCTTGCGGGCGATCGCCGCGAACACGGTCGGCATCACCGTTCCCGGCTGGCTGCCGGGCGCGCTGAGCTGGCTCACCACCGCCCTCGACAGCCACTGGAACGGCGAGTACTACCAGTCGGTGCTCCCGGTTCCGGCCGACGACCGCGCGCCCTACGACCCGAACATCGACATCGTCCAGGCCGCGATCTACGGGGCCGAGTCGGTCACCGATCCCCGTCTGCTCGCCACCGCCGCGCGGCTGCGCGCCCAGTGGTCCGACCCGAGCTCGGCGTACTTCTACCCGATCAACGGCGACGACGCGGCACGCGGCATCGGCCCGCTGCTCGGCCGCTACCCGGGCGACCTCTACGACGGCGACACCGACGACCGGGTGCGCGACCATCCGTGGGCGCTGACCACCGCGAACTTCGCCGAGCTCTACTACCGGCTCGCCGCAGCGGTCACCTCGACCGCGACGGTCCCCGCCGACGCGCTCTCGGCCGCTTTCCTCGAGCAGGTGGGCGTGTCCGCGTCGAGCACCCCGGCGGTCGCCGCGAAGGCGCTGCGGGCGGCGGGCGACGCGATGCTCCAGGCGATCGTGTTCCACAGCGACCATCTCGAGCTCAGCGAGCAGTTCGACGCCGTGACCGGCTTCGAGAAGTCGGTCTCCAACCTGTCCTGGTCCTACGCGGCGTTCCTGTCCGCCGTTCGCGCCCGCGCCGCTGTCGGCAGCTAGGGGGCGGGCGGCTGACCACCCGCGCGTAGCTGCCGGCCTAGTCCGGCTAGTCCAGGTTGTTGCCGGCCATGGCGGTGGCCAGCGGCGCCTTGGCCGTGTTGGCCGGCAGTGTCGCCGGGCTCACGAACGTGGAGCCATTCGGGCCGGCCACGACCGCCTCGTGCAGCGCGGAGCCGCTTACCAGCTGGTTCCAGGTCAGGAACCATTCGGTCCAGCCGTTGTCCCAGGTGCCGGGGCGCGGGCTGCCGGTGATCGTGATGGGGTCGCCGGGCACGGCGAGCTTGTAGTAGGTCTCGGCGTCGGCGGGGGAGAGGTTCACGCAGCCGTGGCTGACGTTCTCGAACCCCTGCTCGCCCACGGACCAGTAGGCGTCGTGGTAGTAGTCGCCGCTGAACGTGAACCGCACCGACCACGGGACGAGCAGGTCGTACCCGGGGCCGATCATCCGCACCGGGTTTTCTTTCTCGATCGTCAGGTACGAGCCGTCGGGAGTGTCGTCACCCGGCTTGCCCGAGCTGATCGGCCAGTTGTACTTGAGCTTGCCGTCGACGTAGATCTGCGTCTTGTGGGTCCGCGTGGACGCCACCGCGATCACCGAGTCCCCGATGTCGAACGTCTGGGTCAGCGTGTGGTAGCCGTACACCCCGGGCGCGCTCTCGACGCCGTCGAAATGCCCGGTGAACGACACCACCGTGTGCGCCGGCCAGTAGTCGCGCGGGCGGAAGTCGAGCGTCTGGTTCCCGTCCCAGTACCACGCGCCGATCACCGGCTTGGAGGTCTTGAGCTGGATCGAGCGCTCGACGGCGGCCTTGTTCTGCACCGGCGCGCTGAACGTCAAGATGATCGGCATCCCGACGCCGTACTGCTGCTGGTATCCCTCGAAGATCACCGTGGCGAAGGTCGTCGACGGGGTAAGCGTGCGGAACGTGCTCGTCTTGGTGGTGGTCGTGCCGTTGACGGCCGTCGCGACCGCGGTCACGGTGTAGGACTGCGTGACGTTCAGCGCGTACGTGCTGTGCCAGGACGCGTGGTCAGCCGAGTACGTGCCGGTGACGGGGTCGCCCTGCGTGGTCACCGTGACGCTCTTCAGCGTGCCGCCAGCCGCGCTTACCGCGATCCCCTGTGACGGGTCGGCGGCGGCGGCCCCGCTGGCCGGGGTGATGGTCACGGCTGGCCCGCTCGGCGTGGGCTTGGGCGTCGCGGACGGTTTCCCCGCCGCCCCGGTCGCCGAGGCGGCGCCCGTGTTGCCGGTCTGGCTCGCCGATGTCGTGCCGGTTCCGGTGCACGCCGTCACCGCAAGGGCCAGCGCGCTCGCGGCGGCGAACGCGGATAGCGCCCGAATTCCCCTCATGTCAACACCATTCCCCAGCATCGCCACATGGAACACGGACATTCGTAATTAAGCCTATTCAGTGGGGCAAACAGGCACCATGCGGTCGAGACGGTGGTCACCGCGCCGCGGCGAGCTCCCTCAGTTCCCAAGGGCCTCATCCGGCACGACGTCGCTGGGCCTTCTGGGTGACGCTGGTCACCCGGATCATCGACATGGTGAGCGCCGTGCTCGGCGTGTTCGGCGGCCCCGGCACCCTGTTCGTGGTGGTCGGCATCATCATGCTGGTCGTGTCCGTCCCCGCCCTCATCTTGCTCTTCCGCCAGCGGCCGGCCCGCGCGACGGCGACGGCCACCACCGTCTGGCGGAACATCTGCGGGCGACCCCCCGGGAGAACTCACCGCACGTGGCTAGGCCTCGACGGTGTCCCGGTGCTCGTCCGGGATGTCGCTGCGGCCGGGGTCCGGCGCTCGCTGAGCGCCCGGCAGCCACAGGGACAGGAGCACGGCGGCGGCGGAGAATCCGGCCGACCACCAGAAGGCCGCGTGGAACGCCTCCGCCAGTGCTCCGGGATGCGCGACGATGGCCTGTTCGAGGATCACCGCCAGCACGGCGGTGCCGAACGAGCCGCCGACCTGCTGCGCGGTCCGGGTCAGCACGCTGGAGTGCGGGATCTGCTGCTTGTCGAGGCCGATGTAGCCGGCGACCATGACGGGCATGGTGACGGCGCCGAGGCCGAACCCGCGGATGACCATCCAGACGGCGAGCAGCCATTCGCTGGTGTGCGGCCCGGCGAGAGCGAACGGCACGGTCGCGGCGGCGACGACGGCGAAACCCGCCAGGGCGATGACGCGCGAGCCAAGCCGGTCGATATTGCTCCCGGTGACCGTGCGGGACAGCAGGGCGCCGACGCCCTGCGGGACGAGCATGACCCCGGCCGCCAGCGCGGTGGCGCCGCGCACCTGCTGGTAGTACAGCGGCAACAGGAGCATCGCGCCGTAAAGGGAGAAGCCAGAGAAGAACAGCACCGCGCTCGATGACGCGACTGGGCGCTTGGCGAGCAGTCGGATCTCGACGAGCGGATGGCTCGTGTGCAAGGCGTAGCCCGCGAAGGCCGCGAGAAGTGCGGCACCGGCCGCGAGCGGGATCAAGACGTCGAGGTGGCCGAACCCGGCGGCGGTGCCGGCGTTGGCCAGGCCGAGCAGGACCGCCACGGTGCCCGGCGCGAGGAGGAAGAGTCCCGGCAGGTCGAGTCGCGGCCGCCGGACCGCGTCCCCGCCCTGGGCGGGCGCGTCTCCGGTCATGTACCGCCAGGCGAGCAGGAGCCCCGCGGCGCAGAACGGCACGTTCACCCAGAACATGAACCGCCAGCTCAGGTGCGTCAGGATGGCACCGCCGACCAGCGGGCCGAGAACCGGGCCAAGCAGCGCGGGCAACGCGACGTAGGTGACGAGCCTGCCGAGTGACTTCCCGCCCGCGGCCTGGAAGATGAGCGTCGTCATCAGCGGGAGCATGAGCCCGCCGCCGATGCCCTGGACGACCCGCCAGCCGATGAGCGAGCCCACGTTCCACGCCAGGCTGGACCCAATCGATCCGATAAGGAACACGGCGAGGGAGAACATCCACAGCCGCTTGCCGCCGAACCGCTGCAGCCCCCAGGTGCTCAGCGGGACCGCGATACCGAGCGCCAGCAGGTAGCCGGTGGTGACCCACTGGATCGTCGCTACCGAGGTGTCCAGCTTCACCGCGAGCGTGTGCAGGGCAACGCTGACGATCGTCGTGTCGAAGATGACAGCCATCGCGCCGACGATGAGGATCAGGGCGGTCCTGACCACCTTCGCGTCGAGCTTCTCGGCCGGGGGCTTCGCTGGTGCCGTTGCCATGACAAGGCCTCTCTCAATAAGAGATTAATCCTTCTCTTATCCAGAGAGCCTAAGGCGCCATCTTAAGGAATGCAAGCACCTCTTATTTGCCGGCCTGGCGCTATGCTAGGCGGCGTGACGGAACAAGCGCAGGGCACCCGGCAGCGGCGGCGCGGTGAGGAGCTTGAGGCCGCGCTGCTGGAGGCCGCGTGGGACGAGCTCGTCGAGGCCGGCTTCGCCCGGCTGACGATGGAGTCGGTCGCGGCCCGCGCAAGGACGGGGGTCGCCGTGCTGTACCGGCGCTGGCCGCGCAAGGACGACCTGGTACTCGACGCCATCCAGCACTACGGCGCGACGCACCCCGTCGACATTCCCGACACTGGGAGCCTCCGCGGTGACATGATCGCGCTGCTCAGCGGGGTCAGCAGCGGTCGGGTCGCCTTCGTCGCGGTCGTCAGCGCAGCTTTCTCCGGCCTGCTGACCAGCAGCGGCCTCACCCCGGCCGAGGTACGCGAGAAGCTGATCAGCGGCCGCCCGTCATGGTCCTCGGACATCTACGCGCGGGCCCACGAACGCGGCGAGATCGACCTCAACCGCATCCCTCTAGTCGTCCTCACGATGCCGTTCGACCTGATGCGCCACGACATGCTGATGACCTACAAGCCCATCTCGGACGAGCGCATCCTGGAGATCGTGGACGGCCTTTTCCTGCCCCTGGTGGCCGCTTACCAGACAGTCACCAGATAGCGGCGCCGCTCAGTCCCCGAAGACCTCGTCCTTGAACCACTGCCACAACAGCGGGATGCCGTCTTCGATCCGCACCGTGGGGGAGTAGCCGAGCAGTTCCCGGGCCAGGTCGTAGGACGCGAAGTTGCGGCCGACCTCACCGGGCCGGGCCGGCCGGTACTCGACCGGGTGGTCGGGCACTCCGGCGGCCTGACGGCACAGGTCGGCGAGCCTGGTGAGCGGGGTCTCCACCCCCGAGGCGGCGTGCAGCACCGTCCCGCCGGGAATGTCGGGGTTCTCGAGCGCCAGCTGGAGCGCGGCGGCGATGTCGGAGGTGTGCACGTAGTCCCGCGAGGCCGTGCCGTCGCCGTAGATGATCAGCGGCACGCCGCCCCGCAGCGCCTCGAAGTAGACGTTCAGCACGCCGCGCTTGCGCTCGCACCAGGGCCCGTAGACGTTGCCGAAACGGATGGCCACGGTCCGCAACCCGTACGTCTTGGCGAACGCGTGCGCGTATCCCTCGCCGGCCAGCTTCGACGCCCCGTAGGGGGAGAGCGGCTTGGGCAGCGACTGCTCGTTGACCGGGGGAGTGGCGTCCCCGATGAGCGCCCCGCCAGTGGAGGCCTGCACGGTCCGTGCCACCCCGGCGCGGCGCGCCGCGTCGAGCACCCGGAACGTGCCGACCACGTTCGCCTCGAAGTTCGCCACAGGATCGGCCACGGAGCCGACGACCGACCCCGCCGCGGCCAGGTGGAT
>Ga0335073_10017027_pt1 | contig 10169 bp, 9 predicted proteins | sample Lox_Sample_22_FD_207093 | JGI IMG/M metagenome (GOLD analysis project Ga0335073, IMG submission 207093) | Soil microbial communities from Loxahatchee National Wildlife Refuge, Florida, United States - Lox_Sample_2.2 | ecosystem: Environmental > Terrestrial > Soil > Wetlands | place: USA: Florida... | reverse complement strand
GTCAGTCGGGCGCGACCGACGCACAGTGCAACGCGCCGGCGACATACGCCTATTACTACATGCCTGCGGTCGACGAGGCGGCGCTCGACTCGGTCACCGGCCCCGTGGATCACAGCGACCTGTTCCAGTCGTACGACCCTTCCACTCCGCCGCCGGCTCCCGCGATCGCCACGACGACGACCGACAACGGGACGACAGTGCCCTACATCGTGCGGGTCGAGACGGGCTACCTCGACCGTGACCAGTATTCGATCGCGGTCCTGTGGCAGCCCGGGCAGCCGTGGGCCCCGTGGGCGCCCCAGCCCCAGTGGGATCACAAGCTCGTCGTAACCCATGGTGCGAGTTGCGGTGACGACCACACGACCGGAACCGCGCCGAGCACCGAGTACGACCCGGCGCTGTCGCGCGGGATGGCCGTGATGTCGACCGCGATGGACAACGCCGGCCACGATTGCAGCGTGCTGACCGAGGCCGAGTCGCTGATCATGGCCAAGGAGCACCTGATCGACCAGTACGGGACGCTGCGGTACACGATCGGCACGGGGTGCTCGGGCGGCTCGCTCGCCCAGCAGCAGGTCGACAACGCCTACCCGGGCGTGTATCAGGGGATCCTGCCGCAGTGCTCGTTCCCGGACGCGTGGTCGACCGGGCAGGAGCTCGCCGACTATCAGCTCACCCGCAACTACTTCGAGAACCCTCTCGGGTGGGGCACCGGGATTATCTGGACCCCGGCGCAGATCGCGGCCGTCCAGGGCCATCCGAACTACGCGAACTCGGTCGAGCTCAGCACGCTGTACTGGCCGACGCTGGCTGACCCGGCGTACGACTGCGCGGGCGTGAGCGCGGCGCAGCGGTGGAGCCCATCCAACCCGACGGGCACGCGCTGCGACCTCGAGGACTACATGATCAACCTGTTCGGGCCCTACAAGGGGAACAACCCATACGGCTACGCCGGCATCCCGCTCGACAACGTCGGCGTGCAGTACGGACTACAGGCGCTCCAGCAGGGCCTCATCACCACGGAGCAGTTCATCGACATCAACCAGAAGATCGGCGGGTACGACAACAACTACGACACGACGACCGCGCGGTTCGTCGCCGAGGAGCCGGCGCTGACGAACGACTACCGCGGCGGGGCGGTCAACGAGACCAACAACCTGAAGGACGTGGCGATCATCGACCTGCGCGGCCCGGACGCCGGGAGCTTCCACGACGCCTATCGGTCGTGGACGATCCGAGCCCGCCTCGAGCAGGTAGAGGGGCACTTCCCCAAGAACGATGTGATCTGGTTCGGGGAGACGCCGCTGATCGGCGATCCGAACTACGCGGCGCAGGCGCTGGTGGCGATGGACGGCTGGCTGTCCGCGGTCGAGGCCGATCACCGCAGCGTGAGCCTCGAGCAGAAGATCGCCGACGACCGCCCGAGCACCGTGCACGACCAGTGCTCCGACATTCCGGACGTCGACCAGGTTGTCATCCCCGGCGTCGGCGAGGTCTGCCAGTCGCCGTTGTTGCAGACGCGGTTCGCCACCCCACGCATGGTGGCGGGCGAGAGCATCGCCACCGATCAGGAGAAATGCCAGCTGAAGCCGCTGCGCGAGTCGGACTACTACCCGACCACGTTCAGCGCCGCCGAGTGGGCCGAGCTGCAGCAGATCTTCCCGAACGGCGTGTGCGACTGGTCGAAGCCGGGCATCGACCAGCGTCCGACGGTCCCGTGGCAGACCTACCAGGACGCCGCTGGGAGCGTCGTCTACGGCGGCAAGCCCCTCGGGCCCGCGCCGGCGAACTCCGGCGCTGGCTGGACCAGTGCTTCGTTTGATGGGTGGCTGAGCCAATAAGGAGCGGGCGCGGCCCGGCGGTATAGGCTGCCGGGCCGTGAACGTTTCATCGAGGTTCGAAGTGAGCGGCTTCGGCGTGATCGTCACCGGCGGCGCCAGCGGCCTGGGACTCGCATACGGCGAGGTGCTGGCGGCCCACGGCGCGCGGGTGACGCTGATCGACGTCGACGGCGACGCGGTCGCCGCTCAGGCGGAGCGTCTCTCGGGTGAAGGCCTCGACGTCCGCGGCACGGTCGCCGATGTGACCGACCACAGCACGCTCGATCGGGTGATCGACGAGGCGGCCGAGATGTACGGCCGGCTCGACGTGGCGTTCGCCAACGCCGGTATCGACCCCGGCGTCGGCTTCGTCGGCGCCTGGGCGGGCGGCATCCGGCCGCGCGTCGAGGAGGGCGCGCTCGAGCGCTACAGCGACGAGCGTTGGAGCCGCGTGATCGACATCAACCTCAACGGGATCTTCGCCACCGCGCGCGCGGCGGCCCGGCACATGCGTCCTCGCGGGTTCGGACGGATCATCGTGACGACGTCGCTGGCGGCGACCGTGACCGAGGGCGCAATCGGATCCGCCTACATGGCTGCTAAGGCCGGCGCGCGCCACTTCATGCACTGCGCCGCGCTTGAGCTGGCCGCGTTCGGGATCACCGTGAACGCGATCGCGCCCGGGTTCTTCGTCACGAACATCGGCGGAGGCCACGCCCACAATCCCGACGTCCAGGCGGCGCTCGCCAAGGACATACCGATGCACCGCGTCGGCTTCCCCGACGACATCAAGGCGCTCGCCCTGTTCCTCGCCTCGCCGGCGTCCGAGTACATCACCGGGCAGGAGATCATCATCGACGGCGGGTGGGGTCTGGGAGTCGCGGACTGAGGCCGGGAGCAGCCGGGCGGAGCGGAGCTGTCCGGGGGCACGGCGCCGGCAGGACGCTGTCCGGAGCGCCACGGCGACCTGTAAAACGTCACAAAGCGGGTCCGTTGGGCGCCGCCGCGGGCACATAAGCATCCCCCGCATGCTTATGTGCGCTTGGCGGCGACGCGGCGGGGTGCTTTGCGACGTTTTACATAGTCCTTCCGGACCACCGCCCGCGCCCGGGCAGCTACATCACCGACGGCGCGACTCCGGCGGCGCGGGCGCGCCGGATCCCCTGCCGGCGCCTGGTCCCGGCGGCTCTGTCCTCGTCGATCGCTCCCAGCTCGAGCGCGCGCGCTCGTCCCTTCCTGCCGACGTCGTAGTGGTCGTTCTCCGGCCGCCCGGGCTTGAACTGAAACCACTCGCGCCGTAGGCCAAGCCGCTCCGCGAACTCGTGCAGCTCATCGGTCGTGTCGGCCTGGAGATGACCTCCGCCGGTCCACCGGCCCCAGTCGCCGGCCGCAAACGCGTTGTCGACGTAGACGCTCACGTGATGCCCACCGTAGCGTCAATGGCCGCGATCGACCGCCGAGTGGTGACTCAACCGGAATCCGAGCGCTTACCCGCGAGGTAACGGGTCGCCGCCGCCATTACCTGCCGGGTAATCGACAGCGTGCATGCCGCACGGCACCGTGCTCGGCATGACTACACAATCGAATTCATCCACGCTCGCGCTCCCGGCGAGCGGCCGCCCGGTGGCGGCAGAAGCGGGACGCTGGGCGGCGCTACCAGTTCTCCTGGCCGGGACGTTCATGGTCGTCCTGGACTTCTTCATCGTCAACGTCGCGCTGCCATCGATGCAAACCGAGCTCCACGCCGGGGCGGGCGCAATCGAATGGGTCGTAGCCGGGTTTGCGCTGACCTCGGCGGTGTTCCTGATCACCGCGGCGCGCCTCGGCGACCGGATCGGTCGGCGGCGCACGTTCTCGATCGGCCTCGCGGTGTTCACGCTGTCCTCCGCCGCATGCGGGGTCGCCGGTAGCCCGACCGTGCTCGTGGCGGCGCGGCTCGCGCAAGGCGTCGGGGCGGCGCTGCTGATGCCGAACGTGCTGTCGATCATCAACGTGACCTACGCCGGCGCCGACCTGCCGCGCGCGCTCGGCGTCTACGGACTCGTGATGGGCCTGGCGGCGGCGTGCGGCCAACTCATCGGCGGCGGCCTGATCCAGGCCGATTTGGCCGGCCTCGGTTGGCGGACGTGCTTCCTGATCAACATCCCCGTCGGCATCTGTGCCCTCGCGCTGGCCCCGAGGTTCGTGCCCGAGTCTCGTGCCGACGGGCGCTCCCGGCTCGACCTGATGGGGACGGTGCTGCTCACCGCCGGGCTGATCGCGGTCGTGCTGCCGCTGGTCGAAGGCCGCCAGCACGGCTGGCCGACCTGGACGTGGATCTCGCTCGCCGTCGCTCCGGTGTTGCTGCTGGGCTTCGTCTCGCACCAGCGCCGGCTCGCTCGCCGCGGCGGCGCGCCGCTGCTCCCGCCGGCGATGTTCCGGAACCGCGCGTTCACCGCGGGTTTGGTGACGCAGCTCGGGTTCTGGTGCGGGCAGGCGTCGTTCTTCCTGGTGCTCGCGCTGTACCTGCAGCAGGGGCGCGGCTTGAGCGCGCTCGACGCCGGTCTCGTGTTCACGATCATGGCGGTGGCGTACGTGGCGGCTTCCGCCCAGGCGCCGGCACTCGTGCTCCGCTTCGGGCGCCGGCTGCTCGCGGTGGGAGCGCTGGTGCTCGCCGCCGGCCACGGACTGCTGCTGGCCGCGGTGGCGAACGTCGGCGTGGGCGGCTCGATCCTCGAGCTCGTCCCGGGCCTCGTGCTGATCGGCGCCGGGATGGGCCTGCTGCTGGTGCCGCTGACGACGACGATCCTCTCGAGCGTCGAGACGCACCACGCCGGTGGCGCCTCCGGCGCGGTGACCACGGTTCAGAACGTCGGCGGCGCGCTCGGGGTGGCGATCACTGGCGTGATCTTCTTCGGCGCGCTGCACGGCGGGTACGCGCACGCCTTGGAGCTGAGCCTGATCGAGCTCGCGGCGCTGCTGCTGGGAGTGGCGGTCCTGACCCGCCTGCTCCCGGCGACGCCGCGGCGCTGACGGCGGACACGCCGCGACAAACGCTCACGCCGACGTCCACTGACGACCGCGCACGGCACGCCAGGCTCGCGGCCGGCCGCCCCCGGCCGCGAGCCCGCGTGCGCACGGAAGCGTGCGATCGAAGCTCGCGCGCGCGAACCGCGGATCGTGCAGCGCGATCGCGACGCTGACACAGGTCACCGGATACGGCGAGGCCAAGTGAACCGCGGGCAAACTGGGTCGGACGACGCTCACCCGCTGACTCAGCGAGTTGGTCCCGACGAACACGCCGATCGCCACCGCCAGCACGGCCATCAAGGTGGCGATCCGCGATCGCACCGCGGTGTCGCGGGGACCCGGCACCACCGTCACCCGCACCTCGCCGGGCGGGTCGCCGCCCAACCCGCGACGATCGCTGTCCGCCGGCATCAAACGATCAGACCGCGGCTATTCGCCGGTCGGACCCGTCTCGGGCTCGACCGCGCCCGTCCCTGGCTCGACCGGGCCCGGTGCCGGCTCGACTGGCTTGCGATGGCGGCGGAACCCGAAGAAGTGCTCGGCCTCCTGGATGCCGTGGTCGGCGCGCTGGATCTCGCGTTCGGCGCCGGCGACCGGCCCGAGCATCTTCACCAGCTCCTGCATGGTGTCGGTGAGGCGGTCAACGGAATCGGTCAAGGGACCGACCGACGTCGCCAGCGTCTCGATCACTTCGACGTGGCGCTCGATCGACAGCGTCACCCGCTCCAGCGCCTCGACCGCTTCGAGCGTCTCGCGCTCGGTCTCCTCGAGCGGCTTGAGCGCATCCTGGTCCAAGGCCCTGACGACGGACCGAACGGCTTCAACACGAAGTCGAACACCGCCGGCGGATGCTACCGGCCTAGGCTCAGAGGAGCGCGTCGAGCGCCGGCTCGATCGGGGTGTCACCGCCGTTGACGTACAGGGTCACACGCGCCGCGCGCGCGTCCTGTAGCAGCGCGTCGAGCACCGCGGCGACGTCGTCTCGCCCGACCTTTCCGCGGAATGGATCCAGGTCAACGCGGACACGTCCTGTCGCCGGCTCGTCCGTGAGGGCACCCGGCCTCACGATCGTCCATTCGCGGTCGCTGTCCCGCACCGCCTGGTCGGCCTCGGCCTTCGCCCGCAGGTACACGCTGAAGACGTCGTCTCCGCCAGGCGGGTTCTCAGCGCCGACCGAGCTCACGATCACAAACCGAGGCGCGTCCACCTGGACGGCGGCCTGGAGCAGCTTGATCGCACCATCACGGTCCACCGTCAGCTTTCGTTCGGCGCCGCTGCCGGGTCCGGCGCCGGCGGCGAACACCGCCGCCGAGGCCCCTTTGATCGCTGCTCCGACATCCGCGACGGTCGCGCTCTCCAGATCACATACGACCGGCTCCCCACCGCGCGCGCGGACATCGTCGGCGTGGTCCGGATTGCGGATCAGGCCGACGACGGCCTCGCCGCGCCGGCTGAGCAACTCCGTCAGCCGGAGCGCGATCTGCCCGTGGCCGCCGGCGATCGCGATCACCGCGTCGACCCTAACCGTTCCACGGCCGGCCGCCGTCCCACGCGTGCCACGACTCGACCTCGATCCAGGCGCTCACCCGTCCGCGGTCGCGCTGCGGATAGGGATTGCCGGTGTAGTGCTTGGACAGGCGGTCGATCGCCTCGAGCTCGGGGTCGGGCTCGAGCGCGGCCACCCGCCCGAGGAGCGTCACGTGGCGATACCAGCTGTCGGCGCCGAGCACGGTCAGCGACACCTCGGGATGGCGGCGCAGATGCTCGAGCCGCTTGCGGCCCTCGTCCATGTTCACGAGCACGCGACCGTCCACCCACAGGTACCAGGTCGCCGCCGAGTGGGGACTGCCGTCCGCCCGGAGCGTCGCGATCACCGATGGGTTCGGCGCGGACAGGAATTCGGACAGCGCGGGCGGAAGCGGTGGCGAGGGCATTTCGCGCCACCGAAATGTAGCGTCGTCTTCACGACGACCGAATCACGCGAGGGCCGTGCGTCGTTCCGTCCGGTGGCTGTGCCGTCCAGCGACATCCATGATGTGCTTATATTAGTCCATAATGCATCGTCCGCATGATCGTTCCTTGGATGGACCGAGGCTCGCGGACACCAGGTCGCGGATGCGACCCGCTGGACGCGCTCGTCGTGGAGATGTCGCCTCTACGGCTCAGCACACGCTCCGCCGGGTGGCGGACGGGCGCCTCGCCCACCTCCCCGTGACCGTGCGGTTCTGGGACGGCAGCGTGCTCGAAGGAGACCCTCCAGCCGACCCGCGGAATGGGGCGCGCTCGGCGTCGGTGGTGGTCGCCCGTGATCGACGCGCGCTCGCCCATCTCCTCCACGAACCGGGGCAGATCGGGCTGGCGCGGGCGTGGGTCGACGGCTCGCTGACCGCTTGCGGCGACCTCGAGGACGTGCTCGCCACGCGCAAGGTGTTCGGCGACGTCCACCTGTCACTCCGCGATCGTCTATTGCTCGCCCTGGCCGCCGCGCGCGCCGCCGGCCTTGCCGTGCTTCGACGGCCACCCGTGCCGTCGATCGAGGCCGCACCGACCGGCCGCCGCCACTCAATCGCGCGCGATCGAACCGCCGTCAGGCATCACTACGACATCTCGAACGACTTCTACAGACTGATCCTCGGACCGAGCCTGACGTACTCGTGCGCCTACTTCGCGAGTCAAGCGGACACGCTCGAAGAGGCTCAGGAGCAAAAGCTCGACCTGATCTGTCGCAAGCTGCGCCTTGCCCCCGGCGAGCGGTTTCTCGACATCGGCTGCGGATGGGGGTCGCTGGTGATGCACGCGGCCGCTCACTACGGAGTGCACGCGGTCGGGATCACTCTGTCGGAAACACAGGCGCGGCTCGCTCGCGACGAGGCCGGCGCCCGAGGACTCGGTGACCGCGTTGAGATCCGCGTCGCTGACTATCGCGAGCTCGGCGGTTCACCATTCGACAAGATCGCGAGCGTCGGGATGTATGAGCACGTCGGCCGCTCCGAGCTCGATCGATACGTCGGGACAGCGGCGGGCCTCCTGCGCCCGGGCGGCCTGTTCCTCAACCACGGCATCGCCAGAGTGGCGTCCAGGGCCCCGACGGCACCCACGTTCATCTCCCGGTACGTGTTCCCCGACGGCGAACTTCACCCCATCGCCGACCTGATGACTGCAATGCAGAGCGCTGGGTTCGAGGTGCGCGACGTCGAGTCGCTCCGCGAGCACTACCCGATCACGCTCCGGCGATGGGTCTCGAACCTGCTGAGTCACAGAGCCGAGGCCGAACAACTCGTGGGGCCCGAGCGCGCCCGCACCTGGCATCTCTACATGCTCGCTTCCGCAAATGCGTTCGATAACGCGGAGCTCGGGCTCTACCAGGTGCTCGGTGCGCGTGCCGACGGCCCGCACGGGCTACCGCTGACGCGCGCCGATCTGCTTCGCGCGTAGCTGTCGCGGCGCGCCTACCCGGCGGGGCGCGCCTGCGCGTCTGCGAGCAGAAGGGCCCCGATCCGCTTAGCGCGATGCGCCGCATCCGGGTCGCCCTCGCCGGCGGCGACGATCGACCCTTTCATGAGGATGTGCCACTGACGGGCAAAGTCCTGCGCGCCAGGGATACCGGCTTCGCGCGCAAGATCCTCGAGGAATCCGCGGATCGCGGCCAGGTACGAGACACTCGCGCGGTGGACCGCTCCAGCGGGGTCCGGGTGCTCGAGCATCAAGTTGATGAACGAGCACCCCTCGAAGTCCTGGCGCCGGAACCACCCGTCGAACACGTCGAAGATCGCCAGCAGGCGCGCCGCCGGATCGGTGGCGCGCTCCCGAACCTCGGCCTCGAGCCAGCGCCTGGTCCACAGCTCGTCGCGGCGCTCGAGAAAGGCGAGCACCAGATCCTCTTTCGAGGCGAAGTGGCGGTATAGCGTCTGGCGGGCGACGCCCGAATGGGAGATGACCGCGTCGATGCCGACAGCCTGCACGCCGTTGCGAGAGAACAGGTCGTAAGCGGCGTCGAGAATTCGTGCGCGAGCGCCCGTCTCACCGCTCCGCCGATCGCCGTCGAGGACCTCTGCCATCGGTAAATCATAGGAGAACGTTCGGTCTACATCGGGCGCGCTTGACTCCGTCCCATGCCGGGCGTAGCCTCCAGATCACGAGGGAGACCGATCAGTCTCATAAGAGACGAATCAACCATAGGAGGGTCAGACAGATGGCGTACGACCTGCGGTCCGAGACGGGCATCCCCACTCAACCAGTCGGTTCGCTGCCCCGGCCGGCAGCGCTCCAGGCTGCCTACGCCGAGTACGACGCGGGCAAGATCACCAAGCAGGACCTCGAGACCGAGCAGGAGGCCGCGGTCAAGGACTCGATCAGCCGCTTCGAGGAAACCGGGTCGCCGATCATCTCCGATGGAGAGCAGTGGTGGTCGAGCTTCGCGACGTATCCGGTCGCGGATACGCTCGCAGGCACCGGGCTCGCCGACCACCTCGCGCCCGGTGGTCAGTACTTCGCGATCTTCTCGGACGGTCACTACCGGCAGCTGCCGAAGCTCGTCGGCGGGCCGTTCCGGTACCAGACCTACGCCGCCGACACGCTGGCGCGGTCGATCGGGTTCGCGAGCAAGCCGATGAAGCAGGCGGTCATCGCCCCGTCGATGCTCGCGCTGCTGTACCCCCTCGACGAAGATATTCCCGGCTATCCGCGTGAGCAGTTCGAGGAAGACCTCGTGAACGAGTCCGAGAAGGACATTCGCGGGGCGTTCGACGCCGGCGCGGGCTGCGTGTCGATCGACTTCACCGAGGGACGGCTCGCGCTCCGCGAGGACTCGCGTAACCCGTGGACCGGCCGCGGCATGCTGCCTCACTTCATCGATCTGATCAACCGTGTTCTGGCCCGCTTCACCGCCGAGGAACGGGTCAACATCGGCGTCCATACGTGTCCGGGCGGCGACCGCGACGCCGTGCACAGCGCCGACGTGCCTTACAGCGCGCTGCTGCCGAGCCTGTTCCAGCTCAACGCCGGCTACTTCCTGATGCAGAACAAGAGCGAGCGCGACCGCGACGAGGTGTACAAGCTCGTCGGCGAGCACAGCCGTGAGGACGCCGACGGCGTGGCACAGATCGTCCACATCGGCGTGATCAACCCGCAGAACCCTCGGGTCGAGACCCCCCAGGAAGTCTGCGACGAGCTCGTGCGAGCCGCCAAGCACATCCCCAAGGAGCGGCTTGGCGCCACCGACGACTGCGGTTTCTCGCCCTTCAGCATCGACGAGAAGCCGTTGCACGGCTCGCCGGACTTCGCTCGCGACATCGCGTTCGAGAAGATCGCCAGCCGGGTGCAGGGCGCCAAGATGGCGGC
>Ga0335073_10017026_pt1 | contig 10169 bp, 7 predicted proteins | sample Lox_Sample_22_FD_207093 | JGI IMG/M metagenome (GOLD analysis project Ga0335073, IMG submission 207093) | Soil microbial communities from Loxahatchee National Wildlife Refuge, Florida, United States - Lox_Sample_2.2 | ecosystem: Environmental > Terrestrial > Soil > Wetlands | place: USA: Florida... | reverse complement strand
CCGGGCTCCGCAAACTTCCCTTCCAACGCGGAAACCCTCTACCACGCGCTCATCGCTGCGGAGGCGCAAGGGCAAGTCCTCGCCAAGGCTAGCTTGACCGCCCTTTACTCGGCCACGCCCGGCACCGGCCACACCGACTGACCCTGTCTTTGAAACCTGTTCCCGGCCGCCCCCAACCTTGCGCAGGCTCAGCGCGCAAGGTTGGGATGCCAGGAACCTGTGCAACGGTAGGATCCCTGTCCCCTATTCCCCGCTGGCAAACTGCTCCAGGTTCATCCCCAGTTCGTAGTTCTCTCCGTGCGCCAGCAGGTCGTCCCAGGTCACTTCGCGTTGCGTGTAACCCGCCATCCGTCCCAGCATGCAGCTCAGCGCCGTTTCCACCCCTGCGGCAATCTGGTTGTGCATCGGACCCGACGTGATGCTGTCGATAAACGTCCGCTCCTTGTCGCGATCCGCAAAGGCAAGATTGTCCAGGAAGCTCCCATTCGCGGCAAAGTTCCCCGATCCCGGCGCAGTCGCTGACGACTCGGTCCACTCCCACGCGTTCTCGCCCGTGATCTTCATCGGCCCCGAGTACGGCACCGTCGCCATTCCCTCCGCCCCAAACAGCTTCAGGCCCGCGTCGAAGCTCTTGTCCAGTCCGAACTGCGTCGACGCAAAAGCAAAATGCACGCCGTCGGGATACGTGTAGTCGACCTGGTAGTTGTCCCAGCAGTCCCCAAAGTGTGTCAGGATGTTGCGCCCGCCCGTCGCCGTCGCCTTCAGCGGATGCGCGCCTACCATCCAGTTGCACAGGTCGATGATGTGAATGTTCTGCTCCACCAGGATGTCGCCCGACAACGCGCGATCCCATAGCCAGTTGCGCAGGCGATACTCGTCCCGCGAAATCCCCGGATGCGTCACTTCCTTCGACGCCGGCGCGTTGTAGTTCCCCGTCACCGCCGCTATCTTTCCCAGCGCGCCCGCCTCGATCTTCTGCGCGATCGCCGCAATGGGCGGCGCGCTGCGGCACTGGAATCCCACGTCCACGCTCTGCGTCGGCTTCACCCGCTTCGCAATCTCCAGCGCATGCTTGGCCTGGCGAATATCGATCCCCACCGGCTTCTCGCAGTACACGTGCTTGCCCGCCGCCACCGCCGCCTCCAGGTGCTGCACGTGAAAAAACGGCGGCGTCGAGATCTGGATCAGGTCCACCTGCGCCGAACCGATGATCTGTTCATACGCATGCGGCCCGTGAAACAACTGCCCGCTGTCAATCGCAGCTCTGCCCAGATCTGCATTCACCTTGTTGAAGTGGTCGTGCCCGCTCGCCAGCCTGTCGGCAAAAAGATCCGCCAGCGCCACCACCTGCGCCGAGGTGTTGTTTGAAAAACTCGTCGCGACCGCCGTGCCCCGATTCCCGCAGCCAATCAGCCCGAGCCGCACTGCCGAGTTCGCCTGGTAGCCAAACGCCGTTTCGCTGCGCAGCAGCATCATCCCCGTCGCTGCTGCAGATCCCGCATAAAGAAATTCCCGACGATCCATGTTCGCGCACATCTCCCTGGTTGTTTGCCCCTCTGGATGCAATGACTGGATTCCGTCTCGCGCCGCTCAGCCCATCACTTCGTGCAGAATGCGCTCCAGGTACACCTTTTCCTGCCGCACATCCTCAACCTGCTGCGGCCCCGATGTCTCCCGCTCAATCGTCACTGCGCCCCGGTACCCCAGCCGGTGCAGCTTCGTAAACACCGCGCGAAAATCCACCAGCCCTTTCCCGATCAAAACCTCTTCGCCCAGATTGCTCGGGTCTGTCGGCCATTTCCCGTCTTTCGCGTGAATGCTGCGCACGTGCTGCCCCAGAATATCCACCGCGTCCACCGGATTTGCCTTGCCGTAGAGAATCAGGTTCGCCGTGTCCAACCCCACACCCAGGTTCTCCATCCCCACGTCGCGAATCATGCGCGACATCGTCGTCGGCGTCTCCTGCCCCGTCTCCATCAGGAAATACTGCCCGTTCCCCTGGCAATGCTGCGCCACCATCCGAACCGCTTCCACCGCTCCCGCATACAACGGGTCTTCGGGATTCTCCGGGATAAACCCGCAATGCGTCTGTACCTGCCCGATGCCCAGCATCTTCGCAAAGTCCGATACCTGCCGCAGCGCGTCGATCCGCGCCGCGCGCGTCGCCGGCGGCACCACCCCGATCGTCGACGGCCCCTGCATGAAGTTCCAGATCAGCGGCGGAGGACCCACCACCTCGACCGCCGTCGCTACCACCTCGTACCGCGCCAGCAGCTCCTTGTACTGCGCGGCAATCTCCGCCGTGAACCCGCCGATGTACTTGTCCAGCGAAAGAAAGCAGTTCGAGAATCCAAGATCGTGCACGCGACGAATCGTCGCCTCCGGCGCGCCGAACGGGCTCACCAGCAATCCCAGCGCCATCGGCTTCAATCGAGAATCCTCCGCCTGCGCTCGTCCCGCCAGCAGCACATCTGCCGCCAGCGCCGATCCCGCCACTCCCAGAAATTCCCGACGGTCCACTCGTCCCCTCCCCAACTCAACTTCAACAGCCCACCATCCGCAATTCCACATCCGCCGGAAACGAATCCAGGGGCCGGCTCACACGCCCTCACGCTCATCCGGCATCAACCAGAAGCATCGGTCCTATTTATATCCCTTCGGGCAGCCCTTCGTACATTGCGCGGCACACCGCGGACGATGCCCTCATTGTGGGCAACGGACCGGCGAACGGGCTCGAGATTCTTCTTGGCGATGGAGGGTCGCGGCTCCGCGCCGCCGCGTGGCTCCGGCTCTCAGGCCAGCGCCAGGTTCATGTTGCTGATCGCCTCATCCACTTCCTGGGTGCTCTTGAAGCCCACCGTCGCGCAATCCACGCCCGCATTCTGGAAAGCGAACCGCATCGCCTTCACCCGGTCGTCGTGGCTGTGGTCGAACTGGCCCCCGCCGCACAGCTTCATCCCGATCACACCCAGACCTTCCTTCTTCAATTGATGGATGTGATCGACCACCTCGCTCACGTTGTCGGGGTGGTTGGTGTCCTCGTACGTCGGCCCGTCCATGCGCGCGCCCTTGTGGTTGATCCGGATCAGCCCCACATCGAGCCACGTCGTCCCAGGCATCTGACGCAGCGCCGGCAGCCCGTGCACCGAGGCCCCATGCGTGCGAATGATCTTCCTCTGCTGCGCCTCCAGGATTCCTTCCTGCCAGCGCTTCGTAGTCTCCGGCCAGTCCGCCGTATGCTGCCAGTGCAGCAGCATGATGTCGAAGTACTCGGTCTGCGAGGTCTGCCGCAGCTCGTCAAACTTCGCCTGCGGGTCAATCCCCTCGTGAAACGTCGTCACCTTGCTCATCAGCTGGTAGCTGTCCCGCGGCAAACCCTTCAGCGCCTCCCCCAGCATCGCCGGCGTCTCGTAAGCCTCGGCCGTCTCAAAGAACCGGATGCCCCGGTCGTACGCATACCGCACCAGCCGCGTAAACTCCTGCTGCCCCAGCGCCGCCTGCACCGCCCCGCCATCCGTCCCCGTCCCGAAGGCCAGCCGCGTCACTTCCACCTTCGAGCGCCCCAGCACCACCGCGTCCGTCGCGGTCGCCTTGGCTGCCGCCGGAAGCGTGCCCACCGTTGCCATCGCTCCCGCGGCCAAACCGGTTTTTAGAAAACTACGCCGTGTCGTTGAACTCATCTTCGACCTCCGCGGCTCAAGCGGGTCCGCGAGCCGGATGACGGCATGTTAGCACGCACCCCACCCAACGGCCCGAATCTCCTTCCCGCTTCCAAGGCTTTTGTGCGCGTGGCGCGTCTGCTGCATGCAATGCCCGGGTGCCCCATCCTTGCGCCGCTTTTGCGCAAGGGTGGGAACCGATGCCTGACGACCGATCCCTGACTCTACTCGATCCGCAGAGCCGTCATCGGGTCCACTCGCGTCGCGCGCATCGCCGGTGCCCACACCGAAATCAAAGAAACCCCCAGCAGCAGCAGCGGCGTCGCGAAAAAAGCCACCAGGTCAAGCGCTTTCACTTCGAAAAGAAAACTGTTCAGAAAGCGCGTCAGCCAGAGCGCTCCACCCACGCCAACAATCACTCCAATCAGCGTCAGAGTCATGCCCTGCCCGATCACCATGTTGCGCAGGTTCGATGCCTGCGCTCCCAGCGCCATCCGCACGCCCAGTTCCTGCGTCCTCTGTTGCACCGAGTACGACATCACTCCGTACACCCCGATCGCCGCCATCAGCAGTCCCGCCGACCCAAACACCGTCAGCAGCAGCATGTTGAATCTCTGCCGCGCGATGTTTCTCGCTTCAATCTCCTCCATGGTGCGCACGTGCGCCACCGGCAATCCTCCGCTGGCATCGCGAAGCGCCGCGGTCATCTGCGGCACCAGCCCGCGAGGGTCGAGCTGCGTGCGCACGATCCACCACAGCGGGGCCACCCGCGAGTTCAGCGCCGTCTCCAGGTCCGGCATCTGCGCCAGCGGGATAAACATCATCGGCATCGGTTCCCGGCCGGGCCCCGCATCATGCGTGTCCCCCACAATCCCGATCACCTGCCGCGGTCCTTCCGCAAACGCCGGCCCGGCCCCAGCCCCGATCACAATCCTGTCCTTCAGCGGATCCCCGTTCGGCCAATATCTCCGCGCCATCGTTTGATTGATCACCACCACTCCCGGCGCCGACGCGTCATCCTGCTTCGTGAACGTGCGCCCGCGCTGCAAAGGAATCTTCAGCGCCGAAAAATAACTCCACGAGGTCGAATAGAAAGCCGCGCCGCCCGTGAACGGTCCATTGCCCTTCGGCCGTCCGACAATATCGAAGCTCATTCCAAATCCGCCCGCCATCGGCAGGCAATTGCTCACGCCCACATCCACAACTCCCGGCACCGCCAGCAAGCGATCCGTCCCCTCCCGAACCACCTGCGCAAGCGGCGCAGTCGTCTGAAAGCGGCTCCCGCTCATCGACATCGACATGCTGATCACGTTGTGCATCGCAAACCCCGGGTCGACCGATTCGAGATTGAGGAATGTGCGGATCAGAAGTCCTGCCCCGATCACCAGCACCACCGTCAGCGCCATCTCCACGATCACGAGAATCGAACGCAGCTTCCCGCTGCGAACGCTCATCCCCGACCGGCTCCCGTTCTCATTCAGCGCCGACGTCAGGTTCGAACGCGCTGCCGTGATCGCCGGAATCAATCCAAACAGGACCCCCGTCAGCAGCGAAATCCCGAGCGTGAACAGCAGGATGTTCGTGTCCAGCGATACCGCCGACCCATCTTCCCCAATCCGCGGGATATTCCCCGGGTTGATCCGCAGCAGAATCCTCACACCCGCATAGCCAAGAAAGAGCCCGATCAGCCCGCCCGCGAGCGACAGCGTCAGACTCTCCAGCAGCACCTGCCGGATCAACTGGCCCCGCCCCGCGCCCAGCGCAGCCCTGGTCGCGAATTCCCGCTTCCGCGCCGCCGCTCTCGCCAGCAGCAGGTTCGCCACGTTCGCGCAGGCGATCAGCAGCACAAATCCAACCGCTCCCAGCAAAACCATCAGCGGCCGCCGCATATCGCCAATCAGCGATTCCTGCAGCGACACCACGCCGAATCCCGCACCGGGTGGAAGGGAATCCGCCCCATACATGCGTCGGTACTGGTCCGCTGCGAGCTTCAGCTGCGCATTCGCCCGTTCAATGCTGATTCCTGGTTTCAGTCGCGCCGCCACCGTAAAGTAGTGCGCCATATCCTGCGAGTTCATATCGAACTGGAACGGAACCCAAAGGTCCGCCGGCGTATCCGTCACAAAATTCCGCCCCACCACGCCCACAATCAAATACGGCTGGCCGTCCAGTTGAATCGTCGACCCCACGGCACGCGCGTTGCCGCCGTAGCGATTCTTCCACAGCCCGTAGCTCAGCACCGTCACATGCCCGCCGTTGGGACTGTCTTCCGCTGCCGTAAACGTGCGCCCCGCAACCATGGGAGCACCGAACATCGCAAAGTAATCGGCAGAAACGTGAATCCCCTGCACCTGCTGGGGATGATCGCCTCCCGTAATGTTCAGCCCCGCCCCGCCAAAGTCGTAGGCCGCCACCTGCTGGAAGATCGCCCTCTGCTGATGCCAGAGATTGAACTTCGGGATATTCGCGCCGGGAAATGATCCCTGGCGGCTCGTGTTCCTCAACTCCACAAGGGCCTGCGGATCGGGATACGTCAGCGGACGAAGCAGAACCGCATCAATCACCGAGAACACCGCCGTATTCACTCCGATCGCCACCGCGATCAGCAGAATCGCGATCACCGCGAATCCCGGCGTCTTGGCCAGCGAGCGCGCTCCGAAGCGCAGGTCGCGCCACAAATCGTCAACCCACGGAAGCGACCGGTAGCGCCACACTTCCTCCCGTCTGGTCCGCGAATTTCCAAACCGCACATTCGCCTGCCGCCGCGCCTCCTCGGCCGTCAGGCCCCGCGCTTCGTTGGCATCGCGCTCATGCGCCAGGTGCGATTCGATCTCTTCCGCCAGCTCACTGTCTTTCCGGGCCCGGTCCTGGTAGCGCTTCAAGTTCATAACCACCGCCTATTCGAAAGATTCCCCGAGAATCAGCCCGATCGCGCGCGTCATCCTGCGCCAGCGCCCCGCCGCCGCGCTCAGTTCCCTCCGGCCCTTGGCCGTCAGCCGATAAAACTTCGCCTTGCGGTTGTTCTCGCTCACGCCCCACTCCGACGAAACCCAGCCGCGGTCTTCCATCCGATGCAGCGCCGGATACAGCGACCCCTGCTCCACATCGAGCGCCTCTTCCGACCTCCGCTCGATCGCCTCCGCAATCGTGTGCCCGTGCGCCGGCCCCAGCACCAGCGTGCGCAAAATGAGCATGTCCAGCGTTCCCTGCAAAACATCTCCCGCATCGGGCGGCCTGTGCATTGCCATAAACGGTTTCTTCCCTCGAATGACTATGGGAGCCCCAGCATACTCCACTCGAATGACTATGGGAAGCATTTTTTCCTGAAACCTTCACGCTCTGTCATCCCCTTCTGCTTCACGCCCCGCCTTCCCCGAAGCTGCGTCAGCCTTTAGCCGCGGAATTCCCGGCAACATCCTCGATGCGCCGCGCTGGCGCACCCAAACATTTGCGTCCTCGACCGAAAACCACCCTCGCCCGCCTTCCCATCCCCGGCGTATAGTGGGTTCGTTACGGCGAAGGCGCTCTTCCTTTGCATCTGGGGAGAACTCTCGGCACTTCTCTCCCCTGTTCCGCAGGCTCACGCCGTTCCATGCCCGCCCAATCCCCGCACGATTCGCCGGAGAGAATGGATGTTCGAGGTCACACCCACACGCAAGGTTTACGACGTCTGCATCATTGGTTCCGGCCCAGGCGGCGGCACCGCCGCAAAAGTTCTCACCGAGGGCGGCCTTAACGTCGCACTCCTCGAAGCCGGACCGCGCCTCAACCCCGATCGCGACTTCAAAGAGCACATGTGGCCCTACCAGCTGCCCCACCGCGGCGCGGGCATCGGCGGCCGAAGCGATAACTTCGGCGAGTTCCTCGCCCCCAACGGCTTTTGGGAAATTCCCGGCGAGCCTTACACCACCGCTCCCGGTTCCTCCTTCCGCTGGTTTCGCTCGCGCATTGAAGGCGGCCGCTCCAATCACTGGGGCCGCATCGCCCTTCGCTTCGGGCCTGCCGACTTCCTTCCCCACTCCACCGACGGCGTCGGCGACGACTGGCCCATCACCTACGACCAACTCGCCCCCTACTACGACAAGGTCGAGTCCTTCATCGGCGTCTTCGGCTCCAAAGAAAATGTGCCCAACGCCCCCGACGGCATCTTCATGCCTCCGCCCAAGCCGCGCTGCACCGAGACCCTCATCAAGAAGGCCTGCGATCAGCTCCACATCACCTGCATCCCTTCGCGCCTCGCCATCCTCACCCAATCGCTCAACGGACGCGATGCCTGCCACTACTGCGCCCAGTGCGGGCGCGGCTGCCGCTCCGCCTCCAACTTCAGCTCCAGCCAGGTCATGATCCCCCCTGCCGCCGCCACCGGCCGCCTCACCATGTTCGCCAACGCCATGGCCCGCGAAATCGTTCTCGGCGCCGACGGCAAAGCCGAAGCCGTCTCCTACATCGACAAAACCACCAAGTCCGAGCAGCGCGTCTACGCCAAGGCAGTCGTCGTCGCCGCCAGTGCCTGCGAGTCCGCGCGCCTCCTGCTCAACTCGCGCTCCTCCAGCTTCCCCAACGGCATCGCGAACTCCTCCGGCGTCGTCGGACGCTACCTCACTGACTCCGTCGGCAGCGACCTCGCCGGATATTTCCCGCAGCTTGAAAACTTTCCCATCCACAATCACGACGGCGTCGGCGGCATGCACCTGTATATGCCGTGGTGGCGCTTCGGCCAGAAAGGCGAGTTCCTCCGCGGCTACCACATCGAGTTCGGCGGCGGCCGCGACATGCCCGGCGTCGGCAGCTTCGAGCGCACCTGCGGCGAGCACGAGGGATACGGCGTCGCCCTCAAGCAGCGGTGCCGCACCTCCTACGGCGCCGTCATCGGCTTCAGCGGACGCGGCGAAATGATTCCCAACGCCGACTGCTTCTGCGAGATCGATCCCGAGGTCAAAGACCAGTGGGGCATCCCCGTCCTGCGTTTTCACTGGAAGTGGAGCGACAACGAGCTCAAGATGGCCGCCGATATGCAAGCCACCTTCCGCTCCATCATTGAAGCCGCCGGCGGCACCGTCATCACCGGCACCCGCCGTCATCCGCTTCCCCCGCCCAGCGCCCTGCCTCAGCCCAGCTCGCCCCCGCTGCCGCCCGGCGTTCCCATCGCCCAGGGCGGCGAAATCATTCACGAGCTCGGCTGCGTGCGCATGGGCAACGACCCCAAAACCTCCGCGCTCAACGCCCACTGCCAGGCCCACGACGTCAAAAACGTCTTCGTCGCCGACGCCGCGCCCTTCGTCTCCAATCCCGACAAGAACCCCACCCTCTCCATCATGGCCCTTTCGTGGCGCACATCCGAGTATCTCCTCGACCAGGCAAAGAAAGGAGAACTCTAGCCTTGAACGCTCCTTCCCGTCGCGCAATCCTCAAGTCGCTCACCGTGGGCGCCGTGGCCGGCTCCGTCCTCCGCGCCATCCCCCTCGAAGCCGCCCAATACGCGCATAGCCTCATCGCAGCCGAAAAGTCCGACGGCTCGGCATATACCCCAAAGTTCTTTTCTGCCGGCGATTACAAGACCCTGCAATCGCTCTGCGAAACCATCCTGCCCGCCGACACCGACTCCGGCGGCGCTATCGAGGCGGGAGCGCCCGAGTTCATCGACCTCATCACCAGCGAAAACTCCGCCCACCAGCAGATCCTCGGCCCCGGCATTCAGTGGCTCGACTCCTCCTGCACCTCGCGCTACGGCAAGCCCTACACCGCCTGCGCGCAGAACCAGCAGACCGAGATCCTCGACCTCATCGCCTATCGCAAAAATGCCGAGCAGGATCCGAGCCTCACCCATGCTGTAGATTTCTTCGCGCTTCTGCGCAGCCTCACCGCCGACGGCTTCTTCACCAGCAAAATCGGCATCAAGTACCTCGGCTACAAGGGCAACACCTACCTGGAGTCCTTCCCCGGCTGCCCGCCCGTGCCCGGCGTTTGACCACACGAGTCCTGCGCAGCACATGCTGCATGCAATGCCCTGCTGCACGCAATGCCTTTGAAGGGTACGGGCTTCAGCCCGCACATCCCGGCAAACAAACGCGCGGGGACTTCAGTCCCTGAGGGACGTTTTTTATCGGAGGATCACGCAACCGTCCGCGATCTCATTTCGCGCTAAACTTCCTGAACGGAAAGAGCGCGCGCAGCGAATCAGGGCGACGATAGCCACGCTCTGGCTTGGCTTACCGCATGGCGATCAAAATAGCGCATCTCCGCAGCCGCAAACGGACTCGTGAGGTTCACCAGCGTGTGATGCCACTTGGTCGCCCCGATCACGGCCAGGCGGCTGATTCCCCCGTAATGCTTCAGGTCGAACTTGATTTCCTCCCAAAGCCCGGAAGGACTCCATCCTTCAAATTCGCTCATGTCAAAAAGCACGCGAATTTTCTCGTTTTGTTGAGTCAATGCCTCGAAGCGTGGAGTGAAAGCAGAAAAATCCTCTTCGACAAGCTTCCCCTCGGCCTTGATTACGATCGCATCTCG
>Ga0335073_10017024_pt1 | contig 10170 bp, 6 predicted proteins | sample Lox_Sample_22_FD_207093 | JGI IMG/M metagenome (GOLD analysis project Ga0335073, IMG submission 207093) | Soil microbial communities from Loxahatchee National Wildlife Refuge, Florida, United States - Lox_Sample_2.2 | ecosystem: Environmental > Terrestrial > Soil > Wetlands | place: USA: Florida... | reverse complement strand
CAGAAAACAGGCGCACGAAAACCGGGTTGGGAGAGGATTCAGGCGAAACCGAAGCCTCCTTTCCTGAGCGTGTGGTCGACAAAGCTCTGGTCAGAAAATGGGCTTCACAATTAGCTAGTCACGCAAAGTTCGGCGCGGTGCGCAGTGGCGACCAGCGGGAATTCTTGCTTGAAACTATCGCAGGATCCGAGATCGACGGTTTGCCGGTTCAAGACATCCTAGCTAGAGCCGATTCAATTTACCAATTCGAGGTCAAACCGAAGGAAGAAGAGCACCTGCGCGGAGAGGCGCGACGCCTGCGGGAACAAGGGCTCAACATGAACGCTATCGCTGCAAAACTCGGAATCTCAAAAGACGATGTAGCGATGAAAGCGTTTCTTGGGACTATTGAACGCCTCCGCTGTTCTAACCTGCATCCTTTACCTCCCCAATGAGTCGCTGTGCTACCATCTCGGTCGCACCCTGCTTTTCAGCTCTTTAAGGAGTTCTCATGCGGAAGACCGCTATATCGCTGGCTGTTGTTGTGTTAGTAGTGGCAACGATGTTCGACCTACACGCCGGCAGTCTTGCGGGGGTGACGCTGCCGGACACGGAACAGGTCGGAGGCACAAAGCTAGTGCTCAATGGGCTGGGATTGCGAACCAAGTTCATGGTGAAGGTCTACGTCGCGGGGCTCTATCTTGAGCAGAAGTCTTCGGACCCCAGCGCCATCATCAAGGCCGATGCGCCCAAGCGGATCGTCATGCAGTTCCTGCACGGTGCGAGCAAGAATCAAATGTCAGACGCGTTCAACGAGTCGTTCAACGACAATTCGCCGGAAGCCGTGAATACGATGAAGGCCGACATCGACCGGTTGCTGAGCGCGCTCGAACCCGTCAAGGTTGGGGACCAGATGGTTTTCACTTACGTTCCCGGCACGGGCACGACGTTCGCCATGAACGGGAAGGACAAGCTGACCATTGCCGGTCCGGCCTTCGGCCCAGTGCTGTTTTCGGTGTGGCTGGGGCCGAGGCCGCCCAATGCGGATCTAAAAAAGGGGATGCTCGGGAAGTAGAAGCAGCACCGTCATTTTGGGTACCACCTGAAGCTGAAATAGGGCAATCAAGGAAGGAGAAAGGAAAATCTGTGCCCTCGCCGCCGCGGGAATCCGTCATATCGCAATCGCTGCTGCCAGCGAGCGCAAGTTAACCGATGTGCCTGAGCTGGTGAAATCGCTGGTGGAATCGCGCTGACCAGTCGCAGGGTATGAGCATGAATCTGCATGGATCGATGTCAACGATGCCGAATCGGTTGCTCATGCGGGGACGGCTGGTGGCGCGCCACTTCAAGATTTCGAATGCTGGCACCCTGCGCCGCATGCAGCACGGATACACCTGCTGGTCAGCTACGCTCATCATGTCCTCGCTACCGCTCGCATGGGCCGGAACACCTCTGCCGAATGGGACCTTCCTCACGGGACGGTGGATGGGGAGCTCGGAGCGTCCGCTGCAAGGATCTGCCGTGAGCTCGGCATCGCGTGCGACCCGCCGAGGTTGCTCGGCTCTTATGACGATTTCGATGAGGCTAGCGGCTCAATCACCCGGCGGCACATTTTTTTCTGAGGCGGAGGGGCCGCTCTCGACATCGATTCCGGGAGACCGTGTTTGGATTTCGGTGAGTCCGTGTTATAGGCCACTCTAGTTTCGCGTAGTTGACGAGTTGGAAATGGTATCTTGATGCGCGACTCGTTTCTACCATATTGTCTTCCTCTCATCGGCGAGGAAGAGATTGCCGAGGTAGTCGATAGCCTCCGCTCCGGGTGGATTACTACGGGACCAAAAGTAAGGCGCTTTGAGCAGGAGTTTGCCGCATATGTCGACGCGAAACATGCCGTCGCCGTAAATTCTTGTACTGCGGCTCTACACCTTACGTTGGCCGCCCTGGACATTGGTCCCGGTGACGAGGTTATCGTCCCCACGTTTACTTTCTGCGCGACGGCCAATGTCGTCGTCCACCTCGGCGCCACGCCGGTGCTCGTCGATATCGATCAGAATTTCCATATTTCCACTGAAGCGACGCGGGAGGCGATCAGCCCACGTACCAAAGCTATTGTGCCGGTACACTACGGAGGTCAAGCTTGCTCGCTATGCGAAATTTTGGAGATTGCCGACCAGTTTGGGGTTCCGGTAATTGAAGACGCGGCCCATGCAGCAGGGGCAGAGTACCAAGGAATCCGAATTGGTACCCATGGGCGCGCCGCTTGTTTCAGTTTTTATGCCACCAAGAATATGACAACCGGTGAAGGAGGCATGATTACCACTAATGATGATCGCCTCGCCTGCCGGCTTCGACTGCTGTCCTTGCATGGCATAAACCGCGATTCATGGAGCCGCCACTCAGAGGCTGAGCCGTGGTATTACGAAGTCCGCGAGCCAGGGTACAAGAGCAATATGACTGACCTACAGGCTGCGCTTGGAATTCATCAATTGCGGCGACTCAAGGACTTCATCCATCGCCGGCAGGAGATCGCGAATATCTATAGCGCGACGTTCTGTAAGATGCCAGAGATTCTCCCACCACCGGAATTGCCTGACAGAAATCATATCTTTCACCTCTATCCCATCCGGCTGCAGGAGGATTCGGTGCGGTTGAGCCGGCCAGGCTTCATCCGAGCCTTACATGCCCGCAACATCGGCACAAGCGTGCACTTCATTCCGCTGCACAGGCAGCCTTTTTATCGCAAGCGCTATGGATATCGTCCCGAGCAATTTCCGTTTGCCGACAGAATGTACCAAGGGCTAGTCTCGCTTCCTCTGTATCCTAAGATGACAAATCAGGACGTGGCGGATGTCATCGATGCGGTGCGTGAGGTAGTGTCGACCCACCGCCTGCCTGGCTCGCAAGCTTATGCACAAGGGAGGACCCATTGCCAAGAGACCTAGAAAACCATGTTTGGCATCAAGCGGCCGCCCCGGCGCGCGGTAATTCCGTGCAGATTCGCAGTAAGCATGACTTACGAGAGGCTACGAGTCGTGCTATCAAACCTCGTCGCGGCCTGGTGCTGGTGGTTGGCGGCGCCGGATACATCGGCTCCCTTCTCGTGGAGCGGCTGCTCAAGAATGGCTATCGCGTACGGGTACTGGACAACCTCCTATATGGTGAGGAGTCCCTCCGAGTAGTTAGAGGCAACTTAGATTTCGAATTGATCGTCAGCGACTGCAGGTATTTGCCGTGCGTACGAAGAGCCATGTTTGGCGTCGAAACGGTCATTCATCTGGCAGCTATTGTCGGGGACCGTGCGTGCGAGCAGGATCGGGAACTGGCTGTGACAACCAACTACGCCGCAAGCCGAATCTTGGCCAAAGTCGCCAACCGATGTGGCGTAGCACGGTTCCTGTTTGCATCGAGTTGTAGCGTTTATGGATGTTCCAAGTCGACGGTAGATGAACAGACGGTCGTCCGCCCAACCTCACTCTATGGATGGACCAAAGTCGCTTCCGAAAGGCTTCTCCTGAAGGCATGTAGCCCTAGCTTTCACCCCAGCATTCTTCGTTTTGCGACGGCTTTTGGTCTTGGCCATCGGCGTCGCTTCGATTTGGTGGTTAATGCACTCGCGGCTAAGTCCTACAAACAAGGCATGATTACAATTCACAACGGCCATTGCTGGCGCCCCTTTATTCACGTGCGGGACACGGTGGAAGCAATTCTTCGTGTTATGGAAGCGCCTGAGCATCTAGTGAGCGGCGAAATCTTCAATGTAGGCGATACCCGACTGAATCATACCTTAGACGAGATCGCGCAAACTATGCAACAGGTTTTCCCCGCCCTTAGAGTTGAGTACATTGACAATTCTGAGCGTCGAAGCTATCGCGTCAATTGCGACAAGCTGCGAATGCGGACCGGATTCCACGCATGTTACAGCTTGTCCGACGGGATCGAGGAGATCAAAAGGGCACTTGAGCAAGGAGAAATCACGGACTATACCGATGCTCGGTACGACAATGAACGTTACTTGAAGCTGGTAGCAGCGAGCACGGGTTAGACGAAGCTCTGTTGCGCGAGACACTCGACTGAAAGCAAACCGAGCAAAGGTGCATGTGCCGTTCGCGTAATGCAGCCAATTCGTAGATGCCACGATGAAGCGCCGAATCAAAGTCCTTTCGGTATTGAATGAAATCGCGTGGGGAGGCGACGAGACGCGATTGCTGAGCATGGCCGTCGCAATGGACCGGAGCCGATTTGAACACGTCGTCCTCACTTTGCTGGACCATCCCTCAGACATGCCGCACGCAGGCCTCAGCGATCGTGAGAAACAATACCGCCAGTTGGGCGTCTCGGTAAAGAGCCTGTCGACCGAGGAGCCAGAGACTGCGGCGTCATGGGCAAGAGTGCCTGGTACAGTTCAGAGGAAAATCACCGTGCTGCGAAGGGCAAACCGGCTAGCCCGCCTCGTAAAGCGCTGGAACATCGACGTGATTGATGCCCGCACGGCAGCCTGTCTGTCCTGTACATTGGCCGGCAGGATGACCGGTACACCAACGGCAATCACGTTTTATGGACTTTGGGATGAAAATACAATTTCCTGGAATTGGCCGCTTCTGGCATCGTTTTTAATGGCCGATCGTATACTAACGGACTCGGAAATTCGAGCGGAGCAATTCCAAACAAAGCTGTACTGGGGAAAACAGAAGGTGCTCGTCATCCCCAATGGCATCCCTCGGCCCACCTCCGCATACAGCCGCACTGAGGCACGTAAAGTATTTGGATTACCCGGTGACCCCAAATTTCGGGTAATTGGTCAGGTAGCGCGGCAGATCCACTACAAGGGTCAGCACGTGCTACTGCACGCCGCCCCGAACATTCTCGCGCGGTATCCGGATGCCGCATTTTTGCTTGTCGGCTACACGCTTAATGAAGACTATCGGGAAGACCTGAAACATCTGGCTGGGGAGTTGGGTGTTGCCGATCGTGTCCGACTGGTTTCCTACCCGGGCCCTATAGGTGACGTATGGCAGGCCATCGATATTCACGCTCATCCTTCACTTTTCGATTCGTTGCCTATTGCGATTACAGAGGGCATGTCATTGGGAAAACCTGCTGTGGTTACCTCAACAGGAGGCATTCCCGAACTAGTGGAGCATGGGCGCACCGGGTTGGTAGTCCCCCCCGACGATCCTGTAGCCTTGGCGGACGCCCTTTTGCAGTTACTCGCCAATGAAAAGTTGGCATCCCAACTCGGAGAAGCGGCCAAGCGGCGCTATGAGCAACGATACCGGCCCGAAATCATGACCTCGGCGCTCGAGGAACTCTTCCTACAAATGGCAAACTGAGGGCCATTGGCAGCAATGGCTGGTGCAACATTCGTACGCGGCGCTAGACGCGGCGATCTTTTCGCTCCTTGTCTCACGTTCCCTTGACGGAGGCAGCCCTGATCCGTACAGGCAGTTGGACGGTCTGCGACGGTCTTAGGAAGACTCTGACGGGACTGTGCCACACCTCACAATTGCCGTGCGCTTCGGAGGTGGACGATAGCTACACGAAGCGCGATGGAAATATCAGCTCGGACCCTTTCTGAATGCTATGTCCAGACTCGGCTGCAGAAAGGCTGGATGCAGCTGGGGCGCAACGCTCGACAGAAGCTTGCGATAATGATGCCCGGCTGAGAGCCGAGCAATGACATTGTGCCACCTCCTTTCGTGATACTTAGCCATATATCCAGCAACCGGCAAGTGGTCGGGCGGAATATCCCAAGCTATAACAAAATCGTGATAGCTTACTCCACGCCCTAATCTCGCCAGCTGTAGCTTCGCTTCTTCTACAGGTTCGGCAAATAAATGTCGCGACGGCCCGTCGATATAGCGAGTATAGGCGATGGCTGTCTCATCGGGCAGCCAATTGTAGAACGGCTCGTTGGTAGTATGAATGTCCACATGCCAAAGCCGATTCGGCGCCTCGATGACTGCAAGCATGCCGTTCGCGGGCAACAGGTCCCATGCCGCCTTGAGGGAGCGAATTCGCTCCTCCCAGGTCAGGTGCTCGACGACGGCGAAGAACACGATAGCGTCGAACCTTTGACTGGCGAAGCGCGTTCCTACGGCGGTTGCATTGCTTTCGACGAATTCCGCCTTCAGTCCATGAGCTGCGCAACGATCGCGTGCCGAGACGAGGGCAGCCGTACTGGCGTCCAGTCCTACGACCTGCGCACCTTGCTCGGCCAATGCAACGGTTGAGGCTCCGGTTCCACAACCAATTTCCAGGATCCTTGCGCCGTCGAGCTTAATTAGAAAATCGAGCCAGGGGATGGTCCAGACGCGGAAGAGCTCCAGGCGTCCAGCGACTTGGCTCTCGAGGTCTGCCTGGCCTTCCGGCGTTGCAAGGTACGAGTCGGAAACTGCGCCGTGCAGGCGTTCGTCGGCGAAAAAATTCGTGCGCAACGATTGTTCCACGGCTTGCCTGATTTGGGGCGTCAGCGGAAGAAACTTGGCGCGTATAGACTGTGGAACGCGCGGGCGCCGCGCGGCATCCCCCAGGCGCCGGCGGATGCCGCCACGGGCAGCGGAATTCGTCGCGGGCACGCTCATCTTCTCACCGCTGGGACAGCTCCGGGTTGCCCTAACCGAATGCGGGGCGCCGCGGTAGTTGCTCTACCGGTTCCCTCCCCAGCGCCCATTGGCCGCTCCGAGATATTTGGCGTAAAATGCCGGTTTGCGCTGCCGCAGCCAGCAGCGTTTTCACATTCTACAATGCACGTCCAGCCAGGTGCGCCTTCCGAATGTATGAACAACGCAATTAATGCCCGTGCTTTTTCAGGCAAGTGGAGACGTACCTCAAGCCGCAACTATAGAAAGGCAGCATCCGGCACAGACCTGCAAGAAAAGCGGACCTGCGACGGCAACGCCCGCTGGCCAGTGCTCCTGTGCACGGTTGTTCTCGCGGCATTCGCTGTTGTGCCGTCAATGGCGCAGGTGAAGATCACGCCCTCGGCCCCACCTGGCCTCGCAGCGGGCAAATGTTTTCAGTTCAGCGCCAACTATCCCGGCGCATGGAGCGTCGCCTGCCGGGGCGCAGGATGCCAGGCGGGAAAGATCGACTCCAATGGGCTTTATTGCGCGCCACCGGTCGTTGTCGCGAAGAACCAGAGCCGCGGCTGCCAACTCGGGCCGAACAACAACGTATACAACATCCCGATCAACAAGCTGCCGGTGAGTCCTTTCAGCTCGCGCTGGCTCTCCCGCATTGCGGGCGAGAACGACGGCGGCGCCGTTTCCTGGGTCTTCCATCGCTTCCACGTGCCCACGCCGGGGATGCTGAGTCTGTACGACAACGTAGTCGATAACGCGACGCCAACCCAGAAGCGGCACTTCTATTATGGCGGTCCATGGCAAGACACGGCGTTTTCGCAGCCGCTGCCGCCGGACGTCGAAATGGAGAGCGGCTGGTCGCAGGACGTCAACGCCGGGCTGGATCGGCATATGTTCGCCATCAACCGCCAAACCTGCGACGACGCGGAAATCTACAACGATTACGTTGATTTCAAGAGCTTCAGCTTCAGTAAAGGGAATCCGACGACGGTCAAGTTCACCACGGAGACGATCCGGCCCTTGCCCAATCCGCTGCGCGTGTACATCAGCGGGGGCGGGGAGGGCTGCAACGGCACCTATCTGGCGAAAGTAGTCAGTCCCAGCGAACTGGAGGTTCCACTCGACTCGACGTCATGCAGCCTGCACGGAGCGCAGATTTCCGGCATCATGCTGAACTGCACGGAGTGCAATTCGCAGGGGGGAGCGCACTGGCCGGCAGCCAGCAATGCAATCCTTTATGGCGTCGACGCCGCCGGGTCGCCGATGTCGCGCACCTCGATTCACCCACAGGAGTGGTGGAATGCCGTGCAGAAGCACATCCTCGATCCGGCCTGCAATTGCATCACGCTCGGGCACGCGATTCGCACCACGCTGACCAATTCCGATATTGCTCCGGCTGACCTCTGGCCCTCCGTCAGCGGCGCGGCAGTGACGTGGGGACATCCGCAGATCCATCCGCTGAAGGTCGACAAGTCAAACCCGGCAGAGTTCGTGCTCTCGCCGACCGAGTGCAATGGCAAGTCCTATCTGCAGTGCACCAAGCCGTGCGACAACTGGACATTCTCGCTCGGCTGTCGCTTCGGGGTTGTGCTGGGCGGCGGTACGGGAGCCTGGGCCCAGGTAAACGGCAAGCATTACATCGCCGAGGTGACCGGCAATGCCAGTTTCATCATTCCGCTGAACACCTCCGGCAACTCTATCCCGAACACTCTCTACTTCTACTTCGACTGGGCCCCGTACGGCAGCCGCTTCCGCCTGAAGCCATCGTTCGACGTGGAACACTTCTGCGCGAACAACTCGCTGGCCGACAAATGTCCTTACGAAAAGGCGCTGCTGAACACGATGCAGGTATACGGATTGATTCTGTTGGACGGCACCTACCCGTCGGACAACTGGGACTCGAACATCGTGTCGGACGAGTTTTTCCCCGATCCACTGGTCGACGCCATCGACGACATGAATCACAGTCCCGCGCTTGGCTTCAACACGAAGTGGCCCAGCGGCGGCGGCTTCGAGCAGTACCTCGAGGTGGTGGACGAGGCGGGTTTGCAGGTTTCTCACGACCCGAATCTTTTGGGCGTCACCGATTACGACCGGGTCATCGTGACCCTGACCACCGAAGGGCGTGGGCCGGCAAATGTAGATGTCAATCTCATGGGCACAACCGTGGGCGTTGGCCGCAGCCGAATTGCGATTGCGGCGATGCCAGGGAACAGCTACCAGATTGATGCCTGGGTGAACGGCAATGTCAATCCCGGCCTCGCGTATACCATGTCGCCCCCAGTGCCGGGAGCCTCGGTCTCCCGGTCAGGAGTGGTTAAGCCGCCGTTTTCGCTAGCCGCGATCGCAAAAACTACGGTGAGCGTTTGCAGCGCGGCTGCCGGTGCGAGCAACGCCTGCGCTTACGTTGACGTTTATTTCATTCCTGTTTCACCCGACGGTAACATACGTCTCTGGATCGGTGGGCACGAACCTTCATACACCGATCGCGCTCACAATACCTGGTGGGGAGCGGTCAGCACGCGACAGTTCAACTCACACTACGAGATTGCCGATGGCGTAAACTTTGCTTCGCTGAACGGCACTTGGGACGCCAACTCCAGGAATTGGAGCGACACGCCCAACGCGCAACTCTTTGCTCAGAGCACCTCGGCGGCGAATGACGCGCTGCTCAACATTGCGGTGCCGAATGGAGCTTACACGCTCACCTTGCGCGGAGAGCCGGGCTACGGGACCGAGAAGCCGGGGCAGAATGTGTTTGATCTGGAACTCAGTGGGCAAGTCGTGGAGTCTTACCTTGATGGTTACACTCTGGCGGGCGGTCGCTTTCGCGGATGGACCAGGCAGCTCAAGGCGACGGTGAGCGACGGAGTTCTGGAGCTGGGTGAACGCATTCGCGTGCCGTCCACGTACGGAGTTTCCATGAGCTCTCTCCAGATCAGTCCGGAGAAATCTCGCTAAAAGGTGCAAGCTGCGAAGCCAGTAGGGACACCGATTCTGTTGTTGATAAGTCCCGATAGTGCGGCGCTTTAGCGCCGCGTGTCAGCCGATCCTTTCGCAACCGAGCCGGCTTCAGTCGGCGGCACGAGATCTTTCATCGGCTGAAGCCGACTTAGTGAAATGTGGCAATCCCAAAGGGTCCTGAAGGCCCGCTCTAGCCGCATACAGCGCACCTAAGCGCTCTAATGTAATCCCGGCAGACTTTCCCAAACATGCGGTCCGAGGTTAGGCTTAACGATTGAGCAAAGCTTGTGAACACGTTTCCAATTCGCGACGCCCAACCGCTGACATAGGTATGCATCGGTGTCATAATGCCGTGGCGCAAAGGAAGGCTCCGGCCAATCGTCCTCAAATGACCGCCACTCTCGCTTACGCCAGCGCCGGCATTCAGTATGAGATTCGGCTGGCTCGTCCGAGCGACCTGCCAAGCATCCTCGAGCTGCTGCCGGAGCTGGGCGGCGACTCTTACAGCGAACGTTTCCCCGGCAAGACGTGTGCGGATCTCGTGCAATGGAAGTTTTTCCGTAATCCCAACGGGGATGCGGCTGTTGGCGTGGCGCTTGATGGAAACCGGCTCGTAAGCATCGTGGCTGGCGTCCCCACATTTGTG
>Ga0335073_10017022_pt1 | contig 10170 bp, 9 predicted proteins | sample Lox_Sample_22_FD_207093 | JGI IMG/M metagenome (GOLD analysis project Ga0335073, IMG submission 207093) | Soil microbial communities from Loxahatchee National Wildlife Refuge, Florida, United States - Lox_Sample_2.2 | ecosystem: Environmental > Terrestrial > Soil > Wetlands | place: USA: Florida... | reverse complement strand
GACGCCGAACGCAACTCGAACCACCTGGTGTTTGAACCGATGGGACGGGAAGCGATGGCGTAACCACCGCGGTGGAGCAGACACGCTTCCGCGCTTTAGGTAGCTCGTCAGCTAGCAAACAGGCTCCGCATTTGCGGAGCCCGTTTTGTTTTGATCGTGTTTTCTGAGTGGGGACCTACTGTCCCAGTGCGGTTTCGATGGCGGAGGTCACCTGGGGCGAGTCAGGTGTGGTGGCCGGCTCGAATCGCGCCACCGGCTTGCCGCTGCGGTCGAAGAGGAACTTGGTAAAGTTCCACTTGATGTTGCCGGCGAACTGCGGGTCGGTGGAAGAGCCTGTCAGGAAGCGGTAGAGAGGCGTCTCATCGTCGCCCTTCACGGAGACCTTCGCCATCATGGGAAAGCTGACGTTGTACTTCCTGGTGCAGAAGGTTTTGATCTCTTCGTTCGTGCCCGGCTCCTGCTGCGCGAAGTTGTTGGCCGGAACGCCGACGATCACCAGTCCTCTGTTCTTGTACTTTTCATACAACGATTCGAGCCCGGCATACTGCGGAGTGAAGCCGCATTTGCTCGCCACATTCACCAGCAGCACCACTTTACCTTTGTAGCTGTCAAGACTCACCTGCTGCCCGTCGATCGAGCTCATCGTGAAGTCGTAAATGCTCTTTGCCTGCGCAGGCAGCGTGGCTGCAGCGCACAACGTCAGGAACAAAGCTAGTTTCCTCATGGAACCTCCGCGGGAGTACCTTTCATTATCATTCTCCCAGCCCTTTTGCTGTCATTGAAATGTAATGAATCTCTGCAGCTGGGACGAGGCGAGTTGGCCAGTTGGATATTGCTTTTTATCGATGCCGCGATTCTACTGCCGTAACTCGACGAGCGTAGCGCCCATGCCGCCTTCATTTTGCGGGGCCTCTTCGATGCCGGCGACGTGGGGATGCTTTTTGAGGAAGTCGCGGACGCCGCGGCGGAGGATGCCGGCGCCGTGGCCGTGGATGACGCGCACGCGCGGCAGGCCGGCGAGGAAGGCGCGGTCGAGATATCGTTCCAGTTCTTCGGTGGCTTCGTCGACCGTGCGGCCAATCAGGTTGATCTCCATGCGCATGTCGTCAGTGTTGGCGCTGGTGACGGAGACGTGCACGTTTTTTTGTTTACGCACAGCGGCTAGTGGGGTCTCTGCGCCTTTACCTGAATCTGTTCCAGAGCGCGAAGGCTCGGAGAGCTCGTCGCGCTTGACGCGCATCTTGATCGGCCCGAGCGCGACTTCGAAGAGGTCTTTTTCCACTTCGCGCTGTACGATGGCGATCTTGTTCATTGACTTGATGCGCACTTGATCGCCGGGCGCGATGTGTTTCAACACATGCGGCTGCGCATTCTGATCGCCTTGGTCAGCGCCGGTGCGGTGGGCGACGACGGTCTGGTTGAAGCTCTCCTGGAACTCGCGGCGCAGGCGGTTGATGCGGCGCTCGGCTTCTCTCGACAATTTCTGTTGCGCGGCGCGGTCTTCGATGGCGCGCACATTCTCACGCATCTGAAATTCGAAGTCCTTGAGCAGCGAGCTGAGCTTGCTTTCGAGCTCGCGGGTGCGGTTGCGCAACTCGACGTCACCCTCACGCGCGAGCTTGCTGCGTTCCTGGTTGAGCGCGTACTGCTGCTCACGTGCGGCTTTGCGCTCTTGTTCAAGCGCGGCGAGTTCGTTGTGAAGCTTGTCGAGGAAGCGTGCGATGTCTGCCTGCTGCGAACCCAGGCGTTCGCGCGCGGAGGCGATGATTTCGTGGTTCAGCCCCAGCCGTTCGGCGGTTTGAATGCCGGCCGAAGCACCGGGCACTCCCAGATGGAACTGATAATTCGGCGCGAGAGTCTTCTCGTCGACGCCGGCCGCGGCGTTGCGCACGCCGGGGGTGTTGGCCGCGTAGACCTTGAGAGACGTGTGGTGCGTGGAGATGAGGGACCACGTGGCGGCTTTTAAAAAGAAGCCGGCAGCGGCGACTGCGAGCGCAGAACCCTCTTCGGGATCAGTGGCCGAGCCGAGTTCATCGAGAAGAACGAGCGAATGTACATCGGCCAGCCGCGCGAGGCGGTCGAGATTGGTGATGTGCGCGGAGAATGTGGAGAGCGCGGCCTCAATGGATTGCGCATCGCCAATGTCGGCCAGGAACGCGGTGAAGACGGGAAAGCTCGCGATGCGAGCAGGCACGGGGATTCCCGCCTGGGCCATCATGGACAGCAGCGCGGTTGTTTTGAGCGCGACAGTTTTGCCGCCCGTATTAGGGCCGCTGATGATGAGCTGGCGTTCATCCGCGGTCAATTCGAGGTGAAGTGGGACGATTGCGCCACCCGTAGTGCGCAGACGCTTTTCGAGTAACGGATGGCGTGCGGCTTCGAGGCTCAGCCGATCCGGCGTCAGCAGCGGCGCGACGCAATCATAGGAACGGGCGAAGCGGGCGCGGGCCTGCAGACCGTCGATGAGTGCGAGCGCGCGCGCGCCTTCGACAAGGGCGTCGGCATAGCCGCTCACCTGACGCGTGAGCGCGACAAAGATGCGGTGAATCTCAGCCTGCTCTTCTTCGATGAGGCGGACAAGTTCGTTGTTCTGCTCGATGGTTTCGAGCGGCTCAACGTAGACGGTCTGCCCCGACGAACTTGCACCGTGAATAACGCCGGAGACGCGGCGCTTGAGCTCGGCGCGGACGGGGATGACGAAGCGTTCGCCGCGAATGGTGATGAGATCATCCTGCGTAGAGCCTTCGCCGGCGAGCTTGCGCAGTGCAGAGCGCAGGCTCTCTTCGATGAGGCGCTGCTGGCATTCCTGCTCGCGGCGGATACGGTTCAGTTCAGGAGACGCATCGTCAGCCAATGTGCCGTCGGGCTGAATCTTGCGCTCGATTGACTCCGCAAGTGGACGTAGGTTCATCGTGAGCCGCACGGAGAGCTCTGCGAGTCCGGGCAGTTTGCCGGCCACGCGCGCGGGCGGCTCGCGCAATAGGTTCTGCCATGCGGCTACATCGTTGGCGAGGCGCGCGATGGATTGGAGTTCCGGGGCTTCGAGCGCGGCCTCAGGAATTCTGGCCTTGGCTGCGAGTTGTGTGGGGTCAAAGAGGCCGCCGAGCGGGATGGAGACCTGCTCTTCGAGCAGCAGGCGCAGTTCGCCGGTGAGTTGATGCTGGCGCCCGATCCACGCTTCGTCGGTCGAGGGTACGAGGGCGAGGATTGCCTCGCGGCCCACGGATGAAGAGGCAAATCCTGCAACCAGCGCCAGTAGCGGCTCCCATTCAAGGGCGGTGAAGTCGGCGTGTTGCACCGGGGACGGGATGGGATCGAGGAGCGGCATGTCCAGTCTTTATCTTAGTGCGGAAGCGCAGGTCAATCAGACACAGCCGCTGGTTTTAACTCGCCTTCCCATTGCGCCACGACGGCACTGGCCAGGCAATTGCCGATGACGTTCATCGAGGCGCGGCCCATATCGATGAGCGTGTCGACACCCAGCAGCAGGAGTACAGCTGTTGTGGGAATGTGAAAGGCGCTGGCGGTTCCCAACAGGATCACCAGCACAGCGCGCGGAACACCGGCAACGCCTTTGCTGGTGAGCAGCAGAGTGGCGAACATCAAGAGTTGTTCGCCAGCGGTGAGATGAATGCCGGCGGCTTGCGCGGCGAAGATGGCGGCCATCGAGAGATACAGGCTGGAGCCGGTCATGTTGAAGCTGTAGCCGGTGGGAATGACGAACGAGACGATCCATCGCGGCACGCCGAACTCTTCCATGCGCTCCATAGCCAGCGGCAGCGCAGCCTCGGAGGTGGTGGTGGCGAAACCGATGGCGGCTGGCTCGGCAATGGCGAGGACGAACTTGCGCAGCGGGATGCGGGCGATCAGGATGACCGGAACCAGCACCAGCAGGATGAAGGCGGCCAGAGCGACGTAATAGGTGATGACCAGCTTCGCGAGCGGCAACAGCGTCGCGAGCCCCATGGCTCCGACCGTGTACGCGAGGGCCGCTCCGGCGGCCAGCGGCGCGAGCAGCATGACGATGCGGGTCATGCGGAACATGGTTTCGGTAAGCGACTGCAGAACATCGACCAGCGGCGTGCGGCGAGGCACGGGCAGTTTGGCCAGCGCAATACCGAAAAGCAACGCGAAGACGGCGACCTGCAGCACCTGATTCTGCGCGACGGCCTGCGCGATGTTTTCAGGAAAAACGTTGAGCACCATCTGCTGCCAGCTTTCAGCCGGTGCCACCGCGTGAGGCGCATTGACTGCAGCGGGCAGCGCGACGCCGACACCGGCGTGCGAGAGATTCATGGCGACAAGGCCCAGCAGAAGGCCGAAGGTGGTGACGACTTCGAAGAAGATGAGAGCCTTGAGGCCTACCCGGCCCACGCCGCGCAGTTCGCCGTGTCCAGCGATGCCGGTGACGATGCCGCCGAAGATGAGCGGCGCAACAATCATGCGGACCAGGCGAAGGAAGAGGTCGCCAAAGAAACGGATACTACCGGCGGCATGAGGCGCGTCTACGCCCAGCACCGCGCCCACCGCCATGGCGAAGAAGGTCCACAGCAGCAACGAGCGGCGTTGCACCGCGAATGGCACGAAGAGAGCGAAGCCGAACCAGCGCAAGCTGATGGCGATTTCCGCGGACGCGTGGAAAAAGCCGGCTGCAAGGCCTGCCGCAATGAAAACGGGAGCCGCGAGAGCAAGAACGCGAACCGCTCGCTGCGTCGAGGACACAGGGGGCGCAGCCCGCTCTGAATTGGAAGGTGCGGAATTCGGGTTCATTCGAGGAGCCTTGCTGTGCAGGTCTCCCTATCGTATCGCGGCGCGGGTCAGCTGGCGGTGGAACCCGAGGTTGCAGCGGGCGTTGAGGAGCTGGAGCTGCTGTCGCCGCCGGAGGGTTTCGCTGCCGGTTTCTCGGCTGGCTTGCCATCGGTCTTCGTCTCAGACGAGGACGAATCCGACGAAGACGCACTGCTCTTGGACGCGTAGTCGTTCACATACCATCCGGCGCCCTTGAACTGCAGTCCGGGCGCAGTAAGCGGCCGTTCCACGGGCCCGCCGCATTTGGGGCACACCTTCTCCGGTTCGGCATTGAAACTTTGAATTTTCTCGAATCGATTGCCGCACTGGGTGCAGCGGTACGCATACAACGGCAAGCTACTTTACCTCTTCGGCGCAGAGCCCTTCACATATTCTATTGTAATGGGAAGGCGGCAAATTCCTCCAGGGAACGTGCCGCCCTGCGCATTTCTCCCTCAGTGCACTTCGATCGGGACCGAGGCGCTGACATTTTCCCAGGCCAAGGTCAGCGAGCCCTTGCCGCCCCCGTTGTCGGTCAGCGTGTACTTCAGGTCTTCCACCATCTGCGGCGGCTTGGCCATGGTCATTCTCGTCTTGCCCAGATCCTGGGAAGCGTCATAGGCAAGTCCCCATTCCCCGGTCTGCTTGTTCACGATCAGTTGCCAGGCGGATGAATCCGAGATATCGACGAACAAGGTGTAGGTGCCGGCCGGCACATGGAGGTCGCCGATGGTCAGGTCAGCATCAGTATGCAGCGTGGTGGCTGAATTGGCGCCCGCGCGCCACACGGGGTACGATTTGTGGGTCTTTGCGATGAGCCCGTCCTTCGTGAAGATATGGCCTTCGCGGCCTCTGACTTGGGGCGAGCTATAGGTGATGGTGATCTGCTTGCCGCCGATAGTCGCCGACTCCTTGGCCGGCGGGCTGGCCACAGGTTTTTGCGCGAAAAGACTCACGGCGCCGAGCAGAAGGCCCGTGCAGATGAAAAGACGTTTCATGGTGCGTTTCTCCTCTGGGCAGAGGCCGATTGCAGACGGAACGGCCCTGACGCGATGATTGTCGCACCGCGCACCACGCATCGGGAAATAAATGTGACCAGGCTGTTATGATGCGCCTCAGGACGAGGCATGACATCGAAACCCAATCCGGGGCCGCCCGGCGCGCGTTTTCGCGCTGCGGTTGCAAACGAAACGCCGCTTCAGGTTGCGGGCGCCGTCAACGCGTACACGGCGCGGATGGCGGAGGCGACGGGCTTTCGCGCGCTGTATCTTTCAGGCGGCGGCGTGGCGGCCAATTCGCTGGGATTGCCGGACCTGGGCATCAGCGCGATGGAAGATGTGCTGGTGGATGTGCGGCGCATCACGGATGCGAGTTCCCTGCCGCTGCTCGTCGATATCGATACTGGTTGGGGTGGTGCGTTCAACATTGCGCGCACCATTCGTTCAATGATCAAGGCCGGTGCGGCGGCTGTACATATCGAAGACCAGGTGAGCGCCAAGCGCTGCGGGCACCGGCCCGGCAAAGAGCTTGTGCCGGCGGAAGAAATGGTTGACCGGATCAAGGCGGCCGTGGATGCGCGCACCGATGCAGGCTTCGTGATCATGGCGCGGACCGACGCGCTGGCAAGCGAAGGGCTTGCGGCTGCCATTGAACGAGCGCAGGCTTATGTCGCTGCGGGCGCGGACATGATCTTTGCCGAGGCGGTGACAGAGGCTTCGATGTATACGGAGTTCCGCAAGGCCGCGGGCGTGCCGATTCTGGCGAACATCACGGAGTTCGGGCAGACACCGCTCTTCACGCGTGATGAACTCGCGGCTGCCGGAGTGGATATCATTCTTTATTGCTGCTCCGCATACCGCGCCATGAACGCCGCGGCGCTCAAGGTCTATGAGACGATTCGCGCGGAGGGAACGCAGAAAAACGTACTGCCGCTGATGCAGACGCGCGCCGATCTTTATCGCTATCTTGATTACCACGCCTATGAGCAAAAGCTGGATGAGCTGTTTGCGAAAAGCAAGGAAACCAAGTAGGCACCGCCATTGTTTTTCTACTATTTTGAAGGCTCTTCGGAGATTTCCCAATGAGTGAAGATTCCTCCACTACTTTTAAAGCGAAGAAGTCCGTAGCATTGTCCGGAACGCCGGCGGGCAACACGGCCATCTGCACGGTGGGGCAGAGCGGAAACGATCTGCACTATCGCGGTTACGACATTGCCGATCTGGCGGCGCGCTGCGAGTTTGAAGAGGTGGCGCATCTGCTGGTGCACGGCAAGCTGCCCACACGGGTTGAGCTTGCCGCTTACAAAGCGCGGTTGAGCACCTTGCGCGGACTGCCCGCCCCGTTGAAGCAGGCGCTGGAATTGCTACCCGGCTCAGCGCATCCGATGGACGTGCTGCGCACGGGAGTTTCCGTGCTGGGCTGTGTGCGCCCTGAAGATGCAGATCACAATGACGCCGGGGCCCGCATGATCGGCGACGCGCTGCTGGCTTCACTGCCTTCGATGCTCGTTTACTGGCACCAGTTCGCGCGCAACGGCGGCAAACGGATTGATGTGGAGGCGGGCGGCGATTCGATCGCCGAGCATTTTCTTCACATGCTGCACGGGAAGGCTCCCAGTCCCTCGTGGATCGCGGCGATGCAGGCCTCGCTGGTTCTCTACGCGGAACACGAATTCAATGCGTCCACCTTCACGGCGCGCGTGATTGCCGGCACGGGCTCTGACCTGTATTCGTGCATTGCCGGAGCGATTGGCGCGCTCAAAGGTCCCAAGCATGGCGGCGCGAATGAAGTGGCGCTTGAGATTCAGCAGCGGTATGGCTCGCCGGATGAAGCGGAGGCGGACATTCTTCGCCGCATCGGCAACCGCGAGGTGGTGATGGGCTTCGGGCATCCGGTGTACACCATCGCCGACCCGCGCAACGCCCTCATCAAAGCGCAGGCGCGCACGCTCGCTGTAGATGCCGATGGAGCACGGCTTTACTCCATCGCGGAACGCATCGAGACGACGATGCACAATGCGAAGAAGATGTTCCCGAATCTCGATTGGTACTCCGCTGTGGCCTATCATCTGATGGGGATTCCGGTCGACCTGTTCACGCCGCTGTTCGTGATGGCGCGGACCGCCGGATGGAGCGCGCACGTGATCGAGCAGCGGCAGGATGGAAAGATTATCCGGCCGTCGGCGAATTACACGGGGCCAGGGAATTTGAAGTTTGTTCCGATTGCGGAACGGGGATAGGTTTGCGCCAGCCCAGGTTACGCGCAGGCTACGCGCCGGACCTGGGACATCCGCATTTGTGGCTTCGATATAGGAGATTGCGTGTCTTCGCACATCAGCAATGAACGGCCGGCGCCGGACAAGGTTCTAACCGATATTGCCGACTATGCGCTGGGGTATGAGATCGACAGCGAGCTGGCGTACACGACGGCGCAGCATTGTCTGATGGACACGCTGGGCTGCGGGCTGGAAGCGCTCGAATATCCAGCCTGCACCAAGCTGCTGGGGCCGATTGTTCCCGGCACCACCGTTCCGAACGGCGCGCGGGTTCCGGGGACGAGTTATCAGCTCGATCCCGTGCAGGCTGCGTTCAACGTCGGCGCGATGATCCGCTGGCTGGACTTTAATGACACGTGGCTTGCGGCCGAGTGGGGTCATCCCTCGGACAATCTCGGCGGGATTCTTGCGGTGGCCGATTGGCTTTCGCGAACTGCAGTTGCGGAGGGCAGATCACCTCTGCGGATGCGCGATGTGCTCACGGCAATGATCAAGGCGCACGAGATTCAGGGCTGCATTGCGCTCGAGAACTCATTCAACAAGGTCGGGCTCGATCACGTGGTGCTGGTGAAGGTGGCCTCGACCGCGGTGGTGAGCCAGATGCTTGGGCTCGCGCGCGAGCAAACCATCAATGCACTGTCACTCGCGTGGGTCGACGGCCAGAGCCTGCGCACGTATCGTCACGCGCCGAATACCGGTTCGCGCAAGAGCTGGGCTGCGGGCGATGCGACGAGCCGCGCGGTTCGACTCGCATTGATGGCGCGCGCGGGCGAGATGGGATATCCTTCGGCGCTTACGGCGGAGACCTGGGGCTTTTATGACGTGTCGTTCCGCGGGCAGGAGTTCAAATTCCAGCGGCCGTACGGCTCGTACGTGATGGAGAACGTGCTCTTCAAGATCAGCTACCCGGCCGAGTTTCACGCCCAGACTGCAGTGGAAGCGGCGATGAACGTTCGGACGCGATTGGACCAGGCCGGGCTTTCTTCCGAGGCCATCAAAAAAGTCACCATCCGCACGCATGAAGCTTGTCTACGCATCATCGACAAGAACGGCCCACTGACCAATCCTGCGGATCGCGATCACTGCGTGCAGTATATGGTGGCGATTCCGCTGCTCTTCGGGCGGCTCACGGCGGCCGATTACGAAGATGATGTGGCTGCCGATCCGCGTATTGACGCGCTGCGCGCAAAGATGGAGTGTGTTGAGAATCCCAATTTCAGCGCGGACTATCATGATCCGGAAAAGCGCTCGATTGCCAACACGCTGATCGTTGAATTGAACGACGGCAGTGTGCTCGAAGAGACGGTCGAGTATCCCATCGGGCATCGGCGGCGTCGCGAGGAGGGATTGCCGCTGCTGGTCGAGAAGTTCAAGATGAATCTGCGCCGGCGCTTTCCGGAAGAGCAACAACGGCGGATTCTGGCCGCGTCGCTCGACCGCGACCGGCTCGAGCAGACGCCGGTGCACGAGTACGTCGATCTTTATCTGCCATAATTCACCGACTGTCGCGCCCCGGATGCGGTATACTCCTGACCGGATCAATTCAAGGAGGAATGGACGCGATGCATTGGCAGGCGATGGGGAAAGTTGTATCGGCAGCAGCATTGGCCATAGCCGTGATGGTGGCGCCGGTGCGCATGGCGGCGCAACAGGGCGGAGATACGGTGCTGAAACCGGCGGATGTGCAGAAGCTGCTTCCGGCAAGCGTGTACTACGCCGGCCAATCGGCGCCTGCGCAGCTGCGCAACTCCGGCGGCATCAAGTTTTCAGATGGAAAATATGTGCTGGCCACGATGGTGGACACGAGCGGATATTCAACGGGCATCGCTGCCAAGTACCAGGCTTACTTCATCACGGAGGTTCCGCTGCGGATTGCCGGACAGAACCTCCCGGCCGGCGTTTATGGCATCGGGTTTATCGCCGATAACAAATTCGTAGTGACGGATGTGGGAGCGAACGATGTGCTCACCGTGAGCTCCTCAAACGATGCCGCAATGCAGCGGCCGCGGCCTCTCCAGATTGTCGCCGATTCGGTGGGCGGCTTCCGGTTGTATGCGGGGCGGAGTTATGTGAGCCTTACGCGGTAAGGTTGCTGCCTTGACACAAAA
>Ga0335073_10017021_pt1 | contig 10171 bp, 11 predicted proteins | sample Lox_Sample_22_FD_207093 | JGI IMG/M metagenome (GOLD analysis project Ga0335073, IMG submission 207093) | Soil microbial communities from Loxahatchee National Wildlife Refuge, Florida, United States - Lox_Sample_2.2 | ecosystem: Environmental > Terrestrial > Soil > Wetlands | place: USA... | reverse complement strand
GGGCTTCACGATCGGCGGCGCCCGCAACAAGCTGACAGGCGAAGAGGCGCGCACGGACGTCTCGCAGAGCCAGCAGATCGTCAAGCAGGTGAGGCTGGAGCTCGAGGAAGTGATCAAGGTCCTGCGCCGCTGAGGCGCTAAAGATTCCTCGATCGTTGCCGATGAGGGCGGGAGACCCTCTCCTCAGGCAGCTCCGTGAGCAATACTGAACGGTACCGGGCGCAGCACGCCGAGATCCTGCAGCTTGCGACCGATTTGAAGCGACATCTCACTCCGGCCGCTCTGGCCGCCGATGCAGGTCCGGCCCGACGCATCCTCTCCGAGCTCAGCGGCAAGCTCCTCACGCACCTCGCCGCGGAAGACAACGTGTTCTACCCGCAGATGCTGAAATCCGCGGACGCGAAGACCCGCGCGCTGACGCGACGATTCGTCGCCGAGATGCATCCGATCTCGGACGCCTTCAGGCGCCACGCCGTCCGCTGGGGCAGCGCCAGGACGATCCAGGGCAACGCCGAGGCCTTCGTCCGGGAGACACAGCGCATCATCCAGGTCCTGGCCGAGCGGATCCGCCGTGAGCACGTGGAGCTCTATTCCCTGGCCGACAGGCTGAGCGCTTGAGCTCCTTCAGCGGAGCCCTGCGCCGCCGGGGCGGCAATCCCCGGTGATCCGCGGTATCATTACGCCCCCGCGAGACTACCCCCTCGCGTCGATCGCAAGCCTCAATAATCGTCGGAGCGTGGCGCAGTCTGGTAGCGCACTTGCATGGGGTGCAAGGGGTCCCGAGTTCAAATCTCGGCGCTCCGACCAGTCTTTCCGAGCAGGCCGAAAACCCCCGGTGGTCCCATGAGTGGTCCCATTTGCGGAACCGCCGGAATCCCGGCTCGTGCTGCGCTCGACACTTTGGTCGAAAAGTGGTCGAATAGTGGTTCTCCACGGCCTCCCGCCGCTATACTGATCTCCGGAGGCGATGCATGGCTACGACGCGCGAGCTGTTCTCCACTGTCGCGAAGAAGGACTACCTCGGCTTCTGGGCGGACCAGAGCCTGAAGGCCCGGACGGTCGTCGATTTTCTGGACCTCGACAAGCGGGATGTCGCCAAGCTGGCGGGCGTCGCGACCTCGTCGGTCAGATTCGACCAGAAGATTCCCAAGGAAGTCCTAGAGCGTCTCCAGGAGATCGCCAACATCTGCGGCCTGGTCGCGCAATTCTTCGATGGCGACGTCGCCAAGACGGCGCTCTGGTTCAAAACCGAAAATCCGCTGCTCGGGAAGATCAGCCCGCGCGACATGATCCGCTACGGCCGCTATGAGAAGCTTCACCGCTTCGTGATGAGCGCGCTCGAGGAGAATGCGGCCAGTCAGCGCTCGAGGGCCAGAGGACATGCCGCGGGGTCGTCGGCCACGGTTTCCTAGTTCTCAGCCGCCATCGCACCGGGGCGAGCCGGATCTTCCGGCGCTCACGGAGCTCGAGCGGTTCAGTCACGCGTCCCTCCATCAGTGGCTCGCGGCGAAGACGCACCTCGACACGCTGCAGCGGGGGCTCTATTTCGAGCTCGAGCCGCATCGTCAACGAAACGCAGCGCGCCTTCTCGATGCGCTCCTCTCGCAGACGCTCTCGTCGTTCTCCTTCGAGGGCTGGAGTCGAATTGTCGATTATCGATATGGCTTGGAGCCGCTCTCTGCTGCCGGCAGCCTCAAAGGGGAGGGTGGACGCTTCAACATTGGAAGCGAATTGAGTCCAGGTGCATTTACGGCCTTTCCCGCCCTCTACATCGCCGAGGACCACGAAACGGCCTTCCGCGAGCGCTTCGCAGGGCCTTCCGAGGCGAAGCCTCGCGGACTCTCGACCCAGGACCTCGCTCTGCGATCCCCCGGCTCGTTCACCCAAGTCCGCCTTCACGGAGTCATCGAGAATCTGATCGACATCGGCAACCTCGAGACCTTGAAACCATTCGCGAATGTCCTGCGCGAATTTCCGATTCCCCACGATGTGCGGCAGCTGGCGCGGAAGCTGGGGTTGCGCCCGCCGCCATGGCTGATTCGCTCGCCGATTACCCTGCAGCGACAGCTCCTCCATCCGAACTGGCGAATGCTTCCGCAGCAGTTCGACTTGCCCGCAAACTCCCAGATCTTCGGACGCATTGCCGCCGCGGCAGGGATCCACGGAATTCTGTATCCGTCGGCTCGGAACGCTGCAAAACGTTGCATGGCGCTCTTTCCACAGAACTGGGCGGGGAGCGGCTCATTCGTCCAAGTCTCCGACCGAGGGCCCGAGGGAGCACAGCTCACACGGATTGACGGCCTGACGAGAGAATTTATTTAGCGCAACGGACCGCATCATCGATCTTAGTGCGACCGATACCGAGATTCGACGCTATGAGCAGCAGCAAGGCGCCAAGCAAGGGACGATTCAGGCGAAATACCGCCGCCAAAGAGGCGCGCGTCAAGGCCGGCATAAAGGCCGATCGTGATACCCGCGAGCTGACCGCGAAGGACTTCGCTGGGGCGGTGCCGTTTGGCGAGATGATGAAGAGCCGCCGCGGCCCGCGAGGCAACGGCAGGCAGGGCACGTGAGCTTTACCCGGCGCCGTTGAGCCATCGCTCGATGTCCGAGCGAAGCCAGCCCCGTCCATCACCGGCACGCTTGGGTGGAAATGTACCGGCGCAGACCCAGCGGTAGATTGTGCAGCGGTGCCGACCGGTGATCTGCTCGACATCCCGCGTGCTCAGCACCTGATCGATTCCGGCGAGTCGTTGCGATGCCTGACTCGAGGCTCGGCTGCGGACGATCGAGGGTGATCTGCCGGGGTGAACCTCGCTGACCGTAAGGGGGAGCTGGAACTGCTGTTTGTCAATGGACATGGGGACCTGCTCCAAACACTTGTCTCTCAGCGCGTTCTTTCCAGCGTCGGATCGCGCGTCCGTTCGTCGTTCGGGGTACGTGCGGCGCGCTGGGTTTGCGCGATGCGAACGAGTTCCGACGCCAGCCGCTCCCGATCCGTCATGACGGCCGGCAGATGCTTTACGAAGTACCGCACGTCACCGCCCAGAGCGACTTCGCCCTGGGCTTCGAGCCTCGTGGCGAGCGCGTTCCAGCCGGCGACGAGTGCCCTGCGAGTCTCGAGGAGCTTCCCCCGCTTTGGGTCGCGAATAGTGCCCGTTGCCGAGAACTCTCGGGCGATACTCTGCAATTCATCTCGCAGGGCATAGGAGGACCGCCGAGCCTTGGCCCGATAGGCTGCATCTCGCTGCGCGCGCTTGGTCTGACCGCGCGCTGCGCGCGAAGTCGCATTGGCGGCGATTCCCTGCTCGCGCATCAACCTGGCGAAGTCCTCCCGCCAGTCCCGCAGCATCGCCTTGTCGATGTGCAACCGCCTGGGCTCGATCTCGCGCTCCGCCTTCACCACCAAGTGCACGTGCGGGTTGCGCTGATGGGTGTGCAGTGCCATGACGTAGCGATGCCCCGCGAATTTATCCCGTGCGAAGTTCTTCGCGGCGGCGAGCACCTTATCGGGTGGGGTCCCGGCTGGCATCGCGAGCACGACGTTGTGCACCAGCTTGATGCCCGATGCGGCAGATCGCGCGGTGGGTTTGGATCGGTACTGCCCGGCAGAGAGCTCCAGGTGCCAGCTCTCGAGAAACTCCTTTTGCGCATCCGTCCGAACAGGCTCGTTGCGATCGGAAACGATCTCGACTTCCCCGTCGTGGCTGATGTAGGCGATATGCGCGGCAAGGGCGCGAAGACTCCGTGCCCCGCCCGTAACTTTGACCATGACCTCGGGCACGCGTCGCGCCGTGCGCCGGATCTGCTCGATTTGAGCGATGCTCAGGCGTTCTGACGGTCCTCTCCTGGCGGCGCTGAAGACATCGAGGAGCGGCCGGTTCTTCGAGGGCATGCGTACCATGCGTCGTGTCACGAGCGAGTCTCCCAAGCGATAAGAGCGGCTTTCGCGAGCCCAATCACGCGCCGCTCGAGGATCGCGATCTCGGCGCGGGTCCGCCGGATCATCTCACCGTAGACCTCGCCCTGAGGCCCCGACGGAATGCCCTGGCGACCCGTCTTCGCCAGCAGCGTGCCAAGGTTTGCGAGCACGACGATGGCGTTCTTCAGCGCATTGACTTCCGTGGCCGGGAGGGGAGGGTTGGCCGTGACGTGGGCGCGAACAAGCGCGCTGATATAGGTTGCGGGCTTCATCCCGCGCTCCGTTGCACGCCTGATCACCTCTAGCCCATCGCCGGGGCGCAGGCGAATAGTGATTCGATCGCTTGCCGCAACGTGCTCCCATTTGAGGGTCGGCTGGCGCGCGAGCCACTCGTCGCGAGAGAGCAGGGAGCGGATTGCACGGAGCGCGAGCGAGGATTCCGAAATTCCAATCTGTTGCGCGAACAATTGGAAGCGCGCCTTCTCCTCCGCCGACGGGCGCGCGGTGATCGATGGACCCGACCGTCGCCCGCTGCGGAGTGTCCGAGCACGGCTCTCCAGAGCTTCGTGGCCTACAATCGCTGCTCGTTCTTCTGTTCGGAGGTTGTTCACTGTCGCACTGGAGAATGGCGTGTGGCGAATACTATAACTCCAATATCAGCGTGTTTGAAGCCAGAGTTTGCACCCAAAACTGGTCAATACTCTGCTTAGATCGCAGTGCAAAGTTACGTGTTAGTACACGGTGGTACGCCTTGGTCGCTCTTGGGCATCGTTGGACACGACGTGCGACTTGTGATTTGAACCAAAGTCTCTGGAATCTTTTTTGTGGGAGATCTCGGTGAGTGAGAGCGCGTCTAGGGGTATCCAGACGCGTTCGAGCCCACGAGATTCCCGCGACCGAGCGGCGAGCCGCGCGAGCAGTAAGAGCGGCGTGCTCGTGCCAAAGTCTCCGAGACCGAGCCGCGCGAAATCACTCGAGGCGGTCGATGCGAGAGAATCCGAACGAAGCGGAGATAGTGACGCGGTTGATGCGACGATTGCTGCACATGCGGACATACCGCTATCCTGCACCGACTTGAATTCCAACTCAGCATCGATCGTCGCCCGCGTTTAACAAGAGTAGCGGCGGGACGCCAAAGTGAAGACCGAATGCAGCGCAGAGCGCTGTCCCGTGTGCCGGTTTCGAGGAAATAATGATCAGCTAAGATCAGGGGTAGGGCGTCAGATTAGGAGCGCAAAAGGTGCCGGCGGCCTGCAACGCTCCGACCAGATCGTCGTATGGCTCGGATCAGAAACTTACGGGGTCTGTTTGAGTCCACGCGAAGGCGCTTACCGGTCTCCTGATATGTCGTGGAAGTTGACGGTCAGTGACTTGGTGCCAGGTAGCACATACACTTCGGTTTTGTCGTTGACGATTGGTTCTGATTGAAGCGACGGATAGTTCGATCGAATCTCGGGCAAAGACCAGCATGTGATCACAGCATCGAAATGGCTTGGAGGAGAATACCTGCACCATAGGTCCAGAGAATCATCGTAGGCGCCTGTTCCTGAATTGACGGGAGCGTCGCCCGATGCACGCGCGAACGTGAATGTAGCGTCACCGCCAAGTGGTCCCTTCAGGGGCCGAATTCCAAGACCCACGAAGTGCCAGCCGCAAGGGCCGGGCAAATAATGATCGACAGTTAAGGTGGCATGAAAGCGATTTCGATCTCGTTGGAGCTTAAGGGGGATGCTCACGCTGAGCGATACGGGGCCGTAGCCGAAGATCGTCCTAAAGCAGGTCATGTCGTGCACCGGGTAGACCGGGGCCCGTGTTTCGTACCTGGCGTCAAGGCTCGCCGGTAGGGTAGAGGTCATTAATCCGCTGATGTCGAGGAAACGGGTGGGGTTGGGGTTGGCTTGCGGATACTGCGGGTCTCCCTTCGTAGGATTCTCGCTTGAGCCAAAGAGCTGATGCAGCGCGATATGCAGTGCGCGATCGGCAAAAAACAGGAGAGCGAGCAAGGCTACGGGTATCAAGACCCACCGTCGGGCCACCTTGAATGAATCCGAAGAAAGCCAACGCTTCTTCGTGGCAGGCGCGTCGCCGTCGTGATCAAGTGCTCCTCGCGCAGGCATTTGGATGCGCTCCTGGCTGAACCACCGATTCGCAGGCGATGTGAACAGTAATGCCGCTGCAATGACCTGAAGAAGCTCGGCGACCAGGGGGATCAGCCGCCACTGTAGCCGAGGCGTATCTAGCGGAGCTCCAAGCTGCGATAACAGATGGACGGGCCGCCACAAGGCGAGCCAGGCGAGCAAGCCAAGCAACGTCAGTACCAGTAGCAGAACCCTCGCCCAATGGCGCCGGCGTCCTACGTTATAAGCGATGAATCCCGCCAACACGAGGCCGGGGATGGCGAGGACCGTGAATTTGGGGTACAGCGGACCAAAAAAGCCCGCCAGAACGGCCGATCCGCAATACAGCCAGAGACTCGTCCTGACACTCGTTGGCATTTGGAGTCACTCCCGATTTCGGAGGCGAGTTTACCAATCGCCGCCGGTTGATTGGAGTACCTCTCCTCGAGACTGCGACATGGGGCGACTTGCGGGTGTAGCGGAGGGAGGCGTCGAGCGTGCCCCTGGCAGATCTGGTAGTCACGGCAGCCCTTGGTCACTAACGGCGGCTTCGGGCGAGGTCTCGCAGGCCGGACTTATCTAGACTCCTGGCCATCGCGCAGCTCTGCGAGGTACTTCGCCCATTTGTCGAGCGACTCGCGCTTCTCATCGACGTAGTCGTGGACGTCGTACGTGGCCTCCATGCGTTCGCGCGCGTGGTTCAGGACCCGCTCTGCGATGTCGACCTTGACTCCCAGCCGCGCAAGGCCGGTGCGTCCGGTGCGGCGTAAGTCATGCGGGGTGAACGCGGCGACGCCGTGCTTCTTGAATCGCTTGAGACATCGGGCGACGCCGCGCGTGATGTACTTTGGATCGATCGGTTGCGATTTGTCGCCGCTCGGAAGCACATAGCGCGAGCCATCCGCCATGACCTTGAGCTTCTGAAGCTCTCCGACCGCCCAATCCGAGAGCGGCAGGACGTGTCCTTTGCCGGTCTTCGCATGGGCGTCGGGGATGGACCACGTCTTGGCCCTGAAATCGAACTCCCGCCACTCGGCGAGTGCGAGCTCGCTCCGCCGCTGCAGGGTCAGCAAGAGCACGCGAAGCACGTGGGGCAGGCGCTGGAAGCGGCAGGCATCGTCCAGGTTCCGTAGGAAGGCCTTTAGCTCCTCCTCGGAGAGCACCCGCGCTCGGGGCTTCTCCTTCCCCCCGGGGCGGTAGAGGAGCTGCACGGGTGTCGCTTCGACGATCGCGCGGTGAATACCGAACCGGAACATCTGCGAAAGTATCCCGGCCACGCGGTTCGCCATGACCGGCGCGCGATCGGCGATCTCGTCCAAGAGCTCGATGACCTCGCGCGGCTTGATCGTCCGGGCATCGCGGCTTCCCCAGCGGGGGAGCACCTCGGCATCGAGGATCCGCTGCACGTATTCCGGACGCCGGCGCTGGCGGTGGACGTGCCGGGACATGTATTCGCGAGCCAGGTGAGCGACCGAATGCTGGGGTGGGCCCTCGGCCGGGGGCGCCTCCGGCCTTACACGCGAGGTGGAGGTGATGCCGGCCCGCCGCGGATCAATGCCACTGCGCAGAAGGCCGCGGGCGGCGTTGGCCTTCTCGTGCGCTTCGGCGAGGCTGGTCTTCGGCCAAAGGCCGAGCACTAGTCGCGCGCGGCTACCATGCCAATAGAAGCGCCAATGCCACGACTTCACTCCCGTCGGGGCAACACGCAGTTGCAATCCGGCGCACGCAGGGTCATTAATTTCGTACCGGTGGTCCCGTGGTTTCAGTGATTCCACGCGGCCCTTTGTCAGGCGTGCAGCGTTTTTGAGTGGTCCCACGGTGGTCCCCTTTTCGTGCAACAGCCTGCATCGTAGTAGAACGGGATGCGATTGCAAGTATGAGCAGAAATACCTTAAATCATAGCCTTTCGCGCGTTCATGGCGTTGCGAACCGTTGCATGCGGTTACGCCCTCGAATTCCATGGGGTGCAAGGGGTCCCGAGTTCAAATCTCGGCGCTCCGACCAATCCGAGCGTAGGCGGGCAATCTCCTCGGTCTTGGGAGCCGACCGATACCTTCGTACAATTAAATCGCGCCCACGACTGTGTTCTAGTCAGCGGGAACTGCCTGCCGGGCTTGGTTGCCCGGGTTTGGCGCACGAAGCAAGAAAGTTGAGCGGGTAATACTCCCGGCGCAGCGGGGTCCGGCGTTGCCACCGAATTCAAGCGAAGAATCGCTCGACAATCCAGCCTCGCCCGTAGCGGCGAGGCCAAATCGTGGCCAACAGGTCCCTGGGAAATCCGATCGACCGGGATGATAGCCCTGGTGACTACTTCGCACAGTTCGGAGACTCGAGGCAGCACCTACAGACCGACGGCGTACGCACTGTATGTGCTCGTCGTTCTCGTGTTGACTACGCTCCTTTCATATACAGACCGGCAAATTCTAAGTTTGCTGGTAGACCCGATCCGGCATGACCTGGGCATTTCGGATACGCAGGTCGGGTTGCTGCTCGGGACGGCGTTTGGTTTCGTGTATGGCATCGCCGGATTGCCGTTCGGATATTTAGCCGATCGCACCTCCAGACGCAATCTTATCATCGGTGGCATTCTTGTATGGAGTGTGGGAACGGCCCTGTGCGGCACCGCAGCCGGGTTCGCCTCCCTGTTTCTCTCCAGAATGGTAGTTGGAATCGGCGAGTCGATGCTGATACCGGCATCCATTTCATTGATCAGCGACCACTTCCCTCCACGCCACCGCGGCACAGCCGTCGGTGTCTTTCTGTCGGGCATTGCGGTGGGAAGCAGCGGTGCGATCTTCTTCGGGGGCCTAGTGCTGCGCCTCGTCGATACGGTCGGAGTTTGTTTTGCGCTCCTGCACGACTTTGCGCCGTGGCGCCTGGTCCTGCTGATGCTCGGAGTTGGCGGATTGCTGCCGGCGGTCGTGTTGCTGGCATCTGTTGGCGAACCTCGCCGCGAGCCGGACACCGGAGCTGTTACTCCGGTGCACGTTCCCTCGACATTAGTTGCAGAAATCGCGAATTGGCGGCGGGTTGCGCCGCTTCTACTCGGAGTGGCGCTGATATCGTTGGTTGATAACGGCATACTGGCATGGACGCCGACCTTGCTGATTCGCGAATTCGGCTGGTCACCGGGGCGTGTCGGATCGACGCTCGGTATCCCGCTGATGCTTGCCGGAGGCATCGGCGTGTTTTCCGGCAGTTTCCTCCGAGACTCCGTGCGAGCGCGATTCGGATTGCGCGGGCAGTTTGTCTTCTGTCTTGCAGCCGCACTGGTCGCCGCGCCACTGGCCGCAGCAGTCCTGTCGCGACACGCTGAGGCCGTTGTCGGCGGCGTCGCAGCGTGCATGGTTCTCTCGGGCGTGATCACCGGCGCCGGACTCACTGCGATTTTGGATACGGTGCCGGACGGGCAGCGCGGTCTTGTCACCGCGATCAGCTTTTTTCTCAACGTAGCATTGGGTGCGGGGATAGGTCCGCCTGCGGTCGCGGCCCTGAAGGATCATGTGCTCGCACCTGGCGCGAGTCTGGCCGTCGCAATTGCCGGCGTGTGGTGTGCAGGGCTTCTGATGGCCGTCGCAGGCTTCTTCGTGGGGGCTCGGGAGTCCCTGGCAGAGGCTGCCGATGGCGGCAGCATGTTCAAGCGAATAGTCGGCGAAGTCTTTCATCGTCGGCATCTTGCGGCGAAACGGTCGCCGTAGGTGAAGGCTTCCGCGCTGCATCAACGACTTCTCAATGCGCCACGATTGTCGAGAGAGCCGTTCTTCGGGCAAAACCTCGGCCGGTCAACTCATCGAGGGAGAGAGTTGAATACATCCTTTCGATTTCACACTGATGTGGATGCCGGTGTTTTGTGGAACGACGGTGAACTTCTCCTCCGTCGAGGATGGCGCTTGGGCCGCGACGGCTGCCGCAGCGCCGCACTGGTGTTGCTGCCGGCCTCGGAACGGCCCTCCGCCGTCTGTCTGAACCGACTCGCCCATGAGTTTGGGTTGAAGGATGAACTGGAAGGCGACTGGGCGGTGCTGCCCCTCGAGCTGGCGTACGAAGGAGGCCGCTCGCGCCTCGTCCTTGAGGACCCCGGGGGCGAGCCGCTGCGGCGGCTGCTCGGCAAGCCCGTGGATATCGAAAGCTT
>Ga0335073_10017019_pt1 | contig 10172 bp, 8 predicted proteins | sample Lox_Sample_22_FD_207093 | JGI IMG/M metagenome (GOLD analysis project Ga0335073, IMG submission 207093) | Soil microbial communities from Loxahatchee National Wildlife Refuge, Florida, United States - Lox_Sample_2.2 | ecosystem: Environmental > Terrestrial > Soil > Wetlands | place: USA: Florida... | reverse complement strand
ATCGATTCCACCAACTCGCGCGGTTTTTCGGTTCCTTCGCGTGTGGGCGCGATCAGACTTTTGGCGACATTCTCGCGGCCTGCCTCGGTCTGGTATGTGGTGTTCGCCTGCTGCGCCACCTGCGCGCCGACGGCGCCGGCCAGAGCCAATAAAACTATCGTTCTTCTCATAGAGCGGTCTCCATAGGCAGCACCAGCGGCGCTTCCTTCAAAAAATCCAGCCGCGACATGTCTTCCACGGCCTCGCGAACGGCCTGCTCGGTGGTCTCCTCGGTGGTGATCACGAACGGCAAATCCTCTTTGGCGTCCCAGGATTCCTGCACCACCGATTCCAGCCCGATATTCTTGCTCGCCAGAATGCCGGCGAGCGCCGCGATGATGCCGCGCCGGTCCGCCACGCGGAAGCGCAAATAATAGGCCTTGCGCTGCAAGGTGACCGAGACCGGCTTGTTCTCGCCCAGCCGTTCATGCGCGAAGGGCGAGACGCGCTCCGGGCTGCCGCTGCGAATTTCGCGCGCCACGCGCATCAGATCGCTCACCACCGCGACGCCGGTGGGAAGCGCTCCCGCGCCCCATCCGTAATAGAACGTGTCCTCACCGTACATGCCCTTTACCCACACGGCATTGTACGCACCCTGCACGCCGGCCAGAATCGTGGAGAGCGGAATCAGCGCCGGGCGGACCGAGAGGATCAGCCCCTCGGGAGTTTTGCGCGCCCCGCAGATCAGGCGGATGGTGTGTTTTAACTGCAAAGCGTAGCGGAAGTCCACTTCGCTGATCCGGCGGATGCCTTCCACGAAAATGTCCGACGGCGTGATCTTTTCGCCGAACGCCAGCGCCGCCAGCAGCACCAGCTTGGAGCGCGCGTCGTAGCCATCGACATCGGCGCTCGGATCGGCCTCTGCGTATCCCAGCCGCTGCGCCTCTTCGAGCACCGCGGCGAGGGGCACATTGCGCTTCTCCATCTCGGTGAGGATGTAGTTGCAGGTGCCGTTCAGAATGCCATAGAAAGCCTGCACGCGATCGCCGGAAATTCCTTCGCGCAATACGGCGTGAATCGGGATACCGCCGCAGACGCTCGCCTCCATGGCGAGATTGATGCCGGCGCGAATGGCGCGGTCCCAAATCTCCGGCCCGCACGCCGCCATCAATTCCTTATTGGCGGTGACCACAGACTTGCGATGCTCGATGGCCGCCTCACAGATTTCCGCCGCCACGGTGGTGCCGCCCACCAGTTCGGCGACGATCTGCACCCCGGGGTGCGTGACCACTTCCCGCCAATCGGTGGTGCGAAATACCGGCCCCAGCGCGTCCGGCAACTTTTTCGCATGAGCGGTCCGCGAGCACACGGCGGCCACTTTCAGCCGGAATCCCAGCTTGAGCGCAATCTGCTCGGCATTGTCCGCGAGGATGGTCAACGTTCCCGACCCGACATTGCCGAGGCCGATAATGCCGAGTCCGACTTCGTCCATCTAGACAGCATAACAAGACTTGTTTTCTGGGCACGGCAGCCAATCCTGGCATAACACCCGCCCCAAAGGCCTCCGCATGCCACAATGTGGATGGATGCCTGACTTCGATGTAGTGGGCGTGGGGCTGAATGCCACCGACACCCTCCTGATCGTGCCGCGATTTCCGCCTTACGCCGGGAAAGCCCCGTTCGAACAGGAGATCGTCAGCCCTGGCGGCCAGGTGGCCAGCGCCATGGTGGCCTGCGCGCGCCTGGGGCTGCGAGCCAAATATATCGGCACCATCGGCGACGACGAGCGCGGCGACATCCAGTGGGCCAGCCTGCAATCCACCGGCGTCAATCTCGATCACGTCCAGCGCCGGAAAGCCTGCCCCAACCAATCGGCGTATATCATTGTCGACCGCTCGAGCGGCGAGCGTACGGTCTTCTGGAGCCGGCCCGAATGCCTGCAACTCACACCGGCCGAGATTACCCCCGAGCAAATCACCTGCGCCCGCCTGCTGCACATCGATGGGCACGACACCGCCGCCATCGCGCGTGCCGCGGGAATCGCCCACCAGCACGGCATTCCCGTCACCGTCGATGTGGACACCATCTACCACGGGTTCGACCGCGTGCTGCCGTTCGTCGATTACCTGGTGGCGAGCTCGGAATTTCCCAGCGCGTGGACCGGCCGCAGCGATCCCCTGCGCGCGCTCGAAACGCTCCAGGAGGAGTATGGGATGAAGGTCGCCGCCATGACTCTGGGCGCGCATGGTGCTTTGGCGCGCACCGGCGGCAGGTACTTCTATTCGCCGGGATTCGTGGTGGACTGTGTCGATACCACCGGCGCCGGCGACGTCTTCCACGGGGCGTTCTGCTATGCTGTTTTGCAGAAGATGCCGATACTCGAAGCGCTCGAGTTTTCCAACGCCATGGCCGCCCTGAACTGCACCGCATTGGGCGCGCGGAGCGGTATTCGCGGCATCGACGAAATCCGTTCGCTCATGGCGCGCGCGGAACGGCGCTCGCAGGCCGAGTTGGCCGAGCGCGCCGCGGCTTCCTGCGCCAAGTAAATGTTTCCCATCAAGGTTTCACAGCCGAGCTACTCCCGGCCGATCGTCACCGTGCTGCTGATCGCCGTGAACATCATGGTCTTCCTGCACGAAGCCTGGCTCGACCCGTATGCCTTCAATCATTTCACGAGGGAATATAGCCTGCGGCCGGCATATTTCCACCCGGAGAACCTCCTCACCCACATGTTTCTGCACGCGAGCTGGATTCATGTGTTGGGCAACATGCTGTTCCTCTGGGTGTTCGGCGACAACGTGGAGGATATTCTCGGGCACGTCAAATACCTCGTGTTTTACCTGTTGTGCGGCGTCACCGCGGGGCTGGCGCAAGTGGCCATCGATCCCTATTCCCGCGTTCCGATGGTGGGCGCGAGCGGCGCCATCGCCGGCGTGATGGGCGCCTACCTGGTGAAGTTCCCGCGCTCGGAAGTGAAGCTGTTCGCCTGGTTCATCCTCATCTTCACCTTCGATGTGCCTGCGTGGATCATGCTGATCTACTGGTTCGGCATGCAACTTCTGGGGGGCTACGGCAGCCTGGGCGAGACGTCGCAAGGGGGCACGGCGTTCTTCGCGCACATCGGCGGATTCGTCATGGGAATTGTTCTTATATTTATGATGGGCACGCGCCAGCGCTATTGGCGCCGCGAGGACCTGTCCTGGTGAAGCCGCTCGTCACCCTTTATACTCGCGCCGGCTGCTGCCTCTGCGACGAAGCCAAACGCGTGCTCGCCGATGCCCGCCGCCGCGCCGATTTCGACTACCAGGAGTTCGACATCGATGGCGATCCGGAACTGCGCTCCCGCTACAATGACGAAGTGCCGGTAATCGCCATCAACCAGGTGAAAGCCTTCAAATACAAAGTGACTCGCGACGAATTCCTCAAGAAGCTGGCGGCGCGCGCATGAGCCTCGACGTTCTGGCTATCGCCGCCCACCCCGACGACGTGGAGCAGACCTGCGGCGGCACCCTCATCCGCATGGCGGAAGCCGGCTACCGCACCGGTGTGCTCGATTTAACCGCGGGCGATATGGGGACGCGCGGCTCGCCGGAAATCCGCGTGGCGGAAAGCGAGATCGCGGCGAAGCATATGCTGCTCGCATGGCGCGGCAATCTGCATTTCCCGGATGCGCGCCTGGAGAACACGCTCACCGCGCGTCTCACCCTCGCCGTGAAGATCCGCGAACTGCGTCCGCGCGTGGTCATCCTGCCCTACTGGCAGGCGCGCCATCCGGACCATTACCGCTGCGGCGAAATGGGCTTCGAGGCGTGCTTCCTGGCGGGATTGAAGAAGATCGACGAATACAGCGAGCCCCATCGCCCGCAGAAAATCCTCTACGCCAGCCTGTATGCCGACGTGAAGCCCTCATTCATCGTCGATATCAGCGCGCAATTCGAACGGCGCATGACGGCGCTGTTGAGCTACGTCTCGCAATATGGGGCAGTGGACGAGGGCGAGATGCTGTTCCCCGACGAAGCCGAGATCCGCGAGCGATTGGGGGCCATTGCGCGATTTTATGGCAATCAGATCGGCGTGAAATACGGGGAACCCTACGTGGTGAAAGAGGCGATCCGCATCGACGATATCGTGGCGATGCCGGTGCGGTCGATCTAAAAGCGCATTTCACGCAGCCCGAGCGCGATCGCCCGGCGCGGTGCCACGCAGGTTTCCTGCAAAGCCAGGGCGCCAGCAGGCATGGCAACGTCTCGCCTTACTCCGCTACGTTTAGCGAATTCCGTGGACAGTCTTAGTCTTACCCTTGCTTGCTCTGTGGCTCTGCGGGAAACCTATCTCTTTAAATGCAGCAGTTCCCCATTGGCGTGCGCGACGATCGCCTCGCTGGTCATTCCCAGGAAAAGCCCGTGCTCCATCACCCCCACCATGGAATCCAGGCGCTCCTGGAGCCAACGGGCGGATTCCAGCGCCTGAAACCGGCAATCCAGGATGATATGGCCGCCGTCGGTGATGAAGGGTTTCCCGTCCGGGGTCGTCCGCTCGGCGCACTGCGCTCCCAGAGCGCCGATCCGCCGCGCCGTCGATTGCCAGCCGAAAGGCGCCACTTCCACCGGAATGGGACGAGAGTTTTCCCCGATGCGGTCCACCAGTTTGTCGTCGCCGGCCACAATCACCAGCCGCTTGCTGACGGTGGCCACCAGTTTTTCGCGAAGTAAAGCGCCTCCGAGGCCTTTCACCAGGTTGAGCGACCCGCGCTCGATCTCGTCGGCGCCGTCGATCGTGAGATCGAGGCTTATGGATTCCTCCAGTGTGGAGAGCGGAATTCCCAGTTCGCGCGCTTGCGCGGCAGTCTTTTCGGAGGTAGGCACGCCGACGATTCGCAATCCCTGCGCGGTTCGCCTTCCGATGGCTGCCACCGCAAGAGTAGCGGTGGATCCGCTCCCGAGCCCCACCACCATCCCGTTCTCAACCAGTGCCGCCGCGGCTTCCGCGGCAGCAGCCTTTCTTGGATCCACGTTTGCCATAATTCTGTGCCGCTTCCTAAGGTACACGGCGCAGAGCCCCCTGTCGGTATCAGGTAAAAACCTGATATGGTGAAAAATTGTTCGCTGTTTGAGTCGTTTTTGCCGTAGAAATCGCTATATGTATGTAGAGCGTTGGCGTTAACGTCTTTCGGAGGGGGTCTCCCAAAAGGCTCGGTACTTGAAAATATAGAGGCGAAACGCGGATTTCAGGGATATATTAAGGAGACTATGCTTCGCAGGGTGGCGATGGCTCTGGCCATAGTGGCCGTGGCGGCGGGTGCCGCGGAATTGAGCCTGGAGCAAGGGAAGCTTTCCGCCGATAAACCTGCGACTTTGAGGGTGACGCTTACCGCCGGCCAGGATCTTCCCACGGGGGTGCAATTCGATCTGGAGTATGACGCGGAGGCCTTGGATCTGACGGTCGAGGCCGGACCGACGGCTAAGCAAGCGTCGAAAAGCTTGCGATCGGCGCAAATCAAACCTGGAAAGCTGAGAGTCTTGATTATTGGGTTCAACCGGACTACGATTCCTGATGGTGTAATTGCGGTCGTCCATGTGTCTTACAAAGGAAAGGGCGGGAGTAAGATATTTCCAATTCATGTGACAGCAGCCGCGGGGACGAACGCCGACGCCAAACCGGTTGCGGTGACGGCAAAGGACACGAGTGTAACTGTGGGGAATTAAAGTGCAGGACGTCTGGTACGCGGCGAACTGTACGAAAATTGTCCGATCCGGCGGCGGGAGTAGAAGGCGGCATAAAGTAACAGGTTCTATAGTTTCGCAACAATGTTATATTGGATGGCGATGTTTGGCGGCTTCGTCGGGTAGTCGCAGGCGAAAAGCTGGCTAGCCTTCCCAGTTTTGGTTTGGCGAGTTCCGCGTACCGGCAGTAAAAGGGCCGGCCGGAACGCGAAGTTTGCAAGTTTTCGATCGATCGGAGGGAATCCGCAATGATTCGATTTACCCGTTTGAGTTTGTTCTTGGGAGTAGCGGCCAGCCTGATGGCTGCAACCAACCCGACGTTGTCGTTCGGTGAAATTAGTTCCATCCCGCCAGCCAACGCGCCAACCGGTGCTTGTCCCCTCACAACCAAGCCCTGCTACAGCATCGCCTTGACCTTGTCGACGGCTAATACTGCGTATGCCGGCGCGACCGGAGCGAACGCCCTGGCGGGTTTCCAGTTCGACGTGAACTACGACCCGAACTCTCTGAACGTGGTCGTCGGGTTGGGTGCGAACACTACCGGTCTGCAGGTGAACACCACTACCCTGCCGGCGGCAAACAATCCGTCGTCCACAGCGCCCGCGAACGCCGGACCCGGGCAGCGCGCCATTATCATTGGTTGCTGCTCCGGCAGCCAGCAGACGCCGACCTCGAGTGCGATCGCCGATGGCGCGGTAGCCACTCTGTTCGTCCAGGCGACGGCCAGCGCAAGCGCCTTTACGTTGACGTTCCCCTCCACGACAAACTACATGGCGGCGACCAGCCAGGGCGGCAATAATATCGCGGCGACTGCGATACCGCTGGGCGTCGGCGCGGGGTCCAGCGACCCCAACGGGACGGGCGTGCTGGATATCTCGACGGTCTATGAGGTCGGTGGTGTTTACCCGTCCCCTTCCGACACCTCTGGCTTCGGCAGCGGCTCTCTGGCGCTGAACGATCTGGTCAACGTGCTGTTCGCGCTCAATAGCGTTACGACCGCCACTTATACGATTCCGGCCTGTGGTTCGAACCGTTGGGATGCGATGAATACTTTCCCTCAAGATACGGCCATACTCCGTGGAGGCGTGGCGGGGGGCGAAAAGACGCTGACCCTCAACGATTTGGTAACCGAGCTGTTTATGCTCAACAGCGTCACGGGGTACACCACACGGCCATGGAGAATTCCGGCGCCATACAATTGCGCCAATTTGAGGACGACGTCAATGGGTCCCTCCGGCCACAGGGTTGTGGCTCCGCCTGAAACGATGGCGACGCTGATCGCCGGTGCTAACCAGGGCGCGGGAACCGGGCAGGACCGGGTGCCGATTTACCTGGAGTCTCGTGTCGACCTGAGCCACTTCGGACTTAGTTTCGGGCTGGGCGACAGGCAATCTCGATTGCAGTTTCAGGCCGCGGCCGGCGTTGCTCCAACCCTGGTTCAGGACGGCACCAGCGGTTTGACGGGGGCCATTGCAGCCGCGTGGTTAAACGGACTGGAAGTCCGCGCTGGACAGCGTATGTTGCTGGGGTACGTGGTGGGACCGTCTGGCTCGGCGGGGAATTTGAAGGTTTTTGCAATGTCAGCCGGTTTGCTCGACTCTCACCAGGAGGTCGGTCTCGAGCTCTCGGGCGCGACTTTGGTGCAGCAGTAGTCTGCCGCCGCGATCGCGACGGCGTGTGAAATCTCGGAGGAATCGTAAATGTCGTTTTCTCATCGTTTGTGCCAGCTCGGTGTTCTAGCTGCTCTACTTGGTGTGGCTCCGCTGTGGTCGCAGGATGCCACCGCTGCGTTTAGCTGCCCCGCTTCCGCTGCCGCCGGCGCCCTGGTGAACTGTACAGTGACTTTGACGCCAAGTAATGGGGTCACCATCACGTACATGGATTTCCACATCATCATCACACCGAACGCAAGTTCGGCGGCTGTGGATGGTAACAGCTCCAATGCCGACTGCTGCGTACTCTGGACGGACTCCGGCACTATCAAAAACAATGGAAGAGTCACGAACGCATCTGCCGCCGGTGAATACCCGCCGGATAATACCGACGTGATTTTGCTCTGGGCGCCCTCGAGCGGAGCGCTCACGGGCTTCCCAACCCTCGGCACCTTTTCGTGGTTCATGCCGAGCGCTGCTACGGCTCCGGCCTCGTACACTCTATCGTTTCAGACCGCGCTGGCGAATAACGGCAATACATCGTTGAACGTCGCCACTAACACAGCTACCGTCAGCTTGGCGACCGTCCTGAACATCTCCGGGCCGGCGAGCCTGGCGGCCGCGACCGAAGGGGCGGCCTACTCTCAAACCATAGTGGCGAGCGGCGGAACTCCGTCCTACTCCTGGTCCGTGAACGCGGGCAGCCTACCTGCCGGCTTGTCCATTGGGCCGACCACCGGCATCATCAGCGGCACGCCGACCGCCGCGGGGACCTTCAATAACATAACCGTCACGGTGAAGGATAGCGCGAACCCTAAAGCATCGGTGAACAAGACTTACAGCTTGCTGGTCAACCCGCCGATAACCGCCGTCGCTCCCGCCACTCTGCCTGGCGGCACGGTCGGCTCGGCGTACACCTCCGGTAACATCAGCGTTACCGGCGGCACGCCGCCGTACATGTTCAGCACCAGCGCCAATCTGGCCGGCATCGGACTCGCCCTGACCCCTGTAGCGCCGACTACGGGCACCGTTGCCGTGATCAGCGGTACCCCCACCAGCGGCGTCTCGAACATGAGCATTCCGATTACCGTGACCGACGCCAATGGAGCCACCGGACAGGGAAGCGTCAAACTGACCATTACCGGGATTGGAATCACCTCGCCTGCTCCCGGTGCGCTGCCTAACGGCACCGTGGGCCTGATCTACGACGGGCCGAGCGGCGTCAGCCTGACCGCCGCGGGCGGCACAGGCGCTGTCACTTGGACCATCAGCTCGGGTCTCCTGCCCGCGGGATTGACTCTTGGCAGTACTGGCAACAACAACACCACGGGAACCATCACCGGTACACCGACAGCAACCACCACCGTTCCGGGGCCCAGTTTCACGGTGAAAGCGACGGATTCCAATAACATCTCGGCCACGGCCTCGTACACCATTACGGTGTACGCCGCGCCTTCGCTGAACGCCCCGGCTAACCTGAATCCCGCCGACGTAGGATCCGCCTACAATACCGCCGCCACCAACCCCGTCACGCTGACCGGCGGCGCACCGCCGATTACCTGGGCGATTACCGGGCTGCCGACTGGCTTAATTTTCAGCACGACTACCGGCGTCATCACGGGAACGCCAAGCGTCAACGGCGGCAGCCCGTACACCATCAATTTCAAGGTAACGGATGCCAATGGCGCCACTGCTACCGCCAGCTCGAGCCTCGTCGTCAATCCGGCGCTCACTATCACCACCACGAGCCCGCTGCCGGCAGCGACCATGAATGGCCCTTATTCGACTACGGTGACTGGGTCGGGAGGTTCGGGCAGCGGCTTGACCTGGACGGAGACCAATCTGCCCGCCGGTCTCACCATTGCTTCCGGCACGGGCGTCATTTCGGGAACCCCGACGGGCGGTACCGCGAACAACGTCTCGATCACATTGACCGACAGTACCGGCGCATCGATCTCCAAGACCTTCACCCTAACTGTAAACCCGGCGTTGACGATCACCACAAATGCTCTGCCGGGCGCCACGCTGAGCGCGGGTTATTCGACCACCCTGAAATCCAGCGGCGGCACCGGGACCATTACGTGGAGCTCCACGAGCGTGCCGGCCGGCTTGACCCTCTCCGCCGCGGGCCTCCTGAGCGGCACACCGAGCACTACTACGGGCAGCCCGTTCAGCGTCCCCATCACAGCGACCGATTCCAACAACGCCACGGCCAACGTCACCCTGAACCTGACGGTGAACAACGCGGTTACCATCACCGGGCCGGCAACCTTGCCGACCGCCACCGCGGGTTCGGCATACACCAGCGGAAACGCCATTGCCGTAGCGGGCGGGACTTCTCCTATCACCGTTACCATGACGGGCCTTCCGAACAACTATGGATTGACCGTCAGCAGCACCGGCGTCATAACCGGAACGCCGGCTAACAACACTGGCCAGCCCTACACTTTGACGATCAAGGCGACGGACGCCAATGGCAGCACCGCGACCATTACCCCTAGCCCCGTGCTGCCCGTAAATCCGGCGCTGACGCTGACCCCGACCACACTCAGCGTTGCCATCCCGGGCGTTGCCTACTCCAAGACGCTTACCCCCGGCGGAGGCAGCGGTAGCGGTTACACCGTAACGGCCTCCGGGCTGAGCGGCACCGGGCTGTCGTTCAACGCAGGTGTCCTGAGCGGAACTCCCCTAGCTGCCGCAACCGGAAATCACAGCCTCACCTTTACCGTTACCGATAGCATTAGCGCAACGGCCAACTTTAACTACACCCTGACGATCGCGCCGCCGCTGTCGATTAACACCCAGGGTACGCCGCCGG